>Ga0310696_10000015_pt1 | contig 336051 bp, 249 predicted proteins | sample AusTroGonzalo_MG_4_FD_203885 | JGI IMG/M metagenome (GOLD analysis project Ga0310696, IMG submission 203885) | Bovine rumen microbial communities from tropical cattle in Woodstock, Queensland, Australia - Gonzalo_02 (v2) (version 2) | ecosystem: Host-associated > Mammals > Digestive system >...
GCCTTGAGAGGGCGATGTCCTAAACCGCTAGACGATGGCAGCAGTTCTGTTCAAAATTTATCTCTATAATGATTAAGAAATTATATCAAAAAGATAATTAAAAATCTATTGTTTATCAAATATTTTTTGATTGAACAAATAGAACATTAAATTTTGTATAATATGAAAATGAATTTATCTACGGATATAAAATATATTAAAGGTATCGGACCTAAACGAGCTTTGGCATTATCTAAACTATCTATAAATAATGTTGAAGATTTAATTACTTTTTTTCCGAGAACATATCAAGACAGAACGATAATAACTAAAATCGTTAATGTTTTTTTTAACCAACATTATTGTATTTTCGGAAAAACAATAAACACTTATACGAGAAAACTTTCAATGAATTTATCGGTATTTTCCGCCGAAATTAACGACGGTTCAGGAACAATCACCGCAAATTTTTTCAGAAAAGTTAATCCTTATTCGAAATTTGATGTATTTGCAACAATAAAAAAATCTTTTAAACAAAATTCTTTTGTTTATCTTTACGGTATATGTGAATTAAAATTCGGCAAGAAACAAATTTCCGTTGAAGATTATGAAATAGTAGAATCCGACAACAGTGTTTGCGAACAATTTAACAAATTGCTTCCCATATACGACTTAACTGCCGGAATAACACAAAAAACTATTTCTTCTGCAATGAAACTTGTTTTAAACGACATGGCAAATCTTTACCCAGATATAATATCAAACAACGAAAAATATAAAACAAATTTAATGTCTATATCTAAAGCATTAAAAACGATACATTTTCCGAATTCTTTACACGAAGCGGAACTTGCAAGACAATCTTTGGCATTACAAGAATTTTTGTTACTGCAAATAATACTTACAAAAGCAAAACAAAAAAATTCCGTAAAGAAAAAGACAAGTAAATACACAATAACGAGAAAATTGTTAACTCCTTTTAAAAACAATTTAAAATTTGAATTTACAAGAGCACAAAAAAAAGCAATAAACGAAATATTTAAAGATATGATGAGTAATAAAGCCATGAACAGAATGCTTATGGGTGATGTCGGTTCGGGAAAAACAGTTGTTGCATTAAGCGCAATTCTTCTTGCCGTAGAAAACGGATATCAAACCGCTATAGTCGCACCTACGGAAATTCTTGCAGAACAACATTATCTCACGTTTAAAAACATGCTTGAAGGTTTAAATGTTAATATAGAACTTGTTACGTCTTCAAGTTTAAAAACAAAGAAAAAACAAAACAAAATATTACCTTTAATAGAAAACGGTGTAACAAACATTATCGTAGGAACACATTCGATAATGCAGGAAAGAGTTAAATTCAAAAATTTAAGTTTAGTAATAATTGATGAACAACACAGGTTCGGAGTCTTACAAAAAGCATCCGCTCTTTCAAAAGGAAATAATCCTGATGTATTAATGATGACAGCAACACCTATTCCAAGAGGTCTTGCAATGACTATATACGGAGAAATGTCGGTAAGTGTTCTGGATGAGTTACCTCCGAATAGAACACCGATACAAACTTATTGTTTATCGGAAAGTATTGCTTATGATTATGCTCTGGAAGAAATAGAAAAAGGCAATCAAATTTATATAGTTTACCCTCTTGTAGACGAATCGGATAAAATAGAATTGAAATCCGCCGTTCAAGAAGCGGAAAAATTATCACAAACGGTTTTTAAAAATAATAAAGTAACTTTACTGCACGGAAAAATGAAACCGAAAGAAAAAAATGATGTAATGATAAAATTCAAAAATAAAGAATTTGATATTTTAATATCAACAACCGTTATTGAAGTTGGTATAGATGTACCGAATGCAACAATGATAATTATCCAGCATGCGGACAGATACGGACTTGCAACATTACACCAATTAAGAGGCAGAGTCGGCAGAGGACAAAAAAAATCTTACTGTATACTCGTATCTGATGCAAAAAGACAAACAGCAAAACAACGATTGCAAATAATGACTACAACTACCGACGGATTTAAAATTGCATCGGAAGATTTAAAAATGAGAGGCCCCGGAGAATTTACGGGAACTTTGCAACACGGATTTCCTGAGTTTAAAGCAGGTGATATAATAAAAGATGTAAAACTTATAGAATATGCAAAACAAGTTGCCGCTGATATTATTACCAACGATCCTGAACTTTGTGCTCCTGAACACGCAAACATAAATTATTTAATTAACGCTAAATACTCGCAACTTTCCAAAATTATTCAGGTAGGATAAAAACAGCAATTTATAATTACCAGTTTGTGTTTTGTGCGGCTTCGTACAAAAACTTGTGCATTTCAACCAATGCAAGAGTATCTTGCTCGCAATATTTCAAAAGGTTTTGTTTTGTTTCTTTAATTTTTTCATCATCGTATAATCCCATAGCCATATAAGCAAAAGCAGATAATGCAACATCCCCTTCACCTATTTCCAACTCGTTATAGTTCATTTGAGGTATCATCACCGGTAAAACTTTTTTTATTGATGTTCTGCCATGAAACCTCTTATCATAATAATTAGTTCTTAGAATCTGTTCAAAATCAACAATTCTGTCCGTTATTAGCTTTAATTGTTCGATAAATTCCGGATAAAGTAAAGCAAGTTTTTCTATTATCTGCTTTTCTGCGGAAGAATATGTAATAATACTTCCTTGTATTCCCAAAGTTTCAATAAGTTTTTTTACTATTTGTTTTCTGCAATCCCGTGTATGATCGGCGATATATTCAAAATGATCAGTGATATGTTCTATTTTATCACATTTATGTATCGAATACTGTGTTAGAATTTGAGTATGCGGAGCAATATTATTATACAAAGGATATATTGTCATGACAGATTCAAAATCCAAATAATAACACGGAAAAACAATCTTTTCCAATTCTTTTTTTAAATCCGGACTTACAAAAACTTTATCATTAATAACACAATCTTTTACAACTTTTTGCATTTGTGTTAATTCTATATCTTCAGGTAATTTTTTAATTTCATATATTTTATTTTCACATAACTTTTCAAAAACAAGCTGAGAAAGACGGGGTAAATCAAAAATATGATATTCTATTCCCTCACCGGTACATTGCTTAAATAATGTACAATTTTTACAGGGCATTTTAAGCTTTTTTGTTTTGGGCTTTTCTGCAAGCAAAATATCTTTCACCGTATCCAACAAAATAGAAAAATCTTCCGCTTTGGTAAAAACCTCAAAACTGCAATCAACCTTATTGAAAAGTTCTTCTATTGAATTACCTAATCTGAAATCTTTTGATAATAAATATAATGTAGCTTTTGATATTGACGGAATAGTTTTTGTTGCAATCAAACTTATATATGCCGTATCGGATATATATTTATGTTTCCATTTATTACCGGATTTAACTTCTATTACTTCCCATAAATTGTTTTCGGTTCTATGTAAAATATCGGCCTTTGCAACAAAGCCGTTATATTCGAATACCGGCTCAAAAATTGTTTTTATATTTTTATCCTGAACAAATTCTTTTGTTTTCTGCAAACATTCTTCAAAAGTTCCAGAAATCTGTACTCCGTCTTCAAATAAAAGTTTAGCCATATTATGAATTTTTTTTGCTTCCATTATCAAAAATTCATCACTTAAGGAATTGTCTTTTGGAATAAGACCTCTATATAAATGCCATGCATATACAGGACATTCCAATGTTTTTAAAAAAAGATTTTTACTTATAGATTTCATAACTATATGATTAAACACGCTTATAGGAGCGTGTTGTTTTTTTCGTCCAATTGTCTTTTCTTTTCTTCCAAAGCTTCTAAAACACTATACGGAACCTTCATTTTTCCCATCAAAGGAGTAGCTTCTTTACCATAAGCACCATGACAATCAGAACCACCCGTTGCTATTAAATTCATATCTTCCGCAATTGAAATAAATTTTTTAACAATATGTTGAGGATGACTTGTATGCCAAGCTTCTATCCCCATAAGACCGTCATTAATAAGACCTCTAAAAATATTTTTATTACTGTAATGCCCGTAATAAGGATGTGCCAAAACAGGAATTCCTCCTGCTCTTATGATAAGAGATATAGCATCTTTAGGTGATATATAATGTTTAGGAACATAAGCCGGTTTATCTAAGCCCAAATATTTTTGAAATGCTTCCGATATGGAAGAAACATAATTTTTTTCAAGCATTGCTTTTGCAAAATGTAATCTTCCAATAACTTTGTCTCCTACATTTGAAATTAATCCTTCAGGTTCCAATATTATATTCAAATTTTTTAATTTTTCGAATATATCTTTTGCTCTTTGCATTCTGACTTTTTTAAATACGGATAAGGCCTCATTGAAAGATTTAGATTTCCAATTTACATAATAACCCAAAATATGCATTTCCGTTTTTGTTATATTATCCAACTCGGCAGACAATTCTATACCGGATATTACCTCTACCCCGTATCTTTTTCCGGCATCAACGGCTTCCTGTACTCCGTCAACAGTATCGTGATCGGTAATACTTATGGCAGAAAGCCCTATTTGTGCGGCATATTCTACAACTTGTGTCGGTGTAAAAACACCATCCGAAAAATTAGTGTGTATATGCAAATCAACAAAAAATTCTTTCTGAGACATTTTTTATAGCAACTCCGATGACAATGCGGCAAGAACACTTCTCTCGCTCTTAGAGAACATTAAATGTCCGAATACCGACTGCCCTTTAAATCTGTCAACTAAATAAGTTAACCCGTTAGACGATGCATCCAAATAAGGACTATCTATTTGGTAAGGATCTCCTGTTAAAATAATCTTTGTTCCGTTACCTGCTCTTGAAATAATTGTTTTTACTTCATGAGGTGTCAAATTTTGTGCATCATCTATTATTATATATTGTTTAGGTAAGGATCTTCCTCTTATATACGTAAGAGAATCAACTTCTACTTGTCCCGACTCAAACAAATAATCGATCTTTTCTTCTACTTTAGCATCTTCATGCCCTTTATCCATCAAAAATTCAAGATTATCATTTATTGCCCCCATCCAAGAAGAAAGTTTTTCTTCTTTTGTTCCCGGCAAAAATCCAATATCTTTTCCCATAGGAATAATAGGTCTTGCAATATATAATCTTCTGAATTGTCTTTCTTCAACCGTTTTTTGAAGACCCGCGGCAAGTGCAAGTAAAGTCTTCCCGGCGCCCGGCAAACCTATTAATGTAACCAAAGAAATATCGTCACATAATAAAAGCTCAAAAGCAAATCTCTGTTCAATATTCAAAGGTTTTAAACCCCAAGGTTGAGAATTTATATGAAACAACGGTTGTATAACTTTTTTCTCCGCAGAATATTTTCCCAAAGCACTTTTTGATGTTCCGTTTTCATCTTTCAAATAAACAAATTCATTTGCATAAAATTCTATATTTTTAGGAACATCAACTTTACCGTTTTTATAAAACTTATCTATTTTTTCCGGAGAAACCTGTATTTCTTTCCATCCCCTGTAAATTTCATCCATTTTAACTTTAGACTTTTCATAATCTTGCGTTACAATGTCTAAAATTTCGGCTTTTATTCTTAGATTTATATCTTTTGTTATGAATATAACATTCTCACCTTTTTGTTTAAGATATAATGCTATCGATAATATTTGATGATCGGATTTTGAAACAGAAAATTCTTCGGGGAATTCTACTTTATGCATCATTTCTATAACGAGCGTTCCACCATTTTTTAAAGGAACTCCCTGCGTTAACTTTCCTTTTGCTCTCAATTCATCCAATTTTCTTGAAATTAATCTTGCTCCTCTACCTCTCTCGTCGTTGAGCTTTTTGAAATTATCCAATTCCTCTATTACTGTCAAGGGAATAACAACCTTATTATCCTTAAAGGCAAACATTGATTCAGGGTCATGCAACAAAACATTTGTATCTAACACAAAAGACTTTATAGCCATACTATCCCCCTTTTAAACAGCAAAATTTTAATAATCTCAATGTATATATTATAATCAATTTTCATTGAAAATACAACTAATATTTTATTTAAATTAAAAATAAAAAAAATATAAAAACAAACAATAAAAAAGAATATAGCCAAGCTTAGTCGCGACAAAACCATTGACATAGTGATTATTTTATTATACATTATATCAAAATAATGAATATTTAAAGGACTATTAAACTATGAAAAGGAAGAAACTGTTACCCATACAATCACAAGAAGCTTTAGCACAAATCGGTCAAAACATTAAGGAAGCTCGGCTTAAAAGAAGAATATCCACAGTACTTTTAGCACAAAAAACAGGCATTACAAGAGTAACTATAGGTAAAATAGAAAAAGGAAACCCTAATGTTTCCATAGGAGCTTACGCTTTGATAATATTTATGCTAGGATTAACAGACAAACTTAAAAACTTGCTAGATCCTTTCCAAGATAAAGAAGGCATAAATCTTGAAAGACAAAGATATCCGAAAAGAATCAGATATAAAAAAAATGAAGGATGTTTATTTTAGGTTATTCTATAGTTTCTAAATAAAAAGATACCGGACGAAAACCGTCATTACAAGATATCATTGCGGAATGTTTGTTTTTCATCCAACCGTCAAAAAAATTTCCGCCACCATAGGCAAGATCTTTAACAAATTTTTCCATACTATCCCAAGCACTATCACATAAATTTTCAGGTTTTTTACCGTCGTAAGATATAAAAGTATCCCCTACTTTTAAAGTACAAGCATGTTCTATAGGGTTTTCGTACTTTTTTATCAAGTCGTTATATATTGTTTGTTTCATTACGGTAATTTTTACTCTTTTCATTTTGTATCCGACATTAATTATTTTCAAGAAGTTTTTCTGCTTGTATTTCCGGTAAAGATTCTACATCTCTTAATTTTCTTTCTATTGCTCTTGTTCTAACACCGGCATTATCTATTTCTTTACTTGCACTTTCCAATTTTTCTTTAGTTTTTTCAAGAACAGTACCGAATTTACCGAATTCCGTTCTTACTGCTCTTAATATATTCCAAACATTGTCTGTTTGTTCTTGTATTGCAAGTGTTCTAAAACCCATTTGCAGACTGTTTAAAAAAGCACCTAGTGTGGTAGGTCCCGAAACTGTAATAGAAAACTCATTCTGAATTTGTTGTATAAGCCCAGGAATCCTTAAAATTTCCAAATAAAGGCCTTCAAAGGGTAAAAACATTACGGCAAAGTCTGTAGTGTACGGAACCTCAATATATTTAGTTTTAATATCTTTTGCAAAATTTCTTATATCCGATACTAATTTTTTCTTATCGGATTCAATTGCTGTTTTATCTGCCGATTCATAATCTTGTAATAATTTTTCGTATACGGCGGTGGGAAATTTTGAATCTATAGGCAAATAAATAAATTCTTCTTTGTTTTCCTTAGAAGGAATTTTTACGGCAAATTCTACTACGCCGGTAGGATTGGACGGATTAGGATGAGCATTTTTTTCATATTGAGAACTTGCCAATATTTGAGATAACAAAGCTTCAAGTTGAACTTCCCCCATAGTTCCTGCAACTTTTACTGAAGTTAAAGCTCTTTTTAAACCGCCGACATCGTTTGCAATAGTTTGCATTTCACCTAAACCTTTTTGAACGGATTCCAATTGTTTGCTTACAAGTTCGAACGAAGAATTTAATCTTTTTTCCAATGTTGATTGTAATTTTTCATCAACGGTAACTCTCATTTGTTCCAATTTTTTTTCATTGCTTTCCTGAATATTTTTTAAACTTATTTGTACCGTTTCTTTCTGCTTATCCAAAATTTCTTGTGTATTTTTTAATTTTTCATCTACGGTTGTTCTAACTTGTTCGAGTTTTTTCTCATTACTGTTTTGAATATCTTTAAGATTAGCTTGAATTGTTTCCTTTTGTTTATCTAAAGATTCTTGTGTGTTCTTTGAAAGTGCATCAAGTTTTGTGTTAATTGAATTTTGAAAACTTATTAATGTTTCCTGATTTTCTTTTCTTGTAGCTCTTTCACTTTCGGCAGATTCTCTTCTGTTTCTTTCAAACTCATCTTTAAAATCTTTCTCGTAAGAATCCATCTTCTTCTCATAATCTTCAAATTTTTTGTTTATTATATCTTGATTAGAATTTTTATTTTTTAATACAAATAACAAGAATAAAATTAAGTTTATTGACACCAAAACAATTATTGTTATTAACATTTCATTACTCCTTATAAAGCTATTTTCTTATTATAATAAATTTTTATATTTTATATTCAAAAAAATTTTTATTAAATTTAATTAAATTTTTAATCATATTCAAACTTCCATTGCTACCATTGTGTATAACAATAGCTATATCACAATATTTTGCCATCTCATAGTTTCTTATAACTCCTGCAGATTTTCCGTATTTGTTCCAGTCCGGTTTAAATATTTTTATAGGAATACATTTACCTTTAGCATAAAGTTCGGCTAGAGTATCCACACCTCTTGCTCCACCGGAAACAATTTCATCCGAAGATGTTATTTTGTAACCGGATAATGTTATTACCTTCAACAAAATATTTATATCAGTGATAGTTCTACTGCCCGCAATTAATATTTTCATAACTATATTTTATCATAAGATCACGACAAGGCGTTGTCGCATTTAAAAAAAGACATAAAAAAAAGCGGGCAACGGGCTTTTAATATTGACGACGATTTTTTAATTTGCGATTATTTTGCCCAAAATGTTCCGCATTTTTAACATACAGAATTTTGAGTATTATACAATTTTAAAACATTATATAAAAGGACTAAATCCTTTCAAAATGCTCCGGATCTAAAAAGGTTTCATCCTTAAAATTGTTATTTTGGTTCCAATCCCCGCCCCACTTAAACCTACTTTTTATTACTCCAAAATTAAATAGCTGTTTTGCAATAGCTAAAAACCATCCGGCAAGATAACAAGCTCTTTCCTTATCACTCCAATTAATTGGATATGGTGTAATATCTATAGCATCGCTCTTATCTCTTTTTACACCAATTAAATGTTTGCTATCCATAGTTTTACTTTTACCTTCGGCAACAAACTTCTTTTGCTCTTCAATGGTTCTTATAGTAGAAGGTAAAACAGTAAAATCCACATATTTTATTAATTCGTTACATACAATAATAATATCCGGATGACATTTGTTTAAATACTCTAAACTTTTTTTACTGAATTTAGGCATTTATCTTCTCCAAAGGACAATTATCCAATTTTCGTTTACCTTTCTTCCATTCTTCAATGTTTATCCAATCTTTTATTAACGGACAACCAATATCAGAAGTCATAAAAGATTTAATATGATAATAACATTCTTTACAGTTATTAGGTATATCAGATAATTTCGTTTTAACTATTATTACCACTATTTCAAATTTCCTTTGTTTTTTGAAATAACAAAAACTCTTATTTCAATTTTTACTTATTTCTTAAAATAAGGGAGTTGCAACCTCCCCTATTTACAAGACGATCTTCTGAATTTTGCATTTTTAAGAGGCACAGAAGATACTTTAAAATCTCCATGTCAATTTAATAAACTTACCTTCAACAACTTCTTTTGAAATGGGCATATATAACTTATCTGTTATTTCTATCTTAGGAATATAGCCCTTTTCTTTAGCTTTGTAATAAACAAAGCCCCACTTTGCTACTTTTAGTATTCATTCACTCTTTTTGCCGATAAAACTTCCGTCCGGATTAACCAGAGAAAAAACACTTAGTAATCTGATCAAAGTCGCTAAAGCATTGTCGTCCTTCGGTGTCGGAGTCAACTTTACTATTATTGTTGCAACCGATACTACTCCACCTATGATTGCCAATACACTATCCCAATTTGCTTTAAGCCAACCGATAATACCTAAAAACCCTACAGACGAATTTCCGCCGTCTGCAAATACGGAAACTACAAACAACACACAAACAACTACTACACTTAGCAAAAAAGATAAAAGTTTCTTCATCTTTGCTACCTCCTTTTTATTTTTTATTTTCTATCCCATCAATTCTATGATGGGCAGATTTTGTACTTTGTTCTACAGCAACCATTCTTTCAATTAAATTGTTGTGCTTATCTTGTTTTAGTTCAATTTTGTCTAACCTATAATTGATATGTTTCTTAAAACTTATCATCTGCCCTACCCAAATACCAATCGAAATAAGATAAACTATCAACATTACTAAAACTTCTGCTGAAACACTCATGCTAATATCCCCTTTGCACAACTTATTTTGTTTCCTTCGCCTTTAGTTATAAAAGGAATTGTGCACTTATTAAATATTCTCATTTTAAGTTTATGGCTTTTGGTGCCTTTCATTTTTCCTAAATAACTATTTAAAGAAGAAATGTTATCGCACCTTCTTCTAAACCTGTTAATTGCTTGTGCAATTTTACATTTCAATCTTTTCCTTAACAAAATACCATACGGCTTAACAACATAACCTACAAAATCCACTCCGTTATAAACTCTGTTTATTTTCGTTTTGTTTCTGTTCAAATAAAGCCCTAAATTTGCTCTTAAATAGTTGTCAATAATCAATTCCAACTCTTTTAATTTTTCTTTGTCTTTATCTATAACAAGAATATCGTCAACATAACGGAAATAGTTTTTAAACCCTAATTCATCTTTAATAAAATGATCTAATCCGTTCAAATAAACATTAGAGAAAAATTGACTTGTTAAGTTTCCTATCGGCAATCCTTTATCAGAAACATTCCACAACGATTTTTCAATGTTTATAGGAATAGTATTCGGCTTATCAACACCGTTTGTTACATTAACTAAAACTATCTCTTTTACAACCTGTCCTAACAACGAATTTTCTTCAACATACTCTTTCAACAAACCCCACAGCTTTTCTTTGTTAATCGAACAAAAATAATTATGAATATCTATCTTTAAATAATATGTATTTAAAGCTTCATATTTGCTGAATTTATTCGTTTCTTTGTCAATACTATCTTTTACATCTGTAATTGCCTTTAATGTGCCTCTGCCTTTTAAACAAGCATAAGTTGTTGAAATAAGCTTTGGCACTATAAACGGTTCCAAGAAACCGCAAACTAAATGATGAACTACTCTATCTTTAAAATCACTCATCCAAATTTCTCGTGGTTTTGGCTGTGTAATATAGATATAACTAAACTTCGATACTTTATATTTCCCGGAATTAAGTTCGTTGTATAAATTATAAAGGTTACGATTAAATTTAACTTCATAACGAATACAATCATACTTATTACTTTTATGTTTTCTGCAATCATAATAAGCACTTACAACATCTTCGTAGGAAAATTTATTTATGTTTATTTTCATAAAATACACTCAAAGACGGCTACTAAGCCGTTAGAATTATTCTTATTGTTGTTGTTGAAATTACCATTACTATTCAGATAATAGGAATTATTACTATTGTTCTCAGCACAACTCCATTTGCCCTTGCATCTTTCAAACTAAAAACTTCTTAGCCAGCTCATCGCTTTTACCATAACAGGTGGCAAGGAAAGGTTATCTTATGAATTTTTCTTATCATAAAATAGCAAGTTAATTCTCTATGCATTACCTTTGCTGTTTTGCATAATCTGCTTAACTTGCCCCGTTTTAATATAGTTATACCACTTCTTAGTTTGTTCCAAAATTTTAAAGATCGTTGCTACTTGTTGTCTACACAAAACTATCTTCGGATGATTTAATTCTGTTGATAATCTTACCAATACCAACATATCATGAATAAAAACCTCTAAATCTTTTATTCTTTTCAATTTAGCTTCGTTTTCGGTTTCGTTGTATATTAGGAATATTTGTCGGCACAACTTTATTGCACCATCCATAATATACTTACCCAACGAATATTTATAAGTTTTCGGAAAGTTAGCGGAAATTTGCACCGCTAAATTTAAGTTCTCTCTTGCCAACTTATAAATCGGCTTTTTCTCACAAGATAAAACATTTTCATCATTTAGTTTGTCTGACATTTCTTTTTACCTCTCGTTTCAAATTTTGAGTTTTAACCGCTCAGCTAAGCTTCGCTAAAACTCAAAAATTCGAAACTTAGTTTTTAGAATACGGGAACCTCAAAGACGGCTACTAAGCCGTTAGAACTACTCTTATTGTAGTCGTTGAAATTACCATTACTATTCAGAAAATAGGAACTACCACTATAGAGCTCAGCACAACTCCATACATAAGAGTTTGAATAGCTTGTCCAATCAATTCCTAATGCTTCTCTAATATCCCATATAGCTTTTAATTCAACATCATTCGGAACAACAGCTTGTATCTGCATATTGTCCGGAAGAACAAAAATACCTTTGTTATCACAATATCCGAAAATCGTGCTCGTAGAAAAAGTATATTTTTTCTTTAACAAGGTATTAGCCCATGTAGAACTAAAACCTAAATTCAAGCCGTTAGGCAACTCTGTATCGGTCCCGTAATTGCCCCACTGTAAATTTGTTTTAAAGTTGCTATCTGTTATAGCAAATACGGCAAATTTATTGTAATATGCTCCTTTAAGTGTTATTGTATCACCTTGTGCCGGAGTGCCCGTAACAGCCAAACCAAAGCTTTCTAATGTATCTGTAGCAATTGTTGTTGCTCCTTCGGTTAATACCCAAGCTGTTCCGTTATAGGTTAATGTGTAATCGTGTTTTATACCGTCTTTTGTTGTTCCGGCTTTATTTATAAAGATATACTCACCAAACTCTAAAAAGCTAACTACACCTAAATTTGCAGAAGCACTTTTTATTCCGGCTTTCTTCAAACCAAAATCGGTATTGCTTACCGTTACACCGTCTTTTGTAAATTCTTGTGTTCCTGTAGGTGTAAAATAATCAACAAACTTTGCTATACCTAACAAAACATCACTTGATTCTAAAGGAGCATCTTCGCTTGTTTGTGATATCATTTCTTCGTTTATTGTTGCATCATCATTAACCAACACACTTTTTGTTATTTGTTTAAAACCTGATTTCGAAACTGAATAAGTTAAAATTTTGTTGTTTTGTATTTTTACTTTTTTTGTCGTTGACATTTTTTTATTCTCCTATAATAAAAATTTTTATTCTGTAGCTACTAATGTAATACTTATATCTTTTTGAGTTTCTGCACTCTTATCACTCGGTATAGTCCAAGTTCCGGTTTGTTTTGTGTATCCTTCACAGCTTACTTCATAGGACAAAACATCACCCTGATAAGCTTGCAAAGTTTTGCTTATTGCCCCTACACCTGTAGCAACAAACGAAATACCGCCAACAGTCAACTTTATTGTCGGCTGTTCCGTAGTAAATTCGTTTGCTATTGCCACTTTTACAGTCTGTTTTCTTACTGTATAGTTTGTAGCACTTACGGTTACGGTTTTCGTATAAACATCACTTCCGCCAACTTTCTTTAATAGAAAATCTAACTTGTTATTTGCGGTTTTAAGATAAATTTGTTGTCCTTGCACAAAATTTACTTTACCGTTATTAACAAGCAACTCGCTTTCCCAATTTCCGTCATTAAGTTTGGTTAATGTTACACGATAAAATCCGTCTGTAGGAATGTGTCCGTCAATCGTATTTAAATAGCTTTCGGATGTTATTGTCGGCAATATACCGTCATCAACAATAACATCATCGTCAGCACTTCTTACCATATTTTCAAGGTCTGCTCCGCTACTGTAAGCACTAAATTTAACTTCACCGTTCTCACTATAACCGCAGATATTATCTCCGCTACTGTCTGTAGTAAAGCTATGGCTTACCATCTCATTATTTTCTTTAGTGTAATAAGTAAATGATAAACCGTTATATGAATACGGTGTTCCGTCAGTGTTCAATCTCGGAACAAACGGACATCCGTTCAAGAAATATATTGTTTCCGCTCCGTTCTTAAAACAGTTATAAACAACATTCCTTTGTGCAGAAGCATTTATTGTAATTTCTTTTATATCCTTTTCATTATTAAAAGATATATCACAATCGTCTTCATCTGCTACAATGGTTATTTCTCCTTCGGAAGGGCTTGGCTTTGTCGTAAGTTTTATTACATTGTCTTTAACTTCGGCAACTTCACCTTCTATAGTTAAATCATTTGTGCTTGTTGTTCCTGAAGGATAAGCCGTATACTCGTAATTGTTCATTCCCATACCTGCATTAAGTTTTACGGTATCACCTACAGAATAAGTTCCGGTAGATTTACCTACATTCAAGGAATTAGCTATTGTTACGGATAACTGCTCGTTTTCGTAAGCTACATTTATTGTTCCTGTAGTTGTAGAATAGTTATCTTTCGTAATAGAATATGCTTTTGAACCTACTCCTACTTGTGCAAAACTTGCTTGTCCGTTTGCATCTGTAGTTTTTGTTTCACTGTTAAAAGTTATACTTGCACCCTGCAACAAGTTTTCTTCATCATCTCTAACCGTAAATGTTATTACTAACGGTTGCAACTCTACCTCAACAACGGTAGTAGTCTTAACTTGTTTGGTGGTAGTATATTCTTGAAAACCGCTACCTTGAACATCTATTTGTTTTTCGCCTTTACCTGTATCGGCAAAAATAGCAAGACCGTTAGACTTTGTTGTTTTCGTTGTAGTATCAACTTTTACAGCCGCACCTTTTATGCTGTCATTGTTATACGAAACATCTACAATCAATAACGGATTCTTTGAAGAACCTCCACCGCCTTCAGAAGAATCTCTTTTAAAAATTCCTTCCATTTATTCTACCTCCACATATAAATTGCTGTAGTCTGTGCATTCACTCAAATCAATGCTTAACCAACAATGTCTTTGATTTAAAGTTAAATATCTTGGTGAAGTTACTCTCAATTCGTCTTCATCATTCTGCATTTCCGGAACCCAATGCTTACCGTTATCTGTAGAAACTTTAAATTTAATAGCTCCTTCAAATGTTCCGGCAATCATCACTCCCTGCTTATTGTTCATTTTGTTCACTTCAATAACTTTGTTAATGTTATTTGCTCCATCAAATAAAACTTCTGACATTCTGTTCCCTCCTTATATTTATTTTGTTATGCTGCTAAAGTAAAATAACCTGTAGTATAATTTGCATAATTTGCATCTAATTTATTAGAGTTGTAAGATATTGCACCTCTAATATTTGTGCATCCATTAAACATATTACTTGAATTTGTAACATGTGTAATATTAAATTGATTTTGACTAACATAAACAGTTCTTAAAGCACTACACGACAAGAACATTACAGAACATTGTATTAATCCTGCTGTATCCCAACCTTTTAAATTTAATATTGTCAATGCAGTATTACTTTGGAACATTCTTCTCATATCGGTTACTTTTCTTACATCCCATCCTGAACCAAAGGTATAAGATGTTATTTTCGACATATTATTAAACATACCATACATATTTGTTACATTAGCAGTATTAAACGAACTTAAATCTAATGATGTTGCATAACAATCTTCAAACATACTTTCCATTGTTTCAACTTTTGATGTATCAAAACTACTTAAATCAAGAGAACTACCATGATAATACATAAACATTCTTCTCATATTAGTTACTTTAGAAGTATTAATAAGATTTAGTCCGGTAATATTGCCGTTATGAGCCGTCCCACCCTGCATAAATGTTGCTTCCATATTAGTACAAGATATAGAATTAAATTTTGATAAATTAACAAATTTAACTCCGCCTGTGAACATATAACTCATATCAGTAACAGTTGAAACGTCTGCAATCCAATTTACCGTTAAAGGTGTTCCTGTATCTCCAACAGTAACGATTGTATGGTGTTCTTGGAATAATCTTGCACAAGAATCTGGTACTGTTAAATCTGCCGGAGCACCTGACACCGTAACCGTTTTAAGCGAAGTTCCCGCATTGCTTAAAAAATGAGAATCTATATATGTTTTCATTTCAACATAACTATCAAAAGTTACAACACCTGTGTTGCCGTTCAACAATTCATATTCCATTGCTATAAAGGTTTCTATACCTAAATATTCTAATCTGACAGAACCCGAACCCATATTTCCTGCAGGTGTTTGTTCTCCATAATCAGTTCCATTAACATATGTATAAGATATTTTTCCCCATTCCTCATTTGTATTCTCGTAACCTAAACCACCATAAGACAGATTATTTCCTGTGTTTTTCCCGCCTACAGCTATTCCAGATGAAGAAGTGTTTATATATGTTCTTGCTCCGGTGTAATCATAACCATCTACAGTATATCCTTTACCTGCATAATAACCGCCTCCACCTAAACCAATATTATTATTTTCATTGCAACTTCCACCTCCTGCAACAGCTAATAATATTCCGTTTATATATAAAGCAAGACCGCATCCGCCATGAGAATTATCCAAAGCACCACCTTTTATTTTTACGATTTTAATTTTGTCTGTAGATGATAAAATACATTTTACTGTTATTTGTGCACCTGTAGCTTGATTTATATAAGAGTTGTTTGAACAGCCTTGTTCTGCAGATAATGTTATTATATATTTACCTTGATGTTGCGGATATTCGTCAAAAATCGTTTCTAAAGGAGAATCTTCTTTTTCCGTTGATAAATTTTCAAAAACTTTTAAATCCCAAAATTTCTCTATAAGATGTAAAGTTGTCATATTATTAGAATGTTTTATTCCGCAAACTATAAATGACTTATCAATAAATTTTGCTACTCCGGAATTTTCTGCTTTCAAATTTCTAACATTGGAAACTTTTATTTCGTCAAAAATTCCTATAAAAGGGCATAAAGGGATATCTAATTTACAAGTTATTCTTTTCTGTGCAAAGTTTTCTCCGCAAGTATTTACAATACTTTGTCGTGTTACAGGGCTTGTTATACAAGGAATATCTATTGTTTCAGATGTTGCATACTTTTGTTTTTCAGAAATAAATTTTATTGTATTTGAATCTTTCCAATAAAAATTTTCTATAACCCTGTCTGCACCTACTGAATAATCATAAATTTTTATTTTTCTTTCCGGAAATAAGCCAAAATCATATACATTATCACTTGAAGACAAAACAGGCGAAAAATGAAATACATTCGAAGAATCTATCCAATAAGCATTTTGTCCTTTTGCTAAATCTTGTAGAATCTCAGATAATTTTGTATCAACAGTATATTGTGTAATATCAATATAAGCATCATTTGCTACAGATATTATGGATTCCGGGACAAAGTATTTAAAAAAGCCATAATTAACTATATATTGTATTGCAGTTTGAATTGTCGTCATCAAACTTGTTGTAGAACTTCCAAGAGCCCCAATAGTTAAATCCGAGAAAAGTTTCATATAAGAAAAAATTGTTATTTTTTCTTTTATAAGTGCCGTTCCTTCCGTATCTGCAGAGCAAGCTCTTTCATCAATTAATCCTTCAAAAATAGTATTTGCATAAGAATCTAAAATTACTTCAACTTTTATTTTGCTTTGATGTTTCATATAGCCATTAGAAAACAAGCTATTTACATTTGACTCATCAGATAATTTGCCATTTGTATTGACAAAAGATAATTTCATATTGTCTTGCTGAACTTCGCCAAATTCCCAACTTTCAGTATCAAGAACTTGAGAAGTTGAAAAACTTTTATCAATTAAATATTGTGAGATATCAACCCAATTATCCTCATATAATTTTGCACCTTTAGCACCTCCGGATGTTATTGTTCCGGTAAAAGCATCATTTGAATAAATAACGAATCTTCCATCCGATATCACAGATGGACAAGCAATTATTGCATACCATTTGTTATTTTGATTTAGATCCCTTGAAAACCTTACAGGTGCAGTATCTAATGCATCATAAAATTTAATTAACAATGTTCCGGATACATAAGAATCTATTTCAATTTCAACCTTAAGTAATTTTATATTTGTGTTAATGGTTGTATTGAAGCTACCTACTATTCCTCCGCCTGCGGATGTATTTTGAAATACAATATTTCCGTTTGATATTGTTACTCCTGTCGCAGAGTTGTATATTGCCCATCTACTGGCCACAATAGATGAATATTCTTGATATACAACTCCAGAATCTCCCGGAACTTCATATTTTCGTTGCAAATAAACTTTTTTCTTTAAATTTATTTCGCTTTTAGAAAAATAAATATCTTTTGCAGTAGGCATTTTATTCTACCTCCACAAGTTTTATTTTGTCTCGAAGTCCGGACCAATATTTATTGTCTTTTAAATTTGGCTGAATACCATTTATAACTGAAACTTTAATTAAGTTATCGAATTTAAATGGTTCAAAACTATAATCAAACTGTTCTATATTACCACCGCATGGCCAAATATAAAAAGATTTCTTTAAATTCCTTAAATAACTAATTAAATTGATATCTGCTTGGTTTAAACTAAAAATAGATATTTCAAATTCCCAACATTTTCCGCTATCTAAAACAAATTTTTTACCACCTTGCAAAGTTAGTTCACTTTGTTCAAAATTAAGCTTATTCGTCATTTCTTGCGGTTGTATAAACTGTCCTATGGTGTTTAAAAACAAAATATTACCTACTTGCTTTTCAGAATTTGCAACTACTGTTTGACTTGCGGAAATTTTTATTTTTAAAATATTATTTTGTATCGAATTAAAAGTTATAACAGAAAATCCGTTTTCTGTTTTTGCTGTATAATTGCTAACTAATGTATCATTTAGATAAATTGAGAAATTTTTTAAATTATGATTAGAAATTATAATTGTATCTCCGGAAACACTATTTTCTAATATTCTTTCTATATATGATGTTGTCGAATCATTGTTTTCGTTTTCGCTCTGCCATCCGTTATCAGAATCACCATTAAAAGCATTTATAGCATTACCGCTTGCAGAACTTGCAGAGAAAGATCCGCCAAAATTCTTATTTAAAACATCATCATTAAAAAACTTTATTCCACTAAAAGCAGTCATTACATTTTCTCCCTTGTTGGAAATGGCTTCATCGTACCTATAGCTATATTTTTAGCTATAGTATCTCTTATTGTTTCAGATAATTCATCAATTGAATTTCCGTTATTTTCTACATGTAAATTTATAACTATTGTTTGATTATTATTGTTTCTTTCTGTGTTATTTATTGTTTCTGTTTCAAAATTAGAATTTGTTAATGCAAGATCACCGCTTCTTATTGCATCGGAAAAAGTTCTCGGAATAATAATTTCTCCCTGATGAACTTGTGCAATCATATCATTTGTAACATAATCTGTTCCGGATGCAAATTGAACTCCGGCAATATTTGCAACTTGTTCTAAGCCGTAAGCAGTTGCGGCTGCAGCTGCGGCTATACCTAATGCAGGACCTACTCCCGGAATACCCGCTAATGCTTCATATGCTTCAACTGCCATATGATAAGTACTTATTGTTGTATCAGCTATCGCTGCCGCTTTTCCTAATGCAGCAACTTCTTTTATTTTTGAGTTTTGCAAAGCAGATAATGCTGTAATAGATTTTATTTTCTTTTGAACTTCATCTTGTGTAAGCCAAACATTGAAATCATGTAAAGCCGTTCCTTTCTCTTTAATCAATTTATCTTCTTCATCTTTAAAAACTTGATATTCTTCATCAAGTGCTTTTTTCTGTTCAAGTAATAAAGCATAATTATTTGTTTCTTCTTGTCCGGCATTTTGCATTGCTTGAATTTGCCTATCTAAAGATTCAATTTTTGCTTGATACTCTTTTTCATAATAATTAACCTTTTCCGCTAATTCATAATCACTTGCCGACTTGTTTAAATCTGCAATATTGTTAAGAACATTCTGCTGAGAAGAAATTTGTAAATCCATTTTCTTTTTTTCAAGTTCTTCTTTCCATTTAAGTTCTGCTTCTTCTCTTTTTCTTTTTTCTTCATCTGCTTTTTGTTCTGCTTCAGCTTTTGCCTTTATCGCTTTTAATTCTTTTTGTCTATTAGCAAGGTCTTCTTCTGCTCTTTTTTTGTTTATACTTTTTAATTCGTTGTGTTGTTTAATTAAAATATTTATTTTTTCAATTTCTTCTTTATAGTTATCAATTTGAGCTTCTTCTACTGCAGTATTTGCTTTATATCCAAGCAACTCTTTAAGCCAATTGGTTTCTTTCTTTTTCGCAATAATATCTTCATAATATGATATTGTTTCATAGTAGGATCTTTGTCTATCAACCAAATCTGAAATATATTGGTTTTCTTTTTTTACATCTCTTGCTACAAATAATTCATTAAATTTTTTTATTATTGTGTTTACAGCAGGAACAACACCGGAAATAAGTTCTTTTTTTAATTCTTCCCAATTTTCTTTTAAAACAGCAACTTGTGTGGCCAAATTATCTGTATTTGCTTTTGCTAAATCTCCGAATTTTTCTTCTATGCCTTTTAAAATCAGTTGCATGTTTTTAGCTTTATCACCTGTATCTTGAATAGTAATACCGTATTTTGAAAATGCAGTTATATTTCCTTCCGTTGCTTTGGCCAACATCATTGTTGCACTTTTTAAATCTGTTCCTAATCCTACAGATAAATTCATAGCCGCATTTGTAGCCCTTTTTAATTCATCGCCCATCAAACCGTAATTCGTTAAAAGAGTCATATTCTCTTTTATAACATCGTCCGCTACTCCGGAATAGTTTCTCATTTCCTTTGCAAAGTTTTCATAATCTTTTAACAAATATTGAGAATATATCCCTTGATTTTTAAGTGCAGCAGTTAATCTATTTGTAACCTTTTCGCTTTCCGCAAAACTATTAAAAGCATTTACTATTGCCTTACCTAAATTTTTAACTGCGGTAGTAGCAAGATTGAATGCAATATTACCTAAAGCAACTCCCATAGCTGTGCAATTCGTCGTAACACTTTTTAATTTTTCAATTAAATCTTTTTTGCTTGCCGACAAATTTTTGGTTGGTTTTGTAGTTGCTTCTACTTTTTTAGACAAATCTGTTACAGATTTCCCAACTTTCTGTAATTCTTTGCTTGCATCATCTTCAACTGTAGCTTTAATTTTAATTTCGTTATCACTCACTTTAAAAATCCTCCGGGATCTATATTGTTCTCTTCATCGTTGTTTATGTCTATCATTTTTTTATATTCTTCAATCAATTCTTTTGCATTCCTTTTTGCTTCTCGTTGTGCTCGTTTGGTTGTAATACTTAAAATTGCTCCGTTTCTAATGTTGCTTAACATCATTAAATTTAATGTTCCTAAATCTTTTCTTTCTTGTGCTTGTTTTATTTTGGCCAACTCTGTTATTTCTAAAATTGTTAAGTTTCCTATCTCTGTAATTGTTTTGTTATATTTGCAACAAACATACCGAATTAATTCAAATAGTTTTTTTTTATTACAGAAGGATCTTGTTTGTTTTCTACAGGCATTTGCTTTCTTGCTTTTTCTATTTTTATAGCCAAATCTTTATAATAAGCCGTTAATAACAAATCTAATTTTTTAACAATATTTAGTTGCTCGTTATCGTTTAAGCTTCTTATAAACTCTTCAAAAGACAGTTTATCTCTAAATTCTTCCGTAGGTAATCCTGCATAAGCCAACATAAATATTGTTGTTTTAGGATACTTGGTTAAATTTACAGACAAAGTTTCAAATTTTATTCCTTTTTGTTCAAGCCATAAAACAGCAGATAAAGTAAACTTTAATTTATAAGTTTTTCCTTTAATCTTGATTTCGCAAACTTCAAAAATTTTGTTGAATATTTCCATTTTTATATTTCCCTTTATGCCCGGAACTTTTTATCATTCCGGGCAATAATATTTTGTCAATTAAGCGGTCGCTTTGATGTAGTCCAATGTATATAAACATTGTTCTGTAGAATCTATCAAAGGTTTACCATTAATTGTTGTTTCTGCAAATGCTCTTTCCGCAAAAGGTAATCCAACACCTTGCATCGCAACTCTCGGAATCCAAGCCCTGTAAATAGATCCGTCGGATTGTCTCGGATATACAATCATTATTCCTTTTTCTTGTATTCCGGAAGATCCACCAACTTTTATTGAAGAAGAACCATTTGTATTTACTGGTCTTACATCAACAGCAATGGAATCACCTTGTGTTAAAACTGCTCCGGATGCAACCGCAAAACTAAGTCCTAAATCATTTACGGTTACTGTTCCACCTACAGAAATTGCAATATCATCTACAACGGTTCCGTCTTCGTCCTTCCAACCTACAGGACCGCTAACCATAGAACCTTGAACGATGATTTTACATTTTGTTGAGGATGTGATTTCAAGAATAACTCTACCATACGGCAAATTTGCCTTTTTATCGGAAATAATACTTGGTGTTATTTTTGCCGCTAAAGTTGTTCCTACAACATTACTTGCAGAAGAAACATATCCGGAAGAATCTGCAGCCGTCTCTGTAATTGTTGCATTTTCCAAAACCTTAAACATACCATTGCTGATTTGTCTTACAACGGCAGAAAAAGAATTGCTTGGCAATCCGGGCTCTGCTTTTACTGCTCCTTGATAATTTCCACCTGTCAACTCTATCATTTCAATGCTTCTTTCAAGTCCACCTTCACCCAATACGGTAAATAAAGCATCAATTTTCTTTGTTGTTTTATCGATAACTAATAATGCTTCACCACCGAATAATGCTTGAATTTTCATTTTCTCTTTTCCTCCTTATTTTGTTTTATTCAAAAAATTCTTTTTGCCAATTAATAACTGAATTTTCTGTCTTATATATACTGTCTATATCTTCCCACTTTGTTCCTTTTTCAAAAACAATATTTTTCCCGTTATGCACAACAGAAATTTGCCTGTTCAGTTTTTTCCCGGAAAACATAAATATTTCTTTACCGAAAGGAGTAACTATCCTATTTTTTACAATTTCGATAGTTCCCTTATCATCAACTGCAATTTTTGAATTTACTTCCTTTGCATTTAAAGCAACATTTACATCTTCGATTGTTGTTTTTTTATTTCCCATTTCAATACCGCCTTTTTATAAAATAGATACCGAATAACTACACATTGCACCGTATAAAGCCCTATTATCGATGGTAACACTGCCAACTTCGCCACCTTCATATTGCCATCTTGGATCACGACTTCTTGATATTGCTTCTCTGATAGCACTTTCATATCTATAAGCTATAAAAGTATTATCTTTTGATTTTCTTCCCTTCCCCGTAAAACCGATAAAAATATTTATGTAGATAATGTCACCTGTTTTATGAGATGCCGAACGACTTTCAACTCTTTCTATTTCAAGAAACACAAATGTTTTTTGATTGACTGCTTCAGTTAGGTTATAAAAGTAATTATTGCTATCAACAGTATCTAATATCAAATCCGTTTTTTTTGTATTAATTTCGGTAATACTGTTGTTTAAATTAGCTTTTAAATATCCTTCTAACTCTTGTAGCTTTTCATCATAGCTATAATTCATATGTTTCTTCCTTTACACTTATTTTTTCTTCTTTTAGATTTACACCTATCATTCTTAATCTCATATAAATGTATTCTGCTAAAATTCTTTTAAATGCTTTATTGCGACTAACAGAATTAAATATTATCGGTCTTGCCGGAATATTTCTTGTTCCTTCTTGGTGATATCTGGCCAACCTGTTTCGTGAGCCAAATTCAGCAAAAAAATCATATTCGTTATAAATATGTTCTGATCCCTTTTCTTGTCTAAAGGAATCAGCTAATTTTCCGGTAAAAACAAGTGTTCCGCCACTTGTGAACTTCTTTTTTCTTTCTTTATATTTCGGTTCCAACGGTGCCCATGACGGACCTTCTTTTGCCGTTAATCTGCCTTTGTTATTGAAAAGACCTGCCATACCTCTTGAAAAATTAACATTCCATTGCTTAAATACTTCTCTGAAATTCGTAATTTTCCATTCTTTTAACTTCTCTAAATTTGAAGTAGAAATAGTGAAATTTATGTTCATATTCCTTCTTCTGTTTCGTGTTCTTCGTGCTCCTGTTCTTCGTGCTTCTCAATATCAACAGTATCTATTCTTGATAAAGGAGCTGAAAGAGTAATACTTCCTTCCAAAATTTTATTTAGGTCGTCAATTGCTTCCTGTTTTAAATTTCTTCCTTTTCTTTGCCCGTCTTTCAAAACAACAAAATTAAGCATCTCGTCTAAATCTCCGGCAACAAGTTTTGTGCAAATAGATTTAACGATTACTAAATCTGATTCTTTAGATAGTGGCAATTCATATTTCCTTGTCAAAACCGAATCTATATAATTCGATCTCATCTCAATTAAAGAAGATACTTTCGTAGCAGTTATTTGACTATTATCCGTAAATTCTGTATTTTGGAAATAATTTTGAATATCTGAAACAGTGCAATAATTCATTATTTTTTACCCTTTTTATTCTTTTTCGGAATATTTGTTTTAACTTTTATTTCTTCTTCTTTCTTCTCTTTCTCTTCTTCTTCTTTGTTTTCTTCGATAACAGTTTCTTTTTTCGGCATTGCTACCGCTTTTGCTTTCTCTAAAGTGCTAAATCTTTTTAAAGATTCAAACTGATAATCGGTTAAACTTTGCTTATATTCACCATTTATAAAAAGTTTTCCTTCTTCTATTAAAAAACCGCTTTTGCAATCTTTAAATATAAAAGGTAATTTTGCATCAGATTTTATTTCTATCATTTTAAATTTCTCCTATTTTTAGGAGCAGAGCTTTGAAGCTCCGCCCCTAAAATTATTTTTTAGCTTTCTTTGAAAGTTACGGTTACAACTTTATTTTCGGATATACTTGATATAGTGTAAGTACCTGTTACAATACTTGCAGTTACATCAGATCCGTTAACCAATAACTTATCAACAACATATCCTTCTGCAGGAGTTATTGTAAGAACAACATTAGATCCGCCTGCTGCATTTGTAAAACCAGCCGGAGAGATTGTTCCGTTGCTACCTGCCGATGCTGCTACTGTATAATAAGTAGTTACAGGAGCTGCAGAATTATCAACCTTAACAGCTTTATACCATGCACCATAACCAATGCCTTGTCTCAAATCAACTTGCCATTTATATAAACCATCCATAGTGGCAGATTCTTGATTGAGATTATTTTTCAATCTTGCTTCTTTTTCTATAGGATTTAAGATAGGTTTGTTTTGAGCATAACCATCATTTTCCAAATTAACCATATAGAATGTATACGGATCTGAAAAAGGAGCAACTTCGAAATCAAAAGCACCTTTCCAGCTGTTTGATGTTCCGGAAATAAAGTCTTTATCTCTCAATGCTTTGAAAACAGATACCATTTTTGTTGAGCAGAAAACCATTATTTTAAGTTCGTTTTTATTCAACAATTTCTTTCCGCCACCTGCATAACCATAGAAACCTTTCAATGCTGCATAAGCTGCATCCATATCGAATGCTACTTGCTGAAGTGTGTTTCCATGTCCGGTAACGATATTTGATTGACTTGTTGCATCGCCAAACAAATGATCTGTTGCAAAGAAATTTTTTCCATCAAAAGCCGTTCCATATGTATTTGTATGACCTGCTTCAAGCATAGCCAAACCTCTTACAATAGGATCGTCTTTAGCATTTACAGCCATTGCTTCGATTTTAGATGTGTAAAGAGCTAAGTTTGATAATCTTCCTGCTCTTTCAAACTCAGATTCTGTTACCTGAACCTTTTGGCCATATTTCCCGTTTGATATAGTTATTTTATAGTTGCTCGGTAATGTCATAGCATCTATAGGTTCTCCATCGGTTACAGCTGACAAACCGCCTAAAAATTGTTCCCATATCAATTCAGATGTTGGTGCATAAGGAACAGGATACGATGCAACCAATTCATGTAATTTAGGTTGATATTCAAGTGTTTTCTTTCCAAAAGCTACTTCTACTACTCTGTTAAACTCTTCAACTAATTGTGTAATTGTTTTTTCTGACATTTTATTTATTCCTCCTCTTTTTTGTTAAGTATGAATTTTTCAGCATCTTCTTTTGAGATAGCACCTTTTTCTATTGCTCTTTGTGTTGCTGCATCAAATTGAGGACCGCCATCGTCATTATCGGTTGTTCCTTTTGCCTTATTGTTCAATTTCGGTTCCAATTTGCTAACAAATTTTTCAAGGTCTTCTGCTGTTTTGAAATTAGACAAATAGGTTTCTTTTTCAGAAGGATAAATCTTCATTTCTGAAATTGCCTTTGTTATAATTTCATCTTTCTTTTTGTTTTCTAAATCGGCTTCAATGTTTGCCAATTTAGCATTTGCAGCATCAAGCAATGCTTTTTGCTCTGTACCTACTTTTTCAAGAACTTCATTTTTTTTCTTTTCATTAGATAATTCAGCTTGGATTTTTTCTACATCTACATCGAAATCCTTTTTTAATGCACTAAGCATTTCTTCTTTTGTCATTGACATTTTTTTGTTCTCCTTTTTTATTTGTACTTTTTTGTTCAACTGATATTGCTCAATTATTTCGGGAGTTACTATTTCATCAACAACACCATACTCTATGGCTTCTTCTGCTGATAGATATAAGTCTTTCCCGATTATGTCTTTTTCTAATACCGACCTTTCCTTTTTTGTTAGTCTTGATAATTCCGTAAAAAACCTATCATTAAATATTTCAAACTCTTTCATTTGAGCTTGAACAGCACTTGCAGGTTGAAGATCTATAAACATAGAGATTTGCACCTCGTGCAACATAACTCTGCTGTTTTGTGTAATAAATCTTTTTGTTCCTGCTGCTAAAATTAGTGCGGCTGCACTATCAGCCTCGCCGATATCAACCGTATAAATAGGGCATTTACAGTTTTTTATCATATCTAAAATTGAAAAAAGTGCATTAAGCGAACCGCCAAAACAATTGATGTATATTTTTATCGGTTCCATTTGACTTTCTTCTTCACACTCTTTTAAAAAGGTTTGAATGTATGGTGTTATTTCTCTCGTTATTTCGTTTGTGATAAATAGCTCTCTTTTACCCATTGTTTTTATTTTCCTCCTTCTGTTTATTTTCTTTTCTCTTCTTTCTACACTCTTTACACCTTTTTGGAAGAGCTAAGTTTTTTGAAACAAAAAATTCTTTTTCACTGTCATTAATTTCAAACTTCTTACCGCATTCTTTACAATTAGAAATTACTGTTACCATTTTTTTATCTCCTTAAAATTGTTGAAAACTCAAATCTACACCATCTAAATTATCGTGTTTACTTTTATCCGGAATTTCTTCAAAATGTGGAATCATTACACTCCTACAACCGTAATGTCTTGGTATAGATATTAAGTTGTATTCCGGACCGTAAGGTGTAAATGTTCTTCCGTTCAATTGCCTACAATAATCCGTTGTATTTTTATCTATAACAGCAACATAAGCAAAATATTTTATTGTTGTTCCATCTTCCGCATTCAAATAGTAACTTTCTTCACTTTTGTTAATAGAATCAACTACAGCCATATCTGCTTGGCCATATATTTTTGAACTTGCAAGATACTCATCAACTTTTAAACCTATTTGCCCAACAACTTCATCAATATCAAGTTCGTTTGCAGGCATATTTGCATTATTAACAACAATACTTCTTAATGCTGTGATTTGTTCGTTGACAATGTTTTCTGCTTTGATTTTGACAAAGCTTCTTAAAACTACAGGTAACTCGTTTATTTCTTCATCGTCTAAAGTTGAAGTTGTTTTCTTTTTTTTGTCGTTTTTTGCTTCGTTCAACAATTTCTCGGCATTGCTCCAACCTTTCATAGCTAAAAATGCAATCTTTTTATTTAAAACAGTTAAATAATCTCTGCTTTTAAGTTCTAATTCACTTATTCCTTTTACCCCGTTCTTTTTCAAAAGTTTTCTTATATCTGCTATTGCTTTATCTGCTATCAAGCCTAAATTCGATTGCATTGCCCTTCTCATTTCTTCAACATAAGAATCAATTTCTTTTTTTCTTTTTTCGACATAGCTTTTAGGAGTCTGTTTACTGTTTACAATGTTTACTTTTGATTTGTTTTGTAAATTGTTAGCAGGTGTTTGTATTGATGATTTTAATTCAATAACTTCATCATCTGCCAATCTTTCCGGTAAACTCAATTTACTTCTGATATCATCTTCATCTTTTTTTGTTGCTTTAATTACTCCTTCTCTAAAGAAATTCAAAGCTTCTTTTATAAGTTCAACATTAACATCGTTATTGATGTCTTGACAAGATAATTCCGGATATGTCTCTTGAACTCCGAAATTAACTATTGTCATTGGTTTTAATACTTGCTTTGTAAAGGTTTGTTCAATGTAAGAAATTATTTCTTTTAATGATTTAAGAAACATTTTGTATTGAATTTCTCCAACATTGTAAGTTCCTGTTCCGGTTGTTCCTAAACCTAAAAAGTTGGCAAGTGCCGCATTTCTCATTCCGATATCGACAGATTTTTCCGTAGTATCATAAAAACTTGCATTTACATTAGGATTGAATATCTTACTTTCGTATCCTTCGGAAGTTATAAGTATGGATGCTTTACCTTCTTGAACTTTACTTAAAGATTTTTTTAAATCGTCATATTCCTGATCGGTCTTTTTGATTGTTTTAGGCGTGGTTACATGTATAAAACCTGTTGCATTCTTTAATCCTGCAATAGTCCACTGTCCGCTATTTTGTTTCTTTCTTAACCACTTCGCATAACAAGGTCTTATTATAGGTCTTCCCCAATAGTCTTCGCCTTCCTGCTCATTAACGAAAAACAACAAATCATCAAAAGGTATGTTTAAATATTTACCATCAGAATATTGAACTATTTGCTTTTTGTCTAAATCTATTCTCTCAATGGTCAACTGATGCCTGTATTGTAGATCCATCATTAAATATTGTTTGCCATTAATAAATGTTTCCTGCCAAACCTTTTCAAATACGGTAAAACCAAAACACAACATTAATAAGACATTATTTAGAATACTTGAAAAAACTTTCGGTGCTTGTTCCCAAAAATAATCATAAAAGAATTTTGCTATTTCAACATCTTTTTCATCTGTAGATTGTGTTCTTATTACCCAATTAGATCCTTTAATTGGTGCGGAAATAACTCTTAGAATACTTGCAATTGTATCATCAGATCGCATAAGGTTATACTCTCTCACACCTCTTGCACCTTTCAATTTAAATAAGTATTCGTTAGTGTTCTCATAAATATCTACCGGTGAAGCCGTTCCTATTGCTGCATCATGATCCGTTTTTATTTTGACTTGTTCTTTTTCTTTGTTGTTTTGCATACTATTCTTCCTCTTTTGCAAATTTTTCGTTCAAATCTTCGCCTATATCTTCACTATGGTTGTTTGCATCTGACATCTCTTCAGACATTGCTATCATTGCATAATTGTCCGCATGTCTGTAATGATCAGGTCCTAACTTTACCCAAACATATCTTTTACTGCCCGTTTCATCGTCCTCATATAATTTCTTTGCTGTGTTATGGCAATGATCGGCATACTCTTCTGCCGAATCCGTAAATGGTAACACAACATCACCATCAGCAATAAAAGAATGTGATGCATCCATAGATTCTGTTCTGTTCTCTTGAACTGTCATTTTCTCATCGTCCCATTTATAAGATTCTTTCTGATTATCGTTGTAATAGTTAAGATAAACTTTTCCCGGAAACTTTCCGGCAAATCTTTTGGCATTTCTTGTTTCCGGTAAAGCATCAATCACACATCTTGTTACATACTTCATATATTTGTTGAGTTCTTCGAACTCTACTTCAACTACCGGATAAGTTAAAATCTTTTCTCTTACTCTTTTCTTAAAAACAATGTGCAAATCTCTGCCTTGATCCACACCCATATAGCAATTTCCGGATAATTGAAAAAAATCTTCCGGAAACTCTTCATCTCTTAAATTTAAAACTTGTTCTTTTGACAATCTGTCTTTTGCTGATACATATGCTAAACCTAAAGTAAGGTTATAAAAATTCTGCAATTTTCCATTTAGCTTGGCTTTTCTAAATTTTTTTAATATTTCAAGTGGAGTTACATTTTTTGCAAATAGTTGTGTATATTGATATCCTCTTACATCTTTAACATCAGGGCACTTAGCAACCCATTCACCTTGCGACTTGTCAAGCTCTCTGCTACATTTAAAACAAGCTAAAATGACATCGTCTTTTGCTCTTTCGTATAAACAATTAGGAAAAGTATCATTCAAATTATTCCACTGACCACAATGCGGACATTTTAGTAAGTAGTGTTGCTGGTCCGAGTTTTGAAACTCTTTATCTATCGCAAAATCCGGAATTGTCGGATTACTTAATAATTCAATATGTTTAAAAGTAGAATCCGCTAATCTTTCAAGTGCAAGTTCATATATTGATAGATCCATTTCATCCAACTCGTCTGCTATCAATTTATCAGCCGGAATTGATTTTGCCCCACTTCTTGACCTTGTTCCTCTTAAATACAAAAAAGCTTTTCTTATTTGTTTTAAGCCCATAGTGTCTGCATCTGTTATATATTTTGAAATTTCCGGATTATAGCTTATTATTGTGTTTACTCTTGTTCTCGAAAAATCTCTTACATCTTTTTCTGTAGGAAAGAGATATAAAACACCTTTAGGATACAAGTTTATACAATTAAACAAAGCGGAAAAAATAGCTTTTGTGGTGATTCCTACCTGTGTGCATTTCTTATGAACTTGATAAGGATGTTCATCAGCATAAGGCTGCAACAAATATTCTCTACCAACAAAAGAAAACTTATGGCTGGTTTCAGTGTGTGCAAACTCTTCCATAAAATAAGGGAAGTATTTACTTGCGATCTCTAACTTTTGATCGTAAGAGAGATTTTGCAATCTCTTTAAGTTCCTTGTCTGATAATCCACTTTTTACCTCAACCTCTGTTCTTTGTTCTACTTTATCAGTAGGCTTTTCTCCCATTGTATCCCTGCAAACCCTAAAAGCTTCTGTATCCCCTTTTAATGCTTTTCCTAATTGCTTTAAAGTCATAACTGTTTTATAAGTCAAATACTTATCTTCAAGTTCCGGAAATATCTCTTTTAAACTTGTAACTGTTTCTTTGTTCGGAGTAAAATTGCTAACCATCAAAAGTATTTCTCGGCAGGTTTTAATCTCTTTTTTTACTTGTGCTGACCTAATGCCGCCTTTTCTGCCATTTTTCACAGCTTGCTCTCTGCTAACCTGCCCTTTTTTAAATGGTTTTAAATTTTTTTCGTTTGCCATTTTCTACACCTAAATAACTATGAACACAAGATTTGTTACAAAACACACTATCCATAACTTCTTTAAAACTTAAACTTTTCCAAAGTTTATGACTGCCAGCTTTTTGATGCATTGCTTTGAAACAATATGCACTGCCTTTGTTTTCCATGCTTTCTGTTACTTTTAAATCTTCTTGCTTATATATTTTGTAATTCAAGTTGTATTTGTTACCTTCGAATCCTTCCAGACCTTCAAAACCGCAACAACTTAAACTATCTCCCATGTTACGAAACCTGTTTTCTCCGGACAAAAACTTTAAACCGTATTTGTGGCATTCTTCTTTTAAATCTAAAAACTTATTTTTTAAGATTTCGTTCGGATAACAAAAATCCGCTCCTATTTGAACAAGGTTTTTGTTGCTTTTTTGAAACTTTATAGCTTCAAAAACTACTCCGTAAACTCCTGCTTGTGCATACTTTTTAATGTTTTCCCGGATTTCTTTGTGATAATCAATGATATATGGTTGACATCTTACTACCAATCTTTTTACGGCTTTTGACATCTTTTTTATAAATTTCAACCGCTCATCAAAGGTTGGAGTATTTATTTCGAATTTTTCCTGCAAAGTTTTACAAACTAAAGATACTTGAAAAACACAATTACATTTCTTAAACAAAGAATAATACGGTTCTTCTTGCGGCAAAATGCTTTTTGTGCTTACAATAAACGGATATTTCGTTTGTGCAAACACTTTTAAACAGTCCAAACTGTTTTTTACTTTCCTTTCAATATGCTGAAACGGATCTGATACACCGCCCCAATGCAAAGGAATTGGCCAATCGCACCAGCTTGTTTCTTGCGACCTGTTCCCTTTAATGAATGATAATAATGCTTCTTTGCCTTCAAATTTTTTGATTTTTGAAATATTATATTTTCTATAAACAAAGCAATATTTACATCCATGAGAACAGCCCTTATAAGTATCAAACCTTATAGGAACATCGCATAAAATAATTTGACTTCCGCAATCAGGCATCTAAAATTGCCTCCTGAACAATTTTCGTAACCTTTTCTTTGCCTAAATCTTTAATTTTCTTTAGAATCAATTCTTGAACTTTTTTGTCAAAAACGAATGTAACCGTAAAACCGTCTCCGATTTCTTCTTCGAACTTGTGTGTAAAAGAATCTTCTTCTAAAAGTCCTTCCGTATTTATTTCCGGCAAATCTATACCTAAAGACATTAAATTTTCTTTGCTGAAATCTTGTCCTAAAAGATCTAAATTAAAAAACGATGTATCGGATGTTGAATTGTCATAAATAGCCAACTTTTTCCTTTTCTTGTCTTTTGTTTTTAAGTCTGTCCTTTTTATAACAACAAGCTCTTTTCCGTCCGATTCAATAACTTTTATAGGTATATTTAATTTCTTTGCCTGCTCAAAAATTCCGTTTCCCGCAATTATTTCGTTTTGGCTATCAATTACTATTGATCGCCCTGTCCCGCACTCTTGAAGACTCTTTTTCATTAATTCTTTGTTCTTCTCATTGTGCGATCTATAATTACGAGAATCTTGTTTTATTTCGCTATTTTTCATGCTTTTTTACCCATAAAAAAAAAGAGATAAAATTCTGTCCGAATTTTTATCCCTTATGTTTTTAGTTTTCCCGTAAATAAAAATACGGACAAGATATAATGCACAAACATTAAATCCTGTCCGCGAAATTATTAAATATTATTTTTACATTTTGCATTATAAACTAAATTTAAAAATTTGTCAACTTTTTTATAAATAAAAAACATTTTCGTGGATTCTTGCGGCTATGCTTGTCCAATTTTTGTTTTCAAATTTTGCAATTTCAACAGGTTTATAATTGCTACAAAAAATCATCGTCTTTTGATTCGATACTAAAATATCAAAAAAATCAAACAATAACGGCATGGCAAAATCTTTGCTTTCCGCTATCTTTCCAAAATCTTTAAAATGGAAAATATCTGTTTTCTCGACAAGTTCTTTCACCTCATCCCAGCAATTGTCAAAATACTGTTGGCTAAGATACTTCTCAAGTTGAATATCGGAAAAAACTTTTTGCTTTTTATACAACCTTGCAAATTCCGCATATATTGCGGCTTGAAAATATGTTTTTCCCGTCCTGTTTCTTTTGTCCGACAAATATAAACCTTTTGAAAAATCTTTGTTGGCCAAATACTTTTTTGTTTTCGGTAAAACAAGTTTTTGCCAATCGTTTATCGGCTTTATATTCTCTAATCTTACTCCGGAATACATACTCCCAAAATAATATTTTTGGCAATTTGTTATATTTAATTCAAATCTTTCCTTGTCCATTTATAAACCTCTTAAATCTTCTAAATCTCGAACTATAATATACGGAATATTATTTCTTTCGCACATTTCTTGATATGCTTTCTGCTCTTTGCTTTGCTTACCGTTTTCGCTCTTTAACTCCAAACAATAAACTTTACCGTTCTTCATCGCAATCATATCTGGTTGCCCTTTTATATATCCCATTTTCTTGTGATGCACGATATACGGATATCTTAAAGTTCCCTGTGCAAATTTCAATCCGTCCATAATATCACAATCTATAACAATGAATTTTCTTAATTTTAAATAACTTGCAACATTAAATTGCAAATTGTGTTCTTCTGATTTATTTTTTCTTTTTCTATCGTGATAATACATTTTTTTCTTATGCTCCTTACATTGGAACCCAATGATTCGGTAAAGGTTCTTCTTCTATTACAATATCGAAGTAATCCCCTTCATAACCAACATATTGTTTTACATTTTCGATATTTAGTTTTCTTAATGTAGTAAAAGGTATCATTTTGTCGCCAACAAAAATTAAAAGGAGATATGTTTCTTTTTTATCAAATTCAAACAAAAAATCAGTGTCGTATTTAACAAATTCTTTTTGTATATTCTCTCCTTTAACCGTTGCTGTTTGTATTAATACTGCTTTTTTTTGATTATGTAATTTCTTATAATTTCTATTAAATCTTATTTCTTTCATTTTGTTCCTACTGTGCCTCCTCAATTTTCTTTTTTATTTCTTCGTAGGTTTCATCTGCATCTACAAAACCAAATCTTTGATTTTTAATAAGTATTGATGTTCTGTGTTTTTTATTTTCTTGGTCGTATATTTCAAAAAAACAAGAAATATCGTTTATATTTATGCAAATTGTTGAAGCTCTTTGTCTTGATTTGCTTTCTACTACTTCAATAAACCCTTTCATTTTCATTCTTCTCCTATTTATTAATTGCATCAATTAATCTTTTATAACTTCCTGCATTTTTATACACTTTTTGTGTTTTTGCCATAGCTTCTTCTTTTTCTTTGTTTAACCACCTAATTTCACAATCTATCTTGCTTTTTTCTTGTTTACAATATTGTTCAAATGTTTTGATGTTGTTTACTTGTTTTTGATACCACACAATATTACTTTTAACATCATCTTTCAAAATAGCTAATTGCTTTCTTGCTTCATTAAGCACACCAAATACAAGTTCATCTTGATTATTTTTGTTTTTAGCACAAATTTCATTAAACTCAGATATGATCTTTGCAACTTTTTTTTCATCTTCTAACGATTCTTGCAAAAGTTCAATATTAGCTTCTTTTTCTTTTTGGTATCTTTCCTTTAATTTTTCTTCGGATAACATAACCGGATATTTAGGATTTAATTTTTCTTGATATCTTCTTTCTCTCTGATCATCTTCTTTTTGTAAATGTTGTAAAATTTCCTGTTCTGTCAACTCCCTACTTTCATCTCTTAAACTAATACATATACAGAATAATCTAACAACATCTTCCAACAACCATTTTTTTACATCATAATTTTTATCTTTTAATCTTTCCAATAGAACTGTAGTCATTTTTTCACCCCCAAAAATTCAACGATTTTTTTAGCTACTATAAGTTGTGTTTCTTGAATATTTTTGATCACTTCTTTTGGTTGGTTATTTTTAAATTCTTTCGGCCAATGATTCCATATAGCTTGTGCTACTTTTTTTATAAATTGTTTTTTTGTATCTCCATGCTTACCGCATTTATTGCATTTAAAAGGCATACACTCACCTTTTTTATGCGGTATCATATACTTGATAGGACAATTATCATAATTTACTTCAACTATTACATATCTTTTTTCCATAATTAACCCCTTATTTATTTAATATAAAAGCAATTACAACGATCACAACCGTTGCACAAATAACTACTACTGAACCGAAAATTGCTTCACCTATTCCCATAATTATTCACCTCCGAAATCATATTCCGTTGATTTATTTTTACCGCCGATTATTTTCCCGCCATGACTATCCTGTGCCCTTGCCATCCAATTTTGCAAGAATCTTGCTTTATCTACTTTCCGCCTTTTAGGATTGGCTACTTCCCAAGCATGAGCCGCTTTTACTTCCGCAATGATATTGATTCCCGGAAAAGCATTTTTCCAAGCTTCAATCAATTCTGGCCAAAGTTTTAAAAGTTTTTCATTATTTTCATAAAGATTTAAACCTTTCAATTCTTCCGGAACAATAACCGCTTCAATCATTTCTTCTTCATCCGGAGTGGTTTTGGGCTCTGTAGCAACTTGTTGCTCAGAGCTAATATCTTTTTTATTATTAATAACATTAACATCTTCATTTACATTTACATTATCATTTACATTAACAGCGATTTTTGCGATAACTGATTTTTCTTGTTTTTTGTTTGCGATACCGTTTGTCGCAAATGTCGCATTTGCGATTTTTGCGATTTCTTGTTTTTCTGTTTGTCGCATTTGCGATTTTTGCGATACTCCCCACCGCTTTTCGTTGCCTTTTTTACCTGCTTCAGCCCTTTTTTCTTTTGTTTCTTCCCATTTACTTTTATTTTTATCAAGTTGTAATCTTATAAACTTAAAAGCTATTTGAGTAATAGCATCAAGTTCTATGATTTTATCTTCCAACTGATAAATATAAATAGCTCTGTGTAATTTACCTATTTGTTCATCAGTTAAATCTTTAATAACATCGTAAAAATCTGTGTAAAGGATAAAACTGTTTTTCATTTAATTTAAGCCCCCAATTTTAAAAATATATCACTGTTTAACATCTGCAATAATTGATTTTTTATGCTACTTTCTCTGTTTCTTCGAATTTTATTTCTCCATCTCATTTCGGAATTAAAAAGATAATATGATGGTGTGTAGTATGTATCCCAACATTTTTGTGCAAGTGTGTCCATGTGTTGAAATAATCCGGAATAACCTAACATCGCACATTGAACATAACTCATGTGAACACAAGCTAAATCAATATCTTGGCCTATAAAGATAATATTCCGCTGAATTTTGGCTCTTTTTGCTTCATCAATTAAAAGTTTATTCACATTGTAAATAGCCCCTAAAAACAAATTTCCAGCCCCACAAGTCGGATCTCCGATTGTAACAACATCATCAGATTCGGCAACCTTTTTTAATTCTTCATCCGAAATTGAAATGTTGGCCATTAATTCCGATACATGAAACGGTGTGAAAAATTGACCTGCATTTTTATTATTTACTTGCAAGTTTTCGTAGATTCCGCCTAAAAAATCCGTTACTTTTTTCTGTAAACCGTTTATTAAATGACCGTAGTTTTGAATCATTAAATCAATATGCTCTTTTTTATATTTCTTAACGATTTTCAAATATTCATTTTCTCTTTGTTGCCATTTTTCTTTGTTCGGCTCAACTGAATTTGCAATTGCATAAGCCATCATTGAAACATTATCAGTAAATATTTCTCTTTGATATCTGCCTGTTATTCCGGATATATTTATAATGTTTTTTTGAAATTCTTTCTGCTCTTCCAAAGACATCATAAGCAATCCCTCCACATATCCGAATTTAAAAAGTTTGTTTTTGCGGAACATCCATTTAAATTGATAAAAGTTTGGTATTTGTTTATTTCTCTTTTAACTATCAATTCATAAAGATATTGCCCTGCAAATGTAGCCATAGCCCTGTTTATCATTAAAGTTTGTTCTTCTCTTATAGCAGCATCTGCACAACTTACTTTTATTTCTTTTTCTTTTTGTATTAGCTCTTTCATCTGGACGGAAGGATAAGGAATCTCTTTACATAAATTCAACCTGTAATCCTTTTCTTCTTGAGTAAAAGAATTACCTAAAAGAATCTGGCCACCATTGTTATAATTTCCGCAATCAAGCCAAAATTTATAATCGCCATACTCGTTTTTTAAGCACTTGTGTATTTCTTTTCTTGCTTTGTTATTATCTACAGCACCAACAACAATAAATATTTCCGCTTCACTTTTGCATAACCCTGTTTTTTGTAAAGGCATCGGACTTGATGCAATTTTAAGTCCGTAAGCCAAGTTGTATCTTAAAGCCAATACTTCTGCTTTATTTCTGCCGATTTCAGAATAAACAAAGTTTTGCCTACCGACATTTTTTTCTTCTACAAAATCAAAATCTACAAAGGTTATATCCATGTAAAATTCTTTTTGTTGCTGGTGATATGCAATTCTTGCAAGATCTTGTGCAATAAAGCTACCTGTTCCGCCGCATCCAATCAGAATAATTTGTATTCTTGATACACTCGGCAATATCATTGTTAAAGGTTTATTCATCAATTTCCTCCGCTATATCAAGATAATGTAAATTTTTATAATAACCATAAACCGAAAGCCTTACAACAAAATCAGCGATTTTGCCGTCAATTACTGAAAACACACCGTATAACCTAAAACCTTTTTCGTCTCTATCATCAATATCACTAAAAAAAGCCGGCATTTCCGGATGTGTATGAACTTCTAAAATTACATTGTTCATTCCGCTTTTATAACTGACTGATGTAGCACCGCCTTTTTGCTCCGGAGAAAAAACAGAATATTCTCCGTTTTCATAAAGAACTTGTAAAAAGCGTTCTTTTCCTTTTTCCGTATCATTTTCAATTGATTCAACAACCGTTTTAGAAGTTTCAAAAGGTATTTTTCCTTTTTTCATCACAAAATATTCTTCACATTCAAATAAGTTCCTTATATTACAATCAGAAATCTGAAAACAAACTTTGAAAAACTGATTCTCCGCCCTTATAAAAACACCATTATTCGCAACGATATATTCATATCCAACAAAACTGTTTATAGGTTGTTTTAATTTATCGGCGGAATCTAAAACAACTATGTTTCTTAATTGCTCTTTTAAGCCCATTTTTTGTTTTCCTCCGTTAAATCTGATAATTTAACATTTGCTTTAAGCAACATTTTTTTAGGAAAAATCTTTTTCCCGGACAAAGAAAACAAAACATCTATTAAATCTTTGTCGCCTTTGATTCTGTTTTCTTGTAAATCTTCATTAAATCCGGAAGTCCAAAAGGTTTCATAATTTTGGTTTATGCTCTTTGGAGTGCATTTTGTAAATTTCGCATTACCATGACAAATTATTCCGGTATTATAAACATTTGGTAACGGTATTTGATATAGAATGCTCGTTTTAATATCTATTGCAAATATTTTATATTCCGTCCCTTTACCGCAAAAAATATGATCCGGAATAGGTATTGTAATTTCTTTGTCATTTAACACAATTTTTCTTTTTCCACCTGCCCGCAAAATAATAATTTTTTCTATGTTATTTTTACTTGAATAAAAAATTGTATTTGTCGGCAATATTCCTGTTGAAAATTCTACTCCGGAAAAAAGCCGCTCAATATCATCTGCAGATACTTCATATTGACATTTCCTATCGTCGCCAAACTGTGTTAAAAATATAGATTCTTCAAAAAAATCTAATCTACAAAGAAGTTTCTGTTTTTTTATTGTTGCTAATGTTTTTTTTATTTCGTTCATTTATACCTCGAGATTACTTCTTCGAAAAGGAATTGATAAAATCTTTTACTTAATTTCTTATTTGTTGTTAGGTCGTTTATAAATTGATCATGCTTTTTCTCTTTCTCTTTGTATTCCTTATATATATTTATTACGGAAGGTAATTCTTCCCATCCGGAATAACATTGGTCTAATTCTTCCGGACACATATCTATTAAACCGAATCCCGTATCTCTTACAATTCGCTGAAACAAGTAAAAAAATTTTTCTGTAAAATCATCTTTCTTATATTGTTCGTTATTGTAATCATAACTAAAATATTTATACACCTTGCTTAAATCGACTTCATCTTCTCTTAATTTAATAATCTTTTTTTTAACAGTCTTACTTGTTATCTTATCTATATATTCGTTAAATTTTTGAGCATCATAATTTTCTGCTTCGTTTAATACAAATTCATCTGACATAAACAATATTGCCATAACTCTTTCATGTTCGCACATGCCTTGTAAATCATCAATACAGATATAAGCATCGTATTGACCGTAATAACCTAATAACCGATACGGAACATAAGAAAACATATCATCTATTGTTTCCCATGATTCATCATATAAATCAAAAAATATAGGAGCTAAATCATTGTCGGCCAATATTTTTTTTAGAAGCTGCATAAAAGAAAGATAATCAAAATTTATTAAATGCTTTATCAATTTTTTTGAATGTAGTTTTATTTCTTCCACATCGATTAATCCTTTCATCAATTCAAATACATGTATTCTAAAATTGATAATTCTCTCGTAATCGTTATATTTGCATAATCTTGATAAAGCCGTAAAATAAGACATTAAATTCCCTCTGTAAAAGTTGGTTTTGATTCTATAAAAATAAACCCCTGCAAGAATTTTTTGTTTTGCTCTTGCTTGTTAATACAATCTTTTTCTAATTTATCTAATTCGCTTATTTGTTTGTCTAAATCAAAGCTCCCGCCTAAAAGATGTATAAGAATATTTTTGCCTAAAAACTCACATTCTTTAAGAGTGCAAAGTTTTTTTGCAATTTCTTTAGGTGTTGCTCCCTTTGTTCCTGCAACCTTTGTAAAGGTTATTTTTCTTACACCGTCTTTTATTTCTTCTTTGGTGTCGCTGTTTGCTATCTCTGGAAATGTAGCACTTAACAAAGTTTGTACATCTTCAATTTCAAGTCCTTCTCCGTCATATTCTTTACCGTCATAAATATAAATTGTTTTTGTATATTGTTCTTTGGCCATAATTATTATTCCTCCTCCATCATATCCATTAAATCTGCATCGTCTTCCGGAACTTCTTCCGTTGGTTGTGTCTGTTCTTTCGATACTTCAAACAAATCCTGTTTAGGTTCTTCCTTAACTTCTGCTTTTACTATTTTTTCTTCTTTTTTCTCTTCCTTTGGAGTTTCTACTTTCGGATTCACTTTCCTTGTTTTTACCGTTAATTTTACGGGGCTTGCTTTTACTTCTTTCTTTTCAAACTCTTTAAGCTCTTCCGGATAAGATGTAATAATTTCTTCTATTGCCTGTTTATAATCTTCATCAATTTTTAAACTTTTAAACTTAACAAGTTCTTCATCTTCTTGCGATACCGCTAAATGAACTTCTTTTGCTTCTTGCTTTATTATTATTACTACTTTGTAATTTGGCATAATTATTTAACCTCCTTATCTGTCTGAGATGTGCTTTCTATCATCTGTTGCTGTTCTTCATCCGTATGTTGTTCTTCGTCTTTTTCAATGACATTTTCTATTTTATTTATTGTTTCCCTGTCGAATAAGTTTTGTTGAGCACGGTGCCCTTTTACAAATAAACAAGCTTCTTCTACTAATTTCGAAATAATGTCTTGGCTCTTTTTTGATAATCCCAAATCTCTTTTGGCTGTTGCTTTTTTGTCTTCAATCAATTTGTCCGGAGTTTCGATTTTAACAGTATCTACTCCTGATTGATTTTTGTTTACAAAGTATCCTCTTATTAAACAATACCTGCTCCCTGTGTCATTTTCCGTAAATTTTATACTTCTTACACCGATTGAATTTGCCAAAGAATTTTTTTGTATTATTTCAAGTAAAACATCTTTAAGCTCTGCAAAAGATTTGTAAAATTCCGGTGTAGCTCTTTCGCCGCTTTCTACATGTAATTTGTCTTGACCTTTGTCATAATTGATTTTAATTTTCCCATTATTACTGATTTCGATATAATTTATATTCATTTGTCTAACTCCTGTATTTTTTTAATAAATTCTTCACTATTTTGTTTGTATTCAAAAACTCTTACCCATTTATACACAATGTTTTTGTCTCCTTTTTTTGATGTTTGTGTCCAAACAAAAATACCCTGCATATTAATACCTACTCTCCCTTTCTGCAACAAAGATCCAAAAGGATGCTCTGTTCTTCTATACCCACGATCAAAAGCAAAATTAAATACTTTTAAAAAATCTTTTTCCCTTGCATTTAAATCTTTTTCTGTGAGCAAATCTTCTTCTTTTTTAGCCATTTACTACCTCCCAATTTTCGCAATTATCTATACAACATATTCCTGCCGTAGGATAGAATTTATCCGGATACGAAAAAGTTCCGTTCTCTATATATTTAATATCTATGTAAAACATTGCTTCTTTCAGCGGTTTTTTGCATTTTCCGTATCCGCTTATAGTATTTCCTATCCTTTCAAAAAATCTGCAATTATAACATCCTTTATAACTGTTTACTTTTACATCAATAGAGGCTTTTTTGCTCATTGGCCAAAACCTCTAATCGCTTTTTTAAACTGTTTATAAGTTCTTTTATCGCATCGATTTTCATTTGAATTAATTTGTAATAATAATAATCTTGACTACTCTTCATTAGCATTTCACTATCTTTAATTGTTTTACCTTCGCTTCTCCAATCTAAGAACCTATCTGTCGCACATTGCTTGAACTGGATGCAACAGACAGACAAAGAACTTATCAAAGAAGCTAATTTTACAAGAGTCTTAGAAATGTCATCCGGGATATCAAGAATATTATCGATATTCTTTTCTATTTCATCTAAAATTGATATTAATTCTTCTGCCTGTTTTGTATCCATAATGTTAATTCCTTACAGCCAAAGATCTTTCTGATTTAAACTCAATACCCGGAATTCGAATCGTTCCTTTAGTAGCAGTAGCTAAAGCATTAAGTTCCTTATTTGAAAACTCTATAAGATTTTCAAATTGTCCTGTTGCCGCAATATGTTTTATTAAAGCCATTTTATCCGTAACAACTGCTTTCCATCTTTTAACTTCTGCTACTCCGGACAATTTCGGCTCTTCCGGAGTAACAACGGTCGCTACTTCTACGGTTGTTGCTGCTACGGTTTTCTGTATTTCAAGATTTTCAACTGTTTCGGAATCGCCTAACATCTCAGCTTCTTCTTGCTCTTTTTGTATCCTTGCGAGCTCTTCTTCCTGCCTTTTTTTTGCTTCTTCAGCAATTTTCCTTTGTTCTTCTTCCGCTTTTCTTCTTTCCATTTCTCTAAATTCTAAAATCGTCTTTTGCATTGCATTTTCAGCTTCTGAAAGTTTGTTTTCCGCAGGTCTAAAAAAATCCATAATTCCTTTTTTAGCTGCATCTAACGGTCTCGTTAAAGATTTTCTTACTTCGTCAATTTTTTTCTTTTTTTGTTTTATTGTTTTCAAAATGTTTGCAGATATTTCTAAATCTGCCGGAGAAACAATTTTAAAATCTAAAGCCTCTTTTAGTATCAAGTCTGTAGATGCCGATACCTCTTTTGCTTCCTGTGAAATTTCTATGTTTATTTCTGACATAGCTTATTGCTCCTTTTTGATTAATTTGTGTATTTTTTTCCATTTCCATACATTTACCACCGATAAAAAATAAGCCATATCGGTTTTACTATCACAAAGAACAGCACGATAACTATTTTCTTTGAGTTGTACTGCCATTCTTGTAATGTTTGGTTTGTCTATGCCGATTGCATATCCGGCTGTCTGTAGATTTACTACCGGAGAAATACTTGATGTTGTTTTGATATCAATAAGTATTTCTTTTTTAAGAACTTTAGAATACACAATTCTATCTATGGTTCCACAATAGTCGTATTTATCACAATAAAACTGCTGCTCTATTGCAATATTCTCAATTTGATATGTATGAACAAAATCTTGCCAAGCCTTCAAATATGGTATAATCGGTATACTAACAGAACTAAAGTCAAGATTTCTCTTGTCATAAAGTTCTGTGGTTTTGTGAACGGCAGTGCCGAAATTTGAAGATCTGTCCAGAATCTCTTTCGGCACCGCTGAATAATCCATCAAACCAAGTTCTTGCAACATCTGTGTTACAGATGGTTTAACTATTCCTTTTTTGCGGTATATATGATTTGTTTCGTCAAAAACTAAATCATTACTATTCACTTACAACCTCCGTTATGTTTTTAGCAAGATAATTTCTTAAACCGTTCGAAAAGATTTTTACTTCCACATCAAATTTATATTCAACACCTTTATTTAATTCTTTCTTACCCCAAACATTGATTGTTACTGTTTTAGGGCTTACTCCTTCGTAAGAATCGATAACCGTTATTTGTGTAAATTCTTTGTTAGTTTTTGTTTTTTTAACGACAAAATCCTTAACAAACCCTTTAACTGCTATCTTTGCTCCGTCATCCGCTGTTGTAAGTCGTGAAACAGGCTCCGCCTTAACTTCTTCTTTTGCTTTTTCAGAAGTTTCTCCTACTACTTCAGCATCAACTACTTCGGCTTTAGGTTCTTCTTTTTTAGGAGCTTCTTCTACTTTTGCTTTTGGCATTTCTACATCTGGCTTTCCCGGAATAATACCTGTAACAGAATCTATTCTTTCTGCCTCATCTTCATCATATATTCCGGCAAATCCGAAAGCCATTCTTGCACACTGAATATAAGATTTGTGCCTTAACATTCTGTATGGCCATTTTTTCCATGTATCCGTATCTCTTTTACATTCATCAAGATATTCTGTTACACTCGTAGGCATTCTTTTGTTTTTAACATAGAATTTAGTTGTTATTGCAATAAGTTTGCCACCGTCTCTGATGTCCTCAAACTCTACACCATCATAGTCCGGATGCGTGGTTACCAACTTAACCCAGCCATCAATACTTACAATAGGAACTACTCCGCCTCCTCTTCCTTGAAAAGAATAAATCTGTTTTAAGATAGGATTTAACTTGTATGTAGCAGCAACTATAACACAAGCCTTAAATTCTTCATCTGTAGAACAGTTTTTAAAAGCGGTTTTCTTCAACACTTCAGCCAATTCTTTTGCATCCGTTTTTAAATAAGTGGCTAACTCATTTATCGGATTTACTACAGCTAATTCTTTTGACATTTTTTTACTTCCTCCTTTTTTATATTGTTTCTTCTAAACAATCCCAACAATAAGTCTTTCCGCCTCTTTCATATTCTCGCAAGCAGAAATGACAAACATCTAATTTCAGAACTTTGAGATAAATGTATTTTCTAAATGAATAAGTTTTATTTGATATCTTCCAATTGCTCGTTAATAACTTCTGCAATATTCTGTAGATAAACCACTTAATTTTGGAAAACATTTACACCCCCTAAAAAAGTATCTGCATACTCTTGTTCACTCATGTTCTCCGTATACTCCCACATCGCTAAAAAATACATTTCCGATTTAACAGCTTCTTCCGTATAAAACTTATTTATTTGTTCTTGTTCCGTAAGTTCTGTTACTATTATTTCTTGTGCAAAACTTTTACCTACAGCAAAACCTAAGGCAAATATCACAATAAAAATCACAAAAATCCAAAACAAAAAAAAGATTATATCTTTCGTTCTGTTACTCATTTTCATTTTTTTCTCCTATATCAAACCTACAAAACAAAATAAAAAATATGTAATCACTATAAACCACCACCATTTATTCATACTGTTGCCCCTAAAATCCTATTTATTTGTTTCATTGTTTTTTTTGTCTGTTTTATGTTGTATTTGATGCTTTCATCTTCACAAGATGCTACCCACTGTTCGAACTCATCTTCCGGAAACCGCATTTGCACACCGATTTTTTTATGCTTACAGAATTTCTTTTTTGCTATTAACCCCCTTACAGTTCTTTCGCTAACTTGCAGGATATCTGCACATTGTTTAACTGTCAGCATTCGAACCATTTTATTTTTCCTCCTCTTCTATTGATTGAATATACTTAGCACTGGCCATGATGCTTGAGTATATTGCTTTTTTTATTTGTTTAAACTCTTCTTTAGTGATTTTCTTATCGATATTTGCATCTATTATTGTTTTAGTTGCATCAATCCTTGTTTGAACAATTTTCATGTAGTCAATATTTTTGTTTCTTTCTTCATCATTGATAGGAATAAACACTCCACCGCATAAAGAACATAAATTTTGGATAATAATGTTGCATCCGGAAACCCTTGTGATCATTGGAATCAAATCTGCAGGAAGTCTTGAGCCGGAACTTTCTGGATCTTCAGCATATCTATATATCTGTGACTTGCTTAAATTAATAATATTTGCCAACTTCTTAGGAGTAATAAACTTGAATAATTCCGCAACACTTTCATATATTTTCATTTGTTTGCATACCTCATGAGAAAAAAAATTATTGCTTTCGCATTTGTGCTTTGAGTAAAATAAAAAAAGACGGTTATAAAATAACCGCTATATTGAGTTAGATATTTGAAAATTAGTATAATTTTATTGATTGTGAGTGAAGCAGGGCAATTGATCAAAGAGCTGTTTTCGCGGACAGAAACTCTGTTCGTTTGCCCTGCTTTCAAAAAGGCTACTAATATATTGTGTATTCTTGGCCTTTGTTGTAATAAGTTAAAATTTTTCATTTTCCTGTCCGCGATTTTATTAAGTCTTAATTAAGACTTATTTAAGTCTAATTTAATTTTAGTTTTTTTAAATTTTTTTGTCAAGTGTTTTTTTGTAGTCTATAAAAGGAGCCAAAATGAATAAAGATTTAGAAAAAGTTTTAAAAGAGTTAAACAACGGAAAAATTTATGGAAGTCAAAAAAAACTTGCGGATAAATTAAAAGTTACAGAGGTTGCTGTTAGTCAATGGTTATCCGGAAAGGCAATACCTTCTTTTGACAATATAAAAAAAATGTCAAAAATTTTTAACAAAAGCGAAAAAGAGATACAAAAAATTTTTGATTTCTCGAACTCCAATACCATTATAGGCGATAATAACACTATGATATTTAATGAAAATAAACAATTAAAAGAAAAAATTAAGTTGTTAGAAGAAAGAAATAAATTCCTTGAAGAACAAATTTCGTTTTATAAGGAAAAATCTAAAAAATAAGGAGAAGAAAAAAATGTCTTTAATAGTTTGTAAAGAATGCAAAAAAGAATATTCAAGTTCGGCAGACTGTTGCCCTAATTGTGGATATAAACCACTAAAAAACAGAAATGTAGGTTGTTTAGGTGCAATAATAGCAATAATAGTTTGTTTCTTCTTTGTATACTCTTGTATAAACAAACTATCTGATTCTCCAAAAACTAAAACATCTTACGACCATCAAAAAAATATATACTTGAACGAAAATTTTAATTTAAATGATATTGTTTTTCATGATTTAGTAATAAAAATAAAAGATGTAAAAACAGTAAAAAAAATTGGCAAATATTCTGCTAACAATACTTATTTTAAAGTATATTTAGAAGCAACAAATATATCCGATAGCGATTCAAATTTATTTGGTGAAGGTGTTGGATACATTAATGGCATAAACAATAATAATATTGGATATGAGGTTGGAAATAGTATATTTTTAAAAGATGAAAAACTATCTTCTTTTACGAAGCAAGATAAAAAAGATTTTCTTGTAGCTGGACAAAATGTACCAGCAAACCAAACGGTAAGCGGATTTTTATTATATGATGTAGAGTTTCCAAAAGGATTAAAAACTTCAGATTATAAACTTACAATTTTCATAAACAGAAACAACAATCGGTCTATTTTAAGAGAAATAACTCTTTCAAAAAGAGGGCAGTAATGCCACACATAAAAAAAAGAAATAGAATTTACCATGTATTCTGGTATGAGCAAGGAAAGCATCACTCCAAAGCTATAGGACCGAGCTTAAAGGATGCTGAAACTTGGGCTGCAAATCTTACTTTGCGATTATACAGCAAAAAAAACGGTTTGCCTATAAGATACTACCCTTTCAACGATTTCCTTAAAGAATATGCCGAAGAATACATTAAATTCAAAAGTAAAAGGACACAGGAAAGAGATATAACCACTTTAAAACATTTATTAAGATTATTTAAAGATTTTAAATATGTATCTGAATTTAACGAATTAGCACTAAAACAATATATTTTATATAGAACACAAGAAGGAGCATCAAAAGCAACAATTAACAGAGAATTAGGAACATTGAAAAATATGCAAAAAGTTGCTTTCGAAAAAAAATATCTTGAAGAGAATATATCATTAAAAACAAAATTTTTAGATATAAAAGATAATACAACGACTTATGTTCCGTCAGACAAAGAAATACAGTATATATTTAATAAGATACATGAGCCATTAAAAACAGCTTTCGTTTTAGGTTTAATTTGTGGAATGCGAAGTGGTGAGGTTTGCCATATAGAATTACAGGATATTGATTTTGATAATAATATTATAAATATTAGGCCAAAACCACATCTTGAGTGGGCTCCAAAAAATCAAACATCTATTCGAAATGTACCAATACATCCACAATACAAAGATTATTTACTGAAAAGATATAACTTCGCAAACAAAGTAAAAAGTAATTTGATCTGTTGCTACGATGATGGCCGAGCATTAACAGAAGATGTTATTTCCGCTTTAATTGGTAAATTAAGAAGAAAAGATAGTAAAATAGATAAAAGGTTTCATTTTCATACTTTAAGGCATAAATTTATTACGATATCTGCAAATAGCGGTATTCCGATGATTCAATTAAAAAATATTGTTGGCCATGCAAACACTAAAGTAACTGAAAATATATATTATCATTCAAGTGATCAAAAAAACATTGAAGCAGTTGCAAAAATAGATATGCCTTTGACAATAAAAAACAGGTAAAATTTTGCGATTATTTTGCTAACGACACTAAAAAAATAGTTTCATTTATTTACATAAGTTTGCATTTGTTTGCATAGAGTGTTTATTGACGATAAAAACCGCCTAATGAAAAACATTAGACGGTTTTTTGATTTTATATAGGAAGAGCGGGCAACGGGAATCGAACCCGCATCACGAGCTTGGGAAGCTCGGGTTTTACCACTAGACTATGCCCGCAAATTGCTATATAATTTTATGTTTTTTCTTCAATACTGTCAATTGAGATTTAGCATATTTTAATGCTTGTTTTTTATCTTTAATTCTGCCTTCTTCATAAGCATTATTTATATTTTTTAACAACTCACCTATTATCCTACCCGGTTTAAGACGAAACTCTTTCATCAATATATTACCGTCAACAATTTTATCTTTTGGCTTATTATTAATAAAATCAAAATAAGCAAATATCAGTTTAGCAACCGATTTTTCCTGTTGCTGTAATACTTTTTTCGGATATATTTTTTTCTTCAAAGTTTTATAAGAGTGCCAATCCGACATAGCCATTATCAACAAATCCGGAGTATTTTCTTTTATATCTCTAAACAATCTCATCTGTGCTCTGTTTGTAATAATTTCCGATTTTGCTAAATTTGAAGGTCTCATATGTTCGGATATTATTGCTTTTGCAAAATCTATTTCTTTATTACTCATCCTGAGTTCTTTCATTATTTGTGCCGTCTTTTTGGCTCCTAATGCTTCATGTCCTAAAAATCTCATTTTGTTGTCCATTCTTTTTGCACATTCGGGCTTTGCACAATCATGAAAAATTGCAATAAATTTTAAAAGATTTTTCTTGTTTACATTTTCCGAAAATTTTTCATTCAAATGCTGTTCTAAAATATCTTTCGATTTCGGAAAATATTTGTCTAATTTAATAAAAATTTTTTCCAGTGCTTCGTAAGTTTGGAAACAATGTTGAAATAACCCTTTAGGATGATAATAAAAATTCTTTGCCGATTTTTTCATCTTCGTTATTACGGGAAATATTTTTTCCAAAACTCCGCACTCGTCAATCATTGCAATATATTGTGAAGATTTTTTATTATTTAAAATTCTAAAAAATTCGTTTTTTATTCTTTCCCCTGCAACAGTAGTAATTTTCGAAGAAGATTTTTTTATTAAAGACAGCGTTTCTTTTGCAATTTTAAAATTATATTCGCTTGCGAACCTAAATGCTCTCAATATTCTCAACGGATCATCATCAAAAACTTTATTTGAAACTATTTTAATCTCTTTCTTTTTTAAATCTTTCAGGCCGTTAAATTTGTCTATTATATTTTTTTTAATATTATCAAAACATTCTATTTTTATAGCCAACGAATTAATCGTAAAATCTCTTTTTGATAAATCTTCTTCTATGTTTTTCCCCTGCATAAGAGAAATATCTATATACTCTATTTCAGGATTATTTATAACTGCAACTCTATAAACTTGTAAATCACTATGCAAAACAAAACATTTACCATTTATTTTTTTTGCCAACTTTTTTGCAAAACTTTCTGCTTTATCGGATACAACCAAATCTATATCCAAAGTTTTTTTCTTTAACAAAAAATCTCTTACGTACCCACCTACAACATAAACTTCAGTATTTGTTTCTTTAGCAAGATTTATAACTTCAATAATTTCTTTAAGCACTTTTGTTACTCCATTAAATAAGTTGCATTTATAAGTTCTGTAATATAATCATTATTATCTTGTTTTATATCTTCAATATTCTCATATTTTACCATATTTCCGTTTTGTAATATTAAAATTTTGTCGGATATTTTAAATGCTGCGGAAATATCGTGTGTAATAAATATAATATTTGTTTTTTGTTCTTTTTTTATTTTATAAAAAATATCCATTATTAAAGATTGATTTATAACATCAAGTGATGCAAACGGCTCATCGGCAATTAAAATTTTAGGGGTCTTTAACAATGCTCTTGCTATTGCTATTCTTTGTCTTTGCCCGCCGGAAAACTGGTGTGGAAACTTATCTAATATATCCGTATCCATATCTACAAGCGCAAGTTTTTCCGATACAAATTCTTTTTTGTTTTTTATTTTCCCATCAACAGCTTCAAATAACGAATAACCTATTGTAAGTTTAGGATTAAAAGATGCATAAGGATTTTGGAATATCATTTGAACCGTATTTGAAAGTTCTTGTTTTGTATAATCTAAAATATTTTTATTATTTATTTTTACTATACCGTTATCAAACGGTAATAAAGCACAAATTATTTTTGCAAGAGTAGTTTTTCCGGAACCGCTTTCACCTATTATAGAAAGAACTTTATTTTGTTCTAAGTTAAAAGAAACATTATTCAATGCGACAAAATCTTCTTCTTTTTTGAAAAGAGAAGATCCTTTTTTATAAATTTTGGTTATATTTTCTACGGCTAACATAATGGAATATTAATTTTTTATTTAAGTTATTTATTGTTGTTATTAAAATTTAATTCTGATATAAAGAAATATTCATTATATGGTCTATTATCTGTTGCAATAAAATTTTTATCCAGCTTAATATCATTAAAAAAACTGTCTGGCAATATACCTAATTTTGAAACGAAACTAACAATATCAAAACTTTTATTCCATTCCAAAAGATCCTCTTTAGCTTTTTGAGGTATTCTATCAACAAACTCTTTTACTGATAAATTGTCTATCGGAGAATCTGATGCAAGAAAATGTACTCCCCGTCGCTCAATTGAAGCAAAAGATTTAACATATTTAAACTCTGACTGCAAAGCTCTTAAAACAGGAATTGCATATAAATCTTCATAGCTACTAAAATCTAGACAAATTGGTATCCAATGATGTAAAATACCACCATCTTTTAATCTTTGTTTAGCAATATGACAAAATTCTTTGGAATATAAAAGACTTGAACCTGAAGATTGAATAGGTGGAGGAGGATCTAAAGTTATAACATCAAATTTTTCTTTAGTTCTTAACAAAAATCTTCTACCATCATCTATAACAATATTACCTCTTTTATTATTTAACACCTCTTTTGCATCACTAAAAAACAATGGAAACATTTCTACAACACTCGGAGTTAATTCTACAGCTGTAACATCAACATCCCAAGATAATAAAGAACGATAAGTTGTTCCCATACCGAAACAAATTACAAGAGCTTTTTCAGGTTTATTATTACAATATATCATCGGTAAATGTGCCATAAATTTTGTAACAGAAGTAAGAACTGTTATACCATAACCATTAACCAACAACTGTTTTATATTTGTTTTTTTATTTATTACTCCCAGAACAGTTGCAGAATAATCTCTTTTTATTGTCACCTCTTCATCATTTGAAAATTTGGGAATTTCGTAAGTTTTTGTATATACTACCGATATAAATATAAAAACTGTTGACAAACAAACTGACAAAATTTTAATAAAATTATTATGATATTTTAATAAAAATACCAATAGAAAAGTATATGGTAATGATAGTAATATTAAGGATATTTTTACTCCTAAACAAGGTAATAATAAATAAGAAGCAAATAATGGTCCTAAAATACAACCGATAACATTAACAGTATATATTTTACCTGCTTCAAAAGGTTTACCTTTTGAATATTGATCCACTAATAACGGCATTAAGTACCCTAACACCATACAAAAAGGAAATATTGTCAAAACTATCTGTATAAAATACTTAATAATATTATTTGCATTTAGCATATATGCTCTACCGCCATAAACAAACAATTGAGGATCGTTTATAAGCACAGGAATAAAAACAAATAGTGAAGCTAATGTTATAATAGTAACCGGTGATTTAACTTTATTGCATTGCAAATCTCTTCTATATAAAACAGAGCCCGTATAAGTTGCAAGTAAATATCCTGCTAAAAGAAAAGCAAAAGAATATACCATCGTTCCAAGAACAGGAGAATACGCCCTTGTCCAAACTATTTCCAAAGCTAAAGTTGTAAAACCTGTTATAAAAGAAATAATCAATATAAATCTATTGGACAATATTTGTTTCAAGTTTGTAGAAGAAAATATTTTTTTATTTAAATTTTTATTAACCTGATTATCGTCTGTATTATACTTGTAAACAATAAAAGATAATAAAACAGCTAATAAATTTCCTACACTTGCAATAGCTAATGTTCCTTTAAAACCAAACATTTCTATCCAAACAATTGTTGTTCCTAAAACGCCACACATTCCACCTATAACATTTGCAGTATATAAAAAGCTAAAGCTTGTTGTTTGTTCTTTATAACTTTTCTTTAAATAAGACATCATAAAAGGGAATGTTGTTCCGATAGCAATACACCAAGGAAGCAAACAAAGCGTTAAAGATAAAGCCGATAAAAGTAAATATGAGAACGAATTTGTTGCACCTGTATTCAGTAAAACATGTTGAAAAAAAACAAATAGTTTAGGAACAATAAACGCTCCTGTTGCAATAAATATTTCAGAAATCATATAAAAATATATTGAAGATATTTTTAGTTTAGCAGATAAGTTATCAATATATTTTCCACCAAACCATGAACCGATTGCAATTCCTAACATAAATACGGAAATAGCAACAGACATTACCGGAGTAATACAACCAAAACTTCCAAAAGCAAGTCTTATCCATACAGTTTGATAGATCAAACTGCTTAATCCTGATAATGTAAAAATTAAAAACAATAATATTTTTATATTCTTATTCATACTTAACAACTCCGATTTCTGATCTATTTTAAATCTAAAACATCTCTCATATCATAAAATCCTGCAGGTTTATCATTAATCCACTTTGCTGCTCTTAATGCTCCTGCTACAAGGCATGCTCTTGACGTTGCCTTGTGCGATATTTCTATTACTTCCCCTTCACTTGCGAAATATACTTTATGATCTCCGCAAACATCTCCGCATCTTACTGCATGAACCCCTATTTCACCCGGCTTTCTTAATGCTTGTGTTCCGTACCTTCCGTATACTCCAACATCTTTTAAACTTTTGTTATGTCCTGCAGCAACAGCTTCCGCTAATCTTAATGCTGTTCCTGATGGAGAATCTTTTTTCTTGTTGTGATGAATTTCGACTATTTCGACATCATAGTTAGGAATTTTCTTTGAAATATTTTCAACTATGTCAAGCAACAAATTTATTCCCGTAGACATATTAGGTGCAAAAACTATGGATATTTTTTTGCCTGCTTGTTTCAATACTGCTTTGTTCTCGTCACTTAAACCGGTTGTTCCTATAACTATTTTTGCGTTTTTCTTAAGAGCAATTTCTACATTTCTCATTGTGTTCGAAGCAATTGTAAAATCTATTATAATATCCCCTGCTTTTATTACTGATTCAATATCACTTGATTTTATTATTAAAGGATCTTTGTTGCCTATTGCAGGACTTGAATCTATTTCCGTTCCTGCTACTATATTAAAATCTTTATCTTGTTTTGCCATATTTATTATTGCACTGCCCATTCTGCCACATGCACCACAAACTATTATATTAGCCATATTTCTCTCCCAAAAAAGCCATAAACCCAGCTTAAAGCTTACAGTTTATGGCTCATAGTTTTAAAATTATATTAAGTTATAACTTTTTAATATTTTTCTTAAACTTTCCTGATGTTCATCGGACATTGAACACATAGGAAGTCTCATTTCATCAGAACATATACCCATCATAGCCATTGCGGCTTTTACGGGGATAGGATTTGTTTCTATAAACATTGCTTTTACTAAAGGTAACCATTTAAAAGCTATTTCATTAGCTTTATCCAAGTCTTTTTTCAACATAGCATTAACCAAATCTGCAACAACTTTAGGACATATATTTGATAATACTGAAATTACTCCCTTTCCGCCGATAGCCATTATAGGTACAGTTAATGCATCATCGCCTGATATTAAATCCATTTCAGAAGCCAACATTCTTATTTGTGACATCTGGTCAAGAGATCCTGAAGCTTCTTTTACGGCAACTATATTTTTACAATCTTTTGCAAGTTGTGCTATTGTTTTAGGTTCAATATTTACTGCAGATCTGCCTTGGATGTTGTATAACACAACAGGAATATTTATTGCGTTTGCAACTTCTTTGTAGTGAAGGTACAATCCTTTTTGTGTCGGTTTGTTATAATAAGGAGCAACAAGCAAAACTCCATCACAACCGACTTCTTGTGCATGTTTTGATAATCTTATTGCTTCTGCCGTAGAATTTGAACCTGTTCCTGCAATAACTTTCAATTTACCGTTAGAAAATTCTACTGCTTTTTGTATAACTTCGTCATGTTCTTGATGTGATAATGTTGCAGATTCTCCGGTTGAACCGCAAGGAACAATACCGGTAATTCCTGCTTCTATCTGCATATCAATTATTTTTTTGTACGCATCAAAATCAACCTTATTATTTTTTAATGGTGTTACAACTGCTGTAAAACTACCTGAAAACATAAAAACCCCTTTGCTACATTTATATTTATATTTTTATTTTACTTCCTTCGACATTAAATCTTCTATTGTTTCCGCTTTTCTTATTACTTTTACTTTAGAACCGTTAACTAAAAGTTCTGTTCCTCTTAATCTTGAATTATATTGGCTTGCCATTGCTCTACCATAAGCTCCGACACATTCTACGGCAATAAAGTCACCTTGCTCCGGTATAGGAAACTTTCTGTCTTTAGCAATAAAATCACTCGACTCACACACCGGACCTACAATATCCGCAACCTGCTGTTTTTTAGAAGATTTTTTTACAGGCAAAACATTGTGATAAGATTCATATAATGCAGGTCTTATCAAATCTGTCATAGCCAGATTTGTAATTATGAAATTTTTTGTACCTGAGATTTTTCTATACAAAACTTCCCCTACCAATATTCCCGTATCACCTACAATTGCTCTTCCCGGTTCAACTATTATAGTTTTGTTTTTGTATTTTGAATATATAGGCATTATCAATTTTCTTAAATCTATAGGTTTTTGCGGTTTATCGGTAGCCGTATATTTTATTCCGAGACCACCACCGATATCTATGTACTTTATGTCTATACCGTTTTCTTCCAACTTATCTATCAAAGCAGACATTTTTTCTGCTGCCAATTTGAACGGAGCAACATCCAAAATTTGTGAACCTATATGACTATCTACACCTACAACTTCAATATTTTTCATTTTTGATGCTTTGATGTAAATATCTAATGCATCTTCGTATCTTATACCGAACTTATTTCCTTCTTTACCTGTTGTAATATATTTATGCGTATGAGCATCAACATTAGGATTTACTCTAAAAGAAATTCTTGCTTTCTTTTTTAGTTTTCCTGCTATTTTATTTATTTTTTCCAATTCTTCAAAAGATTCTACATTGAACATCAAAATATTGCTTTTCAATGCAAATTCTATTTCCTGAACGGTTTTTCCTACACCGGAATAAACTATTTTTTGAGGTTTTATTCCTGCTTTTAATGCTCTGTATAATTCACCGCCGGAAACTATATCCGCACCGGAACCGAGTTTTGCCAACAATTTTAATATACTGTAATTGGAATTTGCTTTCATTGCATAACAAACAATGGTATCAATACCTTTAAAACCTGTTTTATATGCATTAAAGTTAGATTCTAATTTTCCTTGAGAATAAACGTAAATCGGTGTACCAAATTTTTTTGCCAATTTTGATACTGAAATTTTTTCAATGAACAACTCGTTTCTTAGATACTTTAACATCTTCTTACAACGCTCCCTTTATACTCTAATATTTCAACGTATTATGATACCAAAATAGAAGATAAAAGGCAATAAAATGACAACTGATAGATTATGGCTTATTAAAAAATCTTTCAGATTTTTTGCTTATAGTTTAGAGCTTAAAGCTGATAGCTTAGAGTTTCAAAGACAAATCCGTTTCACACATGTTTAAAAATGAAAAGTTTATGCTCTTGCAAGTGTTACTACCACGGTTTTTATTTTTAAAGTTTTTAAAACTTTAGCACATTGATTGGTGGTAGAACAAGTGGTGGCAATATCATCTATTAAAAGAATTCTTTTATTTCTTATAACATCAACATATTTTTTGTTTAAATCGAACATCCTTTCCAAATTTTTCTGTCTTTCCTGCTTTTTAAGATTAAATTGCGGTTTAGTATATTTTGTTCTGATTAAAGCATTATACATCGGTTTATTTATAATTTGTGCAACACCTTTTGCAAGAAGTTCCGCCTGATTATATCCTCTTTTCCACTTTTTAAACCAATGCATAGGAACAGGAACAACGGCATCTATATTTTTATCAATATTTTCTTTTATTATAAATTTTGCTAACTCTACTGCCAAATCTTGTGACAAGAAATCTCTTCTTGAATATTTTAACTTTTTTATCAATTTTTTCATTTGAGTCGAATATGTGTAAGGTGATTTTAAAACTTCAAAATAAATATCTTTATTACTTTTACAATCCGAACAAATTGCTCCTCCGTCCGGCAACGGCAAAGAACATTTATTACAAATCAATCCTTCTAATTTGGGAATATTTTTTAAACATCTATCGCAAATATTTTTCCCCGAAGAAAAAGGCAACGTTTTTCCGCATGATGAACAAGTTCTAGGAAATATTATTGATATGATAAAATTTATAAATTTCTTCATCTTAGAATTGTATCGTTAACTTACTTGAAAGTTCTATATTAGTATAATTTTGTTCCGAAACATAAGTGTATAAAAATCTTGAGAAACTTGTTCCTAATGCAAATCTGAAATTTTTGGATATTTCATAATCTGCAGACAAATTAAATCCGAAATTTTGATAGTTTGCAGCTTCAACATCTACTGCAGAACTTTGAGTATTATAAAAGAGATTGGATTCAAACAATAACCTGTTTTTCAAAGGGATATTTCCTATTAAAGGAAGATTTATACCTTTCGGGAACAACAAATCCGAAGTTGCTTGCCCGTTTACGGCATTTGAAAACACCTGTGTTGCAAGTCTGCCTTCGGAATTTTTTGTCCAATTTTGAGAATTATCATATCTTAAACTAAACCTCCACTGCTTAACATTTGTTGCTATTTGCATTGCCCAATTTGTAATTGCACCTTCTTGTTTTAAAATATTTTTTTCTCTATCATATTCTTTACTTGAGGTAATATCTGCAGAAAACAACAAATCATATTTTTTTATAACTTTTAATTTATAATCACCGCCAAACATAATGCTATCTCCATAAGATACTCCTGTAACGACGGTAGTTTTTTTGTTATATTTTAAATTAAGTTGTGTGTCACTCATCCAACTACTACCAAATAATTTTTCAAATCTGCTCATACCGATTAAAATATCCGGCCAAGTTTTTGTATAGGAATCTTTTGTGGTTCCGGTACTATAAGATTCTTCTTCGCCATCGGTAAAAGTAAAGCTCATAGTCATTGTTTTTATCGGCAATAATTTTCCTCTCAAATCAAAAGCTTCAAACGGATTATATCGTCCTATAACTCTTCTGTCATCTCTTTTTAAAATAGTTTTAACCGTATAAGATGATGTTGAATAAACAGGTTGTATTTCTTTCAACGGATTATTTCTTATCCATAATTTATCTGTAGCAATACCTACGGAAGAAAAATCTTTATCCATATTGGTATAAGAATCGGCATCTTGCATTCTGTAAGATGTAGTAAATGTTAAACTTTTCAAATATTTGGTATTAATAATATCTTTTGCTTGCAAGTTCCAAGTAAATTCGGTAGTACCGACTCTGTCTATATCTTTTTTCTGTCCCGGATAAACTTTTGTTGCAGACATACTGCTATAAGTTAAATCATAAGTTTCTATAGTATTTAAACTGTAAATAATATTCGGTTGGAACCATTTTGCAACCTTAAAATTTAAGCTTGCCCCTATATCCTGATTTAGAGATTTATCATAAAAAATTTCTTCATCTTGGAAATATTCTTTGTTTTTTTCGTTTACTTTTGTAAGAACATATGCCGGAGAAAAAATTACCTTATCATAAAAGGAAAAAGGTGCTTTCAATCCCCATGTTTCCGTTTTTTCCAATGTTAAAAAATCTTCTACATCCATATATTTTTTCATTGTACCTAAATCCAAAAATGCATTTGTATCTTCTATTTTTTCCGTAGGATAAACTTTATATGCGGAATTACTTATTTTGTAATCTCCGACTAAACTTGTAGGCAAAAATTTAAAATCTATAGGATTTAAATAAACCATATTTGCCGAAACTGTTTCCTTATCTTCTAATCGCTCTATGTTTTCCGTATCTTTTATGAATCTGTTATATTCTAAAGTAATTTTAGGCAAATCCGTTCCTGCAGATAATATGGTATTAACGTTACCCGTATAAGACACAACTTTACCCTCGTCCAAAACAGAAACTTGATCCGATGTATTTTGTAATGCAAGAGGTGTAACTGTTCTTGTTTTTATTAATGATGCGTTAATGGGTAACACTTGTGTTCCGGCAATATCCACACCTTTAAAAGCAACATTTACGGAATCTTCCAATAAATCTCTATCATAAGTTCCCGGTGCAAAAGTTTCAAAGTTTTGATCTACACCTTTTCTGTGAAAATCAACATTTAAAGCACCTATTTTACCTTTACCGCCCCAATTTATGTTTAAATCCGCTTTCCATGCATTACCATCTTTACTTTTTGAACCTGTAACATGAATTTCGTTTATCCAAATTTCACCGATGTCGGCACCATTTGTTTCTATACCCGTTTCAATAAATGCTATTTTTTGTAAGCTTGGCACACCTTTTTTTGTAATTTTAGGATCATTTTCATCCCATCTTGCATTTGCTCCATATCCGGGTTGTTTAATTTCTAATACAAGCCATTTACCTTTCATATCATCCGTAATCGGAACAGAATATTGATAGTAATTTTCATCATCCCCACCGACTCTCATTATGAAATTGCTTTCATTTGGACTTACAGCCGTAGTTTCTTCAATATATAAAAAGAATTTAAATCTTTCGTAATTTGAAATATCAAATCCGGAACTATATGTTGCTTTAGCAAAAAATTTGTCACCGCTTCTATTTGAATTATAATCTATAGCCAAGGCCTGTTCATCTCTCTTCGAATCACTATCTATATCGTATAAATCTCTATAATATGGATTAGTCAGAAGGGATACATATTTCGGATTATCCCGTCCTATAGAATAGATTTCGCTTGTACTTAAAGAATCGCTTTCTTGTTCTTTAGTCCATTTATTTCCTACAACGGAAATTTTACCTATCGTCAACTTACCCGAATCATTAACCCCACTGTTTTTTATCACCGTTAACCTTGCAACCCTTATATTTTTCCATTGTTCTTTATCTGCATCCGTTATAATATCTAGAGGAATTTGTACTCTTTGCCAGGAAGTTTTTGTAATATCTTCACCATAAGTTCCATCACCAAGAACAAAACTTGACATATTGGTTTCATACATATCTAAAAGGTTATTTCCGTTCAAATCTTCCGTATCAAGTTTTCCGTTATTTGCACCTATTTTTGCTATTGAACCGTCGTTGTTTCTAAACTCTCTACCTATATCTTCCCACGGACTGATTATTCCGTCACCATTTTTATCTTCCGTATCCAAAATAAAATTTTGGTCGGAATCTTCACTTATTGCAGAAGCTAAATCAAGACGAACTTTCACTTGCGAAAAATTTGCTTTTATCCATATTTCCAAATATAATTTTTTTGAAAAATCATAACCTGATGCGGAAACTTTTTGAACTATTGATGCATAATCACATGCAATCAAATTATAATTTATATCCATAACCTGTTGTTTTTCGCCGGATATAATTTCTAAATTTTTATCTATATCTTTTTTTTCTATATCGTAATTTTTCCATGTTATTGCATCAATATTATATTTTACGTATATATCCCTAGGTGTTGCTGCATAAAACCAATTATCATCTATTAAAGAGAAACTATCTTCCTGTTTTGCACTTTCCATGGACTCTATAATTGCCTTACCTGCAGTATTTTGTATATATTTACTCATTGCATATTCGGCAGATGCCGAAACTTTTAAATTGTCCGTTATTTTTACATCTTTTACTTTCGCATCAACTTCCCCTACCAATGTACTCGCCGGAGTGGAGTAAATATCAGGGAGTTTTGTGTCTTCTGCCGCAAATTCATAAATAAAACTTCCCCCCAAGGAAATGTTGTTCGTAAAATCATATTGAGAACGAACACCGACAAGGGTAGATCCGGCAGATGCACTACCCAACGGAGAATAATCATAAGAAACATCTATCACGGTATCGTTGGTAAGAAATTCGTCTTTTAAAATCGTTAATATACCAACATCATAATCCAACATATAATCTTCATTGATTTTTAAAGTTTTGCCGTTAGCAACAACTTTTTCAGACATTGGAACTATACCTGTTCTTAAATTAAAAATTTTAATTTTATATTCGTATTCGGCAACAAAGTTATACTTATGTGTATTTGTCGTATATAAATCGTCATGTAACGGTTTCCCTGTTATCGGTTGCAGATTAAATACACCGTTTTCAAAATCAACAATAATATTTGCTTCATAACCATCTATATTCGGAAATTTAGGAACAGGTTTACCGCCATCTATTATTGTAGGAATCGTATCATTTAAATCTCTGATTTCCAATATAAAATTATCTCTACCGTTATATTTTGCAATTTGATAATTACCTAAACCGTAAAATGTATGAACTTCGGTAGATAATGTTTCCGTATTATTTGTATCTTTTATTATTTGAGGATTTCCTCCCGTCTCATCGGACAACCATGTTCCATCGGTATATTGATAATCAATAGCAACTACATATTCACTTGATAAAGTTGTTTTAAATGTAAGTATTCCGGTATTATAATCTATGGTAAAATCCGTTCCTGCGGTAAGTTTTATAAAATTACCATTATACGGATCATGGGTCAAATCCTTCATATAACGCAAATCCGTATCCTTTGTTATCACAACATAATCACTGATAGTCGTTTTTATTTTATCCAAATAAACCTTTGCTGTATCATTTTTTATGGTTTTTGTATTATCCTTCTTAATAATAGAGTAATATTTGTTTTTTATGTACGATGTATCCGCAATAATTTTTTTCTCCATTTTACTGTTCCCTTTGAACTGTTTACTTTCGGAATAACCTTTTGTTTTAGAGAAAAAAGCTTTCGTATTTAAACCTTTGTATTGTGTATCTACTTTTGCGCCGAACAATTCTTTTGAGTAACCCGAAAATTCGGTACTCGGAAGTTCAACATTTATATCACCGAATGCAGCTTCCCGAACAAACTCGTTTTCTTTACCTTTATAAAGTATATAAATATCTTTTTTATCATCTTGTGTATCATCAAAATCAACATTTAACTCTAACCTATCGCCTACACTACCTTTTATTTTCATTTGTAACTCTTGTTCCATTGAAAAATCGGATGAATTTGATCTTTTACCGGATTCCTCATTATCGTAAATCGTTCCGGAATAATTTACTCCTATTAGTTTTCTTCCTGACAATAGCAGTTTAGAATCAAAAGGAACTTTCTTCATTATTTTTTTTGTTAAGGAAGAATCCTCTTTTTTATCTTTCTCTGTTTTTTCACTTTCCTGTGTTTTACCGAAGGTAGCAGAACTTGTTACAACCGATACAGACGATTTATTAACTTCCGTTATTGTGTTTGTGGATTTATTTAAATTCAACTTATCGAGAACATTATCTCCTGCCAATCCAAGTGCCGTAGTTGTCGGCAAATTCAAATCATAGTTGGAATCTTTTTGCGGCTTTTCCACAATTGCACCTGAAGAATAGTATGTACCCAAATCGTTCTCGTCGGGAATAACAGTCATTGAAGACACTTCAATATTTTTATCTGCTTTTACTTCCTTGTATGTTAACGGCATTGTTATATCTATATTTTGAGTATCGGTAGAAACATTTACCGTACTTGTAGAAAGATTTATTGTATTTGTAGAACTTATGACAGCAGTATTTGTGGAAACATTTATCGTATCCGTAGATTTAATAACTTGCGTTATATCGGATTCTGTTGTATTTGATGAGACATTCACTGTATTTGTGGAAACAGAAACTTGTGCTTGAACGGTATTACTGCTTACTGAAACAAGTGTTTCCGCTCCGATATACATTGAATAAAATAATATAATAATTACCGAAATTATCTTTTTCATCTTTTATTGAACTAAAATCTTTGCATTTTTATATTTTATATTTTCTTTTTCAACATACCACTGATAAAAATTCCAACCTATACCTGCCGGTGCAAGTTCTACATTTTTAAACCTGTTATGAACACACACCAAGTTTTCAGGATAATACAGAAATATACACGGAGGATCATTTTTCATAATATCTTGTATTTTATGATAACATTCAATTCTTTTATTTTTATCAAAAGTTGTTCTTGCTTTTACCAACAATTCATCAACTTCTTTATTTTTGTACGACATAAAATTATATTGACCTTTTTCGCACTGTGAAGAATGCCATAAAGAAAACTGGTCGGGATCTATAGCCGTATTCCAACCCAAAATAAGAGCGTCAAAATTTTTTTTATTAACATATTGATTTAAAAAAGTACTCCATTCCAAAATTCTTATATTTACCTTTAAACCTATCTTTTTTAATTGTTCTTGTATAATTTGTGCCGTTAACTCTCTTGTTTTATTACCTTGATTTGTAATTATATTTATTTCAAAATCTTTATCGTTATACAACAATCTACCGTCTTGAGATTTATTAAAACCTATAGACAATAAAAGTTCAACTGCTTTTTTTGGATTATATTCGTAAGGTTCTATTTTTTTATAAGCCCAAGACTGTGGCGGAAATATTCCTTGTGCGGGTTTTGCCATTCCGGACAACACTCCCGTTATAATATCTTTTTTATCTATTGCATATGCTATTGCTTGCCTAAATTTAACATCATTATACGGCTGTTTTTCTAAATTGAACCCTAAAAAAGTAAAACCAAATGCCGGATATCGATACTTCACATAATTTTTAAAAAAAGATTCATAAGCATTCCATTGATCCGGAGTTAGAGAAAGTTCATCTATAGTTTGTGTCCTTAACTCTAAAAACTGAACGGATTGATCTGGAATTACTCTAAACAAAAGAACTTTTATTTTTGGCATTCCGTTATAATAGTTAGGATTCGCTTCTAAAACTATTTTCTGATCGGTAACCCACTTTCTAAAAATATATTGTCCCGTTCCTATGGGTTGTCTGTTATACTTCGAATTATTTATATCTTCATTTTTAAAAATATGTTCAGGAATTATACCTATTCCCCAACTTTCAAGTATCGGTGCAAAAGGTTCGTTATAAGTAACAACAAAAGAATAATCGTCTATTATTTTAAATTCTTTTACCATTAAATAATCGGAAGAAAAAGGAGTTCTCGTGTTAGGATCAATTAGCTTATCAAATGTAAATTTTACATCTTTAACGGTAAAAGGTTCTCCGTCATGCCACAATATATTTTTCTTTAAATTAAATTTTATTTCCAAACCGTTATTTGATACTTGATAACTTTCTGCCAAATCGCAAACTAAATTCAAATCTTTATCGTATTTTAATAAACCGTTAAATACATACGAATTTATTGAAGAAGATGCACTGTCGCTTGCAAGTATAGGGTTAAGATAAATTGCATCGGCAATCGAAGATACGATATACATGTCACTCGCTTGCAAAACATCTTCGTTAATATCAAAATTGTTTTCTTTGTTACAAGAAAACAAAAGTATACCGACAAAAGCAAGATTTAAAATAGTAGTTCGATTTATTCTCATAAATATATTTATTACTTCTTATCCCAGTTTTTTTTGCCTTCTCTAAGCATATTTGCACCAGCACTCTCTTTCTGTAAATGAGGTCTATATTCCCCTCCCATATCATTCATTGCTGCTTTCCAATTTTTACTTGAATAAACGGAATTATTATAGTCTCTTATTCCCGGCAAATTATTAAACCATTTTTTAAATGATGTCCAACCCGACTTTACGGAAGTTGTAATTTTTACAACTTTTTCATTTTGTAAAAAATTATCATAAGCTCTTTCTATTTTTTGAATAAAAGTTAATTCTTGAGCATAACTATTATTTATACCATAAACACAAAACAAGCTACAAAATAAAACAAATACCATTAGTATTAAGATTTTCATTTTCTGTTCTCCTTTTTTATTATTTCCAAATCTTTTTTAAATTCTTTATCGACAACAAACTTATATTTTTCTGCTTTTTCAATATCTTTTTTTGCCTGATTATAATTATTTAACATATACCAAACTACCGCTCTTTTGAAATAATATTCTCCGTTGTCCCTAGACAACAAAATAGCCATCGTATAACAAGTTAATGCTCTTTTATAATCTTGTTTTATGGCAAAAAGATTTCCTAGAACAAAACACGCAAAGTTGTCATTAGGATACAACAAAACGGCTTTCAAAGAATATTGTTCCGCTTTCTGATAATTTTCTCTATAAAAATATTCTTTAACAAGAAAATTCAAGATTTCTGTATTATCTCCTGTATTTTTCAATCCTTCTTCTGCAACTTTTTCAAAATCGACAAAATTATCCGTTTTTAAAAGAACATCCATTTTTTGAATATAATAAATATAATTTGAATTATTTAATTTTATTGCATAATCCAAGTACTTGTTTGCCATATCAAAATCATTATTCTTCAAATACAAAAGAGCCAAAGTATTATAAAAATAATCCGGAATGACAAATTTGTTACTATTCAAAATTCCCGTCATTAATTTTATTGCTTTATCCGTTTGTTTATCCGTATCGTACATTATTGCCAAATTATTAATTACTCCGACATAATTAACACTGGATTCAGGAATAAAAGAGTAATATTTTTCCGCTTCTTTATTTTTATTTTGTTTTTGTTTCAAATGCCCGAGATGAAAAATAGCATATGCATTTCTTTTATTTATCGAATAACTTTTCAACAAATCCTTTTCCGCTTCGTTTAATTTATTTTCATTCTTATAAATTGATCCTCTTAATAAATAAGCATGATCTGCCGTTTCCGGAGCATAATTTATTGCCTGCGTCATTAAAGCTTCATTACTCGACCATACCAAGCTTCTTTGATAAGTTAAAACGAATAATATTATTAAAAGGAAAATAAAAAAACATCCTACAATATACTTTGAAATTTTATTTTTTTTATAAATGTAATATAAAAATTCCGCAAATATAAAAAATATTCCTATACTGGGAATATATATATATCTGTCGGCAACCGGAGCAACCCCGGTAGGCATTATTCCGCTGGAAGGTAAAAGTGTTATCAAAAAGAAAAAAAGCCCAAAAAATATTTTTTTGTTTGTTTTTAAGCTAAATATAGCAACAAAAATCAACAAATATAAAATTGTCGCAGAATATAAAACAACAGACGGAACGGCACTGCAATGATTGTAAAATTGAGGATATAAGCAAGATAAATTTATAGGAACGAACAATTTATAAAAATAAAATAAGCAATTCAAGTGTGCATCAAAAAAATTTACGACCCTCACAAATAATGTAGCAACTGCCTTTTCCTCGGGAGAATAATGAGCAAAAATAGCCAAATATACAAATACTGCCGATATTATAAAAAAAGGGATATATTTCTTTACGTTAATTAATTTTAGTTTATCGTTATAAAAATCAATCAAAATTAACACAAAGGGTAATGTTATTGCCATCGGTTTGGATAAACATGACAACAGAAAACAAACCAACGATAGAAAAAGCAGTTTTTTTGTATGTTTAGAGTCGTAAGTTTCTATATAAAAGAGAATCGATAACAGAAAGAAAAAAGAATATAAAGTATCCTTTCTTGCCGTAACCCAAGCAACCGCTTCAACATGGACGGGATGTATTGCAAATAACATTGCAACTATATACGAAACAAAAAAGTTTTTGGATATTTTGTTTATTATAAAAAACAAAATTAATGTATTTAAGATATGAAGTAAAATATTATCTACATGATATAAGTATGGATTTGTTTTACAAAAAAAATATTCTATGGCATAAGATAATGTAACTATCGGATGATACAATTTATACTGAAAAGAAGAAAAAATATGTTTTATGTTGCTAAAAGACAAACTTGTTATATCCGGATTTTCGGTAACCATTACAAAATCGTCAAGATTTATAAAATTTGCCATAATTACCGGATAAAAAGCAAAAACGGTAACATATGCCAATAATATTAAAAATAATGTTTGATATTTTCTAAACATAACTTAATATTATATTTTACCAATTTTTATATATATACTGCAAAGAAAAAAGACATACCTCACTATAATATGAAATATGTCCATAAAAAAACCGTATTTTGCTACATTGCAATGATAGTAACATTAGCTTCTTTTGCTTTTGATACTACTAAATCCTTATCCAATATTAATGTTGAACCGGCTTCTATTATCATTGCTCTTATTTTATTATCTTTTAAAGTATCTATTGTTCTTGTACCTATTACGGGAACATCAAATCTGAAATCCTGATTAGGTTTTGCAACTTTTACTACTATTGCATTTTCTCCGCCTAAAGAAAACGCTCTTTTTATACACTCATCTGTTCCTTCTATTGATTCAACAGCTAAAACGGATTTATCTTTAACTACAACCGTTTGTCCTATATCAAGACCTGCTATGCCTTTTGCAATTTTAAATCCGAATTCGGCATCTTTATTTTCATCGGAATTTAATTTTTTACCGACTATAATTCCTTTTTGTGCAAGCAAATGTTGCAAATATATATGCGAAGGTAAAAATTTTATCCCGTCTTTTTCAAACTCTTTCACTACGGCACCTAAAATAGTATCTGTTTTCTTATTTACCAAAGAAGTCATTATTTTAAGCGCCCTTAGATCCATAGTTATTGCGGAATAAATTTTTGCATGTTTAACCTGACCCACCATTATTGCGGTATCAATATTTCTATCTTTAAAAGTATCTATAATTTTCTGTATTTTACCGACGGAAAGCCAAACGGTTTCATCACAGAAATTTTCAATATTTTTATCGGCTTCTTCTTTTAAGGCAACCGCAACAACCTTATCTCCCTGTTTTTTTATTTCCTGCGCAACAAGGAAAGGAAATCTTCCGTTACCTGCAATCATTCCTATAGTTTTCATAATTATTTAGGTCTGCAAATTCCTCTTTGGGATTTCTTAATAAAATCTATTATATCTTTAACATACAAAGATGAAGATAATTCTTCCTCTAATTTTGCTACAGCATCGTTTAATGTTAAATGAGAAGCAAATAAAATTTTATATGCGTGTTTTATATTTTCTATCTCTGCAATAGGAACTCTTCTTCTTTTGAGACCGACTAAATTTAGTCCAAATAAAGTTGCTCTATCTCCTTGTGCTTGCATATAGGGAATTATATCCATACTTACCATAGATCCGCCACCGGTAACGACATTTTTACCGATTTTAACAAACTGATGAACTGCAGTAAGTCCTCCCATAACAACATTGTCTCCTACTTCAACATGGCCTGCAATTGCACAACAGTTTGCAATAATACAGTTATCTCCGACAATACAATCATGAGCAACATGAGCACATGTCATAATAAGACAATTTTTACCTACAACAGTTTGTCCGCTTGCACTTGTTCCTCTGTTAACCGTTGCAAACTCTCTAATGGTAGTACCATCTCCGATTATTGCAATTGTTTTTTCTCCTGCATATTTTAAATCCTGTGGTGCCGCGCCTATTGATGCATGTGAAAATATTTTACAATTTTGACCTATTTTAGCACATTCTATCGTTGCATGAGCACCGATAAATGTTCCGTCTCCCACAGTAACGTTTTCCCCTATCACTGCATAAGGCCCAATTTCTACATTTTGTCCTATTACTGCCGATTTATCTATTATTGCCGTATTATGTATCATATTATTTCTCCCTATCTACTATAATAAACATAAATTCAGCTTCTGCTACTAATTTTCCTTCAACAAAAGCTTCTCCTCTTACTTTACCTTTTCTTCCGCTATCTCTTATAACTTCTACTTTTAATTCCAACATATCTCCGGGGATAACCGTTTTTCTAAATTTAACTTTATCTATTCCCATAAAATATGCCAAACAATTTCTTAATGTAGGTCTTGATAAAAACATAACACAAGATGTTTGTGCCATGGCTTCAACAATTAAAACCCCCGGCATTATAGGTTGTCCGGGAAAATGACCTTGGAAGAAAGGTTCATTTCCGCTAACGCATTTGTAACCTATGGCTTTTTTATCCCCCGCGCCCAATAATTTAACTCTATCTATCATAAGAATAGGATATCTGTGAGGAATAATTTTTTGAATTTCGGCACTGTTAAACACTTTTACTTCTTCATCAGAAACAATTTGCTCTTCTTTTTTTGGAACTTCCACTTTTGGTTCTCCTTTATCTATAATAGCTTTAGAAACAAACTCTTTTATAAAACTGACATTACTTTTATGTCCGGGTTTTTCTGCTACCAATTTTGCCTTTATTTGTTTCCCTGCTAAAGAAATATCTCCGATTAAATCCAATATTTTATGTCTTACAAATTCGTTATCGAATCTTAAAGGTTCTTTGTTGTATATACCGTTAGGACCTATAACTATTGCATTATCCAAACTTCCGCCCTTTGCAAGACCGTTTGATTGCAAAGCTTCTATTTCATAATCAAAACAAAATGTTCTTGCAGGAGCAATATCGTTAAGATAAGATTCTTTTGTTATCTCAAAACTTGTCTGCTGATGAGACAAAAAAGGATGATCATAACCTATAGTGCAATCTATTTCCAACTTATCGCTCGGATAAGCAACAATTTTCGTGCTCCCTGCAACAAAACTTACGGGCTCTTTTATGGTATAAAATTCTTTGTCCGCATCCAATTCTTTTATACCGGATTCCAAAATTTTTTGTGCAATAATTTTTGCACTACCATCCATAATAGGCGGTTCATTATTATCTATTTCTATTATCAAATTATCTATTCCCAAAGCAAAGCATGTAGATAAGATATGCTCTATTGTATGGATTTGAACATCCCCGGATTGAATTGTTGTTCCTCTTATGGCAACACCCGTAGATAAACTGTTCCAATCTGCTTTGATATCCGGTTTACCGGGTAAATCTACTCTAATAAAATGTATTCCAGTATTTTTCTCTGCCGGTTTAAACAACATTTTACTTTTGTTTCCCGTATGTAAACCGACCCCTTCAATAGTAAATTCTTTTTCAATCGTTGTTTGTTTTGCCATAATTATTCCTCTATATTTAACTTTTTTATTATCTTTTTAACTTGTAAAAACAATTCCGGTAATTTTTTGATTAATGCAAGAGATTCTAAATGTTTTCTGTATGGTAACAAAGGATGCCCCGCAACAACTTGATTATCTTTTAAATTTCCGCTTATACCGCTTTTTGCACCAACCATAACATTGTTACCGACGGTTATATGTCCAACAACACCGACTTGTCCACCGAGTGTCACCTTATTACCGATTTTTGTTGAACCGGCAATACCTACTTGAGAAACGATTATTGTATTTTCTCCTATTTGAACATTATGCGCAATCATTACCAAATTGTCTATTTTTGTATTATTTCCTATACATGTTTTCCCTATTGCCGCTCTGTCAATTGTTGTATTTGAACCGATTTCAACATTATTTCCTATTTCAACATGTCCTATCTGTGGAATCTTTTCTCCTGTAGCTGCAAAACCGAATCCGTCTCCACCTATAACAACCCCGGGATGAATTATACAATTATCACCTATTATTGTCTTTTCTCTTATTGTAACATTAGGATATATCAAGCAATTCTTTCCGATAACGACATCATTTCCTATAAAAGTGTTTGCCAATATTTTTGTATTATCACCTATTACGGTATGATTTTCAATAACAACATTGTGTCCTATTGTGATATTTTTACCTAAAACAACAGATTCTTCCAATGTCGCTTTTGGACTTACTCCCGGCCTTATTTTATCCAATCTTTGTTTATCTATTATTACCAACATCTTTGAAAATGCAAGTTGAGGATCTTTTACCACTATAAGATTTTTATTTTTATATTCATCAACATCTATATCTTCACTAACAAATATTGCACTTGCTTTCGTATCTTTTAAAAAATGTGTATATTTTTTATTTCCTAAAAAAGTTATATATCCGACCATTGCATCTTGAATAGCACTGACACCTACGATAATACAATTTTCTTGCCCGATCAATTTGCCGTTTACAATACCTGCAATTTCTTTTAAAGTTAAATTCATTTTAGCCCCTTATACTAAAAAACATTTCCTATAGTAAAATAGAATTGTTGTAAATCTTCCCCTCTCTTATGATTCAATCCATATCCCCAATCAAGTCTTAACGGGAACACCGGCGTTGCAAATCTTATGCCGAAACCTACACCGGATTTCAAGTAATAAGAATTTGTTTCATCATTATCGGTTCCAAACGTGAAATTAATGTGATTTATATCTTTCCATGTTCCACCGATATCATAGAAGAATGCCCCTTGCAATATTGTTCTCTTATTTTCCTGAACAATAGGAAACTTATATTCTACATTTGCTACAGCCATTACCTTACCACCGTTATACGGACCAATTTCCGTTCTATATTTGTAACCCCTTATGGTGTCTGCTCCGCCGACATAATATTTTTCATACAACGGAACATCCGAAGATTCTCCATAACTTTCTATCCAACCCGTATTAATATTTACCGATAATACAAATTTCCAGAACGTAGGGAAGAACCATGTTCCTCTTAAGGAATTTCTAACATAATTAACATTACCGCCGAAAGGTCCACCGGCAACATTGATGCCATAAGAATATCTTGCACCTCTTGAGGCATCATAAATATAATCTCTTGTATCGTAAACTATTTGCGCTCTTACACTTGATGTTCTGTCTTTTGCCAAATCGGGATCATTTAAAATTTCTTCTTCAAGTTCCTCATCTTCTATATCAAAAATTCTTACATGTTCATAAGTATAACCGAACAACAATGCAATTTTATCATCAACTCTAGGACTTATAGAAACTGATCCTCCGACTCTACCTTCTCTGTAAGCATCACTTGTATTATGATAATCTCTTAATCTTTCTATATTGTATAGTGATAAACCCAAACTCATGGCCTTGCCTAAGAACCAGGGTTCCGTCCAATCAATTTCATAATTTTGTCTTCTTGCACCAAATTCCCACAATAAATTTAATTTTTGAGCTCTACCGAATAAATTCATATGTTGCAATTGAATTGAACCGACAAATTTATCTACGGAAGAATAACCTGCACCGGCTGTTATCATACCTGGTTTACCTTCTGTTATGTTAAATGCCAAATTCATAATATCCGGTTGTCCGGTAGGTGCAATATTAGGTTCTGCACCATCAATAAAACCTAAATTGTAAATTTTTTCCATACTTCTTCTTACTTTACCGGATGAAAAAACATCTCCCGGCCTAAGCAAAATTTCTCTTCTTATAGTATTATCTTTAGTATTTGTTAAACCGTCAATATAAATATCTCCGACATAAACAATATTGTTTTCTTGTATATTAAAATCTACATTTACAACATTTTCTATTATTTTTTTTCTTTCGTATTTTGCTATTTTGTTTTCTAATTTAGTTTTTTTCTTTTGAAGTTTTTCTATTTGTTTATTTATCTTTGCATTTTCAACAATCTCATCACCGTTTATATTTATGGCATCTTTATTTCCGCGTTCGGGAACAATGATACTTTCTTTTTTCTCTTTTATTTGTTCATTAACGGCATCCAATTTTGCCTGTACTTTTTCTTCTTTTTTATTTTGTTTTTCTAATTTCTTCTCTTGTTTTTCAAGTTTTTTCTTTTCTTTCACAACTAACTTTTCTTTCTTCTTTTCAGCTTTCGCCAACTTTTTTTCCAATTTCTTCTTTTCTTTTTCCAACTTTTTTACCTGCTTTTCAGTAAGAAGGAAATCGGATCTGTTTTCTACTTTTTGATTTATTTCATCTATATCGGCTTGAACCAATTGTTCTTTATATTTTTGTTCCGTTACTTTCTTTTCTCTTTTATCCAATTCTTTCTGAGCTTTTGCCAACTTTTTTTCCAACTTTGCTTTTTTCTTTTCTAATTTTTTTACTTGTTTATCATTAAGATCTTTATAATCTCTGTATTCTATATTTTGTTGAACAATACTTATTTTTTCTTCTATATCCTGTTTTTTGCTGTTTTGATTTAAAACTTCGTTTTCTCTGTTTCTTGTTTTATATTTTACTCTTTCCAATTTTTTATTTAATTTCTTGATTTTTTTATCGGTAAGTCTTCTATTTACATTTGTATCTATTTGTTGATCAATACTATCGATATCTTCCTGTATCAAAAGTTCTTTTTCTGTTTTTTTGTATCCTAATTCTTCTTGCATTAATGTATCATTACTCTTTGAAAAATCCGGTGCTATGTAAGAATGTAAGTAACCTTTATTTGAATAATCGTCATACACTTTATTTAATAATTCCAAGATTTTATCTTGATTGAATATTTCGTTTTTCTTTATTGTGGAATGCTTTAACAAATCTTTTGAAGGAATAACATAATTACCTTCAAAACCGATATCACCCATTTTATATCTTACACCTTCGTTTATTCTTATCGTAATAAACATTTTTGTTCTTTCTTCGTTGTAAGTAATTTCCGGTTCATCGGACGAAAAATCCATAAAGCCGTGATTCATATAAAATTTCTTAATGGACAAAATATCATTTTTTAATGTTTCTTCTTTAAAAACTTTTTTTCTCTTTGTTTTTGCTAATTTTTTTATTTTTTTATTTTTAAAACTCCTTACCCCTTCTACAAATAAGTCCCCTACCAAAACTTTATTGTTTTCGGTTATAAGGAATGTTATGGTCATTATATTTGTATCTTCATCTGTAGTAGGATACACTTCCATTTGACAATCCGCATATCCTTTATCTTTATATAATGTGAGTATTTTTCTTTTTGATTCTTCCAATTCGATAAAATTATAAAAATCTTTTTCTTTTAATGTAATTTCACCTTTTAATTTCCCTGCAGAAAACTGTTTATTTCCTTTAAAAACAATACTTTTGATATACGGTTTTTCTATCACTTTAAATTTAACTATTTTATTTTCTTTATCGACGGACAATGAAGCATCTTCAAAATAACCCAAGCTCAAAATTGTTCTTAAATCTTCTCTGGCAATAGCGGATGCATAAACTTTCCCTTTTTTTAATTTTATTTCGGAACGAACCGTTTTCGGTTTTACATTCTGTAACCCATCAAAAAGGACATCTTTTATTCTAAAAATAGTATCATCTTCCGCAAAAAGGAAAGGAACTCCTATAAAAATAAACAATACAATAAGAAAAATTCTTTTCATAATATTAAATCCTAAAATTCAGCATATATATATTCTATTAATTTTATTAAAAAATGATTAAATAATCAATAATTTTTAATTCGTAATACAACGCAAAAAAAGCATAGCTGATATTTTAGACTAAGCATCAACAAATAATGTTTCAATAAAAAAAGAGATAGCTAATAAATAAAGCTATCTCTTTTTTATGAAAATACAATTAACTTAAATATTCTTTTAAAGATTTACATTTGCTCGGATGTCTTAATTTTCTTATGGCTTTTGCTTCTATTTGTCTTACTCTTTCCCTTGTAACTCCGAATTTTTTACCTACTTCTTCAAGAGTTGAAGGGTATCCTATTCCGATACCATATCTCAATCTTATAATTTCTGATTCTCTCGGTGTTAAAGTATTCAAAACCTTTTCCAATTCCAACTGTAATCTGTACTGATATGTTTTAGTTACCGGATTTGGACTATTTTGATCTTCTATAAAATCTTCCAATTTAGAATCTTCTTCTTCACCTACCGGTGTAGCCAAAGATACGGGTTCTTGCATCATTTTCAATATTTTTCTTACTCTGTCCGTAGACATTTTTAAGAATTTACTATATTCTTCAATTAACGGTTCTCTGCCTTGTTCTTGTTGAAATTTCTTTTTCAATTTTGTTAATTTTGAAATCAATTCTTTCATATGAACAGGAATTCTTATGGTTCTTGCCTGATCGGCTATTGCTCTGTTAATTGATTGTCTTATCCACCATGTAGCATAAGTAGAAAATTTAAAACCTCTTTTCCACTCAAACTTCTCAACGGCTTTAGATAATCCCAAATTTCCTTCCTGTATCAAATCTGACAATTCCAAATTACTTATTCCTACATGTTTTTTAGCAATAGAAACAACAAGTCTGAAATTTGCTTCTATCAATTTCATTTTATCTCTATGAATAAGCTCTTCCAAATCTCTTATTTTTCTATCCGTTTCTATCAATTCTTTAGGAGAAATTGAAATACCTTCTTTAATATGTGTTTGCTTTGAAATTAAACTTTGAATATGTTCTATACTTTCTGCCATATTTACCGCAATAAAACCGCCTGACATCTTTTTGAAATTAGCGGCAGTTATTTTACCCGAAACATATTGTTTATACAACGTTTGCAATTTGGAAAGAGGCATTTTATATTTTCTTTCCAATCTTTCCAATTCTGAATTTATTTCATTTAACTTATTTGCCGTAGTTTTTATTTTATTGATAAGTCTTTTTATCTTATCTTGATTAAGGTTGAGCCCAACTATCAATGAAATTATTTCCGCTCTTATTTCTTGTCTTTTTGTATCAATTTTTAATTTTTCTTTTTGAGATAATCCCTTTTGTTTTGCTTTTAAATCAAGCTTTGCGATATTTTTTTCAAGCTGACCTATTCTTTGAACTGTCTGTTTAACTTTTATTCTCATATTTCTTAGTTGGGTTGTCGATTTTCTTCCTCTGGGCATAAGTTCCTTTGGAGTCATTTCTTCCTGTTCTATCAAGGTATCCCAACTTTTTATTTCTTTAATTATTAACGGAGATTCCAACACAATATGTGTAAGCTTTTTCTCGTTTTCTTTAACATTTTTTGCAAGTTCAACTTCAACATTTCTTTCAAGTAGAGGAACTTTTGCCATTTCGGTTAAATACATTCTTACGGGATTAATTTCTTCGTCTTCGTTACTTTTAACAACGATATCTGCCGTTTCCGATGTGTTTTTTTCTTTTTTTGATGTGGTATTTGACGAAACCGACACCGCAGAATTTTTATCTACTATTTTTATTCCCAATTCGGCAAGTCTGATATAAAAACTATCCAACTTATCCGGACTTAAATCTTTCTCCGATAACTTTTCGTTTATTTGATCATAAGTAAGATAACCTTGCTTTTTCCCAATTGATACCAAATCTTTAAAAAATTCCTTTTTAGCCATTTACTTTTTCCCCGAACCTTTAATTTGAGTTGTTAATTTAAGATACCTGTTTATTTTATCTTTATCGGATTTAATTTTCCCTTCCGTCATTAACAACACTTCTTTTTCAAGTAACTTTCTTTCTTTATTTAATCTTTCTATCTCTATATCTCTACATAATATATTAAATGTCTCGTAGAGTTCTACAGAGTCTTCATTTTTGCCGTCTTCGGCTTTTGTTTGTTCATTTACAATTGCTATCTTAGAAAACCACTGTTCCTGTCTTTTATCATTTATTTTAGACAAAATTTGTGCTATGGAAATATTTCCGTTTTCTAACAGCATATTATATATAGAAATACAATTACTATCAGTAAAAAAATCTTTTTGCAATTTTTTTATATACTGTCTGTTATTAAAGTCCAATAAAAACCTTAATAACTGCTCTTCCAAAGATATTTTTTGTTTTACATCTTTTTTTTCAACTACCGTTTCTTCTTTAAATTTTGTTTTAAAAGTTGTTTTCCTTTTAAATTCCTGCCAAATAACATCTTCTTCTATATTTAATTTTTGTGCAATAAATTTCACATATTCTCTTTGCACAATTATATTTTTATTTTTTTCAACAAAATCCAATAATACGGATACGGCTTTTGCTTTATCTTGTGCGGTTTTGATTTTATTTCCAACCAAAACACTATCAAAAACAAACTCTATTGCTGTTTTAGAATTCTTATTTATTAATTTATAAAAATTGTCTCTGCCGTTTTCCAATAAATATTCGTCCGGATCCACGCCTTCCGGCAAAGAAGAAGTTTTTACCGACATATCATTTTCTGCACAAATTTCCAAAGCCCTATATGTTGCCGTTCTTCCCGCGTCGTCGGGATCAAACAACAACGTTACATTATCGGCATATCTATTTATAAGTTTTGCCTGTTGCTGCGTAAAAGCCGTTCCCAAAGGAGCAACAGCACCACAGACTCCGTATTGTTGAGAAAGAACAACATCCATATATCCTTCAACTACAACTATAGACTTTTCTTTCCTTAATTCCGGTAAAGTTTGATAAAGTCCATATAAATTAGACGACTTGGAATACACAATTGTTTCGGGTGTATTCAAATATTTTGCTTTACTGTCGGCTAATGTTCTTCCCCCGAAAGCAACAACTCTGCCTTGTATATCCAATATCGGAAACACGAGCCGTTCAGACATATATTCAAAAACCGTTCCATAGTCAGTTTTAGTAAAAAGACCGGCTTTTGATAATATGTCATAAGCATAGCCCTTTTTTGTAACAGATTCAAGTAGTTTTCCTTTCGGAGCATATCCTATCATAAATTTTTTGACAGTATCATCCGTAATACCTCTTTGCTTTATATAATCTCTTGCAAAAGAAGCGGAGCTTGCTTCCAAAAGACATCTGTTATAAAACTTTGCAGTTCGTTCCAACAATTCGAATATTTTTGTTTTTTCCGAAACAGAATAACTGTTATCATTGAAAGTTTCCTGAATTGTTATTCCGTTTTTTTCTGCAAGTTTTTTTACACTTTCTATCCACGAAATATTCTCAATGAGCATTACAAACTTAAAAACATCGCCTGCTACACCGCACCCGAAACACCGAAAAATTCCTTTTTCCGGGCTAACAATAAAAGAAGGTGTCTTTTCCGTATGAAAAGGACAACAACACTTAAAATTTCTTCCGGCTTTTTTTAAATCCGGGACATAATCTCCTATTACGGATACTATATCTGAAGCCGTTCTTATTTGTTCTATTACTTGATCCGGTATAGACATTATCTTCTAAATCTTCTAAAACCTGAGCATTCAATAAATTCCATTTTGCCATATTTCTTTTCCAATCCGTCAAGCATTAAATTTACTCCCAAATTATCCGAAGAAATATGTCCTGCAACTATGGCATTTATTTTATATTTTCCCATCTCTTTATAATGTTTCTCGCTAAAATGCATTCCTACAATTGTTCCCACTCCCGCATTAGCAAGTTTTTCTATTATTTCTATAGGTCCTTCCGTTCCGCCGGTCATATCAACGAAAACTTTACCGCATTTCGAATCTTTGTTACCACACAATATAGCCGGGCCGTTTCCAAATGTTTTAGCATATTTATATTCCGGAATATCTTTTAAAAAATCCATTATATCTTTTAAATATCTCGGTTTTAATTTATCAATATTACTTTGCAAATATTTTACTACATGATTGTCGGCCACGGTATGTGCCGTCATCATGGGAATATTCAAAAGTCGTGCGGCATCATAAACTCTTTGATGATTACTTCCTGCAACACTTCTTCCTACTTCATCTGTTCTATAGCCGATAAGTTTTTCGGCAATATTTATCGGAACACCCTGAACTTCATTTATTTCCGCCTGCATACCTATAACTTGATGAAAAGTAGAAAAAGCTTTTCCTTTAGGATGATGTCCTAAAACGACGTCTATTTTTTTACCCGAAAGTCGTAGTTGATTAGCTATTAATAATTCAGGAGCTTCAATATCTATACCGACCATTATGTTTTTTATTTTTTCGTTACCTGTTCCGAAAATTATTCTTGAATCGGCATAAGGATTAGTTAATAAATTGGTATCAAAATCTTCTTTATCCTGTTTACTTAAATTATTATATTTTTTATTTATTTCTTTTAATTTTATTTTTACTTCATCTTTGCCACGAGGATCATTTTCTATGCCTGCCTGTACAAAAAACTCATACATCTGTTTTAAGTTCATATTAACACCTCTTTCTAACAAAAATGTAAACAAAGGGGACATTCTTTAATACTTCCGAATATCCCCCTTTGTTCAATAAAAATTCAATGTGCTGTTCAACTATTGATTATCTTGACCAATTGTTGTCTTTCATCATTTTACGACGAATCTTTCTTTTAGCTTCAGCAAGTTTTTCTTTTTTTATAACACTAGGAGATTTATAAAACTCTCTCTTTTTTATCTCTTGCATTATTCCGTTTCTTTCGCATTCTCTTTTAAATCTTCTTATTGCTTCTTCTATTGATTCGCCATCTCTTACTTTAACACTAACCATTTAATTTTTTACACCACCTTTTTTTGTGACTTAAGTATCATTTCTAACCCGGAGGCCAACCGAAAGTTCTGCCACCAAGTAAATGATAATGTATATGTGCAACCGTTTGCCCGCCATCTACACCACAATTATTTACAAGTCTGTAACCGTCACTTAAATTTCTTTCTTTCGCCAATTTACTTGCAACTAATTGTATATGTCCTAACAAACTTATATCTTCTTGCGAAACATCATCCAAACTTTTAATATGTTTTTTAGGTATAATCAAAATATGGACAGGCGCTTGAGGATTTATATCACCAAAAGCTAAAACTTTATCATCTTCATAAATCTTATTTGTAGGTATTTCACCCGATACGATTTTACAAAAAAGGCAATCTGCCATAAAAACCTCAAAAAGATATTAATTACCACTAACTTTTTAATTATATATTTTTTTTATAAAAAAAACAATTTACTTTATTTTTTTTGAGTTATGACAAGTTCTGGAATATTCATTGTTTCAAACAATATCCCCGCTTCCTTAAACAAATTTTTAAAAGTTTCATCAGGATATTCTATATTCATAACAACTCTTTTTATTTTGGCATTTGCTATCATTTTGGCACATAATATACACGGAGAATGCGTACAATACAATGTTCCCCCGTTTATGTTTATACCATGGGTTCCGGCCTGAATTATTGCATTTTGTTCCGCATGAATTGCTCTACAAATTTCATGTCTTGTTCCGGAAGGAATGTTCAATTGATTTCTTAAGCAACCGAGCTCCAAACAATCCTTTATGCCTGACGCCGCACCATTATAACCGGTAGTTAAAATTCTTTTGTCTCTAACTATAACGGCCCCTACATGATGTCTTACACAAGTCGACCTTTCGGCAACAAGCCAAGCCAACTTCATAAAATATTCATCCCAAGACGGTCTGCTTTTTATTTCATTTTCACTCATGATTATAGATTAAACAAAAAAAACGACTTTCTTGTCAAACATATAGTTTTACGATTAAAAAAGATATATAATCAGATATATAATATCGCAAAAACACAGAGGACATTATGTTAAAAGCATTCAACAATCTTTTTATACAATTGTTACTTGTATGTTTGTTTTATTCTTTTTCGTTTGCAGAATTTACAATCGGACTGTACGGAGTAAAAAGTCCTAAAGATATTATAAATGCAAAAGAAGTCGGTTTTAATTGTGTACAAACTTACGATAAAAATCCGGAAAAGATAAGAGAATTGGCAAAAGAAGCCGAAAAGAATGAAATTAAATTGGTTGTATATCCAAATAAAATATTAGAGAATAGCAAATACAAAGAAGATGCAAAATCTTACCCTATAAAAGCTTGGTATTTATTTGATGAACCGGATGTTTGGAATTATTCAAGACAGAATTTGATTTCATTAAACAAAACCGTTAAGAAAATATATCCAAGTATACAAACAACTTTCGTTATAGGAGAAGGTTTTACAAAAGTGCCATATTACGATATAGCCGATATATTGATGATTGATTGGTACCCTGTACCGCATTTACCTTTAGAAAGTTTCGGAGAAAATGTTGCGCTTGCCAAACAAGGGCTTACCATGGTTGGGCAAGAAAACAAAGAACTCTGGGCAGTAGTTCAAATATTCAATTGGAAAGAATATGCACAATATAGAAAAGACAACGATAGAATAGGAAGATTTCCAAAAAAAGAAGAAATAAGATTTATGTCTTATGATGCCATATTTAACGGAGCAACGGGACTATTTTATTTCACTTATTATTCAAATAAAAAGCCGTTACCCGAAGAAAATCCTAAATATTGGGAAAAAGTTGTAGAAATTATACAAGAAATGTCTTTTTTTGCAGAAATAAAAGATAACGGAAAAGAAATAGATAATCCAATACAAATCGAGTTACCTCTTAAAGCAAAAAGTTTTGAGTATGGAGGAATAAAATATACATTTATGATAAACCCCACTCCTGACAAACAAAAAATACCTAACTTATTTTTTGAACCGAAATTTGATGTTATTTACGAAAAAAATACGAATTTAAAAAAATTGGTAAAAAAGACAAAAAATAATTTTCCACCATACAAAATTTTTGTTTTCAGATATGAGTAAAAAGCTTTTACTTCATTTACTAAAATATCCACTAAAAAGTATTGACAAATAATACGTTTTTTTGTAAATTTTATGTGTTGCATATAATTTATATTGTAAATTAAAAGAAGAGGATAAAAATATGTTAAAAAAATTTTTGTTGTTTTCATTGTTTTTAGTTTTGGCATCAACAAGTTCTATGGCTTCTATCAGTGTGGATGCAGAAGGAAAAGCACAAAAATATCCTGATGGTAGTACGTTAAACGTTTCTGCCGCAAGAAACCTGTATGTAGAATATTATGGAGTTAAAGTTTTCATTCCTAAAGGCGAAAAACTTTCCGTAAGATGTTCCGGAGTAGAGGAAGATAAAAATATTTATTGTTCCGGTGATAAATTCAAAAATATAAAAATAGGTGATTCTACATTATCTACCGATAAACCGACAAAATTTTCAATTTCTCAAGACGGAGAAATAAAAGTAGAAGACGGCAACTTGGTTGTAAAAGATAAAAAAGACAACATCGTAATTTTAGGAACAGGAAATGTATATAAAGTGCCTGTTCTTGCTTTGAATGAAGATTCTTTCGCAGCAATCAGCAAACCAAACGAAAGCAACTATGAACAATTGTTAAAAGATAGAGTTTTAAGTCCTTCCGCACCAAGAAATTAAGGATGAGATATAGGAGAGAAAAACAAATGAAAAAAATAGTATCTACATTATTGATAATGTGTTTTGTGGCTGTTAGTGTTTATGCAGACAAACCTTTCAAGTTTATAATTTCCGAAGATGTAAGTTACGATGACAATATTTATCTAACAAAAGAAGATACAAAATCTTCTATTATAAGTTCTACTCAATTGTTTGCAGAATATTTAAACAATATTCCCAATTCCGGATTAAAATTGGGTGCAAAGGCAAATTTGGGATACAATGCATATTCCGAATCCCCTGCAAAAAACGATTATATGAATGCAGGTTTAGGATTTAATTTAAGTAATAACAGATTTTTCTTGGCAGAAGATTTCTTATATACGGCGGATCCAGCAACTTCAGAATTGACGGAAAGAGCAAAGAGAATGAACAACATTGCATCTTTCAGATTTAAGACTTCTTTAGAAAAAATGTTTTCTATCGGGTTTTTAGTATCCGATATTTATGATAAATATGTTGACGATGATTTTTCGGATTTAGACAAAAATCGTATTAATGTGGGTGCACAATTATTTTATAATGTATCATCAAAAACATCTTTTTACTTGGGTTATTTGGTATCAAGAATTGATTATGAAAAAGAAAGCGTTAGAGAATCTTTCGGAAACAGTGTAAGTTTAGGCGTTAACGGAAAAGTATCTAAAAAAATAAAGGGAACAGCTCAAGTATCTTTTGATACCAGAAGTTATGATAAAGAACTTGAAAATGCAGATAGAAACACCAGCTTATTCGGATATTTTGTTTCTTTAACTTATGAACCTACACATAAAAATTCATTAGTTTTGAGCGGTGAAAGAAAAATGGAAGAATCTACTTTCGCAAACAACAGATATTATATATCTACCGAAGTAGGTTTACAGTACAAACAAGAAATACTTACAAAATGGACTGCAGGTATATTTGCTTCTTATGAGAACATGGGATATCCTGAAACAGTTAACGATATTAACAGATCTGATGATTTAATAAAAGTTAGACCTTCCATAGAGTACAAATTTAAAGATTATTTATTTGCAAGTGTTTGGTATCAATTAAAAAATAAAGCTTCAAACTTTAGTGATTCTGTAGAATATTTGGACAACAAAGTTGGAGCACAAATAAAGGTTTGTTTCTAAAGTTTTTGATATAAAGAATATATCAAATTTTTAATATTATCAGCAGCTTTTTCAAAGGATTTTCCAACAAGAGATATAGGGTCATCTATATCTCTTGTTTTATTTGATATAAAATCCCCCAACAAATATATTTTATCTGAAAATTCCGCATATCTGTCGGTTATTTCATCATACTGATCTTGCGTCATAACAAAAATTAAATCACTGGATAATAAATCTTGTTTAGCATATTGTGTAGGAATATGTCCATTAAAAGCAATTCTATTTTTTAACAAGAAATCTTTTATTTTTTGAGGGACCGTTATATGTGGTAAAACATAAGTACCTCTTGATATAACTTCAATATCAGTTCTATTATTTTTTTTAAGTAAATCAATCAATATTTCTTGTGAAATAAAACTTCTGCAAACATTTGCATGACAAATAAAACATATTTTCATAATAATAGAATATACAAAATTATTAATATTGTTAAAAGTATTTAATAAAAAACATTAAAATCTATTTGTTTTTTCTTGACAAAGTAAAAAAAAATAAATATAATTTATAGATATTAAACAAAGGAATCGCGGGGTGGAGCAGCCCGGTAGCTCGTCAGGCTCATAACCTGAAGGTCGTAGGTTCAAATCCTGCCCCCGCAACCATGTAAAAAAAAGGATTGTGCTTTTAGCACAATCCTTTTTTTATTTATAATTCACAATGTATATGGTAAATTTTGAAAAACAATTTTTGTTAAGCTATTAAAAATATATGTTATATATTATCTTTTAACATTTTTTCCGTCAATTCCGTTGCAAAAACAACAAATCTTTCGCATGGTCTTACCTTGTAGTATTCTGGAGTTCTTTTTTCAGGCATAGACACATCTTTTTTTATATTAGCAACTGAAAGCAATAACTCTTTACAAATTATGCTTCCGAATTTGTCACTAAATTGTTTTGCTAAACTTTGTATAAGTTTATAGTGTTGATTTTTTAAATTTATATCTTGACTATCAATACAACCGTATTTTAAGCCGGTAATCATGAACATTGCTGTTACTGCACCGCAAACTTGCCTCAATCCCCCCATTCCACCACCGAATGAAGATGATAATTTTAAACCTATTTCAAAATCAATACCTAAATCTTGGCAAAAAGTTGCAAATACCGACTGAGAACAATTGTAACCTTTTCTAAACAATTCTTGTGCTTTTTCTTGTTTTGTCATAATAAAAATTATTATATCGCTGTTGGATCTGCAATATAACCCTTAATTGCAGAAGCAGCTGCTACTGCAGGGCTTGCCAAAAAGAGTTCCGACTTTGTGTTCCCCATTCTTCCTACAAAGTTTCTGTTTGTAGTAGAAACACATTTTTCCCCGTTTGCAAGAACACCCATATGTCCGCCCAAACAAGGTCCGCATGTAGGAGCAGAAATTATCGCACCTGCTTCTATAAAGATTTTCATTAAACCCTCTTTCAATGCATCTGCATAAACTTGAGGTGTTGCAGGTATAATAATAGTTCTTACATTACTGTTTACTCTTTTACCTTTTAAAATTGACGCAGCAACTCTTAAATCTTCAATTCTGCCGTTGGTACAAGAACCTATAACAACCTGGTCTATATAAGTTTTCTTTACAGATTTTGCAGCTTTTGCATTTTCAGGTAAAAACGGTAACGAAACTTGCGGATATATTTTAGAACAATCTATTTCTATAACATCTGCATATTTTGCATCTTTATCACTTTCATAAATTTTAAATTTTCTTAAAGCTCTTTTTGAAACATAATCTAACGTAATTTTATCTACAGGGAAAATTCCGGATTTTCCGCCTGCTTCAATAGCCATATTTGCCATTGTAAGTCTGTCTGCCATCTTTAATTTCTTTACTACTTCACCGGTAAATTCCATTGTTTGATACAATGCCCCATCAACACCTATTTTACCTATCGTATAAAGAATTAAATCTTTTCCGCTTACAAATTTATTTAATTTACCTTTATAAACAAACTTTATTGTTTGAGGAACTTTTAACCATACTTTACCTGTTGCAAGTGAAGCACCAATATCCGTTGAACCTACACCTGTAGAAAATGCACCCAATGCACCATAAGTGCAAGTATGAGAATCTGCGCCGATAACTATATCGCCGGGAACAACTATACCTTTTTCAGGTAACAAAGCATGTTCTATACCCACATTACCGCCTTCATAGTAATGTTTTATTTTTTCTTTCTTTGCAAACTCTCTTACAAACTTAACATTTTCTGCTGATTTGATATCTTTGTTAGGCGTGAAATGGTCCATAACAAGAGCTATTTTATTTTTATCGAAAACGTGTTTTTTCCCTGTTTTTAAATACTCTTTTATTGCCAGAGGAGCAGTAACATCGTTTGATAGCGATATATCAACTTTCGGTTCTATAAATTCGCCCGGAACTACAACTTTTTTACCGCAATGAGCAGCCAATATTTTTTCGGTTATTGTTTGACCCATTTTATTTTTTCCCTCCGAATTGCATTATAACTATTTTGTTTACTGCATGAATATACGCATTGATACTTGCTTCAACGATATCGGTAGACATACCTTTACCGATATAATTTGCTCCGTCATATTTTACTTTAACATTTACTTCACCTTGTGCATCTTCACCGCTTGAAACGGCTCTTAGTGTATAATCTTCCAAATCAACTTTTATTCCTGTAATTTTATCTATTGCTTTATATGCAGCATCTACAGGACCTGAACCGCATGCAGCTTCTTGTAAAACTTCTTTTTTATTTTTAATTGTTTTAACAAGTCTTATTGTTGCAGTAGGAATTACACCTACACCGGAAGTAACATTTACATAATCTACCGTATATACTTCTTTAACTCCTGATACGGATTGTTCAACCAACGAATTTATATCATCATCAAACACACATTTTTTCTTGTCCGCTAAAAGTTTAAACTTTTCAAATAATTGCTCCATTACTTCAGGTTGTAACTTGTATCCCAAATCTTTAAGTCTTTTAAAGAAAGCATGCCTACCGGAATGTTTTCCCAAAACTAAAAGACTTTCCGGTACTCCAACATCTTGCGGTGACATAATTTCGTAAGTTCTTTTATCTTTTAACATTCCGTCCTGATGAATACCGGATTCATGAGCAAAAGCATTTATACCTACAATTGCTTTGTTCGGTTGAACGGTAATACCGGTTAAATTGGAAACCAATTTACTTGATTTATAAATTTCTTTAGTCTTTATATTATATGAAACAGGATAAAACATAGGTTTCGTTTTTATTGCCATCACAAGTTCTTCTATCGCAGCATTACCTGCTCTTTCTCCTATACCGTTAACCGTACATTCTATTTGTCTTGCTCCGTTTTCTATTGCAGCAAGAGAGTTTGCAACCCCTAATCCCAAATCGTTATGACAATGAACACTTATTACCGCTTTATCTATATTTTTTACTTTTTGTTTAATTGTTGCAATTAATTTTCCGAATTCCGAAGGAATTGCGTAACCCACGGTATCGGGAATATTTACTGTTGTTGCACCTGCTTCAATAACTGCTTCTACTATTGAACACAAATAATCAACATCACTCCTGCTTGCATCTTCTGCGGAAAATTCAACATCATCACAAAAACCTTTTGCTAACTTTACGGCATTAACCGCCATATCGAAAACTTGTTGTCTTGTTTTTTGTAATTTCTTTTCTATATGCAAATCTGATGTCGCAATAAACGTATGAATTCTCGGTTTTTTGGAATATTTTATTGCATTCCAACAAGTTGTAATATCTTTTGTATTTGCTCTTGAAAGACCGCAAATTACAGGACCTTTAACTTGCTGTGCAATTGATTTTACGGACTCAAAATCACCTTGACTCGACACAGGAAAACCTGCCTCTATAATATCTACATTCATGGCAGCAAGCTGTTGCGCAACCAATAACTTTTCCTGAAAAGTTAAACTTGCTCCGGGAGATTGTTCTCCGTCCCTTAATGTTGTATCAAAAAAAACTACAGTATCTTTTTTACTTTTCTTTACCATTTTTATATTCTCCAATTATTTACTTTTATTCTCGTAGATTTTTGTTATACAAACAAATAAATAATCAGCTATTGTAATCGCCAATTTCCTAAAAAACCAATATGTAATATTTTTAATATAATTTTATTCGTTTTCATTATTGTTTTCTTTCTTATTTTTAGATATTGCCTTTCTTATCTTGTATCCTCTAACCAAAAGAACAACAAAACCGGACAAGATATAAAGTAAAAATATTATAAAAATTGTGTTCTGCGGGTATGTACAAATTAAAGCAACAAAGACAACCGCCAAGAAAAAAACTTGTATAGATTTAGGTCTTGTCCACTTAATGTGCTTAAATGCTCCGTAAGGAACGGTAGATACCATTAGAAAAGCCAAGATAACCATTATCACAGGCATTGCATTAAAGAAAAACGGCATCTTTTTCATAAGCAAAGGAATAGTTTTAAAATTCAAAACTGTTCCATCGAATATTTCATAACTTAAAACAAAAGAAGCGATAAGACCTGCCGATGCAGGTGTAGGAAGTCCTGAAAAAGTATCACTCTTAGTTTTGTTTTCATCAGGCGGTTCCATTGCCTTAACATTAAATTTAGCAAGACGAGTTGCACTTGCAACAACAAAAATAACGGCAATTGCTATACCTGCATTTCCCATGGTATTTAATACCAACTGATACATTAAAACAGCGGGAGCAACACCGAAAGAAACCAAATCGCACAAGGAATCAAATTCCATACCGAACTTGCTCATTGTTTTGGTAAGTCGTGCAACTCTACCATCACTCATATCAAACAAAATTGCAAGTATAATAAACCATGCGGACGCATTAAAATTTCCGTTTATTGCACATATTACTGAAATAAAACCGGAAGCTAAATTCCCGGCCGTAAACATACTTGGTAAAACATATAAACCTTTTCTAAAAGAAGGCATCTTTTTCTCCATTATAAAAAATTACTACACAATTTTACTTTATTATTGCAAATATACTAAGACCTGAAGTTACTTTATCTCCCACTTTCACTCTAACATCATAACCTGCAGGCATAATTAAATCTACTTGAGAACTGAACTTAATAACACCTATTTTATCACCTTGTTTTATAACATCTCCGGGCTTAACCCAAGCAACACATCTTCTTGCAAGAATACCCGCAATTTGTTTTACGATATAAGTTCCGTTTTCATTTTCTATTGTAATGACATTTTGTTCGTTTTCAACATAAGCTTCCGGCAAATGTGCTTTCAAAAATTTGCCCGGTTTATGTTCAACGGATTTAACCGTTCCGGAAATAGGAGACCTTTGTAAATGAACATTGGCAACAGACATAAATACTCTAACTTCGGTTTGTCCGTTTTCATTTTCAATTACATTCATAACCGTTCCGTTACATGGTGACAAAACAAATTTCTCATCTGCATTTATAGTTAAATCAGGATCTCTAAAGAACAACAGACAACCTATCGATAAAAGATAACAAATAATAGCTAAAGGCGGAAAAATCAAATTAAAAATAAGACCGGCTATAAAACACCCCAAAATAAACGGATATCCTTCTTTAACTATTTTCATAAATATCTCCTTAAAAATAACCTTACAAATCTAAAAAGTTATTTTATCAAATTGACTGACAATATTCAAACATTAAACTTTTTTATCTGTGATGCCTTAAAAGTTTTTATATTGTTTTCCGAAAGTTCAACATTAAAAGTTTCTTTTATACAATCTATCGAAACAATTTTTCCTTTACCGTTAGGTGTACTTACCGTTTCACCTACTTTAGGATGTTTATTTTTAAAACAGACATAATTATCGTATTCATAAGCCAAACAACACATTAATCTTCCGCAAAGGCCTGAAAGTTTTGCAGTATTTAAGGATAAATCCTGATCCTTAGCCATATCTATTGTTACTGAAGAAAAATCTTTCAAAAATATTTGGCAACACAACTGTTTACCGCATACTCCCACTCCGCCCACAATTTTAGATTCGTCTCTAACACCTATTTGAACCATTTGTATTCTTGTTTTTAATGCATGAGCCAAATCTTTTATTAATTCTCTGAAATCAACTCTCGTTTCGGAAGTATAATAAATGAAAAGTTTTGTTCTATCGAAAGTGTATTGAACACAAGTTAATTTCATATCCAACTTATGTTCTTGAACTTTTTTTGAAACGGTCACCCTTGCTTGCGCATTTTTATTTTCATTATTTATGAGACGTTTTAAATCGTTTTCCGTTGCAATTCTTAAAATTTTTCCTATATACATATCTTTTGAAGGTTGCATATTTTTTTCTTTTTCACAAACTACACCGAATTCTGTTCCATGCTCCGTTTCAAGTATAACTTTATCATTTAAATTTACCGTATATTTACCTGTTTGAGCATAAACTTTATCTTTAATTCTTCTGACTATAACTCCGACTACCATTGGCATAACTTTATATCTCCGTTTATTTTGTTTTAGAATTTATATATATAAACAAATTGTCTAACACATTTGTAGGGTTAGCATTTTGTTCTAAAAATCTTTTACTTTCAGATAACTTTTCAATAATATTAGCATACTTTCTCGGGTTTTGTCTAAAAAACTTTGTTGCATTTTCCGAAATTATACTTACTGCTTCAAGTGCACTGTCTCTGTCTTTTGCTACCGTTTTACTTTTTATAAGAATATCTGCCAAAGCTAATTTCTTGCCCGTCAGCTCACTCCACAAAGTAGAATATTCGTTCTGAGTGTTTACCATTAATCTTTCGGCCTTTTCTATTGAGCCGTCAGATATTTCCGCAATTTTATCTGCATTGTCTTTCGACAAGAAATGCTTATCCTGTAAATACTTTGATATTTCTTCACTATGCAATGGTTGAAAAAATACCGTTTGAGATCTTGATAAAATAGTTACCGGAATCGTCTCTTTATGTTTTGCTATAAGTATTATTATTGTATTATCCGGAGGTTCTTCCAAAGTTTTCAACAAACAATTAAATGCCTCTATTGTCATTTTTTCCGCAGGTTCTATAATAAAAAACTTCCACTTACCGTCGGTAGCTTTTATATATACTTTTTCCTGCATATATCTTATAAGTCTTATACCTAACTTCGTTTTACCCTTTTCACTTTCTTTTTCCGCAATTTCATCTTGCTTTTCGAAATTTATTATGTGTAAGTCTGGGAAAGTTCCTTTATCTATATGTTCGCAAGATAAACAATGATTGCATGGACCGGCATCTACTTTTGTATAATCGTTGATAGTGCAATTTAATATTTTTGCAAATTCTATCGCGGTCAACATTTTACCAGTTCCTTCTTCCCCCATAAAAATATAAGCATGCGGAATCCTATTATTTTTTATTTGTTCCGAAAGAATTTTTTTCGCTTTATTTTGTGCTATTATTTTTTCAAACATATATTTTTTTCTTCTTAAAAAACTTATCTATTTCTTTATTTATTTCTTTTTGAGTCTTTTCTATTACTTCATTTGTTTTTATTTTTTTTATTCTGTTAGGATATTTTTTTGCAAGTTCAAGGAAACCTTTTCTTACATTATTATGAAATTTCAAACTTTCTCTTTCTATTCTATCTCCGCCGGTAAGTTTACCTTTATTAACGGTTTTTGCTTTCTTTATACCTCTATTCGGATTAATATCCAAATATATTGTTAAATCGGGTTTTAGTCCGGATGTGGCGATATTATTTAAATTTTTTATTACTTCTTTGTTTATTCCCCTTGCATACCCCTGATAAGCGATTGTCGAATCGGTAAATCTGTCGCAAATAACAACATATCCTTTTTGTAAGTTTGGTTTTATTATCTCTTCCAAATGTTGCGCTCTTGCCGCTTCATACAACATAAGTTCACAGAAAGGAGCAACCTTAAAGTCGGGATTAAGCAAGATGTTTCTTACCTGTTCGGCAACAATACTTCCTCCGGGTTCTCTTGTTAAAACAACTTTCAAACCTTTATTTTCCAAATATTTTTTTAATAGTTCGGATTGTGTTGTTTTGCCACAACCTTCACAACCTTCTATGGTAATAAAAACTGACTTTTTACTTTTCATATATCTTGAGATTTTATAAAAAAATACTATATAGTGTCAAAGCAAAAAACGGTATTTTGTATTGTCTAATAAGTTTAAACTTGCTATAATTAACTAAATTTACAAATTATGGAGATATAATGGAAAACTTAAAAGAAACTTTGGAACTTTTATATACTTTACAGGAAAAAGATGTAAAAATATTTGAGTTAAAAGAAAATCTTACAAAATTGCCGAAAATTATAGATGATAAACAAAAATTAATTTCAGATTTAAAAGCAAGTTTTGAAAGTAAAAAAGCGGAATATGTAAGGTTGAATTCCTTAAAGAAAGAAAAAGAAGCTCTTTTATCCGCAAAAGAAGCATCCATAGCAAAACATACTTCGGATTTGAATACGATTAAAGCCAACGACATGTATAAAAATTGCTTACTTGAAATAGAAAAAGCTAAAGCGGATAAAAGCGTTGTTGAAGATGAAATATTGCAACTTATGGACGATATAGATAAAGAAGTAGTAAATTTAAAAAAGTATGAAGAAGAGACAAAAGCAAAAGAATCAGAAATCAACAAAGAGATTACGGAAGCAAAACAAACAATAGAAAAAGCGAAAGAGAATATAGAAATCGTACAAAAAGAAAGAGAAGAATTTGCCAAAACAATAGACAAGAATATTTTATCACAATATGAAAGAATAAGAGAAAGCAGGAACGGACAAGGTCTTGCAATAATAGACGGTGAAAGTTGCGGCGGATGTAATATGGTATTAAGACCGCAATTAATAGTTCAAGCAACAAAATGTAAAGAGCTTGTATATTGCGATAATTGTTCCAGAATATTGTTTAATAAAAAAGGAATTCAAGAATAAAACGGCAGATGGTTCGTGGTCGCTTTACATTTATTGTAAAGAGGAAAGTCCGAACTTTACTCTCCTAACGGAGAAAAACGGTAGTGGGCAATTCCCACAGTCCGCGAGGATAGAGGTGCGAGCAGAGACGATTTTTCCCGAAAGGGAAAGATGTTCCTTGAAAAAGGAATAGCTCTTACTATAACCAAGGTAAGAGGTGAAACGGCTAAATCCTTACCGGAAAGCAAGATAGCAGTTGTTATCGCTTGACTATATAAAGCAATTTATATAGCAGAGAAATGACCACAATGTTTATTTATAAACATACGGAATTCGGTGTATAACCATCTGCTTTTTATTCTTAATATATACCACCCGAAAATGGATAAGAATTTTTATCATTTGCCTGTTATGGTAAACGAAATAGACCAATATCTTGTAACAAAAGATACCGGCTATTATGTTGACTGCACTTTCGGCGGAGGCGGTCACAGTTTGTTTCTTCTAAACAAATACAAAAATATTAACATAATAGCTTTCGATCAAGACACGGACTCCTTAAAAAGATTTAACGAAAATCCGGAGTTAATAAAATTTAAAGACAGAATAATTTTTTGTCATGACAATTTCAGAAACATCGAAAAGAATTTAGAAAAGCTGAATATTCCAAGAATTAACGGACTACTTGCGGATTTGGGAGTTTCTTCCAAACAACTTGATGATAAATCAAGAGGATTTTCTTTCAATTCGGAAGATTTTCTTGATATGAGAATGAACAAAGAGCAGAAATTAACGGCATACGAAATTGTAAATACTTTCAGTAAAGAAAAATTACAAGATATATTTTTTAAATACGGTGAAGAAAGTTTTTCGAAACAGATAGCACAAAAAATAGTTGAAGAAAGAGTAAAAGGAAATATTAAAACTTGTAATCAGTTACGAGATATCATTTGTAAAGTAAAATGGGCCAAAGGAAAAATAAACCCTGCAACAAAAGTTTTTCAGGCGCTGAGAATTTATGTTAACGACGAACTCGGAAGTTTACAAGATTTATTAAACAGTATTCCAAATGTTTTAGATATCGGTGCAAGAGCAACAATTTTAACTTATCACTCTTTGGAAGACAGAATCGTTAAACAAAGTTTTAAAGAGAACAAAGACTTAAAAATAATAAATAAAAAAGTTATAATTGCAACAGAAGAAGAAATAAAGAATAACCCCAGAAGCAGAAGTGCAAAATTAAGGGTAGTAGAAAGAAAATTATGAACGGTAAACAGATAAAAATATTGGTTTTATTAGGTATTGTTTGTTTCTTTATTTATTCCGTAATTATGGGACAACTTAACACAAAATTGATAGATTTGAATTCTCAAGTTACGGATTTGCAAGAACAGGAAAAAATAATAACAAGTGAAACAACATCAATATTGTCGAGTATAAAATCGTTGTTATCTATGGAAAACCTTAACAAAATTGCTAAAGAAAAAAACTTTACAAAAAATAAAGGACGAATTGTTGTATTAAAATTAGAAGATGATCAAACTGAAGAAAAATAAAAACAAGAATAAAAAGAAAATATCCTTTTTTAGTTTAGATACAATTAAAAAAATTTTAGATACAAATTTTTTGTCTTCTTCCGCACGAAAAAATCTTATATTGGCAGGCACAACCGTTTTCTTCCTTTTAATAGGATTAAAATTGGTAAATTTACATATTTTTCAACATTCCAACAAAGAATTATTTCTCCAAAATACGGTTTATAAAGAAAGTGAAGAAGTTCAACAAAGAGGATTTATTTTTGACAGAAACAGAAATGAATTGGCTATGAGTATAAAAATCTATAGTATATTTTTGGATTCAAAAATAATGCCCGACTTAAAAGCCGTTGAAGATTTGTTATCAAAATACGATATTAAAATTTCACCGCAAAATCACAAACTGATAGAAGCAAAAAAAAGATATATCCCGATACAGACAAATATTTCGGAACAAACCATACTTAAAATAAAAAAAGATATTAAAGAAGAAAGAGAAAAAATAAAAAAACTTAAAAGAAAATTACAAAAAGATATAAGAACATATAAAAAAGATCCTGAAAAGAAAGAACAATGTATCGCGGAATTGGAAAAGATAAAAGAAGATAAATTCAATTGTATAGGAATAGAGGGTAAATATAAAAGAGTTTATCCCGAAAAAAAATTAGCCGCACATATCATAGGAAAAGTTAATTCCGAAAACATAGGAACTTATGGTATAGAAAGTACCTGTAACGAGCAACTTAACGGAGAAAACATAAAAAGACAAAAAATGGTAATTAATAACTATAAAAGGATACTCTTGGATTCTCCTTTTGAAAAAGATATAGAACTTTCCAATGATGTAGTATTGACAATAGACAGGCAATTACAATACATAGCGGAAGAAGAACTTGAAAAAGGATTGGCAAGAACAAAATCAAAAAGAGGAATTGCAATAATAGAAAATCCACATAACGGAGAAATACTTGCAATGGCATCTTTACCTACTTATAATCCCGAAGAAAAAGTTTCGGACCAGGATTATTTAAAGAACAGAGCAATTGGTTTTTCCGCAGAACCGGGTTCAACATTTAAAATAGTTATACTTTCTACTGTACTTAACGAAGGTATTTCCAAATTAACGGACAAAATTTATTGTGAAAACGGAAACTTTAAAATTTTCGGTGCAACGATACACGACCATGACAAGCAAAAAACCATTACAGTTCAACAAATACTTGAACAATCTTCAAACGTAGGAACATCCAAACTTGCATTAAAAGTAGACAATCAGACTTTTTATAAATATATAACAAACTTCGGATTTTATTCAAAAACAGGTATAGAATTGACGGGAGAAGAAAAAGGCATTTTGTATCCGGTAAACAGATGGAGTAAAATAAGTCCTTGTTCTTTATCTTTCGGGCAAGAGCTGTATGTTACCCCCATACAAACAATCGGAGCATATTGTACAATAGCTAACGGCGGAACATTATTAAAACCGAAAATCATCAAATCTATAGGAAATAAAGAATACAAAGAAACGGAAATTGTAAGAAGAAATGTTATTAGTGAAGACACAGCTTATAAAGTAAGACAAGCTTTAAGAGGCGTTGTTGTAGACGGTACAGGCAAATCCGCAAAGGTTCCGGGATATTCCGTAGGCGGTAAAACGGGAACCGCTCAAAAATTCGATCAAAAATTAAAAAAATATTCAAAGAAAAACTATTTGGCTTCTTTCTGTGGGATGTTACCTGCAATGAACCCGGAAATAGTTATTCTTGTAGTATACGATGAACCATACGGCGATGAATATTATGCTTCCACCGTTGCCGCTCCGGTATTTTCAAAAATAGCACAAAGAGCGGCAGAATATTTAAATATACCGCCGGACATACCGGAAGATTTTGAAAAAAAGAAAACAAAAAAAGGAGCAAAAAAATGAATCTAACTGTTTTGCTTAGTTCAATAAATGTAAAAAAGATTGTCGGTAACACGGATATTGATATAAAAGGTTTATCCTACGATTCAAGAACAGTATCGAAAGATTTTATATTTTTTGCTTTAAACGGAGCTCACACCAACGGAACGGAATTTGCAGACCAAGCAATTTCAAAAGGCGCTGTTTGCATAATTTCCGAAACGGAAATTAAAGACTGTAAATGTACAAACATAATTGTAGACGATATATTGGGAACGATGTCAAAAATAAGTGCAAAGTTTTATGATTATCCGGACAAAAAATTAACAATTATAGGTGTTACCGGAACTAACGGCAAAACATCCATAACATATATGACAGAATCCTTACTTAAAAGTTTCAATATTGATATAGGGGTAATAGGAACTATCAGTTACAGATATGCAAAGGTTGTTATTGATGCACCGAATACAACGCCGCAATCGTTAGATTTATACAAAATGATGGCGGAAATGGTTGAATCAAAAATAAAATATTTAATAATGGAAGTTTCTTCTCATTCTCTTGTATTAGGCAGAGTAGCAGGAATAGAATTCGATACGGCAGTTTTTACAAACTTAACACAAGATCATCTTGATTTTCATAAAGATATGAATACTTATTTCAATGCAAAAAAGATGTTATTTTATTCACTGACAACAAACTTAAAAAACAATAAAAAGTTTGCTATAATTAACACCGATGATATTTATGGAAAAAAACTTTTAGAAGATACAAATATAACAGCAAACAAGATTTCTTATTCGACGTCTTCTAAAAACAGTTCTTTGTTTTGTTTGGCAAAAGATGTTTTATTAAACAGTGACGGCAGCCGTTTTAATTTAGAATCATCGTTCGGCAATGCACAGGTAAATATAAATCAAATAGGTTTACATAACATATATAATATTCTTGCGGTAATTTGTATTTGTATATCAATAGGAATCGATTTAAAACAGGTTATCGAAAATTTAAAAAGGATGACGGGCGCTCCGGGACGACTCGAAAAAATAAAAAGCAATAAAAATTTTTCAGTTATAGTTGATTATGCTCATACGGATGATGCTTTAAAGAATGTACTATCCGCAATAAAGAATTTGAATCCTGCAAAAATAATTACTGTTTTCGGTTGCGGAGGAAACAGAGATAAAACAAAAAGGCCGAAAATGGCAAAAGTCGCCTGCAACATGAGTGATTTTGTTTTTATTACTTCCGATAATCCGAGAGAAGAAGATCCTATTGAAATAACAAAAGACGTTGAAGCCGGCGCAAAAGAAATAAACAAAACAAATTATAAAGTTGTTATTGACAGAAAAGAAGCTATAAAAGAAGCAATTGCTTCGGCAAACAAAAATGATGTTGTTCTTATAGCAGGTAAAGGTCATGAGAATTATCAGATAATCGGAAGAACAAAGATTCATTTTGATGACAGAGAAATAGCTTTTGAAACACTAAATAAAATTTAGGTAATACGGATATGGAAAATTTTTATTTGATGGACTTAATAAACGCAGTAAACGGTTCCTTTGTTATAGGCAACCCTCATTTACCCATACATGATATCGGAATAGATACAAGAACAATAAAAGAAGGATCTTTGTTTTTTGCAATAAAAGGAAAATCTTTGGACGGACACGACTATATAAGAGAAGCAATAGAAAAAAAAGTTTCGGCTATTGTCTATTCAAGAGAAGATATAAAATTTGAAAATATGTTTCCCACTCTTCCTTCACTGGTAAAAGTAAAAGATACTTCAGCAGCTTTAGAACAACTTGCCAAAGCATATAGAAAAAGATTTAATCTTCTAAATTCCGTTGCAATAACCGGTTCTAACGGAAAAACAACAACGAAAGAGATGTTGGCATCAATCTTCAGGCAAAAAGGCAAGACATTATCCAATAAAGGAAATTTTAATAATAGAATCGGAGTTCCTTTAACGGTATTTAATCTTACAAGTGATACCGAATATGCTACTTTCGAAATAGGCACTTCGGAATTCGGAGAAATAAAAGTTTTAACGGACATTATTGCTCCTCATTGCGGAATAATAACCAATATCGGAAGTTCACATTTGGAATTCTTTAAAACTCCGGAAAATGTTTTAAAAGAAAAAAGAACGTTGATAGACGGCATAGACGATGACGGTTTTATAGTACTGAACAACGATAACAATTACTTAAAATCCATTATATCTCAAACAACAAAAAAAGTTATTACTTTCGGTTTATACAGCGGTGCCGATGTATATGCAAAAAATATAAAGCTATGGTTAGACAGACCTATGTTTGATATGTATATCGACGGCAGGAAAGAAACAATAGAGCTGCCCATAAAAGGTAAATTCAATATATTTAATGCTTTGGGAGCAGCTGCAGTTGCTTACGGGTTAGGTTTTTCGATTCAAGATATAAAAGAAGGATTAGCTAAGTGCGAACCGCCTAAAATGAGAATGCAAGCTTATACATTAAACAATGGTGCTATTGTTATAAACGATGCTTACAATGCAAATCCGACCTCAATGCACGAATCAATAAAAAGTCTTGCTCAATCATATCCGAATAAAGAAGTTATTTTAGTTTTGGGAGACATGTTGGAACTTGGAGAAAACTCTCCGCAATATCACGCAGACATAGGCAAATATATAAACTCCTTATCTTACGTAAGATCCGTTTATTTATTGGGAGATATGGTTAATCATATAAAGAGAGAACTTTCCGATAAAAAATCTAAGTTCTTCATATCAAAAAAAATTCTTTGTGAAGAATTAATGCAAGACTTAACGGAAAACTCTTTAGTTTTTATAAAGGGTTCAAGAGGAATGAAGCTTGATGAAGTTTATAATGAAATAATAGCCATTGATAAAATACAAAGAGGAATAAAATAATGTTCTATCACATTTTTTACACGTTACTTGATGTAAATGTTTTTCAATACATTACATTTAGAGCCGGCGGAGCAATTTTAACAAGTTTAATAATAACCTTTATAATAGCACCGATTATAATAAGAAATCTGAAAAAATATAAAATAGGACAAACTGTAAGAGAAGACGGTCCAAAAACTCATCAGGTAAAATCAGGAACAACAACAATGGGTGGACTTATAATAATACTATCTCTCCTTATTTCCACACTTTTATGGGCAAGATTAGACAATCATTTTATTTTGTGGTTAATAGCGGCAGCAATGTACTTCGGTATGATAGGTTTTATAGACGATTATTTGAAGTTGGTAAAGAAAAATCCGAAAGGACTATCAGCAAAGAAAAAACTTTTATTTCAATCAATATTTGCAATACTTGTAATAATATATTTATATATTTATCCTACCAACACACAATATGCAACATCATTGAATATACCTTATTTAAAAACAACTTTTATTGAATTGTCTTTCTTATATTTTATACTTATATTTTTAGTTATAGTCGGAAGTTCAAATGCCGTAAATTTAACGGATGGTCTTGACGGACTCGCAACAGGAAACATCATAATAGCGGCATTAACTTTGGCAGTATTTTCATATCTTATAGGACATTCACATATAAGTTCATATTTAAAAGTTCCTTATGTTTCGGGTGCAGGAGAAATTTCCGTATTTTTAACGGCACTTTTCGGATCAGGATTGGGTTTTTTATGGTATAACTCTTATCCCGCAGAAATTTTTATGGGAGATACCGGCAGTTTATGTTTGGGCGGACTTTTGGGATTATCTGCCGTATTTATAAAACAAGAACTTATTCTTTTTATAGTAGGAGGAATATTTGTAGCAGAAGCATTATCCGTTATGATACAAGTTTCCGTTTTCAAAAGAACTCAGAAAAGAGTTTTCAGAATGGCGCCGATACATCACCATTTTGAACTTGGCGGACTTGCAGAAACTAAAGTAACGATAAGATTTTGGATTGTAGGAATAATTCTTGCAATTATTGCAATTGCTTCTCTTAAATTAAGATAATCATGTTAAAAAACAAAAGTATCAAAATTGCAGTTTTAGGATTAGGAAAATCAGGTATTGCATGTGCAAATTTAGCCGTATCTAAAGGTTATACCGTATTTGCAAGTGATAGCGGTAAAACAAGAACTCACAAACAAATGAGTTTAAACAAAAAAGTTGAAGTTGAGTTCGGTAAACATTCCCAAAAAGTACTTGATTGCGACATAATAATAAAAAGTCCCGGATTACCAAATGAACTTGAAATTTTACAACAAGCAAGAAAGCAAGAAATTCCTGTTCTAAGCGAACTGGATTTTGCATTAAACTTCGCAAGCCCTAAAAAAATTATCGCAGTAACGGGAACTAACGGAAAAACTACGACTACAACTTTAATCTATGAAATAATAAAAAAAGGATACAACAACACATTTGTTGCAGGTAATATAGGGTTTCCTATATCGGAAGTTGTAACAAAACTAAATTCAAAATCTATTTTAGTTTTAGAGTTATCTTCTTATCAGCTTGAAGATTCCCCTTATTTCAGACCAAATATAAGTGTAAGTTTAAATATTACCCCTGATCACTTAAAACATCATCACACAATGGCAAATTATGTTAAAGCCAAAGCAAATGTTTTTGTTAATCAAAAAAAACAAGACTATGCAATATATAATTACAAAGATAAATATTTAAAGAAATCAATCCTAAGAACTAAGGCCGAAAAAGTTGCATTTAACGATGATAAAGGTAAAAATTATATTTATTATAAAGACGGTATTATCTACTTAAAAAAATCCGGTAAAACCATAAAATTAAATCCCAAAATAAATATTCCTGGCAAACATAATATAGATAATATTCTTGCATCTGTAGCGGCAAGTTATATTGCGGGAACAAAAAAAACCGTAATTGAAACGGTAATATCAAAATTCAAAGGTGTAGAGCACAGAATAGAATTCGTAAAAGAAATAAACGGTGTAAAATATTATAATGATTCTAAAGGAACAAATGTAGATTCTACAAAAGTTGCGCTTGAATCTTTCAATAAAAATATTCAACTCATACTCGGCGGGCAGGATAAAGGCAGTCCTTATAAACCGATTTTTAATCTTATTAAGAAAAAAGTTAAAAATATCTTTTTAATCGGTGAAGCGACAAACATTATAAAGAAACAACTTAAAGGTGCCGCGCCAATGACAGAATGTAATACATTATCGAATGCAATAAGGAAAATACACTCCGTTGCAGAAAAAGGTGATATAGTATTATTTTCCCCTGCCTGTGCATCATTTGATCAATTTAACGATTTTGAACATAGAGGCAGAGAATTTAAAAAATTTGTTTTAAAAATAAAAAAATAATGCAAAACAATAATCCTAATCTTAACAAATTAAAACAAAACAAAGATATCACAATACTGATTTTTATCGTTGTGTTTTTACTTGCGGCAGGAATATTGGCCGTTCAATCTTGCAGTCATATGGTAAGATTGGATGCTCCTTACGATTGTATAACAAAACATTTAGCTAACATTTTCATAGGTTTTTGGGCTTGTCTTCTTGCATCCTTCATAGATTATAAAAAATATCAAAATAAGAACTTAGTGTTTTTTATTATTACAACAATATTATTAATTCTTCCTGCTTTCTTCCCGGCTCATAAAGGTGCTCACAGATGGATAAAACTGATTTTTTTTGATTTTCAACCTTCGGAAATTGCAAAACTTGTAATGGTTATAATAATGGCTGATTTTATAATGAGGAATAAGGGTTATATCAATACTTGGGAGAAAAATATTTTCCCCGTTGTTTATGTTGTTGTATTTTGCTCCATAATTCTTCTTTTACAAAGAGATTTGGGATCTACCGCTTTAATTTTCGGTTTATGGACGTCTTTACTTTTTATTGCAAAAATAGATACTAAAAGAATTCTTATTATATTTTTAGTTGCAGCTTTAGGTTTATCCGTCTTTATAATGAAAGAAGATTACAGAAGAACGAGAGTGATAACTTATTGTAAACAAATGGTTCATTTGTTTACAGGTAACAAAGTTGCAGATGAAGGGCAAAAAGAGGTAAAAGCTTCAAAAAAACTTGATGATGATACTTACAATGCGGAAATGGCTTTTGCTGCTTTCGGTTCGGGAGGGCTTTTCGGAAAAGGGCCCGGAAAAAGCGAAACCAAATTACGTTTCTTACCGGAAAAGCATACAGATTATATTTTTTGTATAATAGGCGAAGAATATGGATTTATAGGAACTTTTGTTGTGGTCTTATTGTTTATTTTTTTCACAATAACGGTACTATCGATAAATAAAAAATGTACGGATGATTTCGGAAAGTATTTGTCTTTCGGAATAATGTTAATTATAACTGGACAAGCTCTTATAAATATGGGAATGACAACGGGAGTTTTACCGTCAAAAGGTTTTCCTTTACCTTTTATTTCTTATGGCGGTTCTTCAATGTTGTTAAATTCTTATATGTTAGGAATAATTATTAATATTGCAAGGAATAATAAAAAACAATTATGAACAACATACTTATAGCAGTTAGCGGTACAGGCGGTCATGTTTATCCGGGAATAGCTCTTGCTTATGAATTAAAAGAAAAAGGATATAATCCCGTATTTATCGTAAACAACAACAAAAACGGTGTATCTTTAAAAATAGTAAGTACATCCGGATATGACTATGAAATTTTGGATTTTAAAGCTCCCCCCAGAAAAATATCATTAGACTTGTTTTTATTCCCGTTCAAATTTGTTAAAACCTTATTTGCCGTAAAAAAAATACTAAATAAATTTTCACCCAAAGCCGTTGTCGGTATGGGTGCATACTTATCTTTTCCTGTTTTACTTACGGCAAAAATAAAAAGAATTCCGACTTTGATTCACGAACAAAATTCCATACCGGGACTTGCTAACAGATTGTTATCAAAGATAGTTACAAAAGTTGCTATAAGTTTTAAAAACTCCGGAAAATATTTTAATAAAAGCAAAACAATTTTTACTTCAAATCCGATAAGAAAAGATATTTTTAATATTCCAAGAAAAGATGCTGCAACTAAACTAAATATTGATCCAAATACTTTTACGATTTTTGTCTTCGGTGGGAGCTTGGGAGCAACAAAATTGAATAACGTTATGTTTGATGTTAACGAATATTTATTTAACAAATATCAAAGCAAAGTACAATTCATTCATATTACGGGAAACAATGATTTTGACACTTTAAACAGCAAATATAATAATTTAAAAACAAAAAAATTTATAACAAAATATATGAATGATATAGGAAATGCTTATGCTTGCAGCGATTTAGTAGTTTGCAGGGCAGGTGCAGGGACGGTAAAAGAAGTAGAAAATTATAATTTACCTGCATTATTCATACCTTTTCCTTATGCAACGGATAACCACCAATACTTTAACGCAAAATCGGTAGAAGAGCAAAATTTCAGACAAGTTATAGAAGAAAAGAATATAACAAAAGAACAAATAATCAGTTTTGTAGAACAAAAGATTTCGAGCAAAATAGATATTTCCAGAATAATCAATCCGAAATTTTTTCCACAAGAAATCTTAGCACAAGAGGTTTTAAAGTTAACAAATGAAAAGATATAACATATTAATATCAAACGACGACGGAATAAACGGTCCGGGATTAAAACCGTTAATGAAAGAATTGTCATCTTTTGCAAATATTTATATTGTTGTCCCTAAACATGAAATGTCAGGAATGAGTCAATCAATACATTTAAAAAAATATCTCAAATTGGAAAAAATAAAAAAGAACTTTTTTGCACTTGTAGGAGGTACTCCTACTGATTGTGTGAAATATGCACTATATTCTTTTTTTAAAGATAAGATAGACTTGGTTATATCCGGAATTAATACATGTGCAAACCTTGCACAAGATGTTGTTTATTCCGGAACGGTTGCTGCTGCAAGAGAAGGCGCATATTTAGGAATACCTTCAATGTCTGTTTCAGCAAGCGATGAAACAAACCCTTGTTACACACAAGTAGCAAAAGCTGCTTCAAAGATAGCAAAAATATTATTAAAGAAAGAACCCAAAGGCAGACCTGCTCTTTGTTTAAATATTAATATTCCCCCAAATTATAAAGGAATAAAAGTTGTTCCGTTAGGTATAAGATGTTATGACGAAACTATTGTTAAAAAGAAAACAAAAAAGGGAACATACTACAAACTTGCAGGAAGATTTATATCCGGCAAAAAAAATAAAAATTCGGACATTGATGCAATCGAACAGGGATTTATTTCAATAACTCCGTTAGAACTCAATTATACAAATTTTATAAAAATAAAGAATTATAAGCTTTTGGAAAAAATCTTATAAAGTTATGTTTATATGAAAAACAAATTCCAGTTAGTATCAAACTTTAAACCGTCGGGAGAACAACCGATGGCAATAAATAAGTTATATAACAATCTTAAAAACGGCAAAAACTCCCAAGTTTTGTTGGGTGTTACCGGTTCTGGAAAAACCTTTGTAATGGCAAATTTAATAGAAAAATTACAAAGACCGGCTCTAATAATTTCTCCTAATAAAATTCTTGCCGCACAATTATATTCTGAATTCAAATCTTTTTTCCCTAACAATGCTGTCGAATATTTTATTTCATATTACGACTATTATCAACCGGAAGCATATATTCCGGCAACAGATACTTATATTGAAAAAGATTCTTCGGTAAACGACCATATTGACAGGTTAAGATTAAAAGCAACTACCTCAATACTTGAGAGGAACGATGTTATTGTTGTTGCTTCGGTATCAAGTATATATAATCTCGGTGCTCCCGAAGATTATCAAAATATGTGTGTAAAGATATCTGTAGGACAAAAAATTCCTATAGACAACTTATTGAAAGAACTTATATCAATACATTATGAAAGGAACGAAATAGATTTTTTCAGAGGAAAATTTAAAGTTAAAGGTGATACGGTAGAAATCTTCCCCGCGTATTTGGAAACGGCAATAAAAATAGAATTCTTCGGTGATGAAATAGATGCAATAAAAGAATTTAATCCGATATCAGGTAATATTTTAAATAAAAAAGAAGTATGTTATATATACCCTGCAAAACATTTTGTTACAAGTAACGATAAACTTAAAATTGCATTAAAAAATATTGAAGCGGAACTTAATGATAGAGTTGCTGTTTTAAAAGCCGAAGGAAAATTACTTGAAGCTCAAAGATTGTTACAAAGAACAAAATACGATATGGAAATGTTACAGGAAACAGGATTCTGTAACGGAGTAGAAAATTATTCAAGACATCTTTCGTTAAGACCTGCAGGTTCAAGACCGACAACATTAATAGACTACTTTTTATCTAATCCTGATACTTCTGACTTTTTGTTAATTGCAGACGAATCTCACATTACATTACCGCAAATAAGAGGAATGTACGAAGGTGACAGGAGCAGAAAACAAACTCTTGTAAATTTCGGTTTCAGGTTACCGTCTGCTCTTGATAACAGGCCTTTAAAATTCGATGAGTTCGAATCTATAATAAAACAAAATGTTATGGTATCGGCAACTCCGGGAAAATATGAACTGGAAAAATCTAAAAACGATATTGTTGAGCTTGTTATAAGGCCTACCGGACTTGTTGATCCTGAAATTGTTATAAAACCTATAGACGGACAAATTCAAGACATGATAAAAGAAATAAAAAAAGTGGTAGCAAAAAAACAAAGAGTTCTTATAACAACATTAACTAAAAGAATGTCTGAAGATTTAACCGCATATTTAAAAGATCAGGGCTTTCTTGTGGAATATATGCATTCGGAAATAGAATCTTTAAAAAGAATAGAGATTATAAGAGATTTAAGATTAGGGAAATTTGATATTCTTGTAGGTATAAATCTTTTAAGAGAAGGGCTTGATTTACCCGAAGTAACTCTTGTTGTAATTTTGGATGCGGATAAAGAGGGTTTTTTAAGATCAGAACAAACTTTAATACAAACTTGCGGTAGAGCTGCAAGAAATGTTGATGGAAGAGTAATTTTTTATGCAGACAAAATTACCGGTTCTATGGATAGAGCATTAACAGAAATGAGAAGAAGAAGAAACAAACAACTTGAATATAACAAAATTCATAAAATAACACCGAAAACAATTATAAAAGCTATTGCTAATTTAGAAGAGTTCCAAGAAAAAGTTAAAGATGAAAAACTTATGGTGTTATCGGAAGAAATAGATGACAATTATATAACGACAAAAAATATAGATAGTATTTTAAAATCTTTAGAAAAACAAATGAAGGAAGCTGCAGATAACTTAGACTTTGAATCCGCAACTCTTTTTAGAGACAGAATTAGAGATATCAATTCCATGTATTCCAAGAATTCTGCAACAAAATCCTTTCCCAAAAAAAGAAAACCAAAAAAATAAAAGTTTGAAACTAAAAAAATGACGATACCCATTTATTCAATAGAGTATCGTCACCATAAAAAAGTTTTATATTTGTTCGTATAAACTTACCATTTCTATTGCAGTCAATGCAGCATCTGCACCCTTATTTCCTGCTTTTGTTCCCGCTCTTTCAATCGCTTGTTCAATTGAATCCGTAGTTAATACTCCAAAACTTACAGGAATTTTGCTTGATAAACCAACCATTGCTACACCTTTTGATACTTCTGCGGAAACATAATCAAAGTGCGGTGTTGCTCCTCTTATAACACAACCTAAACAAATAATTGCATCATATTTTTTTGAATCCGCAAGTTTTTTTGCTACTGCAGAAATTTCAAACGCTCCCGGAACCCAAACCATCGTGATATCATCTTCTTTTGTTCCGTGCCTTTTTAAAATGTCTACTGCACCGGAAATAAGTTTGTTTGTTATAAACTCGTTAAATCTTGATACAACAATAGCAAACTTTTTACCTTCCGAATTTAATTGACCGTTTATTGTTTTCATCTTTTCCTCCAAAAACTTATATAAGTTTTAACTTATGTCCCATTTTTTCTTTTTTAGTTTTCAAGTATCTTTTATTTACGGCATTCGGCTTCATTTCTATAGGAACTCTTTTTATTATCTTCAAGCCATAACCGTCAAGACCGATAATTTTTTTAGGATTATTAGTCATAAGCTTTATGCTTGATATTCCAAGTTCACACAAAATTTGTGCGCCTATACCGTAATCTCTCAAATCAGGAGCAAATCCCAAAGCAACATTTGCTTCAACGGTATCAAGCCCTTGTTCTTGCAACTTATACGCTTTCAATTTATTTGCAAGGCCAATTCCTCTTCCTTCCTGATGCATATACAAAACTACTCCTGTTCCTTCTTTCTCTATCATTTGTAATGCAGTTTCAAGTTGTTCCCCACAATCACATTTTAAAGAATGAAAAATATCACCTGTTTCACAAGAAGAGTGAACTCTTACCAAAACATTTTTTTTACCTTTTACGTCCCCTTTGATTATTGCAAGATGAGTTTCTTTTGTTATAGTATCTTCAAATAAAGAAAGTTTAAATACACCGAATTTTGTAGGAAAATTTACGGTAACAACTTCTTTTATAAGCTTTTCCGTTTCTCTTCTATATTTAATTAAATCTTGAACGGTAATAATTTTCAATTTATGTTTTTTTGCGAAAGATAAAAGGTCTTTCATTCTTGCCATTGTACCATCATCTTTCATAATTTCACATATTACGGCACTACCATCGAGGCCTGCAAGTAATGACAAATCTACGGACGCTTCAGTATGTCCTGCTCTAACCAATACTCCACCATCTTTATATCTCAAAGGGAAAATATGTCCAGGATGAACAAAATCCGAAGCAACCGTTTTTTTATCGGATAAAGCTTTAATTGTTTTTGCTCTATCGTAAGCCGAAATTCCGGTTGTAGTTCCTTTTTTATAATCTATTGATTCCGTAAATGAACAAGAATATTTGTTACTTACAACATTTTTTCTTTCCATTACATTTATTTCAAGCCGATCTAATGTTTTACCGTTAACAGGAGCACAAATTAATCCTCTTGCATTTTTTGCCATAAAGTTAATTATTTGAGGTGTTACTTTTTGTGCAGCGCAAACCAAATCTCCTTCATTTTCTCTTGCAGGATCATCAACAACAATTACCATTTTTCCGTTTTTTATATCTTTTACAGCAGATTCTACGCTCGCAAAATTATTCTTTGTTTTCATTTTTATGCTCCTATATATTACTTTAAATAAACCCGTTTTCTTTTAACAAATCCATTGTTATTTCTTTTTTTTCATTATATTTGTTAAATAATTTTTCTACATACTTTGCAAAAACATCAATTTCTATATTTACAATATCTCCAATTTTCCTTGTATGAAATATTGTTTTGTTAAATGTTTCCGGTATCATAGTAACGGAAAAACATTTTTCATTATTTTCCGCAACAGTTAAGCTTATACCATCTATAGCAATAAATCCTTTTTTAACCATATATTTTTTTATTTCTTCATTAACGGCAAAAGAAATAAAATAAAAAGTCCCGCTTTTTTTGATATCAACTATTTTTGTTGAAGTATCTATATGTCCCGAAACAATGTGTCCTCCAAGTCTTGTTTGTAAGGTTAAAGCTCTTTCCAAATTTACTAAAGAATTTTTTTTAAGTAACGAAATATTTGTAATATCACTTGTTGTAGGACTGTAATCGAAAGAAAGTTTTTTATCGTTAATTTTTGTGACCGTTAAACATACACCATTAACGGCAACACTATCACCTGTTTTGATATCGTTCAAACAAGTTTCTATTTCTATTTGAGAATCCGTAATATTTGTTATTTTACCAACATCTTCTATTATTCCGGTAAACATCTTAAACTCCAATGCATAATTAACTGTAAAATAAAAACTACTTTTTAGCAAAAATTGCTATATCTTTATCAAAAATTTTTACTTCAATTTTCTTAAATTTCAAAGAATCTTTTATAAATTTTACTCCGTCACCTTCAACAAAAGTTTTTGCATTTCTTCCACCTACGATTATAGGTGCAAAAAACAATAAAATTTCATCAACTTTGCCGGTCTTTAAAACAGATGCATTTATTTCCCCGCCACCTTCAATCAATATTCTTTTTAATGCCATTTTATTCAACCTTTCTATTATCACATTAAAATCTTTTTTTGCCTGTTTAAAATTTATGCTAACCAACTTTATACAATCATTATTAAAATGTTTTGGTATTCTTTTTATATTTTCATCATACAATATTATCGTAGGTATTGTTCCGTCAACAACATTATAGTTTGCAGGTATTTTTAATTTTTCGTCTAAAATTACTCTTATCGGATTTTTACCGTATCCTCTTGATGATAACATCGGATTATCTTTTAATACGGTATTTGTTCCAACAAGAATTGCATCAAATTGTGTTCTCAATTTATGAACAAACTTTCTTGATTTTTCATTAGATATCCATTTTGAATCACCCGTACAAGATGCAATTTTTCCGTCCAATGAAACTGCGGATTTTATAAGAATATACGGTTTTACATTTTTTATATGATCAATATATTCTTTATTCAGTTTTGTTGCTTGTTTTTCCAATATGCCGTTAATTACCTTTATTCCTGCGGATTTTAATTTTTTAAAACTTTTACCTGCCGTTAACGGGTTAATATCTTTCATCGCGCAAACAACTGTTTTTATTTTAGATTTTATTATTAAATCTACACAAGGAGGACATTTTCCCCAATTATTGCATGGTTCTAAATTAACATACAATGTAGAATCTTCCACATCTATAGGTGAAGATTTTATTGCTTGTACTTCAGCATGATCCGCACCGAAATATTTGTGATAACCTTTGGATATTATTTTGTTATTTTTAACTAATAATGCACCTACCATCGGATTAGGAAAAACATAACCTTTCCCTTTTTTTGCCAAATCCAATACCAACTGCATATATTTTTTATATTCTTGTTCTTGTATCATAAAATAAAAAACCCCGAAAAATATGAAATAATTTCCGGGAATATCCAACAAATTATATTGTTTCTTCTCTCGTCCGGACTCTACCGTCGGCATCTGATTTTCACAGATTCATTTCACCTGTTATGGTGAAGTCGTAGGCTTAGCTTTTTTGAAGCATCACTACCGGTAAGGAATTTCACCTTCCCCGAAGAATTATTTTTTATAATTCTATATCTTTTATATGAAAAAATCAAATTTTATTCGTTTTTTACTTCAAGCTTATGATTATCCGTATATTTCCTAAACAAATTGATTGAAATAAATAACAACACTGCAATTGTTATCATCAAATATCTGCTAAAAATTACAAATCCGAATATATTTAATAAAGTGTTTGTGAGAACAATCAAAGTAACAATCGCAAAACTCTTGTTGACGTACTTACCATATCCGTTGGCAAGTATTACATTATGAATTTTGATTCCCATCGGAAATCCTATCATTCCGCCTGCGGCAATTACCAAAGACATTGTTATTATTGTCCAATCCGGTTTACCATCGGCAAAAGTGTAATACATACCACCAGTAAATGTTGTTACAAGCAAAAGTATTCTTATTGATTTTGCGGTTATAATTTCAGGAACTTTAAAAATATTGGCAAGTGTAGGTCTAAAAAATATTGCACCGCCAACACCCATAATTGAACTGAAAACTCCAACTACCATACCTATAAAAAATGCTATTAACGATTGTTTATTTGAAATTTTAGGAACATAGAATTCATATTCAGTTGTTTTTCCAAAAAGTACAAGAGATCCTAGCGTAACCATAAAAACACAAAAAATAATAAGTAATGCTATGGAACCAAATCTCTCATAAAAGAATCTGTTAACTATTTTACCGCTAAAAGCAAGTAAAAAAGCTCCCAGTCCCAAAGGAATAACCAATTTTACGGCAACGGATTCTTTGTTCCATTGTAAACTTTTTATATCATGTACGGTTGTGGTAAGAATTGAAGGAACCATTTGTAGTAAACCGACACCCACGGCTTCATTTGGTGTAAAACCGAAAATAAGCATGGTAGGAACTATAAGCCAACCACAACCTACTCCCCAATAACCGCCGGAAAACATTCCTATAAAACCGATTAACGGCATTAAAAAATAAATATACATAACGGTTGATATTTTACATCTTTACCGATAAAAAAAACAAGTTGAAGAATTAAAAGGGAGAAATGTTTTTGAAAAAAAATAACAGGTTATGAAATTATAAACTAAATTTAAAATTCGGTTTTATACGAAGATTGTCAAAAAAAGAAGTTCCATAACAAACATCAAAAAATTCTTTTTTTATATTTGTTTTTATTTTGTTTATAACGGTTACATCCTGAGGTAATGAAACATTCCGCTTCTCTTTATCGGAAACAAATAAAGTAAATTGTGATAAAGGATATTTTTGTTTCAATTCGCTTATTTTATTAATACAAACATTTATATTGTTTTTACATTTTATAAAAAATTTGGGTCTTGGATGATGTTCTAAATATTCGCTTATATTTTTAGACCAATAGTATTTGTTTGCAAATTCACTTAATTTATTTAATTCCGATTCTACTGTTAAAGCTTTTTCTTCCAAATTGTCTTCTTTTTCTATCTTTATGGGATTACCGTAAACGGCAACCGTTTTTGAAAAAGGAAGAGGAAGTTTAAATTTGTCCCATGCTTTAGTGAATGTTAAAGAATTTTTTGCTATTGCCGATATTGGTATTAATCTTATACCGACTCTTTGCGAAACAAGAAGAAGTCCTGATTTCACTTTATGTATGGGGCCTTTGGGACCATCAACCGTAAACGCAACAAAATGTCCTTTTCTTGCGTATCTTATTGTTTCAATTAAAGCTCTTTCCGCTCTTTTTGATGTGGAACCTCTTACTGCAATAAAATCAAAATCTTTCAAAACTCCGGCCTGAATTTCCCCATCTTTGGACATACTGCACATAGCGACAATCTGTCTTCCCGAGTTAAGGCATAAAGGTAAAATTTGTTCACCGTGCCAAAGAGCATATACACTTTGTTCTTTAAATCTGCCTACCAAATCTATTTCGTGTACTCTTAAAGTTTTTTTGGTAAAAGCAACATAATAATATGCTAATTTTGATAATATTTTTCTTGAATCCATTATTTAACCTTTTTTGTTTACCGCTCGGTAGAAAATATAACATAAAACTATTTTATTGTCAAACTTTTTTTCATATATAAAATAGGAGTTTTTGTTTTTTGACTAATGTCGTAAAAAATAATAGAATTTAGTGTCAAACTTTAGTATAAAAAGGGTGCTTTTTAGTATGAAAAAAAGTTATATTTTATTTTTGGTTTTATCTCTAAGTTTAGCCGCAAATTTATATGCGGAATATTCATTAACTTTGGCAGAAGCATTAAAATGTGCAATAGCAAATAACGAATTGATTAATGCTTCGGCAAAATCCAAAGAAGTTTCTCAATATCATCTAAAAGCCGCAAGAGGTAAACATTATCCGAATATTTATGTGGAAGGATCCGTAAACAAAATAAATGATCCCATTATATTAACTTTGACGGATGCAAGAGCTGCGGTTATAGGTGCAAGTGTTGCAACATTTAAAACGGCAACGACATATGCTACGGGAACACCTACTCCAGATCCGGTAGTAGACGCATACAAAAAACAACTGGAAGACAAAATACCGCAGTTTGATATGCAGTTTCAAGATGATCTTTTTTACAAACTTACAGCAGGAGTTATTTGGCCGTTATATACAGGCGGCAAAATAGCAGCAAATTCTCAAGCAAAAAAAGCAGAACTTGCAATTTCAGAAATGGAATATACAAAAACTTTAAATTCCACAATAACATCCGTAATAGAAAGTTATTTTAGAGCTAAACTTGCACAGGAAGCAAGAGATATAAGACAAGATTATTTGGATGATATTATCCAACATAACGACAATGCTCAAAAATTATTTCAAGTCGGTATGATATCAAAAACAAACAAATTAAGAGCTGAAGTTGCTCTTTCTCAAGCAACAAGAGAATACCAAAAATCAGAAAGAGATTTACAACTTGCATTGGTTGTGTTATCAAACATAATAGGAGTTGAACTCGATAAAGTAAAGTTAATATCCGACTTTAAAAAGATTGAAGATGTAAAAGAAGCCGAATATTATGAGGATATAGCATATTCAAACAATATTACATTAAAAGATATGCAACAGAAAAAAGAAATGCTCAATCAAAAAAGAAGAGCAATTAAAGGTAATTTTTTACCTACGATAGCTGCTTTCGGCAAATACGAGATATATAAAGATAATCTTACTATGTTTGAACCGGAATGGGTAGCAGGACTCAATGCAAGATTAGACCTTTTTAAGGGTGGAGAAGACTACGACGAATATAAAGCATATTCGAAGCAAGTTGAAGTGTTGGATTTATATATTCAAAATGCCAACAAGATGATTGATACCGCAGTAAAAAAATATCATCATGAAGCAGAAGCCGCTCTTGAGCAATACGAAAGCTTAAAAAGTTCTCAGGACTTAACCGAAGAGAATTTGAATCTTTATAAAAAATCTTTTAAGGAAGGTCTTGCTACATCAATAGAAGTAATTGATGCCGAACTTGCTTTGGAAAAAGTAAGATTGGAACAATCACAAGCATTATTTGACTTTAATGTTGCTTATGCAAAATTAATAGATATATGCGGTAATTCGCATTTATTGATGGATAACATCATAGGAGAAGAACAAAACAATGAAAAATAAAATTCTGTTATTTTTATTATTTGTCTTGACCATAAGTATATCTGCCTGTTCTAAACCGAAAGAAACCATTTCCGGTGAAATCGATGCTACAGAAATTGATATCGGTGTAAAAGTTCCTGGAAGAATAGCGGAAATATTTATTACGGAAGGACAGTCCGTAAAGAAAGGTGATATTTTAGGAAGACTTGAAGGAAAAGAGCTTGATGCGAAACTAAAAACAATAAATGCGGCATTAAGTGAAGCGCAAGATCAATATTTACTTGCAGAAAAAACATATAACAGAATAAAAAACCTTTATAAAGACGGAATCGTACCAAAACAACAATACGATGAAGTTGAGTATAAATATAATGCTTCTTTACAAAAAATAAATGCGACACAGGGACAAAAAAACGAAATTATGGCATACTATGACGAACTTACAATTATTGCTCCGATTGACGGTGAAGTAACACAAATAATATCCAATCCCGGAGAGCTTGTTGCTACAGGTTATCCTATAATAACTTTACTTAACCCAAACGATATGTGGGTTGTATTTAATATAAGAGAGGATCTTTTAAATGACCTACAAAAAGGTAAAGATATAAAAGTTTATATTCCTGCAACCAAGCAGACTATTGATATGAAAATAACTTATGTTGCCGCAATGGCAAGTTTTGCTTCATGGAAACCTACTAATCAACAAAACAATTATGATTTAAAAACTTTTGAAGTAAGAGCAAAACCCAACGAAAAGATAGAAAATTTAAGACCGGGAATGACAGCAGTATTAAAAGATTAAAAATGAATTATCTTGTTGATGTAATAATAAAAGAATTAAAACTTATATTTACAAACAAATATTATTTATTTTTAATATTTTTATGGCCATTTATCGACTTTATATTTTTGGGCGGCATATATTTTTACGGAAATGTTCAAAATATGCCTATTGCAGTAATAGATAAAGATCACTCCAAACTTTCCAGAACAATATCAAGATATTTTGATACTTCTTATGCTTTTGATGTAAACTATAAACTGGATGACGTTGAAGATTTCAGATATCTTCTCGCAAGAAATAAAATATTTATGGGAATTTACATTCCTAAAGACACACAAAAAAATGTAAAAAAATCATTACCGGCAGAGATAAGTTTTTATATAGACGGTTCAAATTATTTAACAGCAAATCTTTCAGAAATTGAAGGAGCAAACATTTTAGGAACAATAAATGCAGGGTTAAAAAATACAATGATGAAAAAAAAGGGTATTCAATCAAAACAGGCAAAAGCTATGATGTTACCGATACAAAATGACACTTCTAAAATGTTTAACCCTTCTTATAACTATGGTTATTTTTTAACTCCCGGATTATGGATTTCAATTCTTGGACAATTATTTTTGATTTTCGGAGCATTAACAATAGGAAAAGATTTAGAGAAAAAACGGTATAATTCCAATTCCGTATTTTTGTTTATATTAGGCAAACTTTTTGTTTACACAATAATATCAGTAGCATATTTTGAAATATTGTTCAGAATATTTTTCCCGGGTTTTCAAATTCCGTTTGACGGCAACACATCGGGTGCTATTATTTTAAGCGTATTGTTCATAATATCTACAATCTTGCTTGGTATGCTTATGTCCGCAGTTACGGGAAACAGACTTGATGCATTAAAAGGATGTCTTTTAGTAGGTGCACCGGCATTTTTGTTATCAGGATACACTTGGCCTATAGAGCAAATGCCTTCTTTAATGAGAACAATTTCATATTTTATCCCATTATCTTCATATCTGGAAGGATTCAGAAAAATATTTCAACAAAACATGCACATTGAGTTTATAATACCTTTTGCTAAAACATTAGTAATTTTGCTTGTTTTATATTTTTTAGTAACCTATATATTTTTAATAGCAAGAAATAAAATTTTGATGGTAAAACAAAAGTAATGAATAGTTTTAAACAAATATTATTAAGGGAATTCAAAAGATTTTTTAAATCAAAAGATCTGCTTTTGATATGTATAATTGCACCTATTGTTTATTCTTTCGGTATAACATATATTTATAACAAACAAAATCCGAGAGATATAAAAATTGCAGTCGTAGATCAAGACAATTCTTCCGCATCAAGAACCTATGGCAGAATGATAAATTCTACTCCGGAACTGAATATTGTTGATTATTTCCCGTCAACTTATGCGGCCTATAATGCTATTTTTACGAATCAAGTCGATTTGTTCTATTTCATACCGAACAATTTTTCCACAAATTTGAAAAGAGCCAAAAGCACATTTGCTTTTATAGGCGCAAATGCAAGTAACTTTATGGTATCAAGTTCGGCAATAAAAACAATAGTGATGACATCACAATTTTTATCTGCACAAGTACTAACAAAATTTTTAATAAAAAACGGCATTTCCAAGAATTCGGCTTTACAGATGATACAACCTATAAAAGGTAATTTTAAGTGGATGTTTAACCCTACAAAAACTTATGCCAATTTTTTTGTTCCGTTTGTTTTACTTGCAATATTTCAACAAATTCTTATAGTTGCCGTTTGTCATACGATGAGCATGGAAACGCAAGAAAAAACTTGGAAAAACTTATATAAAATTACAAACAATAAAATTCTACCGATATTGTTCGGAAAAGCAATTCCTTATACAATAGTCGCTTTACTTATGACTTTATTATTTATCTTCTTAGTTTTTCCGTTTAACTCCATATTTCAAACATCAAAATTAAATCTTTTATTATTATCAACAATTTATTCTTTTGTTATAGTATTTTTTGCCATGACGATATCCCATTTATTTAAAAGTCCGGTTGTTTCTTTATGCGCTTTAACATTTTATTCAATGCCTGTTCTTCTGATTTCAGGATTTGCTTGGCCAATATATATGCTACCGGAATATTTAAAAATTGCAGCATATATTTTTCCGTCGACATATTTTATAAACATATTCAGATTTTATTCATTGAATTCAATTTGGATAGGATATGCAACTTATTGTGTTCTACATCTGATAATATTCTTTTTAATCTGTCTTATCGCAAATATAATTATATTTAAATTCAGAATAAGCCACAATAAAAGCAGATAGACAATCAATCTCTATCTGCAATAAAGTGTTATTTTAATATATCTTTAACCTTAAAATAAATCTCTTTCGTCAAGAATACCTATAGGTTTCCCCTTTTCATCTACTACAGGTATATTATCAATATTTTTTTCCTGCAATATTTTTTCTGCTTCGGCAACAAGCATATCAGGTATTAATGTTGAAGGATTTTTTGTCATAACTTCAGATATTTTTTTATTCAACAAATTATCTTGTAATTGAATTTGCCTTCTTAAATCTCCATCAGTAAAAAAACCTACAAGTTTTCCTGTTTCATCTACTACACTTGTAGCACCCACTCTTGTTCCTGTCATAATCAGAAGTGCATCCTGAACGGTTGCGGTTTCTTTTACTATAGGATTTGCCTTACCTTGTCTCATAATTTCTTTAACTTTCATTGTAAGTCTTTTAATTTTGTTCCCAATAGCACCCAACGGATGAAATATTGCAAAATCTTCTTTTTTGAAACCTTTTCTTTCTGAAACAACCAAAGCCAATGCATCTCCCAGGGCAAGCAGTGCCGTTGTCGACGATGTCGGAGCTAAATTGTAAGGACAGGCCTCTTTTTTTACGGAAGAATCTATTATGACATCACAATCTTTCCATGTTGGAGATTCAACTTTTCCGGTAATTGCTATAATTTTTACTTGCATTTTTTGTAATACGGGTAAAACCTGCTTTATTTCTTCGGTTTCCCCGGAGTACGATAACATAATTACAACATCTTCCTTCATTATCATACCTAAATCACCATGTAAACATTCGGCAGGATGTAAATATATTGCAGGTACACCGATAGAAGCCATTGTGGCTGCTATTTTTCTACCGATATGCCCTGATTTTCCAAGGCCTATAACAACAACTCTACCTGAAGACTTTTCGATTAAGGAAACAGCTTTAACAAAATTATCATCCAGATGATTTATTTGGTCTTTTACTGCTTCAGCTTCTAAATTTAATGTATCTATGGCTCTTTGTATATTGATTTTTTCCATTTATATTCTTACCTTAAACTATGAGCATTTTTTATAAAATCTGCCATTTTATTAAAATCTTTTCTTCTTTGCAATCTTTCTATGCTTGTATCAGCTTCAACACCGTAAGGTTTTGATTTTTCCGTTACATCAGAAACGTTTTCCGAAGATATATTACCGGTTATAAAGTATGGAACAGACAATTGTTCAAGGCCTGAAAGAGATTCAAGAGCAATAACAGAATTACCCTGTTCATCTTTTGTTGAAATATCCAAAACAAAATAATCTACATTCCCTATATAAGGTTGCAATTTTATTATATCGGACACACTTGTAAATTTCATATATTTAAAAACTTTTATACCTAAGGAAACTGCTAATGCCTTACAAAACTCAGGAGTTTCATTGCCGTTTAACTGAACAACTTTTATTCCTGTTTTTTTAACTATTTTCGTTATCGTTTTACTGTCTTGATCCACAAATATTCCCACAGCCAAAACAAAAGGCGGAAGTTTTTCATTAACTTCTTTTAACATTTTATCAGAAACTTTCTTAGGAGAATCTTTTATCAACTGAAATCCCAGGTAATCTGCTCCTAAATTTGTCGCATTTAAAGCATCATCATAGTTTGTTATACCACAAATTTTAACTTTAAGCATTGTTTTATTTCCCGTAAACTTTTTTTGGATCGAAAACTTTTTTACCAACAATTCTTGTATTTCCGGTAAAAGACAATTTTCTGTAGAAACAACTTCTGTATCCTGTATGACAAGCAGAACCGCCAACTTGAATAACTTTCAATAATATACAATCGGCATCACAATCATAATATATTTCTTTTACTTTTTGTATATTTCCTGATTCTTCTCCCTTTATCCAAAATTTTTGTCTCGATCTGCTCCAATATGTAGCTTTTTTTGTTTTCAAAGTTTTTTCAAAAGATTCCGCATTCATATATGCAACCATCAAAATTACACCATCATTGTAATCTTGAACAACTGCCGGTATCAATCCGTTTTTGTCGAACTTTAATTGTTTTGTAATTTCCAACATCTTTCCCCCACAACTATTTTTATTTTTTATTTAAAACTCTTATTGCTTCCTCTAATTTAAAATCTTCCGTATATAAAGCTTTACCCACTATTGCACCGGTTACACCATACTTTTCAAGTTTGGCAATTTTTTTAACATCATCTACGGTCGTTACTCCGCCCGAAGCTATAACATTCATTTTACTTGTTTTTGCTATTCTTTTTAATCCGTCTATGTTAGGACCTTTCAACATTCCGTCTTTTGATATATCGGTATAAATTATTTCTTTAACACCCATATTTTTTAATTTTTCTATCATTTCTTCGGTTGTTACCGGAGTAATTTCTTTCCAACCACCGATAGCAATTTTTCCTTCATAAACATCAAGGGCAACTATAATTTTGTCCGAACCATATTTTTCTATTGCCTGTCTTACAACATCGGGATTATATATTGCAACCGTTCCCAATATTGCATAAGATGCACCTAAAGTAAAAATATCGTCTATTCTTTTCATATTTCGTATTCCGCCACCGACTTCAACCGGAATATCGACACTCAAACAAATGTTCCCTATAATCTGATTATTCGACTGATTTCCTGAAAAAGAACCGTCTAAATCAACAACATGTAATCTTTCCGCACCTTTTGCTTTCCAAAGTTTTGCCATAAAGACAGGGTCTTTAGAATAAATTGTTTCATCGGATATCTTACCCTGTTTAAGCATTACACAATTTCCTTGTCTGATATCTACTGCAGGTATTATTATCATTTTATCTCATCCTTAAATAGAACCTTTCGTCGAAGGTATCTTATTTTTAATTTTTTTATTTATACTTATCGCTATTGCCAAAGCTCTTCCGAACCCTTTAAAAATCGATTCCGCAATATGATGATTATTTCTGCCTTTCATCATTTTTATATGGAGAGTTATTGAAGCATTATTAACAAAAGCAATAAAAAATTCTTGTATTAAATCATAGTTAAAACCCGTTTTTTGAAACTCTATTTTTGCTTCATAACTTAAAAACGGCCTTCCTGAAATATCAATAGCAATATAGGCCAATGCTTCATCCATAGGTAACAAAAAGTGACCGTATCTTACTATACCTTTTTTATCGCCTAATGCCTGTTTAAATACTTGTCCCAAAGTAATACCCATATCTTCAACCAAATGATGATCGTCAATTTCGGTATCACCTTTTGCCTTTATGTTAAGATATACTCCCGCATGAGCAGAAAACAACGTAAGCATATGATCCATAAAAGGTATTGTTGTATTGATTGAAGATTTTTTGTTTGAATCCAAATTCAATTCAATATCGACATCCGTTTCAAAAGTTTTTCTGTGAATATGTGCTTTTCTCATTTTATCTCTCTAATTCAAATATTTTGTTTTTTGTGTATCTTTATTATCAACAACATTATCCAACTCTTTTATTTTTAATGCCTGATCCAATTTTTCTAGCAAGACAATTTCATCGACGGAAAAATTCAACTTTGCTTTTCCGTCATTAACTTTGCTTACTTGTTCGGTAAGCATATGTACTATCAATTCTATTTCTCTTTCAGAAAGTTCCACTTGCATTATATTTTTCTTACCTCTATTGATTTTTTATGATTTATCAGTCCTTCCGCTTCTGCAAAGTCCGCAATTTGTTTTTTTATATCTGAAGTTACCATTTTTAATTCTATATAACTACTTCTTTTCATGAACGTCATCACAGAAAGTCCGCTGGAATATTTTGCAGATGCGTTTGTAGGTAATACATGAGACGGCCCTGCCCAATAATCTCCTACCGCCGTTGCCGTATTGTATCCTACAAATATTGCTCCGGCATTGTATATCTTTGTTACAACCTGTTTTGCATTCTTTACCAAAAGTTCCAAATGTTCGGGTGCAATATCATTAACCATATCTATAGCTTTCTTTGTATCCACATTATAAATTTTAACTTGATTCAATTTTTCTTTATCAAAGTTTTTCTTTATATAAGCTATAGTCTGTTTTGAACTGCAAAGCAAATACGATTTTGCCATGGTATCATGTTCCGCTTGTGCCAATAAATCGTATAAAATATAATCTTTATCCGCTCCGCTGTCTGCAATAATAGCAACTTCACTCGGCCCGGCCAAAGAATCTATTCCGACTTTACCGAAAACAAGACGTTTGGCTTCATTTACATAAGCATTTCCGGGACCTACTATCATATTAACCGGCTTTATCGTTTTTGTTCCGTAAGCAAGAGCCGCTATTGCTACCGCTCCGCCGATTGTATATATTTCATTTATTCCGCAAAGTTTTGCGGCAAAAAGAACTTCATTACTCATTTTCTTTGGAGGAGTCATCATAACTATTCTTTTAACCCCTGCAACCTTAGCCGCAACGGCATTCATAATTACAGACGAAGGATAAGAAAACCTCCCTCCGGGTACATATATACCGACTGATTCTATAGGTCTGTATATCTGTCCAACAGATTTTACTTTATCACTAAGAACCCACTGCTTTGTTATGTTTGAATATTCTTTTTTATGAAAAGACATAACATTGGCATAAGAAGCTTTTATTGCTTTCTTTAAGTCCAAACTTACACTATTTACGGCATTTTGAATTTGTTTTTCGGTAACTTTTAAATCTTTTGCAGACTTAACAAAAAAACCGTCAAACTTTTTCAGATAATTTAATACCGCGTCATCACCGTTATTTTGTATATTTTTTATAATATCGGTAACCGCACTTATTATGTCTGTATTCATAGTTTAATAATTTTATCAAAATAATAGTTTATTATCAATTTTAAAGGTCTGTATTTTATAATCTTATAAAACTGTCGTTTTATTTTAATATTTTATAACTTTACTTCCAACACCTTATTTCCTTCTATATCCACAACAAAGAGATTTGCTTTTTTATCCTTATATACTTCACTTAAAACATAATAATAGTTTCTTATCTGATTTTGTATATATTCTTTGTCGTATATTGAACTTTTAAACTCAATAATATCAATACAGTCTTTTTTTATAACAAGTTTATCTATTCTCAGAGTATTGCCGAACTTATCAACAAACTCTTTTTCATTAAAGACTTTGTTTGATTTATCAAAAAAACAAGAAACAGACTTATTTGACAACAAATCGATTATCTTTTTTTTCACCCAACCTATATCTTCATTAGGATACATAACAGATACCTGTTCCATACAAGACTCGATTATATTTTCCAAATCCGCATTATCAAATGTAAGTATCAACGATAAAGCATAATGTATTATTTGACCTTTCAATAACATATCCTTGTGTTTTCTTCCGTATATTTCAGTGGCACTATCCGATATGATATCAACAATATCCTCTACCTGATCGGGATCTAAAATTATTGTTCTGATTTTTTCATTATTTTTATTTAAATCATAATTAATATTTTTTATACCAATATCACGATACTTTTCCTCGACCAGCACATTAATCAAATCTTTTTCTTCCTTATCATTTTTAGGTTGTGCAATCAAAGCGTAAAGTTCGTACACCGCTCTTGTCGTTGCAACATATAAAATATTTAACTCATCGGATAAACTTTTAAAATATGCCTTATAGTAAAAACTTTTAAGTCTATCGGAATAAGGAATAAAATCTTTCTTTATTTGCATAAAGGAAAATTTATTATCTTCTTCTATACAGAACGGATTTTCAGGAGCAGAATCTTTTATATAAAAGTAAGGCATTACAACAATATTAAATTGCAAACCTTTGGCCTTATGTATAGTCATTATTTTTACGGCATTATCCGAAGGAACTTTTATAAAAAATTTTTCATTTGATTTATTCTTTTCGTAATCTTTAAAATAGTCTATAAAGTTTTGTAATCCCTGCTCCCGAGTTTCAAAGTCACTTATAACATCTAAAAAAGTAAGTATTATATTACTATGTTGTTTAAAATTTTCCATTACTTTAAATTTTGCAATTATTGATACTGCAAATTCATAAACGGCTATAAATCCGACAGAATTAAAAAAACTCTCAATATACTGCTCCCAGATTTGAGGATATTTTTCTCTAAACTCTATATACAATGCATTTTGCTTATTTTTACCGGAAGAACTAATATGAATAAAATTTAACATTTCCTGTTTTGATAATCCTGTTTGTTTTAAAAATATCGAGCTTGTAACAAACGATGCAAATGCTAAATTATCTATAGGTGAATTAAAAAATTGTAATGCGGAAAATAACTCTTTAACTATATCCGAATTTATAATATTTAGTGTTTTAAAAGATTCTATATTTATATTCTTTTCCAACAACCATTTTCCTATTTTTTCAACTTCTCTGCTCCATCTGCATAATATCGTAATATCTTTATATTCAAATCTTTTTGTTTTTATAATATCATCTATCGTTTTATATAAATAATCTTTTACCTTGTCATCAACATTTTCTTCTTTTTTATCATATTCACAATAAGATATATTGACGTATCCCGAATTTTTTTTATCAGCGCATACTTTTTGAAAAGAAGTTTCAAACACATCAGAAAGTTGTTCACAATAATTGTCCGCATCATCTATATTGTTTATTGACACAATATGTTTCAAAAATCGTTCTATGTTTCCTTTACCGAAAATCGAATTATTAAAATCAACTATTGCCTGACAACTCCTGTAATTTGTATCGAGAGTATTTTTTTTAGGTTCATAAATTTTAAACTCCCTTAAAGGCAAATCGAATATCTGAAAATCGCTGCCTCTAAAGCCGTAAATGGCTTGTTTTTTATCTCCCACATAAAAGAAAGATCCTTCCTGTGACAAATTTTCTTCAACTATAAGCTTTAATGTTTCCCATTGTATCTTATTCGTATCTTGAAATTCGTCTATCAAAAAATCTTTAAAGTTGGAAGACAACCTACAATATATTTCGGGCACCAATGTATTTTGATCAAAAATATTTAAAACTTTTCTGTTTATATCCTGCAAAAATAAAACAGAATCTTTTTTTGTTCTGTTATCAAATTCATTGATTACATATTTAAAAATTTTAATGTAATTATCATAAAAATGTTCGCTTTTAAATTCCACATATTCATTCAATATTTTTTTCGATTTTTTAAACAACTCATTCAATTGCGAACTTCTTGCAGCACCATTATTATAAGGCAACTCCTCTTTTTGAAAAGAAGTTGCAGACATTTGAAATAATGCCCTCGGATTATTTTTTATTTTCTCCACAACTCTTCTAAAATTACCGTTAAGACCTTCAAATTCTTTTATTTTCGTCATGGAACAACAAACATTATTAAATTCGGTCGCGAAAAAAGACATTTGTTTATTATAGTCTTCACGTATGTTATTAATCACAAATTCTTTGGATACTTCTTTTTTATAAAATTCCTTGAATTTGTTTGAAATATAATTTTTTAAGCTCCAACTGTTTCCTCCGTCTATCAAAAACTGTCCAAAAAAATCGTTTAATATCTGTTCTATATTCTCGTCGGAAAGTACCTTATTTAAAAAAGAATCCACGGAATATTCTATATAATCATCATAGGTTTCCAATATTTTATAATTCGGAGAGAATCCAAGCTTTAATGCACAAGATTTTATTATAAGATTTATGAAACTGTCTATTGTTCTTACGTTGAAACTATCATAATTTGAAATTAAAGTATTTATTGCCGTTATTGCATTTTTTTGTATTTTGCTTTTCGGCATATTTATTGAATCCGTTAAACCTTCAACATTTATATCCAAAGCAAGTTTTTTCAGGTTTTCTATTATTCTTTCTTTCATCTCAACGGTTGCTTTATTTGCAAAAGTTAAAGCCAATATATTTTTTATTCTTGCTGTTTCATTTTTATCACCATTGAAATTTAATAATAATTTGATATATCGTTTGGTTAAATTGTGTGTTTTTCCGGAACCGGCAGAAGCTTCAAGTGCTATAAACTTTGATATTTCTTTCATAATTTTAAATTAATTAAAATCCTTCTCTTTCCATTTCCCTTTTTATATCTTTTTTCTTTAAATCTTCTCTTTTATCATAAGTAGTCTTACCTTTGGCAAGTCCTATCAACGCCTTTATTTTGCCATATTTCGAAACATAAATTTCTAAAGGAACAACAGTTAATCCTTTCTCTTTGGATTTTGAAAAAACTTTAATAATTTCCTGTTTATGCAAGAGAAGTTTTCTTAATCTTTTGGCCTGATAATCCTGAATATGTGTAGATATTTGCGTATACGGAGCTATATAAATATTTTCCAAGAAAGCTTCCCCATTATTAAATCTTACCAATGAATCAACCATGCTTGCATTATGTAATCTTAACGATTTAACTTCATATCCCGACAACACAATTCCGGCTTCATATTCTTCTAAAATATGATAGTTATGATATGCTTTTTTATTTGTAACTAAAACTTTCTTTTCAATATTCTTTTTAGACATAATAATGCTCTATAACTTTTGTCTATTATTCTATCAAAAATATGATAAAAAAGACAGATAACATTTATTGAATATTGATAATTAATATCACTTTTTTGTAAAATATAGGGAGTAAATTTGCCCGATGGTGTAATTGGTAACACATCTGTCTCTGGAACAGAATAGTCCTGGTTCGAGCCCAGGTCGGGCAGTTCTTGCTCTAGTCTTTGCAAAAGATTAGAGTTTTTTTATTTAATTTAGGATACCAAAATGCTTATTTGGGAAAGATTCAGAAAAAACATAATTGACAATAAACTGGTTGTGTCCGGTGATAAAGTTTTACTTGCTGTTTCAGGCGGTGCAGATTCTATGGTTATGGCAAGTCTTTTTTCGATGTTAACAAAATGTTTAAACTTAGAGGTAGTCGTTGTAAATTTTAATCATAACTTAAGAAAAGAATCCGTAAAAGAAGCTAAAATAGTTAAAAATTTTATCTCTTCTTTAAATATAGAATGTGTACTAAAGAACTTAAACACAAAAGAATATGCTAAAAAAAATGATATTTCCATAGAAACAGCAGGAAGACAATTGAGATATTTAGGTCTGGAAGAAGTTGCAAAAAAGTACAAATGCAACAAAATCGCCACAGCTCACAACATGAACGACAACGCAGAAACCGTAATTATGTGGTTGTTAAGAGGTACCGGAACCGAAGGACTTACGGGTATTCCGATGATAAGAAAAATCGACAAAAATTTATCGATAATACGTCCTCTTTTACCGATATCCAGAAATTTGATAGACGATTATGCAAAAAGGAAAAAAATCAGATTTTGTACCGATAAATCGAATTTTAAGTGTGATTATACACGCAACAAAATCAGACTGAAATTGGTACCTCAATTAAAAGAAATAAATCCTTTGGTTATAGAACATTTGTACAACTTATCTTGTATCTTTAAAGATGAAACAGCATATTTTAAAAATAAAATTTCTCTGTTTGTATCCAGATTTGTAAAAACAACAAAAAATATTACAACAATAAATCTAAAAGCACTTTACAAACAAGACAAAATTTTACAATACAAAATACTTAAAGAAGTTCTTCCCGATAAAAAAAGAGCTATCCAAATAAGCAACCTTTTCAAGTTTTTAAAAGACAACAAAAATAAAAGCTATACAATATCAAAACAATGGATAGCTAAAAAAAGCTCAAAATTTATTAAATTTATTAAGATTGATTAAATCAATCGTTTTTTATAGGTAACGAAACTATTACGGTTGTTCCTTTCTTCGGTTCACTTGTAATTTTTATTGTTCCGTTGTGCATTTCTATTATTTGTTGAGCAACAGGTAATCCCATACCGATTGCTTTTGCTATTTTCGTTGAAAACATAGGATCAAAACATTGTTCCAATATTTCCGGTTTCATCCCCACACCTAAATCGGTTATCGTTGTTATTGCCGTATCGCTTATGATTTGCATATTTATTTTTATTATTCCGGTATTTTTCATCGCCTCTTTCGAATTCGTTATTATGTTTGTAAAAACCTGTTTTATTTTTTCCGGATCTGCATGTATAGGAGCAGAAACTAAATTCTGTTCAACAGTTACACCGGGAACTTGAGTTTCAGCAATTGCCAATAAAATAATATTTTTTAAATCACAATTTGTTTTCGTAACTTGTTTTACTCTTGTCATATCTAAAACTTCTACAATTCTCTTATTCAAATTTGCCACTTCTTTAGACAAAAGGTCCAGCATTTTCTTTTGAGTTTCATTTTCAACCTTTAAAGATTTCGAAAGATAATATGCTATATTTGATAAACCGCCAACGGAATTTTTTAAATCATGCGATGCAATTGATGCGAATTTTGACAACACCTTATTTTTTTCGAAATTTAATTGTTTTTTTGTAAATACATAAGTTTTTTCTTCCATATTTATTTCCCTAAAATTTTATTCGTTAATTCTATAACTTTATCTATTTCAAAAGGTTTCGTAAGATAAAAACATCCTTTTGATTTTACAGCTTCCAAATTTGTATCATCATTTAAAATATATATAGCTCCTATATTCGGCAACTGTTTTTGCAACTGTTCATGAAATTCCACAATATTTGTTTCTATTTTTACATTTACTAAAACCAAGTCGAAGAAAGAATTATTCAATTCTTCAAAAAGTTTATCACAATCAGGATAATATAAGAGATGAAATCCTTCTTCTTTAAGAGAACTGTTTAGTGTTTCAAAATCCTCAGAATCGGTATTTACCATTGCGATATTTTTCTTTCTATCTTTAGAATTCAATAATTCAAAAACCTGTGACACTTTTATCGGTGAATGTAAAAATTTTACCGACCCCATTTTCCCCACTTCTTCAACGAACATCTCGTTTTCTTTATTACCTACAAGAATAGTTTGCGGAATAGATCCAAACAATTCTTTTAATTTTTTTAGAACAGATAAAACCTGATTATTATTGGATTCAATATTTACTATTAAGATGTCCGGTTTATGTTTAAACAAAAAATCTATTTTACTTGAATCTATTTCACTGGAAGCGACATTTAATCCACAATTTTTCAATGAATTTAAAAAATTTCTGTTTACATTTGCATCTTTGTCTATTACAACAGCAAAAGGTCTTGTAGTTATATCCTTTATCGTAGATAAAATCGTATCTATTTCAAAAGGTTTGCTCAAACATGTAAATGCTCCCGAATTTAAAGCATCAATGATTAAATCATTTAGAGCATAAGCCGTCATCATAACACCGATAATATCCGGTTTTTGTTTCTTTATTTCTTTAAAGGTTTCCGTTCCGGTTATCCCCGGCATTCTTATATCTGAAAACATAATATCAAAATCTTCTTTCTTAGCAAGCTCTATAGCTTTGAAACCGTCTTCAGCGGTTTTTACTTCATATCCTTCCAACTCAAGTATACTTGCTAACGATATTCTTAAAGAATCTTCATCATCTACAACTAAAATCTTTAATTTATCGTTCATATTTTTATTCTCCTTTCTAAAATGGCAACTCTATTTCAAAAGTCGTGCCTACATTTTTCTTACTGGTTACTATAATTTTACCCTGATGGGCATCAATTATTTCTTTTACTATAGGCAAACCTAAACCGATACCTTTTAATTTTGTCGTAAATAACGGTTCAAACAAATGAGATAAAGTATCCTCACTCATACCGCAAGCATTATCTTTAACGAATATTTTGCAAACTTTATCACTCTTCTTAGTTGATATAGAAATTTCTCCGCCTTCCGGTGGCATAGCATCTCTCGCATTGGTAATAAGATTTATAAGAACCTGCGTCATCTTATCCGGGTCCAATACAATATCGAATTGTTCCAATTTGGTCGAAATTTTTATATTAGGCGGTAACGGAACCGCAGGAATTACTTTATTTATGAAAGAAACAATATCAATAGACAATTTATTTAATTTTTTACTCTTTGAATAATCCAATAAATCGGTTATGATTTTATTTGCCCTTTGCACTTCTGCAGATAACATTCCTACCATTTGTTTGGATTTCGGGTCACTGAACGCTCCCAATTTCGATAAGAAATACGATATATTTTTTATTGCAGCAAGAGGATTTCTCAATTCATGAGCAACGGAAGATGCAAGTCTACCGATTGTTGCAAATTTTTCGGATTTTATCAAATCCTGCTGTATGTTTTGAACCTTTTCTAATGTTTCCTCCAATTCCTGACTTCTGTTTTCAAAAGCAATTTTAAGAGTTAATAATTCTTTCTTTTCTTTGTTTAATTCTCTTATGTGTATTTCCATATCGGAAGCCATAGAGTTAAAGGAATTGGCTAACTCTCTGAATTCATCGTTAGAATTCAAGGGCACTCTGTATCCTAAATTACCGGAAGCAATCTTTTTCGTTCCCAACATAAGCTCCCTAATAGGTTGAACTATAATCTTAACCAAGAAAAATGAAAGAGCTATACCTACAATAACAACTATCAATGTAATCAAAATTATACTCTTTGTCATTTTTTCTATTTGATAGTTTATTCTGTCAAGAGTTATTCCTATTCTGACCGCACCGATAACGGTTTCCTTGTTTTTCTTAACCTTTTCTATAGTCGGATTATAATCGTAAGATATTATAGGCACGATAATATCCATAACTTCTCCGATATTGGATATTATACTTGTATCTTTTTGCAATCTGTGTTTTCCCAAACTCTGAATAGTTCCCGCTTCTATCGGCGTAGAAGAAATATATCTTGTCACATACTCATTTGTAATTGTTTCCGTTGCCAAAGGAATTCCGTTTGCATCATATACTATGGAGTATATAAGATCTTCTTCTTTTAAACTATTCTTTGTTAAATGATACAAGAACTCTCTGCTCGTTTCCGCAGAAGAAACGCCATACTCACTCGACGTTGCAAGTGAATTTGCTAAAATTATGGCTCTGTTTTCGGTAAAATTTTTTAAAAGCAAAGATTGACCGGTTATAAAAAACCAAGTCAAAATAATCGAAGTGAAAATTATTATTGAGGATATTATTATTATAAATTTAACACTTAAACCAAAATAATTTCTTTTTCTCATATTTTCGTATAGGTTGGTAAATTTAAAAGCCGACGAGAGGACTTGAACCTCCGACCGATGGTTTACAAAACCATTGCTCTACCAACTGAGCTACGTCGGCACAAAATCTTATGCAGTAAAGAATACAAAAAATTTAAGTTTTTGTCAACTCATTATTGCATTAATTATATTGTTGTTTTATTTATAATTTGCTAAAATCAAAAATTATGAAAAAAACAGATTACAAATTATATTCGGATTGTATAAATTTTCCTTTAGACAGACCATGCAAATACCAAAAGGAGCATGGAAGCGTATGCTCATCTTGTAAAAAATATGTTTCAATAAACAAAAAATCAAAACAAACAAAAATTTTAATTGTGAAACTGGGTGCCATGGGCGACGTTTTAAGGACAACTTTCATATTAGAAGGATTAAAAGAAAAATATAAAAACTCTACAATAGATTGGCTTGTAGACAAAAAAAATGTTGATGTCTTGATTGGAAATAAATATATAGATATTATAATTCCTAACGATAATAAAGTTTTTGAATTCTTGTCATCAACAAAATATGATATTGTTATAAATTTGGATTTATCTCCGGAAAGTTTATCTTTTACAAAACTTGTTTTCGCAGATAAAATAACAGGATACTATCTTGACTCTTCCAGAAGAATTATCGGATCAAACGAATATGCAAAAAAATGGTTACCGACAAGTGCTTATGATAATTTAAAGAAAGAAAATACGCATACGTATCAATATTGGATGGCAAACATATGTGAACTGAAAAAAGATAATTACGAAATAGTTGTTCCCATATCCAAAGAGGCGGAACAAAAAGCAAAAAAGCTACGTTCTTCATTAAAACTGAACAAGAATAAAGTTATAGGTATTAACCCAAGCGCAGGAAAAAGATGGGTAATGAAAAAATGGAGAATAGAAAAATACATAAAACTTATAAAAACTTTATCATCTAAAGGATACAACATTTTGTTACTTGGCGGGAAAGATGACGAAGAAGAAATAAAATTAATAATTAAACAAAAAATCAAAAATGTATATTCAACCGGAACAGATAATTCCGTACAAGAATTTTTTGCAATGGTAAACTTATGTGATTTGGTTGTTTGCGGTGATACAATGGCAATGCATGCGGCATTAGGTCTTAAAAAAAATGTTGTTGCTATTTTCGGCCCTACTTCATACAACGAAATTGAAATGTATGATAGAGGTATAAAAATAGTGTCTATGGATTGTAATTGCTGTTATAAACCCGATTGCAACAAGAAAGTCAAATGTATGGATAAAATTTCGGTAGAAAACATTTTGGATGCAATACAAACTTATATTTATTAGAGGATAAAATGGATACTTTAGCAGTAGTTTGTACTTATAATGAAGCAACAAATATAAAAAATGTTATTACGGATATATTAAATTGCGGGGTTGAAGATATTGAAGTACTTGTTGCCGATGATGTTTCTCCCGATGGAACATACAAAATAGTAGAAGAGTTGGAAAAAGAAAATCCTAAAGTTCATTTACTGTTAAGAAAAGAAAAGAGAGGCAGAGGATATGCCGGTATTGATGCTTTTAAGTGGGGCATACAACAAGGTTATAAATATATTGTTGAATTAGATGGTGACGGTTCACATAATCCGAAATATATTAAAAATTTCAGAGAAGAAATAAACAATTGCGATGTTGTTATCGGATCAAGATATGTTAAGGGCGGTTCCGATACACAAAGAGGATTCCTAAGACAAATCGTAAGTCATCTTTCCAGAAGATATTTACAACTTTGTATAGGGGTAAAGGTTGCTGATGCCACATCCGGTTACAGAATGTTTAAAAAAGAAATCGTAGAACAATACATAGATAAATTGAAAGCATCCGATCCGTTCATTGTAACGGAAATGCTTTATTATACAAAGAAAACGAAAGCCAATATTAAGGAATGCCCTATAGCATTTTTGGAAAGAGCATCAGGTACTTCAAAATTAAAAACTTTCACTTTAATAAAATATCTTTTTAAGGTTATAAAGCTAAGATTGTTTAACTAATTTTCTTGAAACACAAGAACAGCTACCGAAATGTTTTTTATATCATAATTTGAAGATAATGTTTTTACAATTTCTTTCATCGTATTTCCTGAAGAAAAAACATCGTCTATAATACAAACTTTTTTATTTTTTAACTCTTCTATATTTTTAATTTCAAATGCATCCTTTATTTCTTTTTCTCTTTGAGAGACAGGGATAGTTTTTAATTTTCTAGTCTTTCTTATTTTTTTTATTAAATCCCTACTATAAGGAATGTTTATTCTTTTTGAAACAAATTCCACAAGTTTTAACGACCAATCCGTTTCATCTTGTTCATCCTTAAACTTTGGAACAGGCACCAACAAATCAATATCTTTTTTCAACAAAACAACTTTATCCGATAAAAGCTCAGCCAAAGCATAAAATCTATCCATATCGGTTTTTATGCTCTTCATAAAATCGCAAAAGCCGTCAGTATTATGAGCAATTGCATAACAAAAGTTTTTTATATTCGCTAATTCTGTGTCTATCATTTTAAATACTGAACTAAAGTTAATTTTAGTTTCTGTTATAAAGATTTTATTTGCTATCAACAAATTTTTTTAATGAATATTTCCATTCGGGGATGTTTATATTCAATTCTGTTGATATCTTTTTATTAGACATAGCGGTAAATAACGGTCGTTGTACTTTGGAATTAAAACTTGCCATAGGAACAGGCAGTATTTCGTTATCAAATTTGTTAAATTTTACAAACTCTTTTGCAAGCTCATATCTTGAAGCTTTTCCTGAATTTGTAAGATGATACAAACCTATCAAATTTTTATCTAATGCTTTTATAACGGTATTTGCAATATCAAAGCTGAAACAAGGAACGGAAATTTCATCATTTGATACTTTTATAACTTTATTATTTTTTAACCAACCGGATAATTTAAAAAGAAAATTTTGTTGACCTTCTCCTATAACCCAACTTAATCTGCACACTAAACTGTTGTTATATTTTAAAGCTTCTTGTTCTCCTGCAAGTTTACTTTTCCCATATTCGTTCAACGGGTTGGTTTTATCGGTTTCAACATATAAATCATTTTTCGTTCCGTCAAAGACATAATCACTTCCGAAATGAACAAACTTGGCATTATATTTTTTTGATTCTTCAACTAAATTTGTTATAGCTGTTTTGTTTATTAAAATAGCTTTTGTATTATCTTGTTGTGCATATTCTACGTTATTGTATGCGGCACAATTTATAACTACATCAGGATTAAATTGAGAAAAAACATTTGAAATTTTCTCTTTATTTGTAATATCCAAGTCTTGTTCACTTGGTGCAATAAAATCAAAATTCAATTCGGTAAATTTTCTAATAAATGCTTTTGCCAACTGACCGGAACTACCTGTAATAATATATTTCATAGCAAAAACTTGTCCTTAAATTTTAATTTCAAAATTATGTTCCGCATCTTCAAAAGAAGGATAAATCAGATCTTTTTTTGAAAGTTTTGGATTTAATGTGTGCCAATCAATATTTAGAAAGGGATCGTTATATATAATTCCCCTTTCATGTTCAGGTGAATAAATATTTGAACAATAATATTCAAAATCAACCTCGTCTGACAACACTTCAAAACCATGTGCAAATCCTTCCGGAATAAACAACATATTTTGTTGCCCGTCAGGAGAAAGCTCCGCACCAACCCATTTACCAAAAGACGGAGAACCGACCCTTAAATCTACGGCAACATCAAAAATTTTTCCGTGTATAACTCTAACAAGCTTTGCCTGAGCAAAAGGAGCAAGTTGATAATGTAATCCTCTTAACACTCCCTTTGTCGAGTGTGAAAAGTTTATTTGTTTTATATTTAAGTTTATTCCCAAATTCGAAAAATCGGGAATTTTAAACACTTCTTCAAAAAAGCCCCTATCATCTTTGAATTTTATTGTCTCAACCAAAACAACATCTTTTATTGCTAAGTTAGAAAATTTAAACGGCATTACGATCACCTTTTAATTTATATTTAAAAGTTTCATTTGCTATCAACTCCGCTTCGTCTCCTTTTATTTTCAGTGTTGCACGACCATCAATAATTCCCAGTGTAACGGAATTATCTTCTTCGTCATATTTCAAAGAAAATATTGTATCCGCTGTCATTTGTGCTATGGTTGACGAATCAAAAGTAACGACTATAGGTCCCGGTCTTGTTCCTTCAACTTTAGAAAATATCAATAAATTTGTTATGGGATGCCTTGCTATTAAAAGGCCTTGTCTGTTTTTAAGCATTATACCTATAGAATGATAATTGAGAACTAACATTCCGTTTGCGATAACTTTATACGAGTAGTCAATATTAGGTACATCATCCGGTTTCGTATAATTTTTTGTTTCTCCATCCGGAGATATAACATCAACCGAATTAATGATAACTCTTACGGTTATTTGATCAGAATAAGCCAAACAAGAAACAAAACCTAACAATAAAAATAATACAAATAATTTTTTCATAATTTTATCCCAATATTACATCAACTTTATGTGTTCCGCTTTTAAACGGTTTTATAACATTACCATCGATTTTTTTACCGTCAACAATAATTTCTTTTGCTACTGAATTTTTCTTTAGTTGAGGATTTGAAAAAGTTATATCATAGTTAGCATTTCTAAATTTTATAAACAATTTACAGTTTTTAAAATCCTTATTTGCAGGTAAATGCGGTTCTATGGATAAACCTTCAAAAACGCCCTTTACACCGAAGAAAAAGTTTTGGAAAGCGTATCTTGTCCAAGCACAAGAACCTGTTAATACAGGATATTCTCCTCTTCCTGCAATGTTAGGATTATCATTCGAAATATAATATTCCGGTATCCAGGGACCTGTTCTTATTATTTCATGTTCATGATTTAAAGGATTTATTCCCGAAAACACTTTATATGCCAAGTCAGGCATTCCTTGTTTTATCAAAGCCCAAACAAAAAATAAATTTGCATGAGAGAATAATGCATTATTTTCTTTTGTTCCAGGAGCAAAACCCGTTATTCTTCCTATTGTTTTATTAAATTTCGTATATGCAGGATAATTTAATTTTAATGCACCTGTTGTTTTATCAAACAAGTATTTGAATACGGAATCTATAACAGTTTGTTCCGCACCGATTTTTTTTGCACCTCCGGAAACGAGCGACCATGTTTGAGGCATTAACATCATTTCAAAATCGTTGGATGTCGGATTTTTCTTGTTTAATGCAGACTTATTCCAAATTGTATCAACCGGTTTTCCGTCGGCAAAAATGTATCCGCTATAATAATAACCGTTAAATGCTTTTTTGTTTGCATTGTCTATAACAAACTGAGCTTTTGTTCTTAAATCTTTCAATATTTTAGAAATTTTTACTTTAACTTTTTTACCGGAAATTGCATCATTTACTTTACTCAAATATTTTGCCAAAACAACTTGTCTTTGCTTTGCCGGAATATCTTTTGCTTTATCATCAAAATTTTGTATAAGGTCTGCCAACTCCGCAAAAACTTCAATTTCTTTAATATTCAAATCGTTAGCAGTTTTTTCCAACAAGTCTGCAATTTCGTTGCAATTTTGAGCAAGTGCAAAAGAAAATGTTACATTTTCGCCTTTAACTTGATCAACGGCGTCGTTCCAGTCCGCTCTTTTTTGTTTTAAAAGGTTATTGTTTCCTACGTCATAAAACATCGTTTCTATTTGAACAAGCATATGTTCAATTACCGTTCCGGTATATTTTTTACCGCTGAGAGTTTTTTGATTTTCAATATACCCTTTTTTCCATTTGTCGTTTTTGGATTCACCTCTGTTTTGATAACAATCTTTAAAATAACCAATACCATCTCTGAATAAGAATTTTTTATCACCCAAGAAATTTGCAAGTATCATAACTGTTTGTGCCGTCCAATAAGGATGATCGCACCATAAACCGTTAACTTCATCACTTCCGAACTCTTTCGTTCTTGCAAAAAATCTTGTAGCATTTGTTCCGTCAAGACGAATACCTTCAAGAGTTTTCATTGTTCTTTCTTCAAGACCTTTCGGGTCAATTACGGTTGCAGCCATCATATCTTGCCAAAAATCTCTCCAACCTGCAAAATCGGAGCCGTAATCGGTTTGAGGATGGGCAGTGTTTCCGAACCAATATCTCATGGATAATTGATAACACCACCAATTATTCCACAAGTTATCAAATTCTTTGTTAGCTGTTGTTATTTGAACTCTTGATGCTCTTTCTTGCCAATATTTATTTAAATCGTCAAAAGCTTTAAGAGCGTTTTTATATGTATATTTTTTTATTAATTTATCTGCATCTTTGCTTCCTGTAAAAGTTATACCGTTAATTACAACAAAACTTACCGTTTTGCCTGCAGGAATTTTTATTTTTTTAAATTCTATTGCACCTACCGCTTCTTTTCCGTAACATTGTTTTTGCGGTGCAATATCATTTAATATTGAATCCGGTTTTAACCACATATTGTTTGGTCCTAGGAAAGTTTCTCTGTCTGAATAAAATCTGTTACCTTTTTTACCGGTTTGTGTTTCTGCACTCATAAAGTAGCAAATATCACTTGAATCGGTTGAACCTTCTATCCATTCAAGACCGGGAAGAATCTTTATACTGTTTTTTACTTCACTTTTATTATAAAGTCTTACAACATCTCTATGATATTCAACATAAGCTCTGCTTCCGCCATAAATAGGTACTGTGGGAATAAAATCTATAACTTTATCTTTTTTTGAATTGTTTGTAATATTTACAAGCCACAATTCAGCCATTTCTTCCAACGGAACAAAAATCGTGGTTTTAACATCCAAATTTAATTTTTTTGAAGAACCGTAAAAGTTTACATAACCTAATCCCATTTCATATTTAGGATTGGATGTTTGAGTGTCTGTTAAATCATAATTGTTAACAAGCCATGTTTGTTTTCCTTCTCTTACCCATATAAATCTTGCTTGTCCTTTAGGAAAGTTCGGTCCATCAAATTCCCCGAACATTCTTGTATAATCAAAGCCCGAAAATCCTCTTAAAAAATTATCACATATAGAAAAATATTTCGGACAGTTTGCTATCATGTGAATTAAAGGTTGTTTTAAACTTCTTGCATTTTTTACAACACATTGTCCTTGTTTATCGTAAGACCATAAATTCTTCATTTTTTTCTCCGTAAAAGCAAATATACTAATTTTGATATTTTATCAAATAATATACCTATCTGTTAATCTGAAAGATTGTACCTTTATCAATTTTATAGATAATATCACATTTTTCTATCGTTGTTAACCTATGAGCAATTACCAACATTGTAATTTTACCGTATAGATGTTCTATCGCTTGCATAACCGCTTTTTCTGTTTCGTTATCCAAAGAAGATGTAGCTTCATCCAAAACCAAAAGTTCCGGTTTCTTATATAATGCTCTTGCTATACCTATTCTTTGTCTTTGTCCACCCGATAATCTTATACCTCTTTCTCCAACAAAAGTATCCAAACCGCTAGGCAAAGAATCTATAAATTCTTTTAATTGTGCCTGTTCTATTACAGTATTTAGCCTTTCTTCATCCACATTTTTATCGTCATAAAACAAAATATTATTTTTTATTGTATCATCGGTAAGATATATAAATTGAGGAACATACCCTACTATAGAAAACCAACTTTTTTTGTTTTTGTGAATATTAATACCATCTACGGTAATAGAACCTTCTGTGGGATTAAGCAAACCTAAAACGACATCAATTAAAGTCGTTTTCCCCGCTCCGGTAGGCCCTTCAAAACCGATAGATTTCCCTTTTTGTATATCAAAAGAAATATTTCTAAAAATATATTTTTCCGTATTAGGATATTTATAAGATATATTATTAACTTTAATACCTTTCCATATATCTAAATTTTTATTTTCATCCTGTTCGAAACAGGATGCAACATTCATATTTTTCAAGTCTCTATAAACAACATTTATCGACGGATAAAAATATGTTAAACAGTTTGATGCGATTTGCAATCTGTTCAATGAAGGCATTAACCTAAATGCTGCCATGGCAAAAACAGCCATTTGAACTATTATGGTAGATGCATCGACACCTTTATATAACAGATATATTATTACCGAGAGAATTACCGATACAACAAAAGATTCTATAAAAAGTCTCGGAAGCTGTTCAAAAAAATGAAAATGCTTTTTTGCGGAAGAATATTTTATTGCACTTTCATAATATTTGTCCATAAAAAATTTTTCTTTTTGTAAAATTTTTATATCTTTAATTGCTCCCAAAGATTGTTGTATCCATTTTATCATCCCGCTATAATTTTGTTGATCTATTTTAGCAAACTTATTTAATTGCGGCTTCAAAAATTTAAATATACCGACAAATATGATAATAAAAAATGTCATTAAAACAATCGTAACAATTTTATTAATATAAAAAAGAAAACTTATAACAAACAAAAAGACTATAATCTCAGATAACATAAAAAATACATTCGTTAAAAACCCTGAACAATTATTTGTATCGTTTGTTACAATTCTTACCATTTCGGAAGTATTTATATTTAAATGGTAAGAGTATGGTTGGTTTACATAAAATTTTATCAATTGTAAAGACATATCTTTTTGAGCATTGTACAGAATCTTATACTGAAAGAAATAAACAACCAACATATAAAAATTTTTAAGTATATACACCATAATTAAAGCAACGGCTAATAAAATTAAAAAGTTTGTGGTATTTGTTATGTGAAAAAGATTATAAATGAAATATAAATATTTATTTGTTAGTATTATTTCGGGATTTATTACAACATTTATGAAAGGCAAAATTAATGATATTCCAACCAGCTCTAAGAGTCCGGAAATTGATATCAACACAAATAAAAAACAAAATTTTATCTGTTGTTTTTTATTATAAATTGTTCTTAATTTTACAAATGTTTCTACTATTGTTTTCATAATGACTTTATTTTCTGTTCCGCTTTTTCAACGGAATCCAATAATATATACCTGCCATTGAATTTACAGGGACAAAATTACCATCTTCGGTTATAGATAAATTAATTTTTTCTACCGGAAGATATTTTATTATTTCCTGATTATATTGTTTTGGCAATTCTATACTTCTTGACAACTCACAATTTTCATCACCGGCTTCAGAAGACAATAGTTTTTGGACAAAATTTCTTGATTGATCTAAAGCATCTGCCGCAATTGCAGACACTATCTGCACACCATATTCACCGAAAAGAGTTTTATTCTTGTTATATTCTTGTTCCAATACATCTCCTATTGTTAAAATATAAGGACTTATTGCCACCCATTTTTCAGGAGCTTCCGTCTCAACGGAAAATATCATAGATTCTTTGGAAAAGGTATCGTAAACAACCGCAGGTTTTATAATTTTTTCACAAACGAAACAAGATTTTTGAACAGCTTCTTCAATTTCTATAGGTAATTCTTCTACGTTAAGAAGCTTTCTTATAATTCTTGATATTTCCCTTGTTCTGATACTGATTTTAAAATTTTTTATTTTTCTCATAATGAATCTTTTATAAAAACTTAGCTGAGAAATTTTCGTTTTTTATAAAACCTCTCAGCTAATATTTCTTATCATAGTATGTACCGAAACCTTATCGGTATAAATAATTTAAAAATTTTATTTTTTTGCCATATTCTTTTTTAATCTGTCTCTTTTTCTCTTTTCCCATTCATAAGTTAAAGGTGCACAAACAAACACGCTGGAGAAAAATCCTATTATATTTCCCAAAAACAAAGCTAAACCGAAATCACTTATAACTTCTCCGCCTAAGAACAAAATAACTAAAGAAACAAAAGCAACTGTTAAAGATGTAATAACACTTCTGCCTAAAACACCATTAATACTTATATTTATTGTACTTGCAAAAGTTTCTTTTGCTATAAGTCTTAAATTTTCTCTAATTCTATCGAACAAAACGATTGTGTTATTAATAGAATAACCTACAATAGTTAAAAGAGCTGCAACTAATGTCAAATCTATTTGTTTGTCCATAAATACCATTAAACCGAATGTTATGAAAGCGTCATGAATCAACGCAAGAACTCCGACAACTCCCCATAATGCGGATTTAAATCTAAAAGCAACATAAACAATAATACCGATAAATACAAAACTGAAAGCATACATTGCTTGTTTTGTTAAATGTTTACCCACTGCAGGGCCTACATATTCAACTCTGTCCGTAGTTATTTGAGCATCGGAATATTTTGATTGCAATACGGACAATATATTTGCAGCCATTTCATCCTGAGATTTGTCGGTTTTTTTAACTCTTATTATTATTCCGTTTTTACCCGTTGATTGCAATTCAAAGTTTAATCCTTCTTGGGAAGATAACCCTTGTCTTATAACATCCATTTGAATATCTTTATCAAATGAAAATTGCATTAAAATACCGCCACTGAAATCTATACCGTAGTTAGGTCCTTTAATTGCTATTGCACAAATGCCGATAATTATTAAGATTATCGATATTGTAAATGCTACATATCTTTTACCTATAAAATCTATCTTAGGTGTCTTAAAAAATTGCACAGTATGCCTCCAATTATTATAATTTTATTTTGTTTATAAAACTTTCTTTAAATAAGAAATCGTATATCAATTTCGTAACAACTATAGCAGTAAACATACTGATACACAAACCTATTGTTAATGTAACAGCGAAACCTTTTATAGGTCCTGTTCCGAATTGGAATAAAAATACTGCAGCTATCAATGTGGTTACATTTGAGTCAAAAATCGTAACAAAAGCTTTATCATATCCGGCATCAACCGCCACTCTTGCCGTTTTACCTATATTTAATTCTTCTCTTATTCTTTCCAATATAAGCACGTTTGCATCAACCGCCATGGCAAGCGTCAAAGCGATACCTGCAATACCCGGCAATGTCAATGTGAATTGGAAGTAAGACATTATACCCATAAGAATAAAGAAGTTGAGACACAAAGCTATATCTGCAATAAGTCCGGAAAATCCATAATATATAAGCATAAATAAAAGAACGATACCAACACCGATTAATGCCGATGAAAAACCTTTCTTAATCGAATCATCACCAAGACTTGGTCCAACGGTTCTTTCTTCTATTATTTTAACGGGAGCAGGTAAAGCACCGGCTCTCAAAACTGTTGCCAACAATTTTGCATCGTCGGCATTAAAATTTCCTTCAATTATAGCTCTTCCGTCAGGAATTCTTGATCTTATAACAGGTGCAGACTGAACTATACCATCAAGAACGATAGCTAAATTTCTGTCTATATTTGCACCGGTAACATCTGCAAATATTTTTCCACCGTCTTTATTAAACTCTAATGATACATGAGGATATCCGAAACCGCTGGTATTAAGTTCAACTTTAGCATTTACGAGATATGCACCAGTAAGAGAAGCATCTTTTAACAAATAAACTCTGCTATCTTCTTTGCTATCTGCTATAAAGCAACCTTCCGGAATCAAGGATTTTATTTCTTCATCGTTGATTGCCTCTTCAGCTTTTGTCAAATCTTTTTCTCTCATTTTATCTTGAATTTTATTTAATGCATCGTTGTCTGTACTAACCAAACAAAACTCTAACAATGCTGTTTTTCCGATAAGTTCTTTTGCTCTTGCCGGATCTTTTATACCCGGAAGCTGAACAACTATCCATCTGTCACCTTGTTTTGCAATCAAAGGTTCCGCAACACCGAACTGATCGATTCTGTTTCTGATAACTTCCACTGCTCTGTCAACTGCATCTTTTACACTAACATTTTCATCTAATTTGGAAGCATCTACTTCCAATAAAAGGTGTGTACCGCCTCTTAAATCAAGTCCCAAATTCAAAGTCTTGCCGATAATCGGATCTTTTGATTTTTCTGCTTTTGCTTTTTCATCGTCACTCATTCTGTACCATTCGAAGGTAGGAAATAAAAAATACCCTGAAAGAATGATTAACAACGCTGTAACTACTGTTCTGAAACCAAGTTTGTTCATTAAAGTAATTTCCTCTCATTTATTATTAATTCAAACTTACAATCTAAAAACTTTGCTGCTCTTCTGCACATGTCCATTCTGGACATAAATATTTCAAAATACTCAATAACCTGAGCAATTTTTGTATCAATGTTCAAATTTAAAGTAATCGTTCTCTTTTCTTTATCAACCGTTAAAAAAGATCTATCTACGGCAAAATTTACTCTGTCATGTATATCCGTAACAATAATATTCGTATTTCTTACTCTTGTTTTATGCACATCGGATTTATCCGCAATTATCAAAGCCGCAGCCACCGGATTTACGGGGTCGCCTATTTCTTCTTCATGATTTCCTATTGCGGAAACTATCAAAGAAACTTCATCCGGAGTAAAGCCCATTCTTCTTAATATATGCATCGCCATCAATGCGGCAGATTGCCCATGATCCTGTCTGTTAATAACATTACCTATATCATGAACATAACCTGCAATTGCCGCAAGTTCTTGTAATCTTTTGGGATAACCTAAAGACGCCAAAATACCTTCTGCAGCAGAAGACACCAAACTAACATGTCTATAACCATGCTCGGTATAACCGATAGCACCTAAATAATCATTTGCTGCCTGAATAAAACTATTCACCATTTCATTGGCTTTAACATCTTCAAGCATTATATTTGAAAATTTAAGTTCAGTCGTATTCATTTATTTTTTTATAACTTCCGGAGTAACCACTTTATTGTTATCCAAAACACTTACAATAGCGGACTTTGCAATTTTAACCCTAACACCATGAGAAATTTCAGCTTCAACGTCTTGTTCTTTTACGGCAATAACTCTTGCATATATTCCGCCCGAAGTAAGTATTGTATCATCTTTTTTTATAGAGTTTATTTGTTTTTCAAGTTCTTTTCTTTGTTTTTGCTGAGGCCTTATTAAAAACAAATAAAAGAATACAAATATTATCAATAATGGCATCAAACTGCCAAAAGCACTTCCTGTTTGTGCTGCAGTAGGTGCTGCCGTACCATCAGCATATATATTTTGAGATACCAACAAAAACGAAAACAATAAAAAACTTATTTTTGACATTTTATAACTCCATATTCTAGCTATTGGATTTTTTGTTTGAATAATATTTTCTGAAGAATTCTTGTTTAGTTTCTAAAAAAGTATCTTCCACCAAAGCTTTTCTAATTTTATCCGTTAATTTTAACATAAAATTAATATTATGTAAAGATAACAATGTAAGGGCTAATATCTCTTGCGAACGGAACAAATGATTCAAATATGCTTTAGTATATCCCTTACAGGTTTGGCAATCACATTCCGGATCCAAAGGTTCAAACTTTTCTTTATATTCACCATTTTTAATATTTATTTTTCCGTAAGTTGTAAATGCCTGTCCGTTTCTACCGTTTCTTGTAGGAATAACACAATCAAACATATCTATTCCCCGCTCAATACCGTCCCAAATATCTTCCGGCATACCTACGCCCATAAGATATCTTGCTTTGTTTTCAGGTAAATACGGAACCGTATTTTCAATAACATCCAACATTTCTTCTTTTGATTCACCTACCGATACTCCGCCTATGGCATAACCTATAAAATCTATATCTTGCATTCTTAAAGCACTTTCTTTTCTTAAATCTTTATACACCGACCCTTGAACAATACCGAATAATGCTTGTGTTTGACATGCATCATCTTTATAAAATTCGGTTTTACATCTTTTTGCCCAATTTAAACTCATAAGCATTGAATTTTTTGCATATTCGTAAGTTGAAGGATACGGAGTACACTCATCAAAACACATTATAATGTCGGCACCGATGGTTTTTTGTATTTGCATAGATATTTCCGGTGATATAAAATGTTTTGAACCGTCTATATGAGATTTAAATTCCGCACCTTCCTCTTTTATTTTTCTAAAATCGTTAAGAGAAAAAATTTGAAATCCGCCGGAATCGGTAAGCATCGGTCTGTTCCAAGAATTAAACTTTTGTATTCCGCCTGCTTTTTTGATTATATCAAGCCCCGGCCTCAAATATATGTGATAAGAATTTGCCAATATTATTTGTGCTTTGGATTCTATCAATTGTTCGGTAGAGACGGACTTTACCGAACCTTGTGTACCAACAGGCATAAATACGGGAGTATCTATTATACCTCTTGTCGTATATAACTTACCTAATCGAGCATTACATTGGCTTGATTTTTTTAACAATTGAAATGAACCGCACTGCATTATAAAAACCTATCCCCGTTGATGTATAAAGAAAAGATGCAATTTAAAACACTGCACGCCTTACTACAATATATCGTTCTTTGAGTAAATATCTCAAAATATTCCATTATGGAACAAATTTTCGTGTTGATATCTATACTTAATGAAATTTCGCAATTATCTTTAATAAAGTCCAATTTCGTACTGTTACAAGCAGCAATAACTTTGGAATGAATATCTTTAAATTTTTCTTCTTCACTTCTTAATCTTTGACATCTTACATCCGTTTTATCACCCAAAACAACCGCAGCCGCAATTTCGGTAGGAGGCGTCATATTTTTATCTTCATGGCTACCTATAGCGCCGAAAATTTCAAAAATATCACTGTTATATTTTTCTTCCGAAATATCCATCTTGCTTAAAATATGCATTGCAATAACCGCACCGCTTTGAGCATGGTCATTTTTGCCGGCAAGATGCCCTATATCGTGTAAAAAACCTGAAATTTTTGCAAGTTCTTGCGTTCTCGCCGAATATCCTAATTGTCTTAAAATATCAGATGCTCTTTCCGCAGTACACAAAGCATGTTTTAATCCATGTTCTTTATAACCTATACTTGCAAAATAATCATCAACATATTTTAAATATGTTAAAATCTCTTCATTGTTTCTAATATCTTCAAAATTTAATAACATTTTTATATTATAGCAAATTTATTTTGCATATATAACAGTATCGGTAAACCCTAAAGTATAATTTGCAAAATAAAATTTATATCCTATATTCAAATTTTTTAAAAATTTCGGTATTTCATAATAGTCGTCATATTTATGATAAGCTGCTATTGAAAGTTTCGGTTTATGTTTTTTTAATGTTCTTGTCGCGCCTTGCAAAGCTCTTAGTTCATAACCTTCTATATCCATTTTGATAAAATTTATTTTTTCTATATTGTTATTCTCTACAAAATCATCAATGCATATCGATTTATATTGTTTGGATTTATTTTTATTTTCGGTTAAAGTTGTAATATCCGCACAAGCATGATCCAAATAAAGTATTTCATTCGATTTATTATATAAGGGTTGCTCGGTTAAAACGATATTATCGGCAAGTTCTTTATTGTAAGAAAAATTTTCCTTTAATATATTTAAATTATCATCAAAAAATTCAAAAGTAAAAACTTTTCCTTTTTTACCGATCTTTGAAGAAAATATTAATGAAGTATCCCCCCAACAACCGCCGGCATCTATAACAAAATCATTTTTTTCTATTTTACAATCTTTGTAAAAATATTGGTTATGAATTATAAGTTTATCCAATAATGCTCTTGCGCCATAAAGTTTTATATCATATCCCAATTCGGACAAATCATAAAATTTCAGTTTTCTTGTTACGGATTGCAATTGTCTAACGGAATTATCTATCTGAAATTTATCGAATATATCTCTGGAATGAATATATTTTTCTTTTTCCTGTTCTGTTATATAAACAGGACCCAACAATTTTGAAACAATCATTTTCAAATATAGTATTTTTTCTTCTTTATCTTCCAACAAATTATAAAAATATTCCAACTTTTTATAATTATCTTTAAACCATTTAAAATAATTTTCACAACTTTCTTTAACGAACAAATCCGTTATTTTATTTTGAAATGATTTGATATCTTCAAAAGAAAATATTGATTTTCTTTTCAATTCCAAAAAAAGATTATCAACAAAAATACTGTTTATTGTCATTTAGAATTAACTTTTCTTTTATAAATTTTCTTGATTATACCATTTTAACCTTTAATATAGAAACAAAAAATGATAGAATAAAAAATATCTTACGGAGAAACCGATGAAAAAAACAATATCCGTTGTATCCAGCGCTTATAACGAGCAAGATAATATTGAAGAACTTTGTAAACAAGTAAAAGAAACTTGTGAAAATCTTCAAGATAAGTATGATTATGAACAAATAATTTTAGATAACGGATCAACGGATAACACAGCACAAATACTGAAAGATTTGGCATCCAAAGACAAACATATAAAAGTTATAATAAACACGCGAAATTTCGGGCATATCCGTTCACCTTATTATGGAATGTTACAAGCAAAGGGTGATGCCGTTGTTGCCATAGCATCGGATTTACAAGAACCTGTTTCACTAATATCCAAACTTGTAGAAAATTGGGAACAGGGATACAAGATTGTTTTAGGTCAAAAAACTTCAAGCAAAGAAAACAAAATAATGTTTTTAATAAGAACATGCTATTATAAATTATTAAATTTGTTTAACGATTCCGGAGCGAAGTTGTTGGAACATTGTACGGGTTTCGGTTTATACGACAGAGAAGTTATAGACAAATTAAAGGCATTAAACGAACCTTATCCTTATTTAAGAGGACTTGTTTGTGAGTTAGGATATAATCTGACATGTGTTCAATTTTGTCAGAACAAAAGAGAAAAAGGAAAGACAAAAAACAATTTTTATACACTTTATGATATGGCTATGCTTGCATTTACAAACTATTCGAAACTGCCCTTAAGAATTGCTACGATTTCCGGTTTTATTTTATCGGTATTAAGTTTTTGTATGGCAATATTTTATCTTCTTTTTAAGCTATTGTTTTGGTATCATTTACCGACAGGAATTGCGCCTATTTTGATATCGTTGTTTTTTTTCTTTTCGGTTCAATTGTTTTTCATAGGTATTTTGGGTGAATATCTTAATTCAATATTTACTCATGTTCAAAATAGACCTCTGGTTATTGAAAAAGAACGAATAAATTTCTAATATGGAAAAAATTAAAATAACATCTTACAGAGCATGCAAATTATTTTTTATTATTGATAAGATTTTACTGCATAAAAGCACTAAAATAGGAATTTTGTTGGATGACTTATTTAAATTTATCGGTAATATTATCCAACAGCCGATAAAAAATAAAAAAGCCAGTAAAATTGTAGAAAGTTACGACTTGAATAACATTCCGATATTTAAATGGGTAGAAATAGAAACTTTTAACAGATGCAATGAACAATGTTCTTTTTGTCCTGTTAATATAAATGAACCGCAAAGACCCATGGCTCTAATGCAAGAAACCGTATTTAAAAAAATTATCAACGAACTTGTTGAATTAAATTTTACCGGGAATCTGAATCTCTTTTCAAACAATGAACCCTTTTTAGATTCAAGAATTTTTTCTTTTGCAAAATATGCGTATGAAAAATTACCGTCGGCAAAAAAAAAGATTATGACGAACGGTTCCGTTTTGACTATAGAAAAATGCGAACAAATTTTACCGTATATAGATGAACTTTTCATAGATAACTATAACGATAATCTTGTTTTTAACCCTACAACAAAACAAATTTATGATCACTTTAAAGATAGCAAATACAGCAAAAAAATTATTATTTGTATGCGAAAGAGGAACGAAATTTTATCATCCAGGGGCGGGTTTGCTCCGAATAAAAAAACAGCAAAAACTAAAGCCAAGTGTGTTCTTCCGTTTAGGCAATTAGTAATAAGACCCACAGGAAAAGTATCTTTATGTTGTAATGATCCTTTAGGAAAATATACTTTAGGAGATGTAACACAAAACTCACTGAAAGAAATTTGGTATTCTCAAACTTATAAAGATATCAGAAAAAAAATGTTGGAGAAAGGAAGATTTTCCATAAAAAGTTGCATAAATTGTGATTTTACTACACTAACCATTTGATTATATTTCGTTTTATATACTAATAACAAAAATTTATCTTTGTTTGATGACTGTCCTATACACAAATCTCATTAAGATTGAAAAGCAATAATATATTAACCTATGCTTTAAAAAAAATAAAAAAGAATTAAATAATAACTTAGGAGAAAAAGTTTTATATTTCCGTTGTAATTTTCTTTTTAATTTCTTCAATAAACAATTCACTCTTTTTCCGGACAAGCGAGTATCTATAATTTCACTTGCAATATATAAAAAACAAAACTTAATACACGAAGAGCCATATAAAGCAATCAATTTCTTCTCAGATAAGATTTCCATAATCTTTTCCGTCAGTTTCACTGTTACTCTTAGCATATATTTGGTACTCGTTAATGAACCTTCTCTGTTTTTTCTATAAAAATAAATAGGATTATTAATAAATTTAAGTTTGTTTGCCAATAAAAAAACTTCATAATTAAACAACACATCCTCTCTGTTATACATATTGAATTTCAAATTTTTTTCCATTAAAAATTTTCTGCTATATATTTTATTCCCAAGCATAAATTCATAAGAAGGAATTGATAATAATTTTTGCTTTGTTTTTATTGTTGAAAAGTCACTGCTACAACAAAATTGCGAAATTTTGTGCTCTTTGTATTCTTTTGTTATATCATTGTAAAAATAAAACGATGTGCTAACCATATCCGCTTTTTCTTTTTCAATATTCTCGTACAAAAATTCTATATAATCTTTACTAACCCAATCATCAGAATCTATAAAAGCTATATATTTGCCTTTGGAATATTCTACTCCTTTGTTCCTTACTTTGCTTATCCCATAATTTCTATCTAAATTAATAACTTTTACTCTTTCGTCTTTTTGTTTATACTCATTTATAATGTCTATCGAACTATCCGTAGATCCGTCATTAATAACTATAATCTCCATATCTTTAAATGTTTGATTAATGACACTATCCAAACATTGTCTTATATAATGTTCGGTATTGTATGTTGCTATTATTACTGACACTTTCGAATTTTCTTTCATATTAATCTTTTTTCACCAGACAAAATTTATTTCAAAAAACTTCTAATCTTACTATAAAAGCGAATACATTTTATTATTTCTTTTTGAATTAAACCACAACCTAAAAAAACATATAAAGGGAAACCTATTATTCTGTTCAACAAACTGCTATCTGCTTTTTGTAAACTTCTTTTTAATGACAATAATAAAATTTTCGATTTCCTCATAGATATTATATCTATTACACTATCATCTGCTAAATATCCTAAACAGAATTTCAAAAATGACAAAGCATATGTATCATATACTTTTCTTTTCATTAATAACAATTTAATTTTTTTTAGTACCTTTATATTAAAAAACAATACGGTCTTAGGAATTACGCTGAGAGAAATACCTCTATTTATTCTATAAAAATAAATCGGATTATTAACAAATTTAAGTTTATTTGCCAACAAAAACACTTCATAACTAAACAAAACATCTTCTTTTCCTTTTAATTCCACAAAAGAAAAATTATTGTTTATTAAAAATTTTTTGTTATATATTTTTGACCAGACAACTATTTCAAAAGAAGGATTTGAGACTATTCTTTTTTTTTGTTTTATTGTTGAAAAATCATTATTACAATAAAATTGCGAAATTTTGTACTCTTTATATCCCTTTGTTACATCATCATAAAAATAAAACGATGTACTGACCATATCCGCCTTTTCTTTTTCAATTTCCTCATACAAAAAACCTACATAATCTTTACTAACCCAATCATCAGAATCTATAAAAGATATATATTCTCCTCTGGCACACTCTAACCCTTTATTTCTTGCATTTGCGACTCCTCTACGTTCTTCTAAGTTAACCAAAACTATCCTATCATCTTTTATTTGATACTTTTTCATTATTTCTAACGAATTATCCGTAGATGCATCATTAACTACTATAATTTCAATACTTTTAAATTTTTGTTCAATAACACTGTTCAAACACTGTTCCAAATATTTATCTGAATTATATACCGGTATTATTATTGATACTTTTATGTTCATTATTTTATTCTTCTCACACAACAACTAATAAAACTTTTACAAAATTTATGAATTAAAATACATTCTAATAAAACATACAATATTATAAACGTTATACTATATAAAAATCTATTTTTTTTGTCTCTAAATTCTTTTTTTAATGATAAAAACAAATATTTTTTCCATTCTTTTCTTGATGATGCCGTGGCTAAAGCAACATTATTCAATAAAGTTTTAATACTAAATTTAAAAAAAGAAAATCTATATAAATTACACAATTTTCTTTTTAGCAAGAATTTTTTGATTTGTTTTATCAATTGTATTATATAATACAGCACCAACCTGTTATTACTAAGAGATACATTTCTCCCTATCCTATAAAAATAAATCGGAACATTAATAAATTTAAGTTTATTCGATAACAAAAAAACTTCATAATTAAGCAACTCATCCTCATGCCCTCCTGTTTCAATAAAAGATAAATTGTTACTTAACAAAAAATTTTTATTATATATTTTTGACCATAATACTGCTTTATGAAATGATAAAAGTGATAATAATTTTTGTTTTTGTTTTATTGTTGAAAAATCATTTTCACAATAGAAATGTGATATTTTGTGTTCTTTATATTCTTTTGTTACATCATTGTAAAAATAAAACGATGTGCTAACCATATCTGTCTTTTCTTTTTCAATATTCTCATACAAAAATTCTATATAATCTTTACTAACCCAATCATCAGAATCTACAAAAGATATATATTCTCCTCTGGCACACTCTAGCCCTTTATTTCTTGCATTTGCGACTCCTCTACGTTCTTCTAAGTTAACCAAAACTATCCTATCATCTTTTATTTGATACTTTTTTATTATTTCTAACGAATTATCCGTAGATGCATCATTAACTACTATAATTTCGATACTTTTAAATATTTGTTCAATAACACTGTTCAAACACTGTTCCAAATATTTATCTGAATTATATACCGGTATTATTATTGATACTTTTGGAATCATTTTCATATCAATCTATGTTCTCATTTTATCTAAGTTCTTAAAACTTTATACATTTTATAAGGAAGAAACCAGGTTGCTGTTAACACATAACATAAAAACAACCCCATTATTATACCATTTATACCATATTTCATCGACAAAAAATATTGAGAAAATATACAAATTATCATCTGTATCGGACCGTATAAAAAAAAGATTTTTAATATATTATAACCTTGTAAAAATATTGCATAAGTATCGCAAATTATTCTGGCAATAAAGTAAATTATAAGCAACACAAAAAATACATATGACAAATTATAATCAATATTGTGTAATAAAAAGCTAAAAATTATTTTCTTGAAAACAAAACTTAAAAAAATTGTTAATGTCATTAAAACAATCCCAAACACCAGATATTTTTTTAAATATTTTTTTATTTCACCAAAGTTATTACTATGATACAATTCCGCATTTGTCGGCCAAAAAGCAGATAATGCATAAAGATATAAAAAATAAATGCTTATGGCAATTTTGGCAAATACGCTATAAACCGTAATATCAACAGAATTTAAGGTTTTCGCCATAACAAAATAATCTATTTCATTAACCATCAATGCCATAACGGTTATTCCGCCAAATAAAACAGATCTGGATAATAATTGTTTTAAAACACTTATATCTATTCGAAATATTTTTCCTATCGAATTCTTAAATATTTTAAAGAACAAATACCCCATAAAAAAAATTTGGGGCAGTGTATAACATAAAATAATTTTTAACAATTTATTGCTATCATTTTGTATATTGACAATAAAAAGCATGACACAAAACGAAACTATATAAGATATAGATGTCAAAATATTAGGGATGGTTCCTTTTTGCAATGCATAATAAACTTTTGATGCGACATTGGTAATAGCCATTGTTATAAATAAAATAAATGTTGTCAAAAGAACATTTATCGCTTGAGAGTTTAATATTGATACATATTTCCCTAATATAAAATTTTGAATTGGAAGATATAATAATGCAAATATCACAATAGCAATCACGGCATAAGCCATAATTATTTGTAATGTTGTATTTATATACGGTTGATAATCTTGTTTCTTTACCCTAAATTCGGAAACATAATTTTGTAAACTCTGCCCTACTCCAAAATCGGTTAACATAACCCAAGAGATAAAAGAAAACAAAATAACATATACTGCATATCCATCAACACCCAAATACGGCAAAATGAATTTTATTGCAAGAAAATTTGTTACTGTTCTTATTCCTGTTGACAACCATGAGGTTGCTGTAACTTTTAAATGGGTTGGAATTTCTCTTTTTATATTGCTATATGAAACTTTGCTTAAGTCTTTTCTCATTATATTTACTTTATGGAATTCAAATACTAATACTTCATCGATTTTTTATTATAACATTATTTAGTTATCATTGTAAAAAACTTGAAAAGTATAATTTTTTAATGATAGAATAATTTTTTAGATATTCATGAATTGTAATATAAATATTTAAAAGTATTCAAAGTATGACTCCTTTAGTTTCTATAATTATTCCGGTTCATAATACCGAACAATATTTAAAACAATGTCTTAACAGTGTTATTAATCAAACATTTAAAGATATTGAAATTATTATCATTAACGGTTGTTCAACCGACAACTCATACAATATTATCAATGAATTCAAACTGCAAGACAATAGAATTATAATCATAAATTTGGAAACGGATATCGGTATCGGAGTCGTAAGAAACAAAGGTTTAGAAATTGCTCGGGGCAAATATATTTCTTTTATTGATTCCGACGATTGGGTTAAGCCCAATTATATAGAATTTTTATACAATACAATTAAAAAATATAATGTGGATTTTGTGTCTGCAGGACATACTATTTATGATAATAACACCTCTGCTTTTTCCGAAAATAAAAACCCTATGATTTTTCTTAAGCAACATACTTTTTATGATTTTATAATTAATGATGAAGATATAAAAAAACAACTATTACTAGATCCTCCTTCCATTTATGTATGGTCAAAAATATATAAAAGAGATTTTTTGTTATCGAATAATATTTATTTTAAAACAAAATTTTTTGAAGATAATTTATTTACATGGGAAGTAATTGCAAATGCAAAAAATTTCTTATTTGTAAAAGATTCAATTTACTATTACAGAACAAACAGAAAAGGTTCTTTTGTATATATTTATAAAAATAAATTTGCTATTTATAACTCAATATTATTTGAGAATTTAAGAAACTGTTTAATATCCAATAAAACTTATGAAAAGTATAAAAAAGAATTCTTTACATACATATCCTTAAGAACACTTGATTGTATGGAATACTCTACATTTTCTCATTCCAGATTAACCGCAATTTTTCTTAAATTCAGAAAAAAATTTTATACCGAAGATTTTGTATTGTCTTATAAAATCTTAAATTTTGAAACGGCAACAAAATTATTTTCTTTCCAATTATGTTTAAAATACAATGTCGATTACATTTTATTTGTAAAATTTTATAAAGCATATGAAAGAATAAAGTCAATAATTTCTAATCTTATCCGGTTTAAATTCAAATAAAAACTTAAAAATTTTAAATTCTTAAAGATAAAATACTTTTCATAAACTTATGAGCTTTAATATAAATATATTTAGAATATGATACCTTTATTTTCCATTTATTATTTTATTTTCTTTCAACAATTTATATAAATTATTCACACCATCGGGATATAATGTAAACTTAAAATTTTTTATTTCTTGTAATAATAAAGAATTATCACCCGTATATTCATTATTTAATTCTTTCTTTTTTATCACAATCTTACTTTTATAAGTACTAATTTCATTTACAATATTTGATACGGAAAGCAAATCTATACTATCCGTAGGTGTTACATTAATAACTTTAAATTTAGGTTTATTGCCAATAAAATATTCCACTATTTTACATAAATCATCAATATATAAATAATCAAATTTTACATTTTGATTTATAACAATATCTTCTTTTTTTAAATTTTGATTTATCGCATAACTTGGAAATCTTGTTAACAGTTCATATTTGCCGTAACATCCGAAAAGAGTTAAATTTAAAATATTTTCTTTTTGCAGAATTTTTTTTGTTATTAAATACTTTGAATATCCGTAATAATCTTTCGGTATATTTTTTCCAAAATCATTTTCTTTTACTTTTTTTAAATTTCTGTTTTTATCGTATTGTGCTCCTGAACCGAAAAATATCATTCTCTGATTTGTCATATTCTCACATAAATTATCAAACATTTTTAAATTATCCGTTACAACATCTTGAGAATCAATAGCCCCCCTCAAACCGCCTCTGTTTGCACAATGTATAATAAAATCTATTTTATTATTTTCAAAAAAAACTTTAACTTTTGTCTTATTCGACAAATCCAACTCTTTGCTGTTCGGCGTTAACAAATTATACTTTATCGATAAAAACTCTTTCAGATTTTTACCTATAAAACCGTTTGCGCCCGTAATAAATATATTTTTGATATTCATTTATTTTATTATATTGTCGTTCAATTCTTCTTCGGACAGAAAAGGATACATATTTTCTATCGGCATAGATATCATAGAACCGTTTTCAAGTTTTTTTGAAGATACTTTCGGTTGTGTTTGTTGATTAGGAGTTATAATAATCTCACAAATATGCGGTCCTTTAGAATTTAAAATTTTTCTTATTTTTTCGTTAAGTTTTTTTTGATTATCTATTTTACTTGCTTGTATACCATAGGATTTTGCTACTTTTCTTATATTAGGCAAAGTCAATCCGCTTGTTTTTTCGCTACCTACATAACGTCCGTTAAAATGACTATTTTGCATATTTCTTATCGAACCGTAACCATCATTATTTAAAATAAAAAACTTGATGGGCAAATTTAATCTTTTAACGGTTTCAAGTTCTTGAATATTCAAAAAGAATCCGCCATCACCGTTGATACAAACAGTTTTTTTTTCCCCGCTTGCCATACAAGCACCTATGCTTGCGGGAAGCCCGAACCCCATAGAACCCAAACCTTGATTATTTAAAATAACCTGCCCTTTTTTTACCCTGAAAGATTGGCAAGTAATTTCGCTGCAACTTCCGGAACTTCCGGGAATCAAAATATCTTTTTCCGACATTTCTTTTGATAAAGCATCAACAAAGACATAAGAATTAACATATTTTTTTAATTTAAAATATTCTTTTAAAACCAAAGGATATTTATTTAATAAGCCCTTACATTGTTTTATCCAACCATTGTCTTTGTATATAATTTTTTCTTTCTTTTTATACAATTCATCTATAAAAAGTTTTGCATTACAAACAAGTTTTATATCGATATTCATGTTCAATTTTTTTATCTCATTTTCATCTATATCCACAACAATTTTTTTTGCATTTTTAGCAAAATTTTTATGATTAAATGCTGTCTGAGGCAAATCCATTCTGGCTCCGATAGAAATAAATAAATCTGAATTTTGCAAATTAAAATTTGCTCCTCTTGATGCAATAGATCCCGGTCTGCCTATAAACAAAGGATTTTTTTCATCCAACAAATCAATAGTTTTCCATGTAGTTAAAATCGGAATATTTAAATTCTTAGCCAATTGTAAAAATTGTTTTTGTGCATTAGATAAGCAAACCCCGTTGCCCACGAAAAAAACAGGTCTTTTGGACTTATTTATCAAATTTATAACAGTATTTATTTTCTTATTAAAATTAAAATTTATTTCTTTCTTAGGCACAAATTTTTCTAATTTCCTTTCATCTATAATCGAACCTTGAACATCCAGCGGAATATCCAACCATACGGGACCTTTTCGTCCCGTAATTGCCATATAATAAGCTTTTTCCAAATGATATCTTATTTTTTCAGGATTCATAACGGTAACGGCATATTTCGTAATCGGTTTTACTATCGGTATTATATTTACTTCCTGTGAACCGAATTGTCTTAAATTTTTATCCAAAATCATATCTGTTCGTTTTACTTGACCGGAAATAATCATCATAGGAGTAGAATCTATCCAAGCTGCAGCAACTCCTGTTATTGCATTTGTTCCGCCGGGACCTGTTGTTACCATAGCAACACCTATATTGTTTGTATATTGTCCGTAAGCTTCTGCAGCTATAGCCGCACCTTGTTCATGCAAATTACAAACATAATTGATATTTTTATTTTCACCCAACGAATTTAACATATGCATCCAACCGCCACCGGCAAGCATAAAAATATCTTTTACACCCATATTTTTATTTATAAATCGTATTATATAATCGGAAACTTTAATCATTTATTTTTTTTCTATATACAACATAATTCAACTGAAATTTTTATTTTTCTTTAATATAAATAACGGTTGTTTTTCTTTTATTATTGGCAGTAATATTCTCATCTTCATAATAAGAATCATTTAAAATATTCTGTGTAGCTATTTCTTCAAAAACAACACCTTTTTGTGTCGAAAAACTATGCAAACATTCTTTTTTAACAAGTTTCTTATCACCTACTTTAAAATTCTCCGTAATCTCATCAAGTGATATTGCAATGTCTCCATAAAGGACACGAAATGTTTCTTCTTTAAGTTTATGTTTATGGGCAGGATGTTTTTGCCCGGGGAACATTACTATTATTTTTTTATAACATTCTTTATTAAAACAATTAATTATAACAGCTCCGAACTCATCAAACTTTTCAATACCGTAATGATGAGAAATTTCAAAAGAAATTTTGTTCGGTAATACAATTTTTGCTTTTCCAAGAATATCTTTTGCTTTATTAACGATATTTTCCACTTTATTTATTGTATCTGTTATTTTTAAATCTTTTATCATTACGGGAGAATTCTTTTTTATTTCGGTTAAAGCTATAAATTTCTTATATTTTGATAAATCAGAATTAAACAACTGTCCTTTTACAGACGGTATTGCATAAAAAGTATTCGAATCATCTATTTTTTCTCCCTTTTGTATGTCCTTTGATGCGAACACACATCTGCTTAAACCTTTTAAACTTTCAATTTCTTCTTTAGGGAAATTATATCTTATATTTTCCACACCGCAATATTCAAAAGCTTCTTTTGCTGCATTTAACCATTTGCCTACTTGTTCGGGAGTGGCAGAATACTTATTAATACTTCCTTCATAATCATCGAGTCCGACATGCTTTTCAAATATTTTTGCACCTTTAGCTATTGCTAACTTTATCGATTCGTAATTATCGGGAGTTTCGTGGGTTGAATATCCTATTGTTATATCGGAATATTTTTTCTTTAACAAATCAATTTGATTCAATTGTAAATTTTCGGTTTTAGTCGGATATTCGGCAACACAATGCATTAAAGAAATCTGTTTTTCTCTATGAGTAAAAAATTGAACAACTTTATCAACATCTTGTAACGATACACCTGCCGTTGAAGCTATTATAGGTAAGTTTTTTGTCGCAATTTTTTCAAGTAACGGCCAATCGTTAAAAGAACAACTTGCGATTTTTATAAAATCATATTTTTGTTTTTCTATTAAATCTACGGAATCTTCATCAAAAGGAGTACAAACCGCAATAAAACCTTGTTTTACAAATTCATTTTTCAAAGTTAAAAAGTCTTCTACAGAAAGCTTTGTATCATTAAATCTTTTAACAAATTTCAAATCTTTTTTTTCTCTATAATCAGGATGGATAAATGTTTCTAAATTCCTGTACTGTAATTTAAAAGCAAAATCAAAAATATTTCTATACGGTTCTACTTGCTTGGCAATTTCGGAAATTATTCTTATTCCTCTATCGATTTTACCATTATGATTATTTGCCATTTCAAAAATAAACAAAGGCCTAAAGCTCATATTCTCTCCAAAAAAAAGCAAAAATTTTTTATAGCATTTTCTTACTATTTACAAATTTATGTACCAAGTCGGATATTTTATCCATCTCTTTCTTAGAAAGAGCAGGAAATACTCCTACCCAAAAAGTATTGTTCATAATATAATCGGTATTCGGAAGCATTTTATATTCTTTTTCGGTCAACTTATTCGATAACAACAAAGATGATTTCCCTATTCTTATCGGAATTTCATTTTCCGTCATCATCGGTTGTCTTAGAATATTACCCGCAAAAAACTGCCGTGTTCCAACACCGTTTTTTTCCAAATATTCAACAAATTGCTGTTTTTGTAATTTATCGTTCTGTTTAATCGTTAATAAGAACCCGAACCACGACGATTCTGTATATTTTTCAATTTTTGGGAATATAAAAAAATCTTTCAAATCCCGTAATTTATTCATTAAATATTTTGCATTTTTTGTTCTTTTCTTCAAAAAAAGAGGAAATTTCTTTAATTGACTTAAACCTATTGCCGCTTGCCAATCCGTAATTTTAAAATTATATCCTATATGAGAATATATATTTTTATGATCATAACCGAACGGCAATTTTCCAAACTGCATTGAAAATCTTTTTCCGCAACTGTTATCTTTCCCCGTTTTACAACAACAATCTCTGCCCCAATCTCTAAAAGACAACATTATCCTGTAAAGTTGTAAATCGTCGGTAACTACGGCTCCTCCTTCCCCCATAGTTATGTGATGTGCCGGATAAAAGCTGAAAGTACCGATATGTCCTACAGTACCGGTCTTTTTGTTTTTATATACAGAGCCCAAAGCATCACAACTGTCTTCTATCAACCATAACTTGTATTTTTTACAAATCTTTAAAATCTTATCCAAATTAAACGGATTACCTAAAGTATGAGCAACGAATATTGCCTTAGTTTTTTTTGTTATCGATTCTTCTATCTTATCTTCATCAATATTGCCCGAATCAAGCTTACAATCAACAAAAACAGGAATCATTCCCAATTGAATTATAGGATTTACAGTTGTTGGAAAACCTGAAGCAACCGTTATTATTTCGTCATCTTTTTTTATTTGCCCATTACCAAGTTTATATGATGTTAATGCCGACAAAGCCAAAAGATTTGCGCTTGAACCCGAATTTGTTGAAAGAACATATTTCACATGCAGATATTCCGCTAATTTCCTTTCAAATTTGTCGTTAAATCTGCCGGAAGTAAGCCACATATCCAGAGAAGAATCTATCATATTTTCAAGGTCTTTAAAATCCAACAGTTTCCCGGAAGCCGGTATATATTTTAAACCTTTTTTCTTGGAAGAAATATTATTGTAATATAATCTTGCCGTATTTTTAACAAGTTTTCTTAAGGAATGCTCTTTGAAACTCATCAAAATACCTCTAAAATTTATTGTAAAAACATGTATATATTCTACAATTGTATTGATAAAAAAGCAAAAATTTTTTAATTTAATTATTACAACAAAAATTTGTATAATAATTAACAAAAAAAATTAATAAAAAATATGAATAGCACAAGTTTAGTATCAGTAATAATACCGACTTATAACAGAGCACATCTTATAAAAAGATCTGTTCAAAGTGTTTTGAATCAATCTTATAAGAATCTGGAACTCATAATCGTTGATGACGGTTCTATCGACAACACAAAAGAAGTTATAGAGACAATAGGCGATAAGAGAATTATATATATAAAGCAAGAAAATCAGGGTGCATCTGCAGCAAGAAATACAGGTATAGATCTCGCAAAAGGTAAATATATTGCTTTTCAGGATAGTGACGATATTTGGCATTCAAACAAATTGGAAAAGCAAATTGATGTATTAAATAAAAACAATGCGGATGTTGTCTTTTGTAAAGCTTTTATATTGGGAACTTTAAGAAAAAAGAAAGTGCCATATTTTTTTAAAGAAGGTTTTTTAGATAAAACTCAAACAGCATTGGGAATAAGCACACAAACAGTAATAGGAAAAAGAGAGGTTTTTGTTAATAATAAATTCGATAAAGGAAAAAGATATCTTGATGATTTTGAATTATTATCAAGATTAGTAAAAAAAGGATATTCTCTTTATTGTATGGACGATGCTTTGGTAGATTATGACAGACAACCGAATTCCATTGCATCTAATCATGAAAAGCATATACAAACTTTAGAAGAAATGTTACAAAAAGAAAGATATTTATTAGAAGATTTATCAAAAACATCTTTAGAACTTTTAGCAAGATTTGTTCTTGAAGAAGCTTCTACTATAAAAGATAAAAGCACAAGGGAAAAAGCATTAAATTTGGCATTTGAATTAAGCAACTCAAAAAAAACAAAAATGCAATATTTTTTTTATAAATTTTATATTTATAAAGTAAGAGAAATGATGGTCAAATCAATTACGGTACCTATAAAAAGCATAATAAAAAATTTTATATAAAACTATGAAAAACAACAATAATTCCGATTTGGTTTCGGTAATAATTCCAACATATAATAGAGAACATCTTATAAAAAGATCCGCTCAAAGTGTTTTGAATCAATCTTATAAGAATCTGGAACTTATAATCGTTGATGACGGTTCTACAGATAACACGAGAAAAGTTGTAGATTCGATAAAAGATGAAAGAATCATATATATAAATCAAAAAAATCAAGGTGCTTGTGTTGCAAGAAACAAAGGTATAGATAACGCAAAAGGCAAATATATTGCCTTCCAAGACAGTGATGACGTTTGGTTATCAGACAAGTTGGAAAAACAGGTTAATGCGTTAAAGCAAAACAATGCAGACCTTGTTTTCTGTAAAAATTTTATATTCGGAAATTTAAGAAAAAAAATAGTACCCAGTAATTTCAAAACCGGGTTTTTAGAAAAGGGAACAATACCATACGGTATTAGAACTCAAACAATACTAGGAAAAAGTGACATTTTTTTAAAAGAAAAATTCGATGTAACATTGCCAAGATTTCAAGAATTCGAGTTACTTTTAAGAATTCAAAAGAAATATTCAATATACTGTCTTGATGAAGCAGAAGTTAATTATTTTGTACAAAAAGATTCCATTTCAAGGAACCCGGAAAAGCTACTAAATGCTTGGAATTATATATTAAACAAACACAAGAACCTCTCACAAGATTATTCCAAATCTTTGGACACTTTGGCAACATCGGTTCTTTATGATGCTTTTAATGTAAAAGACAAGAAAATAAAGTCAAATTTGTTTAATATCGCATTTAAATTCAGTAATTCAAGAAACACAAGATTACATTATTTGTTTCATAAATTTCATGTTTATAAAACAAGAGAACTTATGGTTAAATCAATTACGATACCGACAAAAAAGGTAATAAAAACATTTAGGAAAGTTATATAAAACAATGAATAATACGGACTTAATATCAGTAATAATACCGACTTATAACAGAGCACATCTCATAAAAAGATCTGCTCAAAGTGTTTTGAATCAAACTTATAAGAATTTAGAACTTATAATCGTTGATGACGGTTCTACAGATAACACGAAAGAAATTATAGATTCGATAAAAGATGAAAGAATTGTATACATAAAGCAAGAAAACCAAGGAGTATCCGCAGCAAGAAACACAGGTGTCGAAAAGGCAAAAGGCAAATATATTGCTTTTCAAGATAGCGATGATGTTTGGCATTTGGACAAATTGGAAAAACAACTTTTAGCAATACAAAAAAACAATGCAGATCTTGTTTTCTGTAAACTGTTTAAATTCGGGAATTTAATGAAAAGAAAAGTACCGAAAAATATAAAAGAAGGTTTTTTACAAAAAGATATTCTACCGATAAATATTTTCCCTCAAACTATACTTTCAAAAGCATATATTTTAAAAGAAAACAAATTTAATATTCACATGTTAAGTGTTGAAGATTTTGAATTATTATTAAGAATTCAAAAAAAGCATTCAATTTATTGTATTGATGAAGCTTTGGTTGATTATCACGTGCAAAAAGATTCTTTATCGGTTAACAACGAAAGAAGAGTAAAATATATAAAAGATATATTAAACGAAGATAAAACAATTTTAACGACTTATTCTTCTTCGTGTCTAAAACTTGTGGCTGAAGATTTGCTTTATGATTCTATTAATATAACTGATTCTAAAGAAAAAAAAGAAGCATTAAAATTCATATTTACAATCGACAAATCGGTAAGTTTAAAATTAAAATACTTTTTTCATAAAATGTATCTATATAAATTAAGAGCTTTAATATATAAAACAGTATCAACAACTATAAAAAAAATATTAGCTATATCAAAATGACTTTGTTTTGTATAAACGTTTTTGTTCCAGATACTTTTCCTTGTTTGTTTTCTGTAATTCTATATATTTTTTAGATTTTTCTTTTCTTAAAAGCCAACTAAAAATAAATTTTCTTAACAATGTTAATTTAGTATCCAGGTAAATAAGAGATGTCTTCTTTCCGAAATGTTTAAAAAAAACGTAATATGTTCCGGTAAATGCAATCGAAAATTTATTTATTATACCGCTTGAAGATTTTGACATATAATGAGATATCTTTGCTTGCGGTACGGACTTTATGTTATAACCTTTATTTTTTATTCTAAAATTTAAATCCGCGTCTTCAAGATACATAAAAATTTTTTCATCAAATAAACCGACTTTATCCAATGCTTCCTTCCTTATAAACATATCCGCACCGGAAATATATCCTACTTCTTTTATTTTGTTTGAATAATTGAACCTGCAATAATTTTTTTTCTTGTTGAATTTGGCAATTATATTGTAAACCAACTCCATATATCGCCAATAAAAATAAGAACCGACCGTATTTGTATACATCATATAAGATTCTTCCGGAACTTCATTTACATTATAAAGGTTTCCCCCGCATACTCCTACTTGTTCGTTTTGTTCCATATAATCATAAAATATTTTTATTGCATTATTTATTAATTCCGTATCGGAATTCAAAAGAAATATATATTTACCTTTTGACTGTTTTATTCCCAAATTGTTTGCTTTTCCAAACCCTAAATTTTCTTTTGATTGGATTATTGTTATTCTGTTCTGAAATGTTTTCTTTAATTCTTCTACCGAACCGTCTTTCGAATCGTTATCTACAACGATAACTTCGTATTCAATACCTTCCGTTTTATCGAATACGGATTGTATTGTTTGTTTTGTCAGTTCTTTTGTATTATAACTTACTATTATTATTGATACCTGCACTTATTATCCTCGATTTAAAGAATTTTTATATTCCTCTTTATCTATTTTAAACATTTGTTTATAAACTTCAGTAGATTTTACTATCAAATATATTTTTTTTAATATAAATTCAGGCATTATTATATTTATTATTATTCTTATAACGTTTGTCATCTGTGCTTCAAAATAAATAAACCATGATTTCTTTCCAAAAATTTTAAAATAAAATTGATATTCGTTATGTTTTCTTAGTCTATAATTTTTTAATATATTTTCATCGTTGTTTGTTTTAAACGAAGCGTTTTCCAAATGCAGTATTTTTACTTGCGGTATTGATTTTATGAAATAGCCGCAATCTCTTATTCTAAAATTTAAATCAACATCTTCTCCGTACATAAAAATACTTTCGTCAAAAAAACCTGATTTATCAAGTGCTGTTTTTCTTATAAACATGTCCGCACCTATAATAAAACCAACTTCTTTTACTTTATTGGAATAATTAAAATTGCAATAAAATTTTTTCCCGTTAAATATAGCAAAAAGCTTTGAAATTATTTGTATGGTTCTCCAATAAATGTACGAACTTATACTTTTCCCATATTTACAATAAGATGTTGCCGGTTCTTTTTTTATACTGTAAAGATTTCCTCCGCATACTCCTACTTGTTCGTTTTGTTCCATATAATCATAAAATATTTTTATTGCATTATTTACTAACTTTGTGTCCGGATTTAAAAGAAAGATATATTTACCTTTAGCTTGTTTTATTCCCAAATTGTTTGCTTTTCCAAACCCTAAATTTTCTTTTGATTGGATTATCGTTATTCTATCCTGAAATGTTTTTTTTAATTCTTCTACGGAGCCGTCTTTCGAATCGTTATCTACAACGATAACTTCATATTCAACACCTTCCGTTTTATCGAACACGGATTGTATTGTTTGTTTTGTCAGTTCTTTCGTATTATAACTTACTATTATTATTGATACCATTATCTTACCATAATTGCCTGAAAAACAGGCATAATATACTTAACACAAATATATAACGTTTTATACTTTCTGTTTTTTATTAAATAAAAGAAAAATTTTTTATATCTGTTCAATTTTCGGGTATCAATTTCGTTAATATTGCCCGACACTTGTTTACTATAACATATTTTTTTTATTTCTTTTATTTTGTTTAAAACACCAATATTTTTTAAATTGGTAACATTTATAATATTCCATAACGCTATTGTTATTTCTCTTTTTTTTATTTGCTCTGAAAAATTATATTTTTCTCCGGAATAAACAGTTAATATTTTTTTATTTACAACATCAAAAATATTTTGTTTATATTTTTCATATGATAATTTCTTTTTTACAAAACGATAATCATAATACGGTACATTCGATACGGAATACAATTTTTCCGAACATAAACAATATTTTAAATTAAACAAACCGTCTTCATTATTATATATTTCGTCATCAAATTTTATATTGTTATTTTTTATTATTGATAACTTGTATATACAAGACCAAACGCTCGGCAACAAGAAACCTGTTAATGTGCCATCGTCCACTATTTTATCCATTATGGAGTTTATATCTATTATTCCTGAAGGTATTCGCTGTTTTCTTTTTATTTTATTTAGTCTATGAACTTCATAAAAGCCATAAACGACTAAATCCACATTATTTTCTTCAATTTTTGAAACGGAATCGGAATAAACATTTTTCTCAACAAAATCGTCACTATCTACAAAGGTTATATATTCTCCTTCGGCAACCTCTATTCCTTTATTTCTTGAATAAGAAACGCCACTGTTTTTTTCTAAATGAATTACTTTAATATTCGAATTGTTTTGTTTATATGAACTACAAATATTTAGTGATGAATCTGTTGAACAATCATCTACCAGTATTAATTCAAAATCTTTAAAATTTTGATTTAATATTGAGTCTATACATTGTTTTAAATATTGTTCCGCATCAAATACGGGAACTACTATGCTTAATTTCATAATAAAAATATATTCTTTATAATTATTTTTTATATTATACAAAAAAAACAGGAAGATATTTTTATCTTCCTGTTTTCATTAATTCATAAATATTTATAATTTTTATTAACTGAAAAACTTTTTAAAAAAGCTATCATTTTTTTGAACTGCATCTCTCGGCACTTCGCCCATAGTTTTTGCAAATTCAAACAAAGCTTTTTTCTGTTCGGAATTTAAACTTTTCGGAACATTTACATTTACTTTAACGTACAAGTCTCCCCTTACTCCCCTTCTGCCGAGTTTAGGGAACCCTTGATCTCTAACTCTTAAAACTGTTCCGGGTTGTGTTCCGGAACCGATTTTAACTTTAACTGTTCCGTCTAATACAGGAACATCATATTCCAATCCTAACGCTGCTTGTGCAAACGTAAGTTTTATTTCCGTATGTAAATCGTCACCGTCTCTTACAAATCCCGGTTGCTTTTTCAAATGTATAACGACATACAAATCTCCCGGTTGTGCACCTTTCGGACCTGCATCACCTGCACCGGAAACTCTTAACGTACTTCCGTCGTTAACACCTTGAGGTATTCTTACTTTTATTGTTTTATTTGTTCTTATTGTGCCTGTTCCTCTGCAAGTAGGACAAGGATCGTCTATAATTTGTCCTTCACCGTGACATCTCGGACAAGTTTGACTGAAAGAGAAAAATCCTTGGCTTACTCTAACCTGTCCTCTGCCTTTACATTGAGGACATGTTTTAGGACTCGTTCCTGCTTTTGCTCCTGTTCCGCCGCAAGTTTGGCAAGTATCTCTTTTTGTAACATCCAAAGAAACTTCTTTGCCTGTCATCGCATCAAGCATTGATATATCCAAATCGTATCTTAAATCAGCACCTTTTCTGTATTGTCTTTGGGCTCCGCCCGACGATCTTCCTGCTCTTCCTCCGCCGAATATATCTCCGAATATATCTCCGAATATATCTCCCATATCGCCCATATTTCCGAAACCGCCCGCACCTGCACCGCCCATACCGTTCATCCCCTCATGACCGAAAGCATCGTATTGTTGCTTTTTTTGCGGATTGGACAAAACGTCGTAAGCTTCGTTTATCTCTTTAAATTTTTCTTCGGCTTCTTTGTTTCCCGGATTTCTGTCCGGATGATATTTTATTGCCAAATGTCTGTATGCTTTTTTTATTTCTTCGGCCGATGCTCCTTTTTGAACACCTAAAACCTCATAAAAGTCTTTTTTCATCACCTTGCTCCTATTTTAGCTAAACAACTTTTATTTTTTGTTTACAACTTCGCATTTACTTCCTTTATGTACCAGCCACTTCGTTTTTACCTTTGTACACCGCAGTCAGTAAATTGCTCGTTATAAACTAAAAACTTAAAAGTCTTTGAAAGCTAACAACGACTATATTGTATTTTATATTTTTATTTAACTATATTTCTCTCTTATTTCTTTTGCATATTTTGCTAAATCATCTGGTATATATTTTGTTTCTTTTATATTTAACAAATCTAATTCTTCTTTTATTGCTCTTGTATCTCCTATTTTAAAAATATACCCATCAAATAAAGCTATATTTATATCTGTATTCTCAAATGGATATATAAAAAAAGCACCACTTTGAGCTATAATTCTTGGATTATTCATTTTAGGTTTAACCAAGTAACATTGTGTAAAAGTGTCTAATTTTAATGCATCATTATACCAGCTTGGTATTTCATTTTTAAGCTGCCAATTTAATTCTGGTACAAATGTTGAAATAAATATATTAAATATTTCATCAAGATCAAAAGTAACTTTTTTTAGATATTCTTCGTAGCCATATCTATAGTTATTTACAAACTTTTCTATCAAAAAACTTTTCTGTTTAGGTGATATAATTTTCATATCAAGATGTTTGTTTTTTGAATCAATTAAATAATTCTCAAATAAAAATTCTAATTTAATCATATCTTCAATACTAAATTTTTCCTTATTTAGCATTTCTTCTAAATTAGAAACATTAAAATCCCCTTTATGTTTTATAATATATAAATTAAAATTTTTATATATCTCACTTTTTTTATTTTTAGAAAAAATATCAACTATATATTTAAGATTCTTTTTATCTTTTTTTCTTAGTTTAGATAATACAGATAAAACGGTCACGGTATCCGAATCATAATATTTAATATTCTTTTCTTTCACCAAATATAAAAAAACAGTTTTAGAACCATCATTCTTTTGTCCACAAGCAAAAAATAAAGCTAATAATGGATCAGATGTAACATCTAACAATCTGTTTGGAACTTCATAATGTCTCATTTTTGTAAGAATATCAAAAGTTGTCATATTTTCAAATTCATTTGGATTTGAAGCAATAAAATCTTTATATATTAATCTTTCATTGCCAATTAAATTTTTATTTTTAAATAAACTCGTTTTTTCATCTTCTATTCTAATCAGATTTTTATTGTTTTTACTTGGAGCTCTAAATACTATTTCAAAATTATATTCTTCTTTTAATGAATTATAAATTTCTTCAATATTATTTATAAGAATATTTAATTCTTCTAAATTTTTCTGTTTTTTTAAATCTCTAATTTTTTCTTTTAGTTCATCAAAACTTTCATACTTTCCTATATTTATTAAATAATCATGCAAATATATTATTATTTCGACAAAAAGCAACTGCGTTTTTAACCAATGTAATTCTTTATTATCAGAAATTTTTGAAATAAGAAATTTAATTTTTTCTAAATAAGTCATATTATTTAATTTATATAAAATTTCATTTTTTTTCATTATTGAAAAAGTAGGATAAATTTCTTTATATAAAATATTATCAACAAAAATATCTAAAACTTTTGTCTTATTGTTATCTACCTTTTTATTAAAATATTTATATAAATTTTCTATTTCATAATCTTTTAATTTATTATCAATATCTTTTATTGATTTTATAAATTCTTTTCTATTAGTATTTTTTAATGAATTATAGAAGTTTTCTATTTTTTTTAAATTACCAAAATAAAAAGTTTCTTCTGTATTTAAATATCTATATAAATACCGAATTATTCTAATAAAAATTCTTAACAGTTTATAATCAATAAAAAAAGTGTGTATATTTTGAATTTGCTTTATAAAATCTTTTATAGTATTTATTGTTACTATTTCATTTTTTTGTTTCTGTTCTTTCATTAAATAAACCTTACTTATTTTATATTATTTTTTATTGAGCTACTAACAAACTCTAAAAGTTTTTATTTATTATCTCTATTTTTCATTATTTTCTAAAAAGAACTGTCGTCACTGTTAATATCAAATTTTTTATTTTCGTATATAGCGGTAATGTCTTCTTTAAAATCATTTTTTTCAATGTATTTTAATTTGTTTTGTTCATCAAAAAGTTCTGTGCTAATAAGAATTCTTTTTTCTTCATTTTTTTGGTTTATTGTTCTAAAAAACAATCTACTAAATTCAAAATATGTTTTGTTTCCTCTTATATACAGAGCATCTCTATAAAAGAAACCTTGGGTTCTAAGTATAGATCGTAAATCATTAAAATCTAAAATATAAAAATTATATGTAATAGTTAATTTTTCTTTTAGCCATAAAATTAATGAGTGATTTAGCATTAAGATTTGTCGTATTTCTTTTTTATTTGTTTTATTTTCATTAGTTAAAAAAGTTACAAGATTATCAAGATTTTTTGATGTTGCTTCTAGTCTATCAATTAATTTCACTTCTGTTTCATGAGCTTGTCTATCCAAAAATCTTTGAAACAATCCTGCAAATTGTTCTTTTAAATACTTTGTTATATCATTTACGGATTCAAAATCTTTAATATTATTATTGATTTTTAATTTTTTTATTTCTTCAATAAATGAATAAATTTTTGAATTATCAACATATTTATATTTTATATTTTCATTTCCTTTGTTCAAAAGATATGTGTTATATTCAGAGTTAACATTTTTTTCAATAAAAATATAAACTTGTTTTTTTTCATCCAATGCTGTTTTCAACTCTTGTTGAGAAATTGAATATGAATTATCATTTTTAGACTCCGATCCATATCTTCCACCGATAATAGAAATCAATATATCTGCATTTTTTATTTCGCTATAACAATAGTTTTCTAGTTCCTCCTGGCTACCATAAGATATATCACCTTCTTCATTTCTTATTGGTTCATAACCCAATGTTTCTAAGAAATTATCTAATTCCGCTCTAACATGTTTCAAATCATAAAAAGTTGAACTAATAAACACTCTAGGTTTTGCCATAAATTTCTCCTAATAATTTAATAAAATCATTAAAAAATATCTTTTAATACTCTTTAAAAATCTTATCTTTTAAACTTGCGAAACTATCAATAGGCAAAATGCCTATTGATAGTTCTATTTTTTCAAATATCTTACAACTTTTTGAATAACTAAAGATTTTGAACTTTAGGCTAGGCACACCGTGCCGAAGTTTACATTGAAAAGTAAATGAGGCACGGTGTAACGAAGCATAAATTCAAAAGATTAGTTATTTCTTGTCGTCAACTACTTCAGCATCAACTACATTATCGTCACCTTTCGGTGCTTCCTGTTGTGCTTGTCCTGCATTAGCACCTGCAGCACCTTGTGCGCCTGCTTGTTGCTGTTGTTGTGCTGCTTTATAAACTTCTTCCGCTAACTTATGTGAAGCATCTGAAAGTTTGTCTTTAGCTTCTTTAATTTTTGCTATATCGCCACCTTTAATAGCTTCTTTTGTGTCGTTAATAGCTTGTTCGATTTTCAATCTCTCGTCTTGAGAAATCTTGTCGCCATGCTCTTTCAAACTCTTTTCTGTTGCATAAACCAAATTGTCGGCTTCGTTTTTAGCTTCGATTTCTTCTTTTTTCTTCTTATCGTCTGCTGCATATTGTTCAGCTTCTTTAACATATTTATCTATATCGTCTTTAGAAAGTTTTGTTGAAGAAGTAATTTTAATAGACTGCTCTTTACCTGTTCCCAAATCTTTTGCAGATACGTGCAATATACCGCTTGCATCGATATCAAATGTAACTTCAATTTGAGGAACTCCTCTCGGGGCAGGCGGTATTCCGTCGAGCATAAATCTTCCCAACGAAACATTATCTTTTGCCATAGGTCTTTCACCTTGCAAAACGTGTATTTCTACTCCGGGCTGATTATCTTGTGCAGTAGAGAACACTTGAGATTTCTTTACAGGAATTGTTGTATTTCTGTCGATGATAGGTGTTCTGACATTTCCTAAAGTTTCAAGACCTAATGTTAAAGGTGTAACATCAAGTAAAAGAATATCTTTTACATCACCTGTTAAAACTGCTGCCTGAACTGCTGCACCGTTGGAAACACATTCCATCGGATCAATTCCTCTTTCAACAATTTTACCTACATAGTTTTCAACAAATTTTTGAACTATAGGCATTCTTGTAGGTCCACCAACAAGAATAACTTTTGTTAAATCTGCACTTGTAAGTTTTGCATCGCTTATTGCTTGGTCAATAGAGGCCTTACATCTTTGAACTATAGGATCTACCAAGTTTTCAAGTGTTGCTCTTGTAAGTTTCATTGCCAAATGTTTCGGTCCTGTAGCATCTGCCGTGATAAACGGTAAATTGATATCTGTTTCAAGAATATTAGAAAGCTCGATTTTTGCTTTTTCTGCAGCTTCCTGCAATCTTTGAACTGCCATTTTATCGTTTCTTAAATCGATACCGTTTTCTTTCTTAAATGTTTCTGCTATATAATCTATAACAGCTTTATCCATATCGGTTCCGCCGAGCTTTGTATCTCCGGATGTTGACAATACTTCAAATGTTCCTTCAGATCCCATTTCCATTATTGTACAATCCAAAGTTCCACCACCGAGATCGAACACCAATATTTTTTGTTCTTTACCGACTTTATCTATACCGTAAGCAAGCGATGCTGCCGTAGGTTCGTTAACAAGTCTTACTACCTCCAAACCTGCAATTGCACCTGCATCTTTTGTTGCTTGTCTTTGGTGATCGTTAAAGTATGCAGGAACGGTAATAACAGCTTTATCTACTGTTGTTCCCAAATATGCTTCTGCATCTTTTTTAATTTTCTGTAAAATAAAACCTGAAAGTTGTTGAGGAGTAAACTCTTTACCGTTAATTTTATATTTATAGTCTTCTCCCATTTTTCTTTTAAATGCAGAAACTGTTCCTTCCGGATTTGTTACCGCCTGTCTTCTTGCAGGTTCACCAACCAACAATTGACCGTCTTTTGTAAATGCTACATAAGAAGGAAAAGCTTTTCCTCCGAGAGTTGTACCTTCTGCTGAAGGGATAAGTGTTACTTTACCGCCTTCCATAACCGCCGCTGCCGAGTTCGATGTACCTAAATCAATTCCAATAATCTTAGACATTTTCTTGTCCTCCTAATTTTATATTTTTTTTATTCTTATTTTTCTTCTTTATTTTCTTCTTTATTTTCTTCTTCTTTCTTTTCTTCTTCCTTCTTCTTTGCTACTTTAACTCTTGCAGGTCTCATAAGTTTTCCGTTTAATTTATAACCGTTTTGATAAACTGCAAGAACCGTTCCTTCTTCTACTTCATCCGTCTCAACCTGATCTAACGCTTCGCAAACATTATGGTCAAACTTTTTATTTAAACACTCTATCTTTTCTACACCTTCTTCTTTCAACATTTTGGTAAATTCGTTGTATATCATTTCAAGACCGATTTTAATACTTTTTAAGTCTTGTCCTGCTCTAACACTTATCATTGCCTGCTCAAAAACATCGTATATACTTATATTTCTTTCCAATATTTTTGCTTTACCGAAATTTATATATTCACCTTTTTCTTTTTCGGTTCTGTTTCTTAACGTTTGATATTCGGCAACACTTCTTAAATATTCCGCTTTATATTCGTCTGCCTGTTTTTGTTTTTCTTCCAAAGACTGTTTCAAAATATCAAGTTCGGACAATTTTACATCTCTTGCTATATCTTCAACTTTCTCTTCAGCTTTTTCTATTTTTTCTTCCGCAATTTTTTCTGCTTTTTCTTCTATTTTTTGTTCTTCTTTTTCTTTACTCTTCATCTTGCTCATCTCCCATTTTTAATAAGAAACCGTTAACTATATTTGAAACAGAATTTACCAACGCCATCATCTTATCGTAATCCATTCTCTTAGGTCCTATTATTCCTAAAACTCCGACTATTTTATCTCCATACGAATAAGATGTTTTTACTACGCTTAAATTCTTTAATTCCGTTAAATCCTGCCCACCTATTTTTACATTTACAGTTGCTTCGTCCAAATCTTTACCTATTATTTCTATAAGCCGATCTTTATCTTCATTCAATTTCATTAAACTTCGTGCAGACTCAAAATCCGTAAAGTCCGGAACAGATAACACATTAGATGTTCCATCGACATAAATATCTTCCTGAATACTATCTATAACTCCGCAAATTTGTTCTGCAAGCTGTAACATATCGTTCTGTTTATCTTGATACTTTTCTACTTCTACTATTAATCTTTTTGAAGCTTCTTCTACTGTTAATCCTCTAAGCTTATTATTTAAAAATTTCTTCAATTCATATAATTCTTCGCTATCTACACTAAGATTTATCATCTTATGTTTAACTATACCTGTTTTAGTTAAAAGTATAACCATAACCTGACTTTTTGAAACCTGCATCAATTCTATATTTCTTATTTCGTTAACTTTAGCTTTAGGTGCTGTAATAAATCCGGTATAATTTGAAAGTCCCGACAATATTTTAGACGTTTGAGATAAAAGACTTTCTATTTCTTTTGTCTTTTTTTCATATTCCTGTTTAATTCTTTCTTCTTCTTCAACTGCCAATCTTTGCAACTCAACTAAAGAGTTAACATATGCCTTATACCCTGCATCCGTAGGTATTCTTCCTGCAGATGTATGAGGATGCGTTAAAAATCCGTCTTTTTCAAGTTCTGCCATTAAATTTCTTAATGTTGCAGGTGACAAATTAAATTTGTATTTTTGTTCCAATACGGACGAACCGACAGGTTTACCTGTTTTTATATACTCGTGAATAACGGCATACAAAACCCTTGCTTTTCTTTCCTGTAAAATACTTTCGGATATTTGTCTCATTTTAGTTGAAAAGTTGAACGGTTGAAAGGTTGAAAAATTTTATTATTTTCATCCAATCTCCTATTCTTCTAATCCTCCATTCTTCAAATTTAGCGCTCTAATATTATTAGCGCTCAAATCTTACAAGTGCTAATTATAACACAGTAGCAGAAATTTGTCAAGTTTTTATTTTATTTCGATATTATTTTTGGATTTTTGATATTGTTGGAAGGAAACAAGTATCTCGTTATCCAACCTTTTTGTGTTTGTTAAAAGATAATACAATGCGTTATCAACCGAAGGAAACATTGATATAAATTTATCTAAAAATTCCCGGTTATGCGGAGCCAACAAAAACGCTTTCATATAATATTTTTTTGAATTTTCTTTATCATTTAAAAACTCATAATCTTTCCCCGTTATAAACCAAACGAACTCCCTGTTATAACTTGGATTTATAATACTTAATTTTTTTAACAGTTCCAGGGATTTTTCATATTCTTTATTATCATAATAGGCAATAGCCATATTGTACAATACTCTCGAATGATTAGGGTTTTTAATTATTGCATCATGATATAAAGAATATTGATTATTATAAACAATTCCCCTCTCATAAGATATTGCAGTATTTATAGTAAATAAAATTGTGATAAATATTATTAACAATTTGGGATTTATATACTTTTGTAATTTTATGACAAGCAAGCCGAATAAAATCGATACAAATATCATCGGATAATACATATATCTGTCTGCAACGGTATTAAGTAAAGGTATTAAATTGCTTACCGGCAAGTAAGCAATTATTACGGATAAAATTGAAAATTTAATATATTTGTCTTTGACATACACTGTTATAAAAAAAAGTGCAGTTACAAAAATAAGCATTAACGAAAAAATATATTTTGAAAATATCAATGTGTAATCTACCGATAAATTTATCGGATATAAAATGTGAATAGTATTATAAAATAAGGCCGTAAAAAAAGTATATACATAAGTTGTTACACTGGATAAAGGAATCATATTTGCAGGTAAACTGTGATATATTGAAAAATATAACGGTACGGGAAATCTTTCAACCCAAAAAAAGAAAAACAAAAATATAATGGTAGCAAACACTATAAGAGAAAATTTAATAAGTTTTTTATCTTCTTTCAATAAAAAAACATACAGAAAAATTATTACCGGTAATACTATCGCATTTTCTTTTGAAAAGAAAGCAAGGCAAGCAAAACAAAAAACCATCAAATACAAAAATTTTTTATTTATTAAAATATTTTTACTATCGAAAAAATTTAAGAAATTTAATGCTATAAGAGAGAACATTGAAAATAATAAATCCGCTCTAAAGCAAACTGCACTGACAACTTCTGTTTGTATCGGATGTAACGAAAAAAACAATGCGGCTACAAAAGGGAATACTTTATTGTTTATTTTCAGATTATAACAAAACAGAAACACCAACAAAGAATTTATGCTGTGTAAAAATAAATTTACAAAATGATAACCGAAAGGATTTGTACCAAATAAATGATAATCGAATATTAGGGATGCTATAGTAAAAGGTCTTGCCCCACATCTTATGGGCAAGACACTTAACAAATTCTTAGGATTTAAAACGTCAAATATATTTGAAAAAACACTTATAAAAGAATTATTTACTATCAGTACAAAATCATCTAAAACAAAATTATTAAATAAAACCTTATATCTTAAAACAAAAGAAACAACAAATATAAATATAATCCCAAATACTAATAGTCTATCCTTAACTTTTAGCAATTAAATTATATTATCTCCATATTTATTTGATCTATTAATATTTTTAATTTTATATCCGTAGGTTCCAAACTATAACAAATTTCAGCATAATCTCTTGCTTCACCCAATCTTGTTTCTTTAAGACATTTTACTGCTTTTTTATAGAGATTTTCTATTCTTTTTTCATTGTTTTCTTGTATGGTATAATATCTGCACATACCTACATAATCAACAAATTTAGGATATTTTTTATACAATTTATAAATTAAATTTGTTGCTTTTGTAAATTTTTCATCAACGAACAAATCTACAGATTCCAAAAATATTTTTCTATCTCTGGAATTATCCAATGCATATAAAACCATTTCTTTTTCATTTAACAATCTGTTATACAAAGATTTCATATTTTCTTCCGGAGCCAATTCGTTTACTTTCTTTATAAACAAGAAACCTTCATAATAATTTCCTTCTTTAACTGTTCTTCTTATTTCTATACGATAATCTTTAACTATATTCTTTGTATAATAAACTTTTTTTTCTTTCAACAATAAAATTTTATTTTTTAATTCATTTGCTTTTTCATTGTCGGCATACTTGATTAAAATTTGATCTACACAATTTTCCGCTTTTTCAAATTCGCCTTCAAAATAATAATTTTTTGCCATCTTCAGACTTTTTTCTAAAGGACCTGCTTCCGCCCTCTTTTCACTTAAGCCATCCTTTGTTATAGCAAAAGCCACAGACGTTGTAAAAATAAACAAAGAGACTAATAATAATACTTTTTTTATTGTCATATTATGCACCCCAATAATAATTTTTTACTCCAATAAAAAACTTCTTTATACTCTTAAAAAATCCGCTTTTAGAATTATTTTCAACTAAAATATTCGGATTAGGAGCAGAGATTATAGCAATCTTTTCATCATTAAACAAATAATCCACCGTCTTTTTTGCAACCATTTCCGTTACTTTCTGTCTGCTATCATATAAATTCTTTTTATCATTTAAAATTTTATAAATAGTCTTAACTAAATTAGGAATATCCAAAGGTTTTGCCATATAGTCATAAGCTCCCATTTTCATGGACTCTACGGCAATTTCAACCGACGTATGAGCTGTAACAACAAGGGTCATTAAATCCGGAATTATTATTTTCATTTTCTTTATCAAACTAAGGCCGTCTATATCCGGCAATCTATAGTCAACAATTACAACATCAAAAGAAGAGTATTTAATTATAGCTTCGGCATTTGCTCCGTTTTCAACAGCTTCAACAAAAATATTTTCCGCTTCCAATGCTGCTTTCAACGATATTCTTGCCGTCTCATCATCTTCAATAATTAATACTCTCGGTTTTTCAACCGCATCCTTATTTCCCGTCTCACTTTCGGATACAACGTTTTCTTCTTGTATGGTTTCTTCCGGAATTTCTTCCTTGGCAACAACAGTCTCCGTCACAGTCTCTTTTTCTGCTACATTTTCTTCTGCTATATTTTCTTTTTCTATTGTATTTTCATTTTCCATTTTAATTCCTCATAAATATATACTAATTAACAATTTTAGCAGTTATGAATATTGTAAGCTCTGTTCTACCTTTAGTTTTTTGAACACTCTTAAACAAATATCCCAACAAAGGAATATCTCCCAACAAAGGAACTTTATTTACTGTTTCAGATTCATCTTCTCTTATCAAACCGCCTATACTTGCAGCTTCTCCGCTTCTCAACATCAAAGTTGTAGTGGATTTTGTTGTATTTATGATAGGAGTTCCGTCTACACCTTGACCATCCTGATAACTTTGTTCAGGAGATACGGATAAAACGATAGAACCGTCTCTGTTTATTTGAGGTTTAACTTTTAATTTTATACCTGCTTGTTTAAAAGATGTTGTTCCTGTTATTGTTCCTTCAGAGCTAACAGACTGACTTTCTACGTAAGGAATTTCTTTTACGATATCTATCGATGCTTCCTGGTTATTTAAAACCAACAATTTAGGATTTGATAGAATTTTGGCATTTCTTTCTTGAATTCCGGCTTCTATATGAGCATTTATACTCCAATCATCACCCTCCAATACGGAAACACCTATTGCTCCAAAACTATGTCCTAAAGAAACGCCTCCCGGTGTTTTATAAATAAAATTATTCATTTTAGGATTAATTGTGCTTGGAAGTCCGGAAGGATTTACCAAACCATCTCTAAAAACACCTTCCCAAGCAGTACCTATATCAAAATTATTCGATAAATTTATTTCAACGATTTTTGCTTCTAACAACACTTGTTGAGTCGGAACATCCAAAGATCTTATAAGACCTTCCATTTTATCAAGACTATCTGCCAAATCCGTAATAATCAAAGAATTTGTTCTTTCATCGGATACAATTTTACCGCCTTTTGATAATCTTGTTGCCAAAATTTTCTCTAAAGCCGATGCCTTAGCATAGTTACAAAAAATAACTCTCGAAACCGTAATATGATTTCCGTCTGCTTTACTTTTAATAACATAAATATTTGCTTCACCTTGTTTAACATAGTACAAATCATAAGTATCAAGCAAAGCGTTCAAAGCTTCTTCTGCCGTAACGTCTTTTAAAGACAACATAATTTTTTTCTGGTATAAATTGGTATCGGATATCAATCTCATACCGGTTTTCATACTTAATACGTTTAAAACTGTGTACAAGGTTGTTCCTTGAAAATCAACAGATATTAAATTTGTGGAGTGTAATCCTCCCTCTCCTTCCTTTGCCGCAAAAACAAAGCCCGAATCAAACATCAAAGCTACAGCCAACAATGCAACTAAAATTTTCTTCATTTTCTCTCCTTATTTTTTAATTTTCTGTTTTTACAGTATATATTCTACCATAATAATTTACATTTATACTATTTTCATTTATCTTAACAATCTTGCAATTCTTATAGGTATTTCCGACATAATAAAATTTTCCTTCTATAATAACAATCGGTTTTTGTGCTTCATACATAATACCATCTATAACAATTTTATCCGGTTTTCCATAGTTAATCTTAACAGCAGCTTTGTTATTCTTTTTAGGAGGAACGTAATAATAGAACGGATTTTTCGGTATAGGTTGAAAATCTCTCCAAGACGGAATATCCCCTACATTTTTGGCTTCCATAATCTTATCGTAAAGTTCTCTGAAGTAACCGGCTTTTCTTATATCATCATCCATAGAATCTACCGAACTTCTACCGCTGAAACAATCGTTTACTTTCTCATCGAATAAAATAGGTGATGTAACTATTTTGAAATTTCCCTGATAATCCATATCAATACCATAAATTTTAGAATATCTTTCAAGTTCAAATAGGAACTTACAAACTCTTTCGTAATCGGCACTCATACTTATGGTCGTGGCAATATTATCATTTTTTTGCTCTTGAGTAATGGATTCTTCACTTGCAGGAATATCCAAACTTTTAAGTAAGTCCAACACTTTAACTTTATATGCCGTCTTATTTTGTTCGTTGGAATAGAAAGTATCTTCATACATGGACAATATCTTCATTATATAACTTTTCTGTTCATCCATGTTTGTTTGTATTTGGACAAAATCATCCAGTTGTCTGCTGATATTATAGAAATTATCATAAACAACTTTTCTTTCATTTTTGATTCCGGAATACTTGCAATACAACATCTTGTAACAAAAGAATGCTATCGCTAAGAAAAACAACAAATTAAATATAAAAGCCAATATTCTATTATTTTTGTTCATTTTATCACTTCCTTGATCTTAATGGTATTGTAACTTTTAAAGCTTTTACTAAAACTTTATTTATCTTTTTTTCTTCTAAATCCTGAATGACAACATCTTGTCCCAAATAAGTACTCTTTTCAAGTGCGGCACTTAAAACGGGTGTATAATCATAAAAACTTGTAAGATCTTTTAATACGTCGTTACCGATAGTCAAATGCAAAGAAGAAGAATTTCCCTTAAAAGACAAATCCAACACGGAATTGTCGGCAGGCAAATAAGCTCCCAAATCTCTAAATATAAAACCATACGATGTTCTTTGATCTAGCTGTGTTTTAACTGCAAGCAATTTATAATAAATAGTTTCCCATTCCTTTTCTATATCGGCAATTTTATTATTTGCTCTTTTTTGTTCTATATCTCTTTTCGTATTTTCTATCTTTTCATTGTAAGCACCAACTTCAAGATATTCTAATAAAGAAAATACCAATATAGCTATTATCAACAAATGAACAAAGAAATTTAATATTTTCAAAAATCTTACTGCCGCACTACCATACTTTTCTTTTGTTATAATACCATCTATATAATTCATACTATACATTCTTTGACTCCTTTTCAAGTGCTAATCCGAGAGCAATAGGCAGGAAAAATCCTAAAGTCTTATTGGAATAACCAACAACTTTATTATTTTCCAAAGGATTCCATTTTGTTGTCGGAACACCTAAAGTTTCTTCAATGAAAGAATCTATACCTTCCGTCAAAGCACCTCCTCCCGTAATAACAATTCTATCAAGAGATACTATAGCTTGTCTTGTAACACAATGTTCTATCGTTCTGAACACGGTTTCTATTAATGACGGTAAAGTTTTCTTTAATACATTTCTCATATTAAAATTAACTTTTTGTCTTAAATCTTCTCTTCTCTTTATTTCCTCGGCCAACTTTTCGGATATCGTATAGAAAGATGCTATTTCTTTTGTAATATCATATCCTCCGAAATCAATATCTTTTATAAATACAATTTCTTTATTACTCAAAACAACAACATTCGTTGTTTTATATCCTATATTCAACAAAGCTATACTTTCCGAATTTTTATAATCCGGACCAAAAGTAATAAAAGAATTTGCCAATGCAAAAGATTCAAGATTAACGCCTGCTACAGATATATCTTCCATCGAGCTAAATAAACTGAATTTTGAATTAACCTTTTCTTTCGGTACCGCAGAAAATAACACATTGCATTCTTTTTCAGAAATATTCTTAAGCACATTATAACTGGAATACATTTTATCCAAATTTTCGGTTATGGTATTTTCAATTTCAACTTTAATTTCTTTTTTTATATCTTTAGAATTAATTTTACTTCTGCTTAAAACCGCTTCTCTGTTTATTATATCTTTACCCGAAACGGCCAAAAAAACAGAATCTTTCTCTAAATCCATTTTCTTCAACATAGCAAATATCGAAGCACTTTTCGCATTTTTATCCAATGCCGATATATCTACCATGGCTGAAACAACAGAAGAATCTTTATTCTTTTGAGCAGGACTCAAAATCTTACAAATCTTAAGGAATTTTTTTCCCAAATCTATACCAATCAATCTATCCTCCATCCAACCCATTTTATTTTATTTGTATAATAATCTCCCCCACCGGGCGGAGGAGTATTTTCTCTCTTTGTATAAAAATAGTATCTCAAAGTTGTACTTATCGTATTAATACCTAATGCCGTTTTATGTGTGGCCGTTGCAGTCGCAATAATTACATAACCTCTATAAGTTCTACCATAATCAGCTGCCGCAGTATTGGTATTAGCGTAAATCTGATCTTCACCTTCTTTAAAATTAATTTTTTTCTTAACTTTAACATCATTTTTATCCGAAGGTGTTAACCTATGTAAAACAACCTCAACATTAACACCCGGATACATAGTTCCGTCAAAACTTGCTGCCAATAACGGACTTGCATAACTTACCGTAGATCCCGATTGAAACGGATTCCAATCTCTCATATTATTAGCAGAAACAAAAGGAGTAACCTCTACAAGAAACCCTCTGTTCGAACTTAATGTATCACCATTGGCAGTCAAATGAGCTGCAGTTTGCTTTTGAATATAAGCCCTCATCATTTCCACACCACCTTCTGCGGAATAGAATGTCCTGGTTTTAACTTGATCAAAAGTATCCAACAAGTTTTGGTTAACATATATCTGTAAACAAATAGCTCCGATGATTAAAACTATCATCATCGCCGTAACTGCAACAACCAAAACTGTTCCTTTTTTATTTAGCATGAAAACCCCTAAAACAGAAACAGAAAAGTCTTCTGGTCAATGTACCTTCATCAAGCATTTCCGTCATATTATCGGTTCTTGCTTCGATTTTACCGGTACTTTTATTTACTCGTCCGTCAACAATATCATCATATATAACGCCTAAATTCATCTTTCTATGTCTTGCAACGGTCGAAGGACCCGTCCAAGAGAAATAAATGGTTCTTATTATATTTGATATGGTAAGAGTTTCTACTACCTTACCATCCTTGATAATATCTTTTTTTAATACACCCAATGTCTCACTATGATGAGTAATCGTACTTATACTTACGCTGGATTCCGCATTTTCAACAAATTCACTACCGTCGGTAAAATAATATTTTTCTTTTACTACAGCTTCATATTGTTTATCGTAAACGGTAAAAGTCAAGGATATATTTCCTGTTGAACCCGCTTTTACCGGCAAAACTTGCGAATTTTTTATGGAATTACTAATATTCGTTATGAAATATCTTATACTATTTGCATTCCTTGAAACGGAAGATATTCTTCTATAAGCGTCATACGAAGATATCATCATGGTATAAACAAAAAACGCAACCATTGCCGATAAGAACAATGATATTAAAACCTCTATTAATGTAAATCCCGTTTTTTTAATCATAACTACACATCCCAATCCCAATTTGGTGCACAAGCCGTTTTTATACTGATTCTGGTATCACTATCCGCACTTCCGCCATATCTCCATCTTGCACTGGAAATAACATAATAAAAACCGGATGTATTATAATGCGTTTTATCTTTTTCCAAAGAATAAGTTACAGTATATTTATTTCTTAACACTTTAGTTTTAACTTTATATGCAGAATCAGGAATAACGGTACTCTCACTGAAAGCTTCGGAAATATAATTTTCCAAATTTCCGACGACATCATTTAAAATCATACTGTAATCTTTACTTTCCGTACTTAATCTCCATGATGCTACGAAAAAAATAAGACCGTGAAGCATCACAATAGCCGTTAAAATAATCGCTACCAAAACTTCTATTATAGTTAATGCTCGAATATTTTTTATAGAATTCATTATTATTTTTTAACCATAAAACTCATCATAATCAACAATGTCTTTACCGGCATTATAAACCCCTCTAATATAATACCCGCTCATATCCGGATATTTTGTAGTGTCAGGGTACACTTCAACTATTATAGTTCCTAATGTATTTGCCGGTTTTATAATTTTGAATGTTTTAAAATAATTATTGGTTTTTGTATTTATATATAAGGGTTCAAAAGTATCCACTTTCGCAGTACCACTGGTTGCAATAAAAGCGCCATTATTTGCTCTATACATTTTCTCTTGCGAAATAACTTTTTCAATGAATACTTTTGCTTCGCTCATCATAGCTATCTTCATATGATCTCTTCCGTGAAAGCCCCATATGGCCAAACAAACACCCACTATAAGTATCACAACTATGGATTCAATAATGGTAAAACCTTTCTTATTGTTTAACACTCTCTATCTGTTCTCCGTTTTATACATTTTGGTTGACCATAGCGTTTGCCATATTGAATATAGGCAAATACAATGCTATAACACAAATACCAACCATGAAACCTAATCCTACAATCAATATAGGTTCGATAATAGCACTTATCGTTGCAACTGCAGCATCGACTTCATCGTTATAATAATCTGTTATTTTATCAAACATCTCATCTACTTTTCCTGTTTTTTCTCCGACAGCAGTCATTCTCACAATCATTTTAGGAAATAAATCGTACTTATCCATTCTATCGGAAAAAACTTCACCGGCAACAATAGACTCTTTTATTTCCTCCAAAATCAATTTTACATAAGTATTGTTTAAAGTACTTGATGCTATTTGTATGGAAGAAACGATATCAACTCCGCTCTTTACAAGCGTTGATAATGTCTGAAAGAAACTTGCAAAAATCATCTTCGAATAAATAGGTGCAAATTTTGGAATTTTAAAGAAAAATTTATGCCACATCAACAAACCTGCAGCAGTTTTTGTCCACAATTTAAATGCAATAAATAAAACTATTAAAAAAAGTATAAGAATCAAAATATGATCAACACAGAAATGGCTGACATTTACAACCATTTGTGTAGGTAAAGGTAATTTTGCACCGAAAGATGCAAACATATCTTCAAATTTAGGAATCAATATAAAAACGATACCGATAAATACTATAACAAAAAAGCTACCTACAAATATAGGATATGACATTGCAGACTTTATTTTTCTTCTTAACTTAACGGAACTTTCAAGATGCTCTGCCAAATCTGCCAAAACTTTGGCTAATTTACCTGACTTTTCTCCTACACCAACCATCGAAACAAAGGTATTATCAAATATTTTTTTATATTTTGAAAGAGAATCGGACAAAGTCGCTCCGCCTTTAATATCTTCGGCTATTTTTAGCAACACACTATTAAAGTATGCGTTCTGTACCATTGTAGCAACATCGGAAACAGCTTCCAAAACGTTAACACCCGCATTAACAAGAGTCGATAACTGTCTGGATACAATTGCTACTTCCTGCATAGAAACCTTCGTACTGGCAGTCATCTTTTGTATCTTTGCATCCAACTCGCCCAATATCCCGCCAAAAGAAGATTTATTTATTTGAATATCGGAATAACCTTTCATTCTTAATTCTGCAATAGCACCATTTTCCGTTTCCGAAAAGACAGACCCTGAAACAGGGGCACCTAAAGAATTGCTTGCTTTGTAATTAAACTTTGGCATATATCAGCTCCTATTTTTCTGCAAGAGTAACAGAGAATACTTCCTCTATTGTCGTTTTTCCTTCCAACAATTTATTAATTGCAGCACTTCTTAATGTAACAAGACCTTGTTCGTAAGCAATTTGCCTTAACTCAACATCCGTTGCACCTTTTGCGATAGCAGCTTTTAATTCCTTTGTAATTTTTAACATTTCAAATATTGCAGTTCTTCCCTTGTACCCCGTATTATCGCAAAATTTACAACCTTCTCCCTCATATATTTTAACAGACTTATCAAGGCCTAATTTAGCATAAATTTCATCGGGAATATTTGTTTTTTCTTTTCTACATTTAGGACATATTGTTCTAACAAGTCTTTGAGCAATAATTAAATTCAAAGCATCTGCCAAAAGATAAGATTCTATTCCCATAAATGCCATTCTGGAGATTGTACTTACCGTATCATTGGTATGAAGTGTCGAGAAAACCAAATGTCCCGTCAATGCTGCCTGAACAGCAATCTGTGCGGTTTCTTTATCTCTGATTTCTCCCACAAGTATAACATCAGGATCTTGTCTCATAAAAGTTCTTAAAATACTTGCAAAAGTTAAACCTATATCGTTTCTTACGTGACATTGATTAATACCTTGAGTTTCGTATTCTACAGGATCTTCCGCTGTCATAATATTTATATCTTCGGTATTTATATGACCGAGCGCGGAATACAATGTTGTGGTTTTTCCGCTACTTGTAGGACCTGTAACAAGAATCATTCCGTATGGAGCCGTAATAGCTTCTTTGAAAAAATCCAATTCTTTCGGAGAAAATCCTACTCTTTCTATTTTCAAACCGAACAAACTCTTAGCAAGAATTCTCAGAACAATTTTTTCTCCCCATATGGTAGGTATAATTGAAACTCTGACATCGACTTTCTGACCGGAAACTTTTATTCTGCATTTTCCGTCTTGAGGCAATCTTCTTTCAGAAATATCAAGATCAGACAAAATTTTTATTCTGGAAACAATTGCCGAATAGTATTTTTTCGAAGGACCCGGCATTGAATGTAAATTACCATCTATTCTCATTCTTAAAGAAACTTCTCTTTCAAACGGTTCCAAATGAATATCACTGGCTCTTTTTGATATGGCATCAAAGAAAATAGAGTTTACATATTTGATAACAGGTGCAGATTCGGAATCTTCGATAGCATCGTTACTTAATTCTTCTATTTCCTGAACCTCTTCCTCAGCGGCAGATTCCGCCAATGAAGTTCTTACATAATATTTTTCTATGAATGATAGGATTTCTTTTTCTGAAGATAAAACTACATATATTTTTTTGTTAACCAATCTTGCTATATCATCTTTATAAACAACATTGGCAGGGTCCGCCATAGCAACAAGCAACCCATCTTCTTTTAACTCTAAGGGAACTGTCAAATATTTTCTTGCGGTCTTTTCCGGTATGAGATCTAAAACATCTCTTGAAACATCAATATCTTCTAACTTATAATACTCTACACCCAACGAAACGGATAAACATTCTAACAACTGCTCTTCAGTAATGAAACCTTTTTTTACAAGAATATTACCGATTTTTTGTTTCTTTTCAAGTGATTCTTTAAGTGCTTCCGACAACTGCTCTTTTGTTACAAATTTCTTACTTAAAAGGACTTCTCCAAGATACTTCTTTCTTAGAATTTCCAATACCATTAGAAACTCCTTCTAAAATTTAATATTTCACAAAATTTTTACACTTAGTAAAATTATAGAAGAATATTGAAAATTTGTCAATAACTTGATCTTATACAAAGTTGACAATTTACATCATAATTTTAAAAAAATGATATAATTAGCAAATGATTATTAAAACAGACAAAGATACTTTTACTCATTACTTGGAAGATGCTTCCGGAATGTTGGGCGCAAATGCAGAAAAACTTTTTATTCCGGAAACAAAAGAAGAGGTTTCTTCTTTATTAAAAGATTGTTCCGATAAAAAAATTCCCGTAACCGTAGCCGCAGGATGTACCGGTGTAACAGGCGGTTGTCTTGCTTACGGCGGAATAATTTTATCTACGGAAAAATTTAATTCAATAGGAAAAATTCAAGAAATATCTAAAGATAAAGCACTGATAACCGTCGGCAGCGGTGCAATAGTAAACCAAATAAAAAGTTATGTTTTGGAAAATGGTTGGATGTATGCACCCGATCCTACGGAAAAAAATGCAACTATCGGCGGTAATATATCTACGGATGCTTCCGGCGGCAGAGGTTTTAAATACGGAACGACAAGAAATTATATAAATGCGATAGAAATAGTTTTTTGTGACGGTTCATTTGCAAAAATTAAAAGAGGTGAAACTTTTGCAGACGATAACGGAAATTTTTTTTTACAAACAAATTCAGGAACAAAAAAATTACAATTACCGAAATATAATTTACCAAACATAAAAAATGCCGCAGGATATTACAATTATAAAAATGCAGATTTAATTGATATTTTTATAGGGCATGAAGGAACATTAGGAGTAATAATTTCCGCAGAACTTGTTTTGATAAGACCGTTTGAAATGTTGTTTGGCGGAATAATCTTTTTCGACAAAAAAGAAAAATCTTGGGATTTTGTAAAAGAAGTAAGAGAAGTGTCGGAAAAGAACAAAAAAGCCGGTAACATTGATATAAATGCAATGTCGGTAGAATATTTTGATAAAAACGCACTTAATTTAATAAAACCTTACTATCCGATTATTCCAAACAATGTAGATGCAGGAATTTTGTTTGAACAAGACTGTAACAAAGACACTTATGATACTTTAATGGAAAAATGGATAAACATTATTGAAAAATACGGAATAAACACAGACGATGTTTGGTTTGCATCAAATGTTAAAGAACAGGAAGAATTTAGAATTTTCAGACACAAAATTCCGGAATGTGTAAACGAAATAGTGAAAAAAAACAAAATTCCTAAAGTAGGAACGGATGTTGCCGTTCCTCACGATAAGTTACACGAAATGATTTACTTTTGTGAACAAAAGTTTACGGAAAATAAACTTTTCAATTTAACTTTCGGACATATCGGTGAAAGTCATTTACATGCAAACATTATTGCATCAACTAAAGAAGAATATGAAAAGTGCAGAAAGATATATCTTGAAATTGCACAAAAAGCCGTTAGTTTAGGCGGGACTGTTACTGCCGAACATGGTATCGGTAAAGTAAAGCACCCTTTTTTACTTGCAATGTTAGGTAAAGAAGGAATAGAAGAAATGAGAAAGTTTAAATTATCTCTTGATCCTGCAAACATTTTGGGGAGAGATAATATGTTTGAAGCCACAATGTAGAATGTATAATTAACGACAATTTATAATAAATAAAAGCGGGAAGATTTTATCTTCCCGCTTTTATTTTATTAGAATCATAAAAATCTAAGGTCAGAAAAAACAGAAAAAATTTTGTGCGAAATAAAGAAACGCAAGGGCGATGTGTATATCTTATAATACTCAAGACCTTGCGTTTCAAAATTGTAGCCAAAATATTTCTGTTTTTTAACTTCTGTATGATCCGTTGATTTTCACATAATCATAAGAAAAGTCGCAAGTATAATACCTTGCCCACTGTTTTCCGCCGGCTTTTACATCTATGGTAATTATACATTCTTTTTGTTGCAATATTTTTTTAGCTTTCTTTTCATCAAATTTTACTGCCATACCGTCTTTTGCGGTCATAACATCACCGATATAAATATCAACTTTATCCGGATTTACTTTTACACCTGCTCTACCGAGAGCTGCAAGAATTCTGCCCCAGTTTGCATCAGAACCGAAAAGAGCTGTTTTTACTAACGGAGATGTTGCTATTGTTGAAGCAATTTTTTCCGCATCTTCATGTTTTTTTGTATTTTTAACAAAGATTTCTATCATTCTTGTTGCACCTTCTCCGTCACTTGCCATCATCTTTGCTAACTTTAAAGTAACTTCGTTCAATGCTTCTTGAAATATTTCCAAATCTTTTGCATCAAGTTTACCTGTGTTGCTTTGACCGTTTGCAAAAACCAGAACCGTATCGTTTGTAGATGTGTCTCCGTCAACAGAAATGCAATTGTAAGATTGTTTAACCGCAATTTCTGTAACTTTTTGTAATTGTTTTTGATATAACTGAGCATCGGTTAAAATAAAAGATAACATCGTTGCATGTAAACCTTGTAAATTAGGATGTATCATACCGGAACCTTTTGTACAAGCCCAAATTTTTATTTCACCTGTTGAAACTTTAACTTTTTTAGAAATATATTTCGGATAAGTATCGGTTGTCATAATCGATGATACTGCAGCAAGTTCGTCTTTTTTCTTTATACTTTCAACAAGTTTAGGTACTGCATTTACCATTTTGTCCACAGGTAAAAAATCTCCTATAACACCGGTTGAAGCAACCAAAATATCGGTATCGGAAATTTTCAAATGCTTTGCAACTTCTTTACAAACGATTAAAGCATCTCTTTTACCTTGTTTACCGGTACAAGCATTTGCGCAACCGGAATTTGCAACTATTGCCTGAAACAATCTGTATTTTTTTATTCTGTCTATGTCTATTAAAACAGGCGCAGCTTTTACCAAACTTCCAGTAAACATACCTGCAACAGTACAAGGACTATCCGAAAAAAACAAAGCAAAATCATTTTTATCTTTATTTTTTGCTATACCGCTATGTAAACCGCCACAATAAAAACCTTTAGGTAACATATTTATCTCTCCTTAAAAATACACTATTGTAATTTTTCCAATCCGGTTTCTTCCGGTAAACCAAACATAATGTTCATATTTTGAACGGCTTGTCCGGATGCACCTTTAACCAAATTATCTTGAGCGGAAATTATTATCAATTTGTTAGTTCTTTCATCTATACAAATGCCGATTTCAAGATAATTTGTATTTGCAACATTTTTTATTGAAGGAAGTTTTCCCTCTTCCAACACTCTTACAAATCGTCTTCCTTTATAAAAATCTTTATATAAATTTATTATATCGCCAACATTTGTTTTTTTAGCCAAATCCATATAAATGCAAGATAACATTCCTCTTTCCATAGGAATTATTTGAGGAGTAAATGTTATTGTTACGGATTTACCGAACATATTTGACAATTCCTGTTCTATTTCTGGAATATGTCTGTGTTTGCCGCCAACTTTATATGCTCTTGCGGTAGGAGCTTCCGTTTCATAATAATTTTTTACACCTTTTCTTCCGGAACCGGAAACCCCGCTTTTTGAATCTATTATTATTCCTTCGGATTTCACCAAACCGTTTTTGATTGCCGGTGCTGTTCCCAACAAAATAGTTGTAGGATAACATCCGGGATTTGCGATAAGTTTCGCATTTTTTATTTGTTCTTTATATATTTCACTTAATCCGTAAACGGCATCTTTTATATATTCTTTACCTGTATGTTTTACACCATACCATTTTTCGTAAGTTTCAAAATCTTTTATTCTGAAATCTGCAGATAAATCTATAACCTTTTTACCTGCTTTTATTAAGTCGGGAACGACTTCAAAAGCAACAGCATGAGGTAATGCCAAAAATACAACATCGGTTTCATTTTTTATTTGCTCTATATTTAACGGATAACATTTTAAATTCAAATCCGCATATTTAGGATATATATCTTTTAAATCTCTAAGTTCGGAAGTTGCTCTTCCTGCAAGAACCGTTACTTTTGCATCTTTATGTTTAGACAATATTCTTAATAATTCTTCTCCGGTATAACCCGTAATACCTATTATTCCAACTCTAATCATTTTATACACTTCCTTTACCGTTATTATTGATATTTGATAATTTTACAAAATTTTAAATTGTTTTTATATATCTGAAATAATGGCTGATATTCCTATATCAGCCATTATTCGGTTTGTATTAAAAACTATGCGGCAGCCAACATACTTCTTACCGCAAGTGCGGATATTTTTATTTCTTCATTAACGGTTGCTTTTCTTCCATACATATCCATTAACAATTCAGGAATTCCATTAAAGTCTGCAATTGCTACATTACTCATATTTATTCTTGTTTCATTATTTCTTAGCACTTCTTCCATTTTTCCGTTAAGTGCACTTCTTAAATTATCTAAATAATCTTTTGCCGTCATTGTATCGGAACCACCGGTCTGTACAAACAATTCTTTAATATTTTTACCGTTTGCCAATTGTTGTGCCGTCATTATCAGTATAGTTTGAACCATGTTGTTAGTTTTGTCTTTTAAGAATTTTTCTTCATCTATGGTTATAATATCTAACTTACTTATCTCTTCAGCCACAGTATTAAGGACAACTCCTCTGACAAACCCCAACATTTCGGTATATCTCTTTTTATCTTGCAAATATTGAAGATATGACTGAGCATCCGCACTAAGCAATGAAAAATTAATTTTTGCAATTGTACTTTCTGCATTGTTTAAATCAGCGGACAATATTGGTATTATTTGTCTTAAAGATTCTATAGATTTTGCCGTATAATTAAATTTACTGTTCTGTGCAGCGGTTGAACCTTTTTTATATTGTCTTTCAGGAGTATCTTCTGCAAGCATCATCAAACTTTCAAATATATCCTTTATTCCGTCAATTTTACCGTTTTCTCTTGCTTTCTGTAACATTTCGGAATCTAATACAAATCCGGCTATATCATTACTCTTCAATTTTTCTATTTGTTCCGTATCGGTAATATTATAAACATTCTTCTTTCCTTCTGTTAAAGAAATATCTTTTGCAGCAACTATCGGTATTATTCCGTATTTTTCATAAATATTAATTCCTTTGATATTTTCAGCGGTTTGTGAATTGATTTTTATATAAATTGTTGCTGCGATACCGCATACCGATTCTTTTTTTGATTGTTTCAACTTTTCCAACAAAGTTTCCATTTCCGATAAAGTTTTATTTTCTTTTGATATATCAAGAACAAAATCACTGTCTTTTTCGTTTGTAGTACTATTTAATTTATCTTCCAAATCTTTATCGTCGGAAGATACTACAACAAAAGTATATATTCCTTCCATTGAAGATATTTCTTTTGCATATTCATCTGCCTGTTCTTGAGTTATCATAAAAGTTTTAATTCCGGATTCCTTTTCTATTCCGTCACATATACTTCTGCTTATTTTCTGTTCTTTATCGTCTTTTTTCTCGGTTAAATCAAATTTTAAACTTACGGGATTCATTATTGTATCCGTCTGAACATTTTTCAATCTGTTTTGTATGTCGGCAGCAGTTTTATCTTTTTCCGTTGCAAAAGCGATTACAACACCATTTTTCAATATATCACTTTTTATACCATTAGATATTGTTTTTAGAAAAAGGTCTTCTATTTCCAAATCAGAAATATTTTCTAATCCTTGTTTTGAATAAAAGGTTATACTATTACCTTTTTTATATGCTCTTATAGTTTTACCGTTTATTATTCCTATTATTGTTCCGCCTCTTAAATTATTATTGCTTTCACTATATATTTCATAATCTATCATTTTCACATTTTCCGGAACTTCTATTTCCTGTCCTTTTTTAACAAACACTATATTACCTTCAAATTTCATTTGACTATCAAAAAATTGCTCTATAAAATTTATTATGTTTTTTGTAGGATTTATACCGTCTTTCACCAATTCCATAATAGTTTTAAATTCTATTTCTTCAGACGATTCATCTTGTTGATTCGACAACACTTCTTCTTGTTGTTCAGTTATTTGTTCAGTTTGTTGAAATATTTCTTGGATTTGTTGTGTACCGGTTTCATCTTCAAATCCTTCCGTTTTTTCCGTTATAGGTCTTATTTGAACTACATATATAATACCGTCTTTCATAGCTATTTCTATATCTGCATCATAACCGTATTTTTCTCTTAAAAATATTCCGACTTTACTTAATTTCTCTATTTCTTCCGTATTAAATATTTCTTTAGTGGAATCTTCGTTAGATACTCTTTTTACTTGTCCGTTAAATCCATATTGATAATCTTGTCTTTCCGTAATATAATCAAAAATCCTTACACTGTCGTCTTTGTCTGTTTCTATTTCTATTTTACTCTGAGTTTTCTCTCCGGAAACAACAATTTCACCTTGTCCTAAAGAGCCGCTTATAGATATCTTACCATCTCTTACCATCATTACGGCACTTTTCTCACTATCAATTGCTTGTTGAACAAATGCTGCAGGAATAAATTCTTGTCTGTTTGAACTTTGATATGTTACACTTCTTTCTCCGTAAACAGATGTTAAGACAATATTTATCAATGTGTTTATTATTTCATCTCTTTCTACACCAACTTTAGATTCTCCCACTCCTGCTGCAGAAAACTTTGTTCCGTCTTCGTTTTTAAAAGATGATCTTACGGCATATTTATCGTTTTCAGATATATATCCGTCTGATATTGCCTTATTTACTTTTTCAGTCAGTATACTTGAAAAAACTTTCAAATCTTCATCTTTCAAATTTTCTATTATCTTTATTATCTCCTTTGCCGTCTGTTCTGAAACATTTTTATTACCCGTTCTTATGGCTTGTTCATATATTTCAAATAATTTTTTAAATTGTTCGTTGTTTTTCAAGATACTTAAAAATGCTCCGGCACCTATCATTATTCCATAAGGAACTCTGACATTTATTCCCAAAATTTTGCCCATCTCCGATACCATAGCATACATTTCCTGTAAATTTGTTGCTTTGGTTCCAAAATTTACTTTATCTGCCTTTTCATCAAAACCTTTTATATTATCTTCAATTTTTTCACTTATTTCTTGTTTTTCCGATACCTGTTCTGCTTTTTCCTGTACAATATTTTTTCCCTTTGATTCAGATGCAGATTTTTCAATAGATTTATAATATTCATATTCTGCTATTTTTTTCTTATCTTTTGTTGTTCCGTTCACTACGGATTTATCAAATATTATTACTCTTCCCGTTTCCCCGTCAATCGCAATTTCATCACCTTCATTTACAACTATTACTTTTTCAACAATTTCTTCCACTTCCAAACCGTTTATATTTTGTATCTTTCCTGTATACTCCATATATTTTAGTTCCGCAACAGTTTTTCCGTTTCTTTCAACAATATTCACATCTGATATTATTGATGCAGATATTCCTTTCTCTTTTACTATCAACCCTTGATGACTTAATTCCATACCGCTTGTCAAAATTATTCCTTTTGCATTTAATGTTCCTTGCATATCATCCGGAGATAAATATTCTTTAAACAAAATACTTTGGTCTTCAACAACTTTTTTAGAATCAAAAGTAACTTTTCCTACAACAGAATTTCTTATACCACCCATTAATCTGCCGGGCATTGAAACATTTGATATTCTTTTTTCCGTACCTTTCAATTCTTTTCCAAATGTTTCTTTTTCTGTTTTGCTTTTCTTTCTCGGATTTTTATAAATTTTATATCCTTCCGTAGAAATCTTTTCTAACAACAAATTACTATTTAACAACACTCTTTGTCCGTTTTGTGATACAAGTTCAGTCTCCGCATATCTTATCATGCCATTAACGGAATTTTTTAAAACTTTAACAAACAAATAATCCCCTGTTGATAATTGTAAATAACCTGTTTGATATTCCAATTGTCCGACTATTGCCTTCGTTTCCAATTTTAATATCTGAGCATTTTGTTTATTTAATTCATCTATAATACTTGCCTGTCTTAAAATTTCATTTTCTCTTGTACCATTTATATCCGTTAATAAGTCTTTTATGTTTTTCATATCATCATAATTATCATTTTTCACTAAATCCCCGTTTCTATCAACAATAATTTTCCCTTCACAAAAAGCTCTGTCTAACACTTCATTAAAATATTTGTTTATTCCTACTTGCCCTACAACTTGTATATGTGTCTGCGGTTCTTCATACAAGACACTTTTATCTTCAGATATTTCCGGAAGGTTTAAATTTTTTAAAATTTTATTCAGGTTGTCTTTTGTATTAAATACAGACCCTGTTCTTACGGATTTATAAAATCCATTAACAAGAGAATCCAAATTTTCCCCACCATTATATAAATCATTGTCAGTTGCAATAGCATATTTATTTGTATAACTTTCTATTCCTTCTCTATTAAGAACCTGATCACTAAATCCTCCGGTAAGATAAAACATTTTTAACAACAAATCAAATTTTTCTGCCAAATCGGTATCATCACTTAAACCGGCATTTTTGTCTAATTTACCGGTTACCAAATCACCCTCCAATTTGGCATCAAAGCCCAAATATTCAAGCATTTTTGCTATAGTAGACATTCTTGATTGTGACATAATATAACCGCTAAAATATATTCCTCTGTTTATATTGTTCGTATTTACAACTATTGTCGTACTATGTCTGTCATTAGGAGTTATACTCAAAACTAAAGTATCCTCATCAAAACAAACCAATAAACCGTCTAATTTTTTTATTTTTGATAATATTTTATTTATTTCCGGATTAATATGCTTATCTTTTGAAAAATTTTGAAAAGACAGAGAATATTTTCTTCTATTTTTATTAATTGCATACATTTCTTCTTTAAAACCATTGATCGATGTTTGATGAAGAACATTTATTAAATCGTTAATAGTAATATCCGTCAAATCTGCTTCAAGAATGGTATTTATATCATAGCCATGTAAATATCTTTGTTTTTCAATATCTATATTATCCTGTTTAAAGAAACTATCTATCAGTTCTCTAAGTTTATAAGATTTATTTCCATTAACTAATGATTGGTAACATTGCATCATATTTTCTAAAGAGTTTTTAACATCTGTCAAATCCGTTTTTGAAGATAAATTCATTAAAAGTTTTAAAGTCTTTAAGTTTTCAGCTTCCAATTCTTTATAAGTTTGAAAAAGTTTTATAGATTTTTCATCTGTCTGATTATCTTGTTGTATTTTTAATTTATATTTACTTAACACTCTATTTTCAATTTCTTTTATCTTTGAAATTAACGGACTATAAGTAATATTTTCTATTTTTTTCGAAACCAAATCCAATTCATAAGAACTCTTTAAAATTTTTTCTATATAAAGTTTTTGTTCTTTTGAAAACAAATCAATATTTTCAAAAACAAGTGCATCAAAAGCATATTTCTTTTCATCTTTAAAGTATGACTTATTAGCCAAATTCTTAATATTATTGAACAATAAATTCTTTTGATTGTTATTCAAAAAGTTCCCTCTTAGAAATATTAATTTTAATAAACTAAGAGTAGTATATTCATATCCTTCTTTTTCAAATTCCAAAACTTTTATTGCAGCATTTATCATATTTTCTTTTAAGTCTTTATCCAAATTTATAAATTCATAATAAGGGATTGCTTCCAATATATCTACGACAACTTGTATCGATAGATTTTTATAATCTAACAAATAATTATTTATTCTATTATAAACTTCTTTTTTTTGAGTTTCGTTCAAATATTCTTTTTGTTCAAATAATTCGGCAAGAATTTTTTTGTTTTCATTAGCTATGTTAATTGCCATTTCATATATTTCATTTTTTTGTTCCATATCTAAACTTTGCATATTATCTATCATAAGATCTAACACTCTTTTTTTTGTGTTTTTTTTAAAATATTCCGTTGCAAAATTAAATATATCTTTTTTATATTCGGAACTAAAATAATTAATTTTAGTCAAAACTCGCAATATAAGATTATCATCACTATCTTTTTCCAAAATATTTTTTTCTAATAAGAATTTTAAAATATCGTCTCTTTTATTTTGAGAAAACAATTCTATATTCCAAAGAAAATTTTCTATAATACCATACGGGTTTATTTCGTTTTCTTTTATAAAAATAAAACTTTCATCAATAAAATAATCTCTTCTGTTCTCTTCCAAATCAAATTTATCAACAGAAGCAGAAAGTCTTTCAAAAAAAGAAACTTTTTCTTCATTCGATAAGAAACTATCTTCTTTTATAAATTTCATAATTTCGTCAAATATTAAATTTTTTTGTTCTTTATCGAAATATTCAATAAAATCAGAGGTAACATTAGACAACAATTTTTCCAACATCTTTTTTTTATTCGTTTTCTTTGTATTGGTTTTAATAAAATCAATAACATATTTAATAATTATATTTTTTTGCTCGGTATTATATTTATAAGCATTTTCCAACAAAGAAGTAAGTTTTTCTTCGTTTTTCAATTCATATTCGCTAAAGCCCAATAGTTTTTCTTGTTCATTACGATTATAATCAGTATGAGCTTTTGCAATATCTTTTCTTGTATTTTTTCTTGTAATCAATCTTACAAGTCCTATTATTTTTTCAATAAAACTCATGCCTATGGCATCTCTTACGGCTTCTTTTACAAAAGTATTAGCATTATTAAATATATAATCCAATCTTTGTTCAACTTCTTTTTTATTATCATTTCCATGCATTCTAATAAACATTTTTCTTACTGTCGTGGAAAAAATACTAAGTACGATTATAGGATTTTCAATAATATTGATTATTTTTTGTCTTTTATCAAATTCTGTTATTTTAAGTCTGTCCAACAACTTCGATAACCAAGTCATAGTAAGATGAAAAGTTGTGCTTGGAGAATTATTAGAAATTGTTGATAAAGCAGAATTTGATTCTTCCATATCGGAAACATCAAGCTGAACAGGATTTATATTATTATCTGCACCAACTTTATTATCTGTAGGTAAAATACTAGCATTCTTTTCTTCTTCTTTTATTTTCATTAAATTTTCAATATAAAAGTTATATTCTTTTATAGTATTTTGCAACAATGCAAAAGCTTGTTTTATCTTGTTTTCTTCTAAAATTTTTATAATATTTTGGATTTCATCAATGTCTCCATTCAACAATTCTTTAAACTTTTCGACACCGATCTTGTCTAAAAATTCTTCTGATACATTAATTTCACTTTTTTCACCTATTATTCTCAAAATTTCATTTATAACTTCGCCTTCATCATCGGATTCCAATAATTTTGCCGATATTATTTCTCTTAATTTTTTTATTTTTTCTTCTGCTGATAAAGTTGAAATTTCTTCAAATTTATTCTTTACATCAATTGATTCAAATATTTGTTCTTGAACTTTCGGTGATAATGATGCTATCAAAGTTGCCAATGTTTGGAAAGATATTTTACTCTGTTCTCTTGCTATTTCGTAATACGTTTCTTCGGCAAGTTTTACTCCTTCCGTCACATTCGGAGTTATAACAATATAACTTACTCCGTGATTTTTTAATATTTCGGTTACGGTTTGTGAATGGAAACCTCCGGTTATGACAACATCAACTTCTTTTACTCCTTTCATATTCTCTATAATTTTATTTACATCGCCTTTAGCTTCGGTTTCAATTTCCAACTTATTCAATTCATCACTTTCTTTAAACATATTGTTGGTAAAATATATGTTTCTATCGTTATTTATTTTGTAAAATTTATCGGCTTCGGCAACATATTCGTCCAACAAACTTAATACTCTGTTATCTACATACTTGTTCCACAACTGTTTGTAAATTTTTATATTCTTTTCATAATAATTATAATCGTCGGAAGTTATTTTGCTTGTAACATAATCTTTTAAATAGTTTCCGAAATTTATTAAAAAAACAACTTCTCTTTGTGCTTTCGTTTCTGAAAACCTTGTATTTATTTCTTGTGATAATAATTTTTCTTCGGCAACCAATCCCAACGGATTTATTTTTTGACTGAATTCCACATACCCGAAATAATTATCCAAATTTGGGAAATTTGCAGTTAAATCCAAATTCAATTGTCTGCTTATTCTTACTATGTAGCCGTATAATTTATCTATTTTTGAAAAATTTTCTGTGCTATCTGCCAAAAGTTTATATGCGCCGTTCGGTAAACTTTCTTTTAAAAACAAAACTAAATTTTGTAATTCGTTCGTTATTTTTGAATAATCTAATTTTTTCTGCAATTCCAATAACATAATATAAGTAAATGTGTTCTCATATTTACTTAAATCTATTCCCAACTTGTCAGTATGTTTGGATAACAAAGCATAATATTTTTGAGATGATATTTTCCCTGTTCTATAATTATTGGAAAGTTCTTCCAACTTACATTGTCTTTTTGTGTAATATTTTTTCTTTAATGAAGCCATAGATTCATCTATAGCTTTCAATATTAAATTTATTTTTTCCTGATTTTCTACTATCTCACCAAATCTCTTTAAATTCTCTAAATACGGACCTTTTTCTTCCAATCCGTTTATTATTTTGTTCTTTCCGCTAAGCGCACTGTAATATTCGGCACCCGTCAATCTCCCTGTTTCCAACATCTTATCCAAAAGGTCGGGCATACTGTATTCTTGTATTTTTTTATTTATCCAACTTGTATCTACATTTCCGTAAGCACCTTCCAAATATACTTTGTTTACTCCGTAACTTTTATCGAAAGTTTCTATAATATTAGCTATATTTCTTTGAACCATAGGATGACAATGCAAATCTTGAATATTTATTACTACTCTGTCAGTTCCTGCATAATGTGCACTTGTTATTTGCCCGTAACTGTAAGGTAACATAAAATCCTTAAATATCTGTTTATATTTTGCAGTTGCCTCTTCATTTGTCATCGCATTGGCAGCGGTAGGTCCTATAACAAAAGATATAAGCAAAGAAAGAGTAGTTACGATACTTACACTTTTCTTTAATTTTATTAAGAATTTCATATTGCCTCCAATAAAAAAAGCTTGTACTGTTTTTACACAATACAAGCCCTTTCTATATTTTTTCTATTATAATTTATCGATATAGATCTTGGTAATGCATTAAATAAAACTTTTAATATTAATAATAAAAATATAATTTTCCAAAACGGTATTTTTAAAGGATAATTAATTTCATTACTTAAACAAGTTTTTACACAAACATTTTTTATATCCGGCAACATACACGAAAAAGTATTAACATTTGTTATTGTAGGAACAATTTTATTCGATAACAAAAAGTAATCGAATTTATTATCTTTTTGTTTTGATTCATCATTTTTTTTATGTTGTTTATTACTTTGCATCTTTTGCAGAAACAGACTTCCTATTATATCGTCGGAAAAGTTTCTGTCGGAAAAGAAATGTTCCGTTATTGTTAAACAAGAAACACCGTTATATTTAATATTGGTTAATATCAACGAAGAAATATTAAACATTAAAAAAAATACAATAAAAAGTGATGATGCTTTAAAAAACACTTTCATATGATAATTATAATCTATATACCTTGATTTTTCAATTAAAAATTGTGAAAAACTTGTAAATTTTATTGTATATTCAAAGAATCTTCTTTATCGTCGCTATCTTGTATAGAGGGGTCCAATAAAACAATAAATTCTCCCAATATTTCCCTGGCAGACATTTCTTCTACAACTTCTTTTATTGTTCCTCTGATAAATTCTTCAAACTTTTTTGTAAGTTCTCTTGCTAAAGCAATTTTGGTTTGTTCACCGAACACTTCTTTGCAAATTTCCAATGTTTTTAAAATTCTGTGCGGTGATTCGTAAAATACAATAGTTTTTTGAACTGATTTTGCCTGTTCCAACTCTTTTTTCATTTTACCCGTTTTTTTCTTTAAAAAGCCCAAGAAAATAAACGAATCCGTCGTTAGCCCGGAACCCACCAAAGCCGTTATCAAAGCACATGCTCCCGGCAAAGGAACAACCGTTATATTTCTATCTATTGCTTCTTTTATAAGATAATATCCCGGATCCGAAATGGCAGGTGTTCCGCAATCGGAAACGAGTGCAATTTTTTTACCGTTTTCAAGCATAGATATTATTTGCGGTATTCTTTTAAGTTGATTTTGCGTATAAAAGCTGATTAATTGTTTTGATATTTTCAAATGGGACAACAATTTCATTGTTTGTCTTGTATCTTCACAAACAACAATATCGGCTTCCTGCAATATTCTTATTGCCCTTAAAGTTATATCTTCCAAATTTCCTATTGGTGTAGGAACTACAAACAAAGTTCCCTTATCGACAATATTATTCATTTGTTTTATTTTTTTCTTCCTTTAAAATATCAATAAATATATCAACTATTTTCGGATCAAATTGTTTACCCGAACCTTTTTTTAACTCTTCAATTGCCAAATCGTTTTGTAATGCATCTCTGTAAGGACGATTTGAAGTCATTGCATCGTAAGCATCTATAACGGCAACTATTCTTGCACCTAACGGAATTTCTTCTTTAGCAAGACCTTCGGGATACCCCGAACCGTCGTACCATTCCTGATGATACAAAACCATCGGTGCAACAGGAGCCAAAAATTTAACCGGAGCCAAAATTTTGTGCCCGATTATAGGATGTGTTCTTAATATTTTCTTTTCTGCTTCGCTAAGTTTTTCTTTTTTCAACAAAATACCGTCCGAAATACCTATTTTACCTATATCGTGCATAAGAGCGGCATATTCTATATTTCTCACAATAGTATGCGGCAAATTCATTTTAACCGCTATTTCTTTCGCATATTTTCTTGCCCTATCGGCATGATCGTAAGTATATGTATCCTTTGCATCTATTGTTCTTGATAGAGCTTGAACCATCTCGAAATAAAAAGATTGCAAGTTATTAAACAGCTCTATATTATCCAATCTCATTGCTACCTGATCTGCCAATATCGTAATTAATTTCAAATCTCTATCGTTGAATTGTTTTTTGCTTTTCGGCGAATTTATATTCAGTACACCTATAACTTTACTCTTTATCTTTAAAGGAACCGATATAAAAGATTTTGAAGAGTATCTTTCCTCATCGTTAGGTCTTAAAAATCTAACATCAGTTTCTATATTTTCAACAAAAATATATTTACCGGTACTTACAACCCTTCCGGCAATACCTTCACCTATTTTAATTTTTGTTTCTTTTTTTACTTTTTCGGATAATCCTTTAGACGCAATAATATACAACTCATTATCTGAATTTAAAAGCATTAATGAAGCCAAATCGGAATGAATAATGGAACATGCTGTATCAACAACGGTTTGAGCAACTTCTTCTTTGGATAAAAGTCCCGTAGCCGTAACACCAAATTCGTGAATACTTGCCAACATCATTATAAGATTATCTATATCCATTATATGATTTTGAAGTTGTTCTTCGGTATAACTTACCTGTGCTTTTAAATTACTGACTTTATTTTCAAGTTTTCTGTTTCTCAGAATTAAATAAACTATCAATGCCAATGCAAGAATAAAAGCAACGGATATTAAAATATTTACTGTTGTTAATAACATTTTTATCTAATATATACCCTATAATCAATATCAGAAAAGATATTATTTACATATTCTAGGTTAGAAAGGAAACTTTCGTCAATAGAATTGTTTTTTATTTGATTATACAATGTAGTAAAATTATATACATGCTCTTTTGTTCTCTTTTCTGCATATTCTACCATCGTACCGGTAGTCATAATAAATGCCCAATCGGAAGATTGTGCCAACAACAACTCTCTTGCAGCTTGGTTTAACGCTCTAAGCAACATTCCCTGTGCATTCTGATTTGCAGTTGCAATTTCTACCATTCTGTCTGCAGCCATATTCAAATGTTTGTATATCCAATCATTTTTCGGATTTAACCAAACTTTATAATATCCCTCATCTCCCCACGATGAAGGTGACGGTTGACAAACCTGATTTACAGGAAACTTATCCAAATATTGTACCGGTGTAATAGGTTTAAAAGATGCATTTGATACCTGCATGGTTCTGAATATATGATTTATGAAATTAGGCCCTTCAAACCACCAATGGCCGAAAAGTTCCGCATCATACATGGATACAACCAACGGTTCTTTTTGCATAAGTCCTTGCAAATGTTCTATCTGTTTTGTTCTGTTAAATACAAAATTTTCCGCGTGCATTCTAGCTTTATTTTCTGCCCAGTCGGGATTATAAGGTTGTTTTTCATTTAAAGGAACTTTACCGGTTATTCTGCAATATTTTACACCGATATTTCTTCTTACTCCGTCGGAATGTAAATAAGGCCTGATATAATCATAATCCAAATCGTAAGCTAAATCCCTGTAAAATTCTCTGTAATCAACATCTCCCGGATAACCGCATTCGGCACTCCATACCTGGTGTGCGGTTTCCATATCTCTACTGAATGCAGCTACTCCGTTTTTGCAATATATAGGAGCAAAAACTCCATATTTAGGTCTTGGTGTAGCATACAAAATTCCGTGAGATTCCATAAAGAAAAATCTTATTTGTGCTTCTTTTAAAAATTTTTCTATGCCGTAAGTATAAGCACATTCGGCAAGCCATATTCCGTTAGGATTTCTTCCGAAATGTTTTTTGTAATCTTTTACCGCAACTTGTATTTGTGCTCTTTGTGCAGTTTCGTTAGTCATTAAAGGCAAAAAACCGTGAGTTGCACAACAAGTGATTATTTCTATTTTTCCTGCATCTTGAAGATTTTTAAAACCTGTTAAAATATTACCGTGATATTTTTCCCAAATCGTCCTACAAGTTTTAAAATTTCTCTCATACATCAATGCAACGGAGTGATATTCCGGCTGGTTTATCGTCCTTAAAACTTCTTTTTCCGATAATTCTATAAGCTTATTTAATTTTGCATAATATCTTGATTGTAGTAAAGGGTCTGCCAACATATTTGCAAGAGACGGCGTTATCGTCATTGTTACGGCAAAATTAATATTATCTCTTACAAAATTTTCGAATACAGATAAAAGAGGGATGTACGTTTCCGTTATGGCTTCATACAACCAATCCTCTTCTAAGAAATCGGGGTAGTTGGGATGACGAACAAAAGGCAAATGAGCATGTAGCTGAAGACACCAATATCCTTTATTATCCATTTATGTTCCAAATTTTAAATTTTATTTAGTATCTTTCTTTACTTCAAAAGTGATGGATTTTTTCATTGTTCCGTCACCGGAAATTGCTTCTATTGTATATTTGTCTTCACCGTTAGGCAAATAAAATCTTACAGAGAATGAACCGTCTGCCGACAGTCTTATCGGTTGACCTTTTAATGTTAAGCTTGCATCAGGTTCGGTAGCTCCGTTGATTATTATTTCGGTGTCTGCTCTTAACCAAAAACTTTTATCTTTTCTTTCGGTTTTACCGTTTTCCGGTGTATAAGACGGATGAGTTTTAAATGAACTCGAACTGCTGCTTATATGAGAGTGCGAACTCGGAAGAGAAATAGAAACGATTTCTTCCCATCTTTCTCTCATAAGTTTTGCAATATCAAACGAACTCATTCCAACTTTATTTACGCCTGAAATTTTCAATAATTTTTCAAATTCAATCTGCAATAATGCCCATTGTTCATCGGTAATATTGGACACTCCGTATCTTGGCATACTAACCTTATTGGATCTTGCAACGGAAATAAATTTCCCGTCTTTTGTTAAATAGCCCAAATCCGCGCACCAACATCTGTTAAATTCACCGACATTTATATACCAACTGTCCGATTGAGGTGTAACAAAAACATCAAAATATCTGTTGGCATTACTGCCGTCAAAACTTATATCCGTTGTATCATAAACTCTTATAACCAACTTGGAATCTGCAAAAACAGATTCTCCGTACTGCTGTTTTAATTTATTAATATTTTCTTCCGAAATTGACCAATAAGCAAAAATGCAAATAGGATCTCTAGGCAAAATTGTAATTTTTGTGTCGCCGTAATCTAACGGTAAACCTGTTTTGTTTACGGGTTTTTCCTGAGCACCAATTTTTGAACTTAAATTTTCGGACATAATTACACCTTCTTTCAGAGTTTATAATATAATATAAATATTATATTATATTATTTTATAATTAATGCAATAATTAGTCAACATAAAATTTTGTTTATGTATCAATATAGACGCTTTATCTTTTATTTTTTTTGGAAACGATTTTATTTTTAATATGCTGTTCAAATGTGGAAGAAAAATAGTGTGTACCGTTGCCTTTAGAAACGAAATATAAACTATCCGTCGGCTGCGGATATAAAACTGCATCTATGGCTTCAGCTCCAGGATTACATATCGGTCCGGGAGGTAATCCTTTGTATCTGTAGGTATTGTATGGAGATTCAAACTTTAAATCTTCAAAAGATAGTCTCTCCTTATTTATTCCCATCGCATACAAAACCGTAGAACAGGATTCCAATCTCATACCTTTAGATAATCTGTTCAAAAACACTCCGGCAATTATAGGCCTTTCGCTATCCGCAACAGCTTCTTTTTCAACTATCGATGCAAGTATTATCACATTTTTTTGAGATTTATTTATTTGTTTTAATCTTTCTTGTCTTTCTTTTGTCCAAAACTTATTAAATTCATCGTTCATAACTTTTATTATTTCACTTTCGGACATTTGAGGTAAAAGAAAATATGTGTTAGGAAACAGAAATCCTTCCATATTTTGTTCCGTAGCCGACTTAATAAATTTTTGTTCGTCACAAACATTATTTTCAGCTAACACTTTTGCTATTTGTTTTATATTAAACCCTTCGGGAATAGTTACCTTTATATTTTTGCTTTCACCGTTTTTTATTTTTTCTATTATAGTGTTTAAAGAATCTTTCGTATTAAAATCGTAAAGACCGGCTTGCAGTTTTGTAGAGTATCCATAAAATTTTATTAAAACAAGAAACAATTTCTGAGATGAAATAACTTCCGAATCTTTTAAAATTTTTGAAATTTTATGAGGAGATGACCCTTTCGGAATAAGAACTTCTACGGTTTTATTTTCCTTTCCGACATAAGACATCATAAAACCAACAACCAATGCAAATATTATAAAAATCGTTAATATTATGTTTCTTATTTTAGCCATAAATCACTCAATTCTGCCGTTATATCAAAATCCGTATCTTTTTTCTTCTTTTTATTGTTTTCTTTTTCAGATTGTTCATCTTCTTTCAACCACAAATCGCTTAACTCTCTGCTGATAGCAGAAAAGTCATCTTTTTGTTTTATTCTGATAACATTATTCGTTTGCCTTTCTTGTTTTGCTCTGTTATATATAAAATCGGCAACCGCCATTTTTTTTGCACCTTTACCGCCGATTCTTCTAAAAATACCTTTATCGTTTGTAACTACCGTTATATTATAGGGTTTTTGCGATTTTTCAACATAATCGACAATAACATCGTCCGCAGATTTTTGTCCTTCACTGAAAATCGTTTTTATACCTTTTATTGTAGTTGTTGTATATCCATCTGCTTCATAAGGGTTTGAACTTCTGCAATCGAATACAATAGTTACTTTATTATTTCCCTGCGGATTATATTTTAATATAAAATCTATAAGCTTATCTCTCTGCAGTTCAAGTGTCCTTGCAGAAAACATTTCACTAAACTTAATTACATTATATCCGTCTATCAAATATTCCATTTGCGTAGGTTATATTATTTAATTACAACATCACCATTTTTTGTAATTTTAAATTTAACTTCTTTTATTACTTCTTTACCTAATGCTCTTATTTTGAATACTGCAACATATTTGCCTTTTTTCAAATCTGTTTTTAATAAAAGAACATCATTAAAATCTCTTTTTTGTTCACAATATGTAGGAACTGTTTCCTGAATAGAAATATTTTTTACCAAACTTTTTTTGTTTTTTGTATAAACTTCTATATTACCGGAATGTCTTATATGAACATTACCTTTATTTTCCAAAACAAGTTTATAAGATATATTTTTACCTGTTGAATATAAATCCAACGAATCTACACAAAAATCAATATTTTCCGTTCCGGTAACGGTAACATATATGGGAACGGAAATTGATATACTTATCATCTGTCCTTCTTCCTGATCAACAGAAAAATTTACTCTGCTTGATATGGAACCTTTAAAATCTTCTCCAATCGTAACGGTATAAGGGACTTCTATTGCTTTACCCGCAGATATAAAATACTTATATTTTTCAAAAACCAACCATTTATCAACATCAATATCTTTATTTGCGGAAAAACTGTTTCCTTTTGCAGCTTCGATTGTGATATTTATATCTCTATCGTAAGTATTTTTTACGGAATATTTTCCGTTATAAACCGAACCCGGTTCACCTGCAATATTCGTTACTGCCGGATCCACGGATAAACCCGCATAAGATAAACTAAAACAAAAAAGAAAACTTAAAGCTACCAAAATTTTTTTCATGATATTTCTCCAATTATTAATTTTTATCCTAATTTATATATTTTACCAAATATTTTATAAAGATGTTGAATGTATATCCAAATATGTTTGAAGGATAAAAGTCGCAGCAAGTTTATCTCTTAATCCCTTTCTTTTTTCTCTCGACACATTTGCTTCTTCCACTAACACTCTTTCTGCTTGTGTTGTAGTTAATCTTTCGTCTATCATTTCAACTTTTATGTCCGTTACTTTTTTTAATTCTTCAACAAATTCCGTTGCAAGTTGTGCCATTTCCCCTTCCGTAGCATTCATATTGACCGGTTTTCCCACAACTATGCAAGACACTTCTTTTTCTTTTGCTATTTTTAAAATATTTTCAATATTATTCTTAAGCCCTTTAAATTCTATAACATCAAAAGGTTGTGCCATCATTCCCATAATATCAGACAATGCCAAACCTATTCTTTTTTTTCCGTAATCTATACCTAAATATCTCATAAAAAAATACTCCGTATTTTTTAGTTTATAGCTTAGAAAAAATGCTTCGCATTTTTTGCTTATAGCTTATAGTTTTTGGTAAAAAATCACTTTGTGATTTTTTTATTTCTTGTTTTAAATATCAATCTTCTTAAACTATCCAATGCAACGTTTGTTGCTCTTTCTCTAATATCTTGTCTTGTTCCTAAAAATTGCAATTTGTTTACTTCGTTATTTCCGTTAAAAGATACCCCTATATAAACAAGTCCTACAGGTTTTTCCGCACTCCCGCCATCAGGTCCCGCAATACCTGTAACACTTATGGCATATTCGGATTTAGATAAATTCAAAATTCCGTTAAGCATTTCGTTTGCGGTCTGTTCACTTACCGCACCGAATTGTTCCAATGTTTCTTTTTTTACATTTAACATTTGCATTTTAGCTTCGTTTGAATATGTAACTACGGACTGTTTGAAACACATTGAGCTTCCCGGAACATTTGTAATTTTTTCGGCTATCATTCCACCCGTGCAGGATTCCGCAACGGAAACAGTTCTTTTTGTTTCCACCAACATTTTTTGGATTACGGTTTCCAATGTATCATTGTTATAACCGTAAATATTATCTCCTAAAACATCAACAAATTCCTGATTAATATTTTTTAATGTATCGTCTATCGTAAGTTCATTTTCTCCGCTTACGGAAACTTTAACGTCTATCAGATAATTGTGTGCCAATATTGCAAATTCTATATCTTCATTGTTCGACATATAATTTATTGTCGGTTTAATTTTCTCATCCACCAAAGATTCCGCCATACCGCAAACATGAAGTATTAAAGTTTTTTTCATTTTAACTTGATAACTTCTCATAAAAGGCAAAACGGATTCTTCAAACATAGGATGCAATTCTCTCGGAGGTCCCGGAAGCAAAAAAATTGTTTTTCGAATTTTTTTATTTTCATCTACGGTATAATTAAAATTAAGCATTTGCCCGGGCGCTGTTCCGAACCTGTTTTCCAATACCTTTGCTCCTTCAAGAACCTGTGCCTGTCTTTCGTTATTTGAAGCAGGACAGGATATTCCTCTTTTTTCAAAATATTGAACAATAGCTTTTACAACGGATTCATCTTTATATGTTTTTATATTTAATATTTCCGATACCGTTTCTACGGTTATATCGTCAAAAGTAGGTCCTAGTCCGCCGGTTACAATAATTACGGAACTTCTTCTTACCGCTTCTTGTAAAACAGCTTTAAATTCGTTTTTTCTGTCGGCTACGGTTGTTATTAAAGATAACGATAATCCTATATCATTAAGTTTTGAGCCGATAAAACTTGCATGTGTATTCAGTTTGCCGGTTAAAAGTTCACTACCGCTACAAATAAGTTCTATATTCAATTTAATCACCTTTAATTATAAAATTTTGATTGTTCCGCAGAAGGTGCAGAAGGATTTTTTATTTGGCCGAATCTCATTTCATATTTTGCAATATTATCTTTCAATGCTTGTATAAATTGTTTTGCATGTAAAGGAGATGTTATTATTCTGCTTCTTACTTTTGCTTTACCGTTTTGCGGTTGTGCAAAAATAAAATCTATTATAAATTCAGTTTCCGAATGAGTTATTAACGCCAAATTAGCATATGCACCATTTGCCGTTTGCTCATCTATTTCTATTTTAATTTCCTGTTTTTTTATTTCTTCTGCCATAACATTTCTCCGGATTTTTAGTATTTAATACCATATTATATAAAAAAACAGGTTACAATTTTATTCCCAAATTATAACCCATTTTATATTAAAAAATATTACAATACGTCGTTTGCGGTTAAGAATAACGATTGAGCCAACGCATTAAAAAAATTTTGATATGCCAAAGGTTCGGTAACCGCTTTGTTGTTTTTTTCGGCATTTGCTCTAACAAGACATTTCGTTCCTTGTACCCTTACGGTAACAGTCATTGTCGTTTTGTTTGTAAAAGAATAACCCGATACCGTTCCCAACGCTTCATCCGCTTTTTCGATTATAAAACCCAAATCCTGCATAGTTGCAATAACATTTCTTAATACATTATTTTTGTCACTTGTATCAAAAGATTTTGTCTGATAATTTCTTGTTTGAACTTGAGACTGCTGAGGATTATCTAAAGCTCCGGTTGTTACACACGATGGAAGAAATGTTAAACAAAAGAATAAACTTATAATAGCAAAACTTTTCATTATGTTTCTCCTTAATTATATACCGTTAGCAGTTAAAAATACGGATTGAGACAACTTATCAAAAAACTGCTGATAAGTTTTTGTGTCGGTAATCTTTTCTACTGCATAAATATTTCCATGATTATCCCAACTCTTTCTTGTAAATAACACTCTTACTTTTGTTGTTTTTTCTTTGGTAGGAGTTGTTATAATATTTACATAAAATTTTTGAACATCTTCATAAACCGTATTGGCACCAAACAAAACAACCATTGCTACTTTACCCGCCGTACTTCCGGATTCACGATTTTTTTCCGCAGTTATAAGTCCTAAATTAACATCTGACTCTTTTATGGAATATCCTAAATCCTGCAAAACTTGTGCAGACGCCGTCAAAAGTTCTTTTTCGTTTTGAGTATCAAACACTCTTGTTTCTATATTTCTTCTTTCCAAATAATCTTTATCGAGAGTATATAAATTTTTTTGATCTACACAACCCGAAAACAAAATTACAACAGTTAAAAAAAATAAAAGTTTTTTCATATTTTTACTCTGTTAAAAACTTGATGTTCTGTAAGAAAAGTCTCTAACTTTTCCTTCATTATCAAATTTTATTATTATTGTTAATGTTCTTTGTGATGTGCTTGAACTGCTCTTATCCGAACCTGCGCCTACAACCAAAAGCCATATACCTTTAGAAGAAGATGATGAATCTACTTGCGTAGATATCTTATCGTAAACCCAAACCTCTCTTCTTTCTTCATCTGTTGTTACAATATTCGGCGAACCTAAAACTTCAACAACTTCTGCGGATGTCATACCGATTTTTATTTCTCTTTGAACTTTACCTACACTTATGTTATCGGTTGCTGTTGTATCTGCATTTTTCTTTGTTGATGCACAAGATGCAAAAAACAACGCACAACTTAACACACAAACTAAACTTAACAATTTTTTCATATTTTTCTCCTTTTTTACTTATTTATATTTTATATATTATAGGACATTTTTATTGGAACGGCAACGACCTGAACGGAAATGAATTGTTTCGCTTCACTCGCAATGACAAAAAAATTTATACCTTATTCTTGGCTGTCATTAAAATTTTGATTTTTTGTAGTTGTTGTTTTAGACCTTAAGATTTTGTGTTAGAATGAAGAAACACAGAATTGATGTGTACTCTTTGCGGTACTCAAGACTCTGTGTTTCAAAATTATAACCAAAATATTAAGGTTGCTATTTTATTTTCTGCTGCCTGGCTTTACAGGTTTTGAACCGTCTTTACATAAAGGACATTCTTCCGGTTTATAACTTTTAACTTCCAAACTTAGCAAAGAAAATCTCGGAACACCGAAATCTACTTTACCTGCACTTCTATCTACCAAAGAACATACGGCAACTATTTCGGCACCGGTTTCTTTTAAGCTTTCTATAACTTCTCTTGTAGAAAGACCTGTTGTTATAACATCTTCCACTACAAGAACTTTTTCACCTTTACTAACCGAAAAACCTCTTCTTAATGTAACTTTACCGTCAACTCTTTCGGTAAATATTGCTCTTGTTCCGAAAGCTCTGCCCATTTCATGACCGATTATTACTCCACCCATGGCAGGTGAAACAACAACATCTATATTTTTTACTACTTGTGAAATTTTTTCTTTTAAGTTTTGTGCCAACACTTGTGCAACTTCAGGGTGTTGCAATATAAGTGCAGACTGAAAATATGTGTCGGAATGTAATCCACTCGATAACAAAAAGTGACCGTTTAATAAAGCATTATGTTTTTTGAACAATTCTTTCATTTCTTCTTGATTCATATATTCTCCTTAAAAAATCACTTTGTGATTTTTTGAGGTATGGATGTATGGATGAATGGATGTATAGAAACTACAAATACTATTTCCATTTTAGTTGTTGTTTTTTCTATACCTCTATACTTCTATACTTCTATACATCAAATTTTCACTTTGTGAAAATTTTATATTTCTTTAATAGATTCGTAAATATTTTTTGCTACTTCTACAGGATTTTCTGCCTGAATTATAGGTCTTCCTACAACTATAAAGTCGGCGCCTGCTTTAACTGCGGATTCAGGAGTTGCAACTCTTTTTTGATCGTCTTGCACTTTAACAGGTCTTATACCCGGAGTAACAACTTCAAACTCTTTACCACAATTTGATTTTATTGTTTCTATTTCAAGCGGTGACGATATAACTCCGTCAACACCGCACTCTTTAGCAAGTTTTGCTCTTCTTACAACTTCTTCAGGCGTAGTAACTTGGCTTGTTAAAACGGTTACTGCCCAAATTTTCGGTCTGTTTTCTACAGATGTTGCAAGTTCTAACATTTCTTGTCCGCCGCAAGAATGAACAGTTAAACTGTAAACTCCCAAATCTCTTGCAGATTGTACGGCTCTTTGAACGGTTGCGGGAATATCGTGAAACTTTAAATCTAAAAATACTTTTTTACCGTTATCGTTTATCATTTTAATTATTTCTTTACCGGACTGTAAAAAAAGTATCGGACCTACTTTAAAAACATCTATATACGGACTTAAATCTTTAACTAGTTTTTCGGCTTTCTTAAAATCAAAAACATCTAATGCCAATATGGTTTTGTTCATAGTTTAACCTTACCTTGCAATTCTTTAATATTTTTTATCTTTTTATCTTTCAAATATTTTTCCAAACCTTTATATGTGTTTTCAAATACTTTCGGTTCTACCAAAACTTGTGTTCCTATACTTACACAACTTGCACCCGCAAGCATAAACTCTATAACGTCATCACTGTTTGTTATACCGCCACAACCTACAATAGGTATAGAAACTTTTTGAAAAGCATCAAATACACACCTTAATGCCATAGGTTTTACGCACGGACCGGACATTCCCCCTTTAACGGTAGAAAGTTTCGGTTTAAATGTGTTTATATCTATAGCCATTGCAGGAAAAGTGTTTGTTAATGTTACCGCATCCGCACCGCAATTTTGTGCCGTTAATGCAAGTGCTGCAATATCTTGTACCTGCGGCGACAATTTCGCAATTATAGGAAACTTTGAAATATGTTTTACGCTTTTTATTATGTTGCTGAACAATTCAACATCTTGTGATATAATTGTTTTCTTTAAGTTAGGGCAAGAAAGGTTTAATTCTATTGCCGATATTTTAGGATAACGGTTAAGTTCCATAACCGTTCTTGCATAATCGCTTACACAAGCACCTGCAACACTTACGATTATAGGAACTTTTAATTTTAATATATCATCCAATTTCGTTTCTATAAACTTTTTTACACCGACATTTTGAAGGCCGATAGTGTTTAGCATGCCGCTTGCAACTTCGGCAATTCTCGGTTGAGGATTTCCTAACCTTTCTTCCAAAGTTATGGTTTTTGTAACTATTGCACCGATTTTTGTAATATCTATTAAGTCGGTTAACTCGTTACCGTAACCGAACGTTCCCGATGCGGTAAGCAACGGGCTTTTCATTTTTATTCCTAAAAAATCTATACTTAAATTATTCATTTTTAACCGCTATTTACTATGTTTTATTTTATCCGCTTCTCTTATTGCAACTTTTCTTATTTTACCGCTTATCGTTTTCGGTAGTTCTTTAACAAATTCAACTACTCTCGGATATTTATAAGGAGCAGTAACATTTTTAACATGGTTTTGTAATTCTACAACCAACGAATCGCTTGCATGGTACCCTTTTGCCAAAACAATTGTTGCTTTAACAACCTGCCCTCTTACAGGATCCGGAACAGCAGTAATTGCACATTCCAAAACTGCAGGATGTTCCATTAAAGCACTTTCAACTTCGAAAGGCCCGATTCTGTATCCCGAGCTTTTTATAACATCGTCGGCTCTTCCTACAAACCAAAAATAGCCGTCTTCATCTTTATAAACAACATCGCCGGTAAAATACATATTGTCATGCCAAACTTCTTTTGTTTTATCGGGGCTCTTATAGTATCCACAGAAAAGGCCGGTAGGTTTTTTGCCGTCCGGCATTCTAACTATAAGGTTACCTTCTTTACCGTCTTCACAAGGATTTCCGTCATCATCAACTATGTCTATGTTGAATGTAGGAGAAGGTTTTCCCATTGAGCCCGGTTTAGGTTTTATCCAAACAAAGTTTCCTACCAAGATAGGACCTTCACTCTGTCCGAATCCTTCCATAATTTTATGACCTGTAAGTCTTTCCCACTGGTTGAAAACTTCAGGGTTTAATGCTTCACCGGCTACGCAACAATATTTTAATTTTGAAAAATCGTATTTAGATAAATCTTCTTTAATTAAGAATCTGTAAACGGTTGCAGGTCCACAGAAAGATGTAATGTTATGTTTGGATATAATATCCAAAACATCCGTCGGATGAAATTTATCAAAATCGTAAACAAATACGGCACATCCCGAAATCCATTGACCGTAAATTTTTCCCCAAGCTGCTTTTGCCCAGCCGGTATCCGCAAGTGTTAAATGGCAACCGTTTTCTTCTACATTTTGCCAAAATTTTGCGGTTAAAATGTGACCTAACGGATAAGTAAAATCATGCACTGCCATTTTAGGTAAACTTGTTGTTCCAGATGTAAAATATATTAACATTTTGTCATCGTTGTGTGTTGCTTCGGCACCTGTCGGTCTTTCAAACACATCGGAATATTTTGCAACTTCATCGGTAAAACTGTACCAACCATCCCTTTTACCTGCAACTACGACTTTATGTTTTAGTGTAGGACAATCTTTTTGACAGTTATCTATTCTTTGCAACAAATCTGAAAAATCTACCGCGATTATCATTTTAACATCTGCTGCATTTACTCTGTAAGAAATATCTTTTTCTTTTAATAAATGTGTTGCAGGAATTGCAACCGCACCGAGTTTATGTAATGCAACCAAACTTATCCAATATTCAAATCTTCTTTTTAAGATAAGCATAACAAAGTCACCTTTTTTAACTCCTAAAGATTTAAAAAAGTTTACGGCTTTGTTTGTTTCTTTTTTCATATCCAAAAAAGTGAAAGTTCTATTTTCACCGTGTTCGTTGCACCAAACCAAAGCTTTTTTGTTAGGTTCTTCATCTGCGGTTGCATCAACAACGTCAAAGCCGAAATTAAAGTTTTCCGGTACATTTATTTTAAAATTCTCAAAAAAATCTTCATAAGATTTAAAATCTCGTCTTGCATATTTATCTAATATCATTTCTATTCCTCTTTACTTCCAATCTTCTAAAATACTATTGCTATAAATTTTGTTGTTTTACCACCGACTGCCGTCATATAATGTTTACAATTGGAGTCAAAATATATGCAGTCCCCTTCTTCCAAAACAACGGATTTCCCGTCTAAATATACTTTTAATGTCCCTTCCAAAACATAATCAAACTCGTGACCGTCATGTGAATAAGGTTTAAGGTCTTTTTCATTCGTTCTGTCTTTTGCGGTTACTAAAAATATTTGAGCTTTTTTGTTTGTAAATCCGTAAGCTATATCTTGATAATCGTACTCTTTTCTTCTTTCTACTGCCACTCCTTTACCTTTTCTCACGACACTATATCTGTTTAAGTGAGGTTCTTGTCCTGTAATAAGGGTTATAAACTCAACTTTAAATTTTTCTGCGATTTTCTTTATTATTCCTATAGGAATATCTGTTTGACCGGATTCGTATTGTTCGTAAGTTTCAACATCGATATTAAGTTCTTTTGCCAAACTTTCCTGCGAAATATTGGCAATATCTCTTAAATCTCTGATTCTCATTGCAATGTCTTTTATATCGTCATTCATAAATACCCCCTTTAAGTAGTTATATCTTTTATATTATATAATAAATATATATAAAAAACAAAGGAACCGAAAATTTTTATTATCTTCGGTTCCAATTTAGTTTATGTCCGACTGTTACAACTATTATTCTTTTCCGGCAAGTTCCATTTGCTTAAAGAAATCTTTGTTGGATTTGGAAGCTTTCATTCTCTTAGTAAGTTCTTCCATAACTTCTATAGGATTCATATTACTGAAAAGACTTCTCATTATCCACATTTTGTTCTTTTCATCTTCACTGATTAACATTTCTTCTTTTCTTGTACCGGACCTTAAAAGATCTATTGCAGGGTATATTCTTCTGTCTGCAAGTTTTCTGTCTAAATAAACTTCGCAGTTACCTGTACCTTTAAACTCTTCAAATATAACATCGTCCATTCTGCTACCCGTATCTATTAAAGCGGTTGCAATTATTGTTAAACTGCCGCCTTCTTCAATGTTTCTTGCAGCACCGAAAAATCTTTTAGGTCTTTGAAGAGCATTTGAATCAAGACCGCCGGAAAGCACTCTTCCGCTTGACGGTATAACTGCATTGTAAGCTCTTGCAAGTCTTGTAATAGAATCAAGCAAAATAACAACATCTTTGCCGTGTTCTACCATTCTTTTGGCTTTTTCAAGTACCATTTCGGCAACCTGTATGTGTCTGTCTGCCGGTTCATCAAAAGTGGAAGAAATAACCTCACCTTTAACTGATCTTTGCATATCGGTAACTTCTTCAGGTCTTTCATCTATAAGCAACACCATCAAAATTATTTCAGGATTGTTAGTTGTTATGGCATTAGCTATTTTTTGTAATAATACTGTTTTACCTGTTCTTGGAGGTGCATTTAACAATACTCTTTGACCTTTACCTATAGGTATAAACATATCTATTATTCTTGTAGAAATTTCGTTCGTTTTTGTTTCCAAAACAAGTTTTTCGTTAGGATATAACGGAGTTAAATTATCAAACAAAGGTCTTTCTCTGATATTATCTAAATTCGTTTCTCCGTTAATTTGAGTTACTTTTAACAATGCAAAATATTTTTCATGATTTTGTGGAGGTCTTACATATCCGCCTACAGTATCACCTTTTCTTAAAGCAAACTTTTTAATTTGCGGAGGTGCAATATAAATATCGTCCGGTCCGGACAAATAGTTGTAATCCGTAGATCTTAAAAAACCGAAACCGTCATGTTTAATTTCCAACACACCTTCATCGTAAGCTTGTCCCTGTTCTTTCATTTGAGCTTCAAGAATTTTTGCAATAAGTTCCTGTTTCCTTAAACCGGTAATCGTTTCAAGTTTCATTTCTTTTGCAATTTTCGTAAGCTCTACCATTGTCTTTTTAGACAACACAGTTAAATCTTTATCAGACATTAAGTCCTCCTGACTACTTAAATACTACTTTATTTATTTTTTTTGATTTTTTTATTTTGGTTTGCATAAAAAAAAGATTTCTACTTTGAAAAAATTTCTTCTATATACTATTTTTATTTTTAGGATTTTTTTAGTTTCAGATTTATTTTCTATAATTATATACTTTTCAAATAAAAATTGCAAGGCAATAAAAACCGCAAGGCGATTTTTGCTTATGGCTTATTAAAAAATTCTGCGAATTTTTTGCTTACAGTTTATAGTTTAACGACAAACGACAAAGGCAACAACGAACTTAGAAAAATTGCAAAACAATTTTTATGGTTGAAAGGTTGAACGGTTATAATTTCACTTCTTGTTGTTGTTGGGTTTTCATATCTTTCACAAGAATCTTACCGTTATCAAATTCCGTTTTACCGAACAAAATTGTTTTTGATGCACCTAGCTTATCGGCAAGTTTAAATTGAGATTTTAGACTTTTGTTTATAAACGGACCTTCTACTATGATATTGTCTTGCAATTCTAATTTTTGTCTTACATTATCTTTATTTAAAATTAAGTTGTTCGCAAATTTAAATGCTTCATTAAAAAGTTCATTATCGGCAAGAGCTATGAATACAAGCTCGTTCTTAGGCAACTTATCGAAAAATCCGGTATTTTGTGCTGCCATCAAAACTCTTTCCGAACCTAATGCAAAACCTACACTCGGTATTTGTTGACCGCCCAACTCTTTAACCAAATTATCGTATCTTCCGCCTGCACAAATCGCATCTTGTGAACCTACGGCATTTGATCTTACTTCAAATACCGTTCTTGTATAATAATCAAGACCTCTAACAAGTTTATCATCAACCACATATTCACATCCTACGGATTTTAACAATGATTGAACTTGATCAAAATGATTTTTACAATCATCACATAAACATTCCTGCATTGTAGGAACGTTTTGAAACTTTTGTGAATCTATTTTACAATCTAACAATCTTAACGGATTTTTTTCCAATCTTCTTTTACAATCTTCACACAAATCTTGTATTGAAGAAAAATAATCTACAAGTTTTTGCCTGAATATCGGTCTGCAATTTGCACAACCTAACGAGTTAATATGTATTACAACATCATTAATATTTAATGTAGATAAAATTTCTTTTGCTAAAAGAATGATTTCAACATCGGCATTAGGGTTGGGATTTCCCAAATATTCCGCACCCATTTGCAAAAATTCTCTGTATCTTCCTGCTTGCGGTCTTTCGTATCTGAACATATCTCCGCAATAAAAGAATTTCCCTATCGGTTCTTCCATATCTAATCTATGCTCAATATATGCTCTTACCAAAGATGCCGTTCCTTCCGGTCTCAAAGCAAGTTTTCTCCCCTTTCTATCTTCAAAAACATACATTTCTTTTTCTACAATATCAGTTGCTTCACCTATAGATCTTGTAAACAATGAAACATCTTCGAACATAGGTGTTTTTATTTCTTTAAAATTATGTTTTCTAAAAACGGTTCTTGATATTTTGTCTAATTCTTCCAAGGCGAGTGCCATCTGACCGTATATATCGTGTGTTCCTCTGGGTGCTTTATATTGAGCCATTTTTTTCTCCTAATTGTTTCTTGTCCGGTTGAACTATTCCTGCGGATATTATGTATTGTATTGCTTCTTCTACGGTATATTCGCTTTCTATAATTTCTTCTTCTTTCACTAACATTAAGAAACCCGTTGTGGGGTTAGGTGTTGTAGGCATGAAGGTAGAAATATATTTTTGTCCGTTAATTATTTTTTCTCCTGTTGAAAAGGCAACACAATATGTCCCTTTTGTAGGAAAAGGTATAAAAACAACTTTTTGAAATTTTTGTGTAGCATCATCATCGTTTTTTGCAAAAAATGAAAACAACTTTTTCAAAGCTGAATATATTGTTCCTATTAACGGAATTTTTATAAACAGATTTTCGAAAAAGTCATAAAGTTTTTTACCGAACCATATGTTGGTAAAAAATCCTATAAAGAAAATTATTATTAATGTTAAAAAGAAGCTCGCTACTTTAGCTAATACTTCTACCCATTCGGAATCGGATGTAAACAATTTTAAAAAAGGAGAAAGTATCGGCATGGACAAACTGCTAATCCATTTGAAAAGGATAAGGATTATAAATATTGTAAGCCATACCGGAAGTATAACCAAAAGTCCGGAAATAAAGGATTTTCTTACAAGTCCTTTTTTTTCTTTTTTGGAACTATCATTTTCTACAGATTGTAAATTATTTTTATTTGCCATTTATAAATCTTTCTCCGGCAGATACCAACTTCTTCAATTTAGCAGAGGTTGTACTTTCCGCATATAATCTTACTATAGGTTCTGTTCCGGATAATCTGAAACCTATCCAAGTATCTTCATCTAATATAAATTTGTAACCGTCTAATGTAACAACTTTTTGTATTTTCATTCCCGCAATTTTTTCAGGAGCTTTTTTCTGTAATGTTTGTCTGAATTTTTCCATTGCTTCTTTAGGAAGTCTGAAATTTTCTCTTGCCGTAACTACTGGTCCCGTAAGTTTTACGATATCTTTCAATATTGCACCTAACGACTTTTTGTTCATTGCAACCGCTTCTGCCATAAGTAAACATGCAATTATACCGTCTTTTTCGGGAACATGTCCTCTTATCGTAAGACCGCCCGACTCTTCACCGCCGATAATAAAATCTTTAGGTCTTTGTGTCAAAATGTCTCCTATATATTTGAATCCTACAGGTGTTTCAGCAACTTCTATACCTAACTTTGCTGCAAGTTTATCTATCATGTGGCTTGTCATAACACTTCTTACAACAACACCTTTCCAACCTCTTGTTTTGTTCAAATGATAAAGCAAAATAGGAATTACCTGGTTAGGTGTAATAAATGTTCCGTCGGAATCTACAATACCGAATCTGTCTGCATCACCATCTACGGAAAGACCGATTTTATATGATTCTTTTTTTATTATTGATTTCAATTCTTTTAAGTTTGCTTCACACGGTTCGGGGGAATGTCCGTCGAACAAAGGATCTCTTTTTTTGTTCAATACTTTTAGTCTCATACCTGCAGCTTCCAATAATGTATCTAAATAATCGTCACCTGTTCCATGCAAAATATCGGCAACAACTTTCAAGTTTGCTTTTTTCAAAAGTTTAAAATTAACCAACTGTTTTATTCTTTTTAAGTATGCAGGTCTGGGATCATAATATTTTATTATTCCCGATTTTAATCCTTCCTGTAAACTTAAACTTTTAACATCACCTATTTTTATTTGTGCACAATATTTTTCTATTTTTTGTGTAGTTTCGGGTAATGCAGGACCACCCCATGAAGGAGAAAATTTTATTCCGTTATATTCCGGAGGATTATGACTTGCCGTAAAATTTATACCGCCTGCAAGTTTATTGTTAACTATATCATAAGCTATAACGGGTGTAGGGGTATTTCTTTTACATAACAAAACTTTTATTTTATTACCTGCCAACACTTCTGCAGAAATATCGGCATATTTATCTGATAAAAATCTTGTATCATAACCGATTATAACGGCTTTATCTTTTTTATAATCTTTGTCATCATTAATAAGATAATTTGCTATTGCCTGTGTAACGATTTTTACATTATCAAAAGTAAAATCATCTGCAATAATTCCTCTCCAGCCGGATGTTCCGAATTTAATCATTTTCTTACCTCGTTTACTTTAGTTTATAGATTATAGGATTATTAGATTATGAGTTTTTTTCAGTTATTATTAACAACTATCATTCTATAACCTTATATTTTTATAATCTATTCCTTATTCTTAAAAAATTTTATTTTTGCCATTCCATTAACTTATCGGTATAAATATCTATAAAACCTTTTGCGGTTGTTTTATCTCTTGCTTCCGCCCAAATATGGAAATAAGCTTCATCCGGATCAGGAAGTAACAATACCCAACCGTTATCCAAGAATATTTTTACACCGTCTATAAGTTCCGTTTTTTTACCTTTAGCATATTCTATTGCATTTCTCATGGATTGACCTTTTTTGTCCCATGAGCAAGGTATTGTTTTATGGAAAACTTCAAAAGAAGGAATTTCCCTTCTTATCATACTGATCGTAAATTCCGTTTGAGACAGCATTTTTATCATGTTGCCTACCGCATACATTGCATCAAACGAATTTTGGAATTCAGGGAATATAAATCCGCCGTTACAATCGGCAACAAAAATTACATCTTTTTCTTTTGATGCCTTCATTATGTTTCTGGGACTTGTTCCCGTTCTTATAATTTTAAAATCAAATTGTCTTGCGAGTTCATCTATAACCGACGATACGGTAACAGGAACGGCTATTGTTCCTTTCTTATATGTGGACATAACCAAATATGCCATAATAAGCATTGCAGTATCGTTATCTATAATTTTTCCCCTTTCATCTACAAGAAAAACCTTTTCCGCACCGTTATCCAACAAGAAACCTACATCTGCTTTCAACGTGGTTACGATATCGGACAACTGATTTAACGAATGATCGAACTCTTCTTTATTTTTCGTTATTTTCTTTGCATCTATATAAGCATTTAATGCAACAACATCTACACCTAACTCTCCTAAAATTGTAGGAAATACCAAAGATGCAGTTGAATGAGCATAATCAACAACTATTTTCATTCCTTTCTTAGTTGCCGTTGTTTTCTTTTGAATTGTGTTTAAATATCCTGTTTTATAAAATTCGTTAGCTCTTGGAGGAACGGTAATCATACCGACTTCATCCATATCAGCTCTTTTAAAATCTTCTCTAAAGAAAAGTTGCTCTATTGATTTTTCCTGATTTATGGATATATCGCTACCGAACTTATCAAAGAATTTTATATCTATAAGTTTTGCATCGTAAGGAGACTGTCTTATATGAATACCGCCTATTTCACCGTCATTACCGATTTCGTATCTTGCAACAGGTATAGGAGCGTTTAACATATCACCTACATTTACACCCGCAGAAAGAATACCTGAAATTATTCCTCTTTTTATCATTCTTGTTGTTCTGTGGTCATCTCTCGAAATTACAACATAAGCTCCGCTTCCCACATAAGCACCGTAAGCGGAACCGATTTTTGCTGCAAATTCCGGAGTTATTTCTATGTTGCCGAGTCCCGAAATACTGCCGTAAGCATTGAATAACGACTTGTTCCACTTTGCACCCCATACCAAACTTGAAGAAAGGATAGCTCCTTTTTCAACAATTTTGTGGGGCCATATTCTTAAATTTGCTCTTATTGTAGCTTTTTCACCGATATTACATTCATCTGCAATTATGGAACCTACCTGAACGGAAGCTCCTTTACCCAAAGTTGTAGATGAACCTATAACAACTTCTTTCAAACTTGCCTTTTGTCCTATATTAACATCATTCCAAATAACCGATCCCAACACCAATGCATTTTCTTCTACTACAACATTTGAACCGATAACGGACTTACCTATTTTGGCGCCTTTCTTTATTACCGTGTTGTCACCCACAATCACATTTTCATCAACAATAACACCGTCTTCAATAACGGAATTTTTACCAAGTATAACAGTTTTACCGTTTATTTTCTTCTTTGTGCCCAAAACATTTATTTTTACTTTTTCATCCAATATATCGTAATGTGCAAATCTGTATTCATCGTGGTTACCGATATCTTTCCAATAACCGTCGGCAATGTAACCGTATAATGCTTTGCCTTCTTTCAAAAGTTGCGGAAACAAATTTTTTGAAAAATCCACATCTTTATTTTCGGGAACATAGTTAAACACTTCCGGTTCCAATATATATATACCGGTATTTATCGTATCCGAAAAAACTTCGCCCCAAGACGGTTTTTCTAAAAATCTTTCAACTTTACCGTCTTTATCGGTAATAACAACACCGAACTGTAATGGATTTTCCACTCTCGTTAAAACCATTGTTGCTATAGCTTTCTTCTTTTTATGATATTCTATTGCTTTTGATATATCGAAATCGGTTAACACATCTCCGGAGATAACCAAAAAAGTATCGGTAATATTTTCTCTTGCAAAACCGACACTTCCTGCCGTTCCGAGATCTGCTTCCGGTCTTAAATATTTTATGGATACGCCTAAATCTTTACCGTCTTTAAAATAATTTTTGATAATTTCCGGTTGATAATAAAGCATCATCGTTAAATCGTTAAAATTATGTTTTTTTAACAATTCAATGATATGGCTTAACATAGGTCTGTTCGCAACCAGTGCCATAGGTTTAGGAATACTGCATGTAATAGGTCTTAATCTTGTGCCAAAACCACCTGCCATAATTACAGCTTGCATTGTGCACCTCTCAAAATTTATTTTTATTTGAAAATTAATATAGATTTAGACTTTATAATTTTATCAGTTTTTTGTTGTTTTATCAAGGAATTTTTGATTGAAATCAGATTAAATATAAACATATTGAAAAAAAAATAATAATTTGGTATATTCTTTTAATCAGTTTGATTGGAGGATTTAAAATGTCTTACAAATGTTATGTATGCGGTAAAGGTTCTTCTTCCGGAAATACGGTTAGCCACTCTAATAAAGCTACAAAAAGATTATTTAGACCTAACCTTCAGGAATTAAGAATAGTAGTTAACGGCAAAAAGACAAAGGAATATGTTTGCACATCTTGCATTCGTTCCGGCAAAATACAAAAAGCCATATAACTAAAAATATCTTTTTAATAAGAAATACAACTCTCAAAAATTTTGGGAGTTGTGTTTTTTATTTGTTTTAAAATTTTATTTCTTGGGATGTTCTCTTAAATATTTTCTTATTCTGCTTTTGGCTTGAGCGGTTATTGCAATAGACAACCAATGTTCGGTAGGTCTTATATTTTTTCTTACAAGAGCTTCACATTTTTGACCTGTTTTTAACTTGTAGTCCAAAGGAACGATTTTTCCGTCAACTTTGACTCCCATACACTTATCACCTATATCGCTGTGAACGGCATAAGCAAAATCCAATGCGGTTGCTCCTTCGGGCAACTTTATTGCGTCTCCTTTGGGTGTTGTAACATATATTTGATCAAAATTACATTCCGTTTTTATTGCAGTTAAAAATTCGTTGGAATCTTTTACACCTTTTTGCGATTCCAAAATATGTTTTATAAATTCCAAATGGTGTTCCATATTTATATCGGTCTGCTTTAAATTACTGGCACCGTTTTTATTGAATGCCTCTTTATATCTCCAATGTGCAGCAATACCGTATTCGGCTCTTCTGTGCATTTCTTCGGTTCTTATTTGAATTTCAACTATAACATTTTGATCCGAATTTATTGTTATATGTAAAGATTGATACATATTTGCCTTAGGAACCGCAATATAATCGGTAAAAGAATTTTCCAAAACATTAAATTCCGATTGAACAACACTTAGTATGGCATAACAGTGTTCTTTCGTATCGGTAATAACTCTTAAACCGAACAAGTCTTGTATTGCAGAAAACGGTTTTTCCTGCCTTTGCATTTTTCTGTAAATGCCATAAAGATTTTTAGGTCTGGCAAGAATTCTATATTGAATATTTAACGGATTGATTTTTTCTTTTATTTGTTTTTCTACAATTTCAAGATTTTTTAAATTACTTTCCGATCTTGCCTGCCACTTACTTTTTATTTCATGATATTTTACCGGTTGTAAAACTTCAAATATCAAATCTTCAAGTTCACTTTTCCATTTATATATACCAAGACGATGAGCAAAAGGTGTATATAAAGTTAATGTTTCCATAGATATTTCTTTTTGTTTGTCCGGAGGCAAAAATTTAATTGTTCTCATATTGTGAAGTCGATCTGCAAGTTTTATTATAATAACTCTTGTATCTTTTACAACGGCAAGCAACATTTTTCGCCAATTTTCCGCCTGTTCGGTAATATTATCGTTAAACTTGTATGAATTTATTTTCGTTACACCTTCTACCAAAGTAGTAATTTCTTCACCGAATTCCTCTTTCAATTCTTCTCTTACTACCAAAGTATCTTCCAATATATCATGCAATAAAGCAGCACAAATTGTTGCTTCATCCAATTTCAGTTCAGTAAGAATTTTTGCCGTATTGAAACAATGAACGACATACGGTTCCCCGCTTGCTCTTGTTTGGCAATAGTGTGCGTTTGATGCGAAATTGTATGCCTTTTCTATAAGTGCAAGATTTGCATTCGGCAAATATTCTTTTACTAATTTTTTTAATTCTTCTATCATAATTAAATCAATACCTTTACGGAAACACTATACTGTGTAACATTTTCATTTTCCAACTTATACGTTTCCCCTGCTACCGATACGGAAATTATCGATATATTAATTCCCCCGCCATAAGTATATTTTATATCGTCAGTATCATTTACCGACGGACTTTGAGCTCCTGCTCTTAAAACTATAGATTTTCCCAACGCCTGTTCAACACCTATGGAATATATATTATCATTTTCCATATCACCGAATCTGTAAAATATTTTATGCCAATCGCAAATAAGATTAAACGAACCGCCTATATATCCTACTCCTGTTCTTATACCGAAAGGTAACTGATCAAAATCATAATTTTCCCACCACATAATACCGAAAACATTTTCCAAATTGATACCGGCATATATATTTCCTTTAACGGGTGCCATAATACCTAAATCCATTGTAAAGCCATTGCCGGAAGAAGTTTGTGCGAAAGGTGTTCCGTCGATAATAGAACTTTCAGATATTGTTCCGTACAAGTAAGACAAATTCAAACCGAAAGAAACTCCCGCTTCGTTTACATTGGCTGCCGAAAGAGTAATGGCTTTTATATGTTCGGATTTTTTATAAAAGTTGGAACCGTCTTCTATTTTTATATCGTTAGAAGAAAATGTTCTCCAAGATATTGCCCCTTGTTGTTGGTTAACGACAAAAGAAGTAAATCCCAAATCTATAGGATTAGCATAAGAAATTAAATTATCATCCAAGTCCGTATTTCTTATTATGATGGCGGAAGCTTCAACTTGTATTTTGTCACCGGTGACAAATCCGAGACTTGCGGAGTTATAATAAACTCCTTCCAAACTTCCGGGTAACGCCGCTCCAGTATATCCCATTGCAAAACTTCTTGCACTAACTCCCGTAGAATCATAAGAATTAGGCATTGTCGGCGGTTTCTTTGCAAAAGATACCGACACCATTGTAAAAATTAAAAATGCCACTAATAAAAATTTTTTATTCATTGTCTTACCTATTTTAAATTATATAATTTCGTATATATTCCGTTCTTATCCAACAATTCACGATGTTTACCTACTTCGGCAATGGTTCCTTTATCTATAACGACTATTTGATCCGCATTTATTACGGTAGAAAGTCGATGTGCAATTAAAATAACCGTCCTGTTTTTCATCAAAGTCTCAATTGCTTCCTGAACAAGCTTTTCGGATTCACTGTCTAATGCGGACGTTGCTTCATCCAAAACAAGTATGGGCGGATTTTTTAACATGGCTCTTGCAATTGCAATTCTCTGTTTTTCTCCGCCTGACAGTTTCATTCCCCTTTCACCTATTAACGTGTTGTAACCGTCCGGCATTTTGGATATAAAATTATGAGCATTGGCCGATTTTGCCGCGAGCTCAATTTCTTCATCGGTAGCATCAAGTTTACCGTAAGCAATATTGTATCTTACCGAATCGTTAAACAAAAAAACATCCTGAGAAACAACACCTATTTTATCTCTTAAAGATTCCAACGTTAAATTTTTTATATTTATTCCGTCGATTAAAATCTCGCCGGAATTTACATCGTAAAATCTCAAAAGCAAATTGGCTATCGTACTTTTACCTGAACCGGACGATCCGACAAAAGCAACGGTTTGACCTTTTTTAATATCAATATTAATATTTTTCAAAATGGATTTATCTTTTTCATATTCAAAAGAAACATTTTTGTAAACAATATTTTTTGAAAAAACATCAAGATTTTTTGCATCGGGCAAATTGAAAATCTTACTTTTTTCATCCAATATTTCAAACACTCTTTCGGAAGCTGAAACTGCCTGTTGTATTGTAGAATTAAGTTGTGCGAAATTTTTAATCGGTTGATACATTTGTTGAACTGCCAATATAAAAGCCGTAAAATCTCCGAGTGTCCACGCACCGTTAATAACATCTTTTCCGCCGAACCATAAAACGATTGCAACTCCTGTCATCGACAGCACTTCCATTACAGGTGTTGTTCTTGCATCAACTCTGACAATTCTTTGTTGAACATTATAATAATCTTTATTGTTAACGGCAAATCTTGCTTCTTCATGTTCTTCTCTGCAAAAAGATTTTATTACCGAAAATCCGCTCAACATTTCCTGCAAAGATGTATAAATTTCGGATATTTGAACCATACTTTCTTTAGAGGCCTTCCTTAATTTTCTTGCAAATTGAGCAAGAGGTATTGCAAGTATCGGAAGGACAACAACTATAAAAAAAGCGTATTTCCAATGCAAATAAAAAAGTCCGCCGATCATTCCTATTATTATCAATCCGTCTCTTATTACCGTTGGCGGAACTTTTAATAAAGCATTTTGTAATGCATTTATATCGTTTGTTACTCTAGACATAACCTTTGATGAAGTATGTGTAACAAAAAAATCGTGAGACAAATTAATAAGTTTTGTATATAAGTCTTGTCTTAAATCTTTAATCGCATTTTGTGCAACATAATTTAAAAAATATGTTTTTCCGTAATCGGCAAACCCTTTTACCACATATATTAACGGCATAAGTATACAAAGTTGTACCAACATCGTCTTTGCTTTCACGGGATCATCATTAACGAATACACCGTCCATTATAATTTTCGATAAATATACAAGCAGTGCTGCAACACCGGAATAAACCAACATAGATAACATCGCAAAAACAAATCTTCCTTTATACGGCATTGCATATTTTATTAATCTTTTATAATCCATTATCGTCCCCCAAAATTCTTTTTGCTACTCTGTCATAAACTCCTTCCGGCCCCAACTGTTGTCTGAACTTTAAAAGTTCTTGTCTGATTACATTATATTTCTCTTCGTTTAAAACATCTAAAATATTTTGTGATAAAATTTTGGCAGTTGCTCTATGCTGTATACATTCCGGAATCAATTCTTTATCCAATAAAATATTTGCCAATGTAATATATTTTACTTGAACGATTAATCTTGCCAATAAATAATTTGCCCAAGACAATTTATACATAACAACCATCGGTATTCCCATCAATGCATTTTCCAAACTTACCGTTCCCGACGGGCATAAAGCTATATCTATTTTTTTTCTTTCTTCAAAATCGTTTCCGTTTTTAATCGTTATGTAGTCCGGAACATTTTGTTCGAATTTATCTACGGAAAACAAAATAAATTTTGCATTAAGTTTTTCTTTTAATATTTTCACCGTATCCAATATTACTGGCAAATGTCTTTTAATGGTATTTTTTCTGCTGCCGGCAAAAAGTCCTATGATTACTTCTTTTTGTTTTTCTTTCTTTTCCGTTATATTCGGGACCAAATCGACCAACGGATTGCCTTCGAAATAAACATTTACTTTTTCTTTTTCGTACATTTCTTTTTCGAAAGGAAGTATCGGAAAAGCAATTTTAACGTACTTGGCAATATTTTTTATTCTGTATTTTCTTGATGCCCACACTTGAGGAGTAACAAAATAATAAACGGGAATTTTTAGTTCGTGAGCAAGTTTTGCTATGTGTATATTAAATCCGTAATAATCTACCAATATTACCTTATTTATTTTTTTCTCTATAAGATATTTTTTTACGGTTTTAAAAATTTCTTTTAAAACAAAAACTTGTTTTATAGGAAAAAAACCAAAACCGTTAATATTTACTATGTCTTTAATAAACTCATCGACAACAATTTTTAATTGCGTACCGCCGATAGCATAAACCTTACAATCACCAATCTTTTTTATCGATTTTATTAAATTTGCCGCATGAATATCTCCGGAAATATCACCGGCAGAAATAAAGATAGATTTGTTCATTTCCATATCTTAAAATTATATTGAAAAATGAAATAAATATCAATGAAAATTTTATTTTTTACGGATAAGAATATTTTTGGGAAATTTATTTATCGGAAAATCTTGCGGGAAACAGTTTCTTCTCAAACAATTTTAAATCTAAAATTGTTTTTTGTTCTTTAGAAAGTTTCCCCAATAAATCGATTTTTAATTGTGTATATTTTCCGTTTTTATCAAGTTCTATTGCTTTTATATAATCATTCAAAGCTTGTTCGTACATACCGAGTTGTTCTTCGGCTTTTCCTCTTTGTGCAAAGACAAAAGCGTTCTCGTTTATTTCCAAAGATTTAGTGTAATCTTTTACGGCTTCCTTATAATTACCTAACAAAAATTTTATATCACCTTTATCGGCTTGAGCTAAATCTTGTTTTGATTTTGTTTCATACAAGTTTGCTCTTGCCAAATAATATGCTCTTTTCTTTTTTATATCCAAGGCCTTTGTGTAATACATAATTGCTTTATCGATATCGTGTTTCTTTTCCATAAGTTTTGCAATAGCTGCATAGGTATCTTCTTTTTCTACACCAATTTCCAATGCACTGTTAAAACTTTTTAAAGCATTATTATAATCTCCGGTTTGCATTTGAGCTTGACCTATAGACAAATATGCCAACGGAGACGGTTTTAATTTTAAAGCTTTATTAAAATCTTGTATTGCTTCGTTATAATCTTGATTTTGAAGTTTTAAGTTTCCTCTGGCAATATAAATTTCCGCATTTTGCTTTATTTCCAAAGATTTTGTGAAATCCGTTATCGCAACATTATTTTGATAAGAACCGACAATACTATCCTGATAACCTTTATCGGCTTGAGCTAAATCCGGTCTGTTTATCAACATATACAAATTTTCTCTTTTAGAATAAAACTTTGTTAAATTCTGTTTTGCCATAAAACCGACATTTTCTTTTTCTATACCTATCGCAATAGAATAATTTAAAATGGCTTTTTTATATTCGTTCGTCTTTTCATAAATTTCCGCAAGCAACAAATATGTTTCTATTTTCGGCGAAATAGCTAAAGATTCGTCCAAATCATTTAAAGCTTCGTCGTACATTCCAAGTTTATATTCCGCTTTTGCTTTTAAATCTATTAATCTTACATCTCCATCCGTAGAATGTGTTTTCGAAAATTCCAAAATAATATCTTTATATCTTTCCAATTTGTCGAGGGCTTCAATCTTACTTACCATTATGTCGCTATTGTATTCCAATTTTAAGGCCTTATTATAAAATTCTATCGAACGATCATATTTTTTCATTAAACAATAAGTTTGTGCTATTTCAAAAAATGTATCCGAAGCTTTTTTTAATTTTAAAGACAATTCAAAATCCGCTATTGCAGCATTATACTTTTTTATTTTAACTTTTGTTCTGCCTCTTTCCAAAAAAGCTTCAGGTGTTTTTTTCAGTTCAACGGATTTTGTAAAACTGTTTATTGCCCCTTCATAATCTTTAATATTTTTTTTCAATAAACCTATTTTATAATGTATAAAATAATCTTCTCTGGTATTTAAAACGCTTGACAGTTTTTTTATTGCAGAATCATAATCACCTTTTATTGTATCAATAGAAGCTTTATCTTCTTCCGCAAAATCAAATGCTTTACTTATGTTATACAATTCGTATCTTAAAGTATAATAGCCGATATTGTCAGGATCCAGTTCTATTGCTTTACCATAATCTTGTATCGCATTATCATAATCTTTTATTTTTTGATAAATTCTGCCTCTGTTTGCATACAAATATGCATCCGGCAACAAATTTATTGCTTTTGTATAATTTTCTATTGCTTCGGTATACTTTTGTTTTTTGAAATATGCATCGGAAATGAGAGCATAGACATATGAGTTTTTTTCAAAATTTAGGGCATTATTAAAATCTTTTATCGCTTCATCTATTTGATTATATAATACTTCCGCTTTTCCTCTTTCCACATAAGTTTGCGAAGAAACTTCAAGTTCCAGGGAATTTGTATAATCGCCTATTGCACCGTTATAATTATTCAGTTCGTATTTAACTTTTCCTCTTTCAAAAAATAACAAACTGTCGTCTTTTTCTTCTTTTAATATTTTGGTATATTCCACAAGTGATTTGTAGTAATCACCGTTTTGCGCAAATTGTCTTGCTTTTAGAGCAATATCTTCTTCCGCAAACAAATTAGTCAAAAGGAATAACAATGAAAATAATATTAATATTTTTTTTGTCATAAAAATGCAGATCCTTGAATTTACTCGTTTATTTGTTCCAATATAATATTATAATCTTCTCTTGTAATTTCTTCCGTAGGAATGATATCTATTTCTTTTTTAAATAATTCAAACAATCTTTTTCTTCTTTCGTTAAAATAATGTGCAACATCCGGATGTAACTTTACTTTTATTTTACCGAAAAACTTGTCTATTTTCATTTGTTCTATTTCCTGACAAACGGAAATAAAAACGGATTCTTTCGACAATATAAGTCCGAGTCCGTGACAAGTAGGACATGTATCACCGAGTAAAGCAAAAAGAGATTCTCTTTTTCTCTCTCTTGTCATTTCTATAAGTCCGAGATGTGTAATAGGCCATATTTTTATTTTTGCTTTATCGTGTTTGGTCGCTTCTTTTAACGCTTCCAAAACTTTTTTTCTGTTCTTCTCTTTTTTCATATCGATAAAATCTATAACTATAATTCCACCGATATTTCTTAATCTTAACTGCCTTGCAACCTCTTGAGCAGCTTCGATATTTGTTATTGTGCCGACTTCTTCTTGCGTATTGTTATTTCCGACAAATTTCCCACTGTTAACATCTATGGCACATAATGATTCCGCTTCCTGTATAATTAAATAACCGCCCGATTTTAATCTTGCCTTATTCGATCTTAATCTTTTAATTTCTTCTTCTATACCATAAGCTTTAAAAATAGGTTGCTTTCCTTCGTATAAAACAATTCTGTCTTCAAGTTCCGGAGAAACGGTTCTTACAAACTCGATGGTATCATTCAATTCTTTTTGATTATCTATTTGCATCAATTTAACATCTTCGGTAAAATGATCTCTTACCGTTTGAAAAACCACTCCCAAATCTTTATGAACACAAGTTCCGCATTTTGAATTATTAAATCTGTTTATAATGGATGCCCATAATCTGGAAAGATATTTCATTTCTTTTTCTATCTCTTCTTCGGTTGCATCCTCGGCTTCGGTTCTGACGATAATTCCCCCGGCAAGATTTTCTTTCAATTTTCTTACGATACTTTTTAATCTGTTATATTCTTGTTTATCTTCTATTTGTTTTGAAACACCTATTCTTTTACTGAAAGGCATGTACACCAAAAGACGACCCGGTAAGGATATATCCATCGTAACTTTAGGACCTTTGGTACTAATAGGTTCTTTATAAATCTGAACCATTATATCCTGACCGACTTTCAACATATTCTCAATATTTTTCTCGTTCTTTGAAGCAACGATATCGGCTATTCCAAGATATGCACTTTTTCCGAAACCTATATCGACAAAGGCAGACGATAGGCCGGACACAATATTTTGAACTTTACCCTTGTATATATTATTTAAAAGTTTTTCCGTTTCTCTTCTTTCAATAAAAATATCGGATAATCTGTCATCTTCTAAAATAGCTACTCTTGTTTCTTCAAATGTTCTGTTTACAATAATTTCTTTATTCATTTTCTGTATAAAACTCTCTTATGCTAATTAAAGATTCCGTTTTCTTTAAGGAATTCGTACAATTTTTTTGCAAGGCGAAAAATGACGGAATCGGAATTATCTCCGACATCGGTCTTATTATCTATGTATAAAACTCTTGATGTATTTTTAACATACTCGGAAATCAAAGAGTTTATGGGGATATCTTCCGGATAACTCGCAAAAATCAATTTAGTATTTGATTTTATGGCTTTATTTCTAAGCTTTTCCATATCGGATAAAATCCAATCATTTATCATTTTTATTTTCTTATCGTAATCAATCGTATTTATTGCCATTATGGATTCCAACTCTTCGTTAGGATTTGCAATATATTCACTCAATCCTCTTACAAAAAATAAGACTTCCGCGGTAATTTCACCTTTGTATAACATATATAATAAAACCAAACCTTTATAACAAATATTGTCTTTATTCAGCGGATCAACCAAAATACCGTCTTCAAAACATTGTAAAGCTTTAAATTCACATCCTTCGGCGTCTTCCGACAAATATGCGGAACCCAATGCATAATGCAACATACTTTGAGATGGTTTCTTTTCTAAAATCGAGTTCAAAAACGTTTTTGCTTCATCGTATTTTTGCGCTTTTATCAAAGTCCAAGCATATCTGTACGTCTCTAATGTGGCCATTAAATTATTATCTACGTTAAAACTGCTGTTTAGAGCATAAAAGTGCGGTACTACTTTAGGTTTAAAAACTCTTTTTTTCTTGGTATCCATCAATGAGTTATAAACAACACTTATTATCTGTGTGAGTGTATTCTTATCGATTCCGGCATACAACTTTAACATCTCATTATTAATTTCATAAATATTTCTGCGCTCTTTTATTTTTATTGTTTCTTTTATATCGTTATCTTTTATGTAATCCAAAAATCCGTGTAAGTTATGATAGTTTGAATCTCCTATCATCAAAACAATGGCATCATGATGATTTTTATTGTAGACACCGTCAAAGAATTCCAAACATTGAGAAGTATTCATATCCGATTTGGAAAAATTACTTACACTAACGTTGTTTAGGCCGAAATATTTATCCATCAAACTTTGCAGCACATCCACATATTTTTCATTAAAGTGATTCGATATGTGAGTATTATCGTTAATATATAAAATCGATTTTTCGGCAAAAACAACACTGCAAACAAAGAATAACATAAACGAAACTAATAAAATTTTAAATTTCATATACGGTTCCTTTATTTTCAACAAATAAGTTGTCTCTCTTAGTATACAACATTTTTACATTTTTTTCTTGTATTTTCAACAAGTTTTGCAAAACTTTTTCAAGTTTTATGTTTTTTGCAGGTCCAAATCTTAAAAAAATCCTTAATGTTTTCTCATCAATAATTTGTATATTTTGTATAAGTTCTTTTACATCTACAATTGTTTCCTTTCCTTTTTTTACTTTCGTAATTAAAATTTTGTCTTGTTTTAAATAATCGTCAATATCCTGTTGTTTTATATTTACTCCCTTAACCGTATACTGAGCCAAATTTACAAGACCTTCAATCGAAGGAAGTCGCAAAGGAATATATTTCGCGCCGTTAAGTTCATAACCTTCAGGTAAAATTTTTGATATTTCTTTTTTTATTATTTCTATATCGACTTTTTCCGTTAAAGACAAATCTACATATTCGCAATCACTTTCACAACCTACCGCTATTGCCGGACCGAAAGCTGCCTTTACTTGCGGACTAAAACCGTTCGTATATGCCAAAGGTAAAGAAGTTCTTTTTAATGCCCTTCTGAAAAAATCTATTTGTTCAAGTTGCGATATATATTTCACATATCCTCTTCTTGAAAATTTTAATAGCACTCTGTTTTTGGTTTCAAAAATTTCTTTTTTTACCGAAGATATATTTTCGGGCAATTTTGTAACTTGTTTTTCTTTACCTAAAACCGATACCGCCGTTTCTTTTATTCCGTTTTTATAATCGTTATATAAAAATTGTTTATCTACTCCCAAATTTATATGTTGCCATGGTAACACTTCATCAAAACCTCTTCTTCTGTAAACATAAAAATTCAAATCAAAACCGGCTTCTTTTATGCTTTCCGTCCAAACTTCAAAATTAAACTTATCTTTCCATTGATCAAATCTCATACCTTTTTGCCAAGCAGTATATATCGCTTTAGATACTCTTCTGTCTGCTCTTGCTAAAAAGGCCTCTATTATACTTGAGCTGTGATTATGTGCTCTGATATCTGCCGGTACAAACTTGTTTACATCCCTTATCACATTTTTAAAATATTCGCTCGGGAACATCGGCTCCCATTGAAAAGCAGTTTGCGCTTTAGGAACAAAGGGCGATACTGTTATACTGAAATTCAATCTGTTGGCAGTTTTTCTAACCTTATTTACAAGCTCTTTTATTGCAGTTATATCTTCAGGTTGTTCCGTAGGAAGACCTATCATAAAATACAATTTTATTGCGCGCCAACCCATTTGATAAGCAAACAGTAATGTATCTACAATTTCCTGCTCGGACAAATATTTTCCTATAACATTTCTGAGACGATCCGAACCTGCTTCCGGTGCAAACGTTATCGACGGTTTTTTGTCTCTGTTCAAATATTGCGCCACTTTTAAAGAAAACTTGTTGCATCTCATTGAAGGTAACGTAACATTAAGATTTTGTTTATAATATTTTTCATTTGTCTGTAATAAAAGGTCTTCCAAATCTTTGTAGTCTGTACAAGATAACGAAGAAAAAGAAACTTCTTCATATCCGGTATTTTTCAAACTGTCATCCAACAATTTTATAACCGTTTCTACTTTTCTTGCTCGCCAAGGTCTGTAATACTTTGATGCCTGACAAAACCTGCATCTTCCTACACAACCTCTTGCAACCTCAATATTCAATCTGTTATGAACCGTTTCGACAAACGGAACAATTTTGTTATTATGAAAAAAAACTTTATCTAAATCCACTATCGTTTTTTTTATGACTTCGGGGACACCTTCAATGTTCGGTTTTATTTCTTTTACGGTGTTATCATCGTTATAAGTAACATCATAAAATGACGGTATATAAATACCTTCTATTTTTGAAAGTTCAAAAAGAGTTTGCTTTCTGCTCAACTTATTTTTTTTACAAGTTCTATACGTTTCCAAAATCCTAACCATGGAAACTTCCCCATCACCTATCGTAAACAAATCAAAAAAATCAGCATACGGTTCGGGGTTTGCCATTACCGGTCCGCCACCTATAACAAGAACATCTCCGTCTTTTCTGTCTTTTGCAAAAATCGGAATATTCGATAACGACAACATATTCACTATGTTTGTTCCTACAAGTTCGCATTGTAAGCTGAAACCTACAATATCAAAATTGCTTAAAGGAGTTTTTGATTCCAACGAAAAAAGTTCGACGTTTTCTTGTCTCAATATTTGTTCCAAATCTATGTCGGGAGCATAAGCTCTTTCACATCTGGCAACTTTTTTTTCGTTAACCAAATGATATAAAATTTCAAGCCCTAAATTTGATGCTCCTATCTCATAGATATCCGGAAAGCACAGACATATGGAGACATCATTTTCCATGTCCGGCTTATAAGAATTTATTTCGTGGTTTATATATCTTGACGGTTTTTGAACAAATGGCAATATTTTATCCAAATCAAGCATTTTATTGTTCCTTAGTGTTTATTTCTTCTTTAAGTTCATTTATTTTAATTTTATATTCGTTATTTTCTTTATCAAAGCCCGACAACTCTTCATAAATTTTAAGTTCATTTGAATAATCGTTTAACACATGATATATTTTTATTAATTGCTTACAATAATCAATATCGTAAGGTTTTATGTTATAAGCTCTTAAAGCATAATCCAATGCTTTTTTATAATCTTGTTTTTTATAATAAATTTCGCTCAAAGGATAGTATAATAAATTTTTACTTCCTTTTATATCTTTTTCTATTTCCAGAAGGGCAAATTCCGCCCTGTCCAAATCACCTATAATCATTAAAAGGACTGCATAATCAATAACCGTAGCAAAACTTGATTTTAGTTCTATGGATTTCTCCGCATAATATTTTGCTTTATCAACATCTTTTTTATTCATATAAATATGAGACAAATGTTGATTTGTAACATAATATTGCGGACTATCATTATAAGCATTTATCCAAAAAGTTTCCGAATTTTTATATTTATTTTCATATCTGAAAGAAATACAAAAAAGGCCTACAAAAATCATCAAAAAAAACAAAATAAAAGCTATTTTTATTTTATTAAAATTTTTAAATAAGTAATCAAGAACCGATACAAATATTATTATAAAGCCCAATGAACAAACAAAAAATCTGTGATTCAAATAAACATTTTCTTTTGTTAAAAAAGAAGGAATTAAAGGTAAACAAATTAAAAGAAACGAAAAGATAAATATTTTCGGAGACAACATTTTTTTATACAATACAAAAACCAATATAGATACAAACAGGCAATTGTATAAAATAATTTTTAAATTTAAACTTGCATTAAACAAAATTACGGGTGTGTATTCGGGAATAAAGAAATTATAAAAATAAATAAGAATATCTTTAAAGAAGCAAAAGATAAATCTGTTTATATTTGAAATATAATATTCAAATCCGAAACTCGAAACCGAATATTTTCTTAAAACAAAAAACAGAACGACAAAAGGGATAAGAGTCGTAAAAAGAATCATCAACTTACTTTTTACAATTTTTTGTTCACAAAGCCATAAACCGATAAAATATAAAGGTATTAATATTATAAAAGTTTCTTTTGTAAATAACGAAAGAACAAAAAACAAATAAAATAAAATCGCATACTTTATTTTTTGAGTATTTACATACCTCATAAAAAATATAAACGATAAAACAAAAAAAACGGTCAACAAACTATCATTTCTTCCGGGCAGCCATACAACCACCGAAGAAAACATCGGATGAACAGCAACTATTAACAATACAACTTTTGTTACTTTAGAATTAAGTTTTAATTCCAAGCAAAATAAATAGAACAGATATAATGATAATATAAACAAAATAATGTTTGTTATATGATAGAATTTTAAATTATCTCTTACAAAAAACGATTCTATTGCAAAAGATAAAGATAAAACAGGTCTGTAATATAAAGTGGTATTATTATAAAAAGCGGATGTGGTAAACAACTTTGGAATATTTTTATAATTTGAAATAAAATTTATATTTTTGGTTATCAAAATATCATCATCAAGTCCCGTTAAATCAAAACAGATTGATTTTCCGTATAAACAAAAAACAACAATTATTAATAATATTAGGAATGATATATTAGTTTTGAAAAAAATTTTTATATAATTGAGCATAAAATAATATTTCGGAAACAGTTACAACTTTATATTTTTAAATAAACTTTTCATATCGTCGGGTAAAGGAGCTATTATTTCCATTTCTTTACTTGTTGCAGGATGAGTAAATCTTACCCTGTAAGAGTGTAACATTTGTCTTGTAAATTTAATATCATTCAAATGATCACTTCCGCCATAATCAACATCGCCCAAAACGGGATGACCTATATATTTCATATGGCTTCTTATTTGATGTGTTCTGCCTGTAATAATATGAACTTCAAGTAAAGAAACATCTCTGCTTCTGGATAACACTTTGAATTCCGTTATTGCCATTTTTTTTGCAAGAGGTCCCACTTCTATAATTTTTCTGTTCTGCATAGATCTGCCCAAAGGTGCCTCTATTCTTCCATGCTCTTCAACAACAGTTCCCGTTACTGCCGTAACATAAGTTTTATGTATTGTTCTTTTTTGGAACTGTTTTGATAATGACACTTTTGATTTTTCATTTTTAGCGAAAATTATTACACCTGTTGTATCTTTATCCAATCTATGCACCATAAAAGGGCTGAATTTGCCTTTAAAGTGATAAAGTAGTGCATTTAATAATGTTCCGGTTTCGTGCCCGAAAGAAGGATGAACAACCAAATCCGCCTGTTTATTTATAACTATAATATCATCATCTTCATAGAGTATGTTTAACGGAATATTTTCAGGTTTTAAAGTAGCAGAAACTGTTTCTTCAATAGTGTATTCTATATTATCGTTTTGTTTTGCTTTATAACTGGGATGAACTTTTTTCCCGTTTACCAACAATTTGCCTTCTTTTATCATATTCTGAAAAAAAGTTCTCGAATAATCTTTATGTAAATTATTCATAAAACAATCTAATCTTTCGTTTGTATCTTTATCGCAAACAAACTTATTTTCCATTTTTAGCCCCATTTTTTGTAAAGAACAAAATTATTATTGCTATTACAAATATAATTATTGAAATATTTTGTGCAGGAGATAATCCGAATATAAAAGCGCCCCTATCGTCTCCTCTAAAAAATTCAACCGCAAATCTTAATACGGAATACAACAACATATATAAAACAAATATATAACCGTCTTTATGAGATTTTTTCAGCAAAGTATGCAATATAAAAAATATTACTAAATTTCCGAAAGATTCATATAATTGAGTAGGATGTTTTTGTGATATTGCTAAAAAACAATCCGAATATTTTCCGTAACAACAACCGGAAAAAAAACATCCTATCCTGCCGAAACAGTGCCCCAATGCCAAAGCGGGCGCAAAAATATCCATAAGTTTTATAATATTTATTTTTTTATATTTGCAGTATAGAAATGCAAAAATTAATACTGAAATAAATCCGCCGTAGTATACAAGACCACCTTTCCAAACTTGAATTATTTCTAAAGGATGAGATAAATAATAGTTTAAATCCAGACAAACATAAAATAATCTTGCACCGATAATACCGATTAAAATTACATAAAATAAAAAGTCATATACTTGTTGTTTTGTTATTATGCTTTTTGAATACTTTACGATATATTGTATACCTAAAAAAAAGCCGAGCGCCACAAGAACGCCATAAGTGTATATCGTAAAATGACCGATAGAAAAAAGTTCAGGATACATTTTTTAATTAGCCCTTTTTATTTAACAAATAAAGTTTAATATATTTTGCAAAACTGTAATAGGAACCCAATACTGCCCAAACAAACCCTTCAAATCCGTCTAAGAAGCCGAGTTTTAAAATATATCTTTTAATAAATTCAAACGGCGGTCTGAAAATTATATCGACAATTTTGGCTTTTTTATTTTTATCTGCCATTTTTAAAGCGCCAAAAGTCGTATATTGTTCAAATTTATTAAAATAACCGTCCAAATTCGGGCAAGTATAATGATAAAAAACATTATTTAATTTTCCTGTTTTTCCGCTAACTACCAATTCCTCATGAATAATTCCACCGACATATTTGGACAAAGATTTTTTTGCAAGACGTAATCTGTCTTCTTTATCAAGTCCGGAATGTTTCATTTTCTTGCCAAGAAAGAAATTTTCTCTCGTTAAAATAAAGCCGTCAAATTTTGTATTTTCTATTGTTTTATTTATTTCTTCTTTAAGTTCGGCAGATAATACTTCATCCGCATCGAGATGTAGTACCCATTCGTTCATAGAAAGAGATAACGCATAATTCTTTTGAGCCGAAAAATTATCGAAAGGCCTTTTAAAAATTTTGGCTCCGTAAGATTGTGCTATTTTGATTGTGTTATCCGTTGAACCGCTATCAACAACAATAATTTCGCTTACCAAACCCTTAACGCTTTCCAAAGATTTGGCAATATTTTTTTCTTCGTTTTTAGCAATCATTACTAACGATATTTTCATTTTGTTTTTATTATTTTCCTTATAATAGAATTTTCAAACTTGTTTCTGTTTTTTGCAAAATATTTTAATAAAGACTCGTTATACATTTTTTTCTTGTTAAATGTCATTTTATCATCACTACCAAGTCCACCATAATGATAAACTTCACTTTCAGGAAGATAACAAATTCTTTTACCGATTAATTTAAGTTGTCTGAATAAGTCTGTTTCTTCCAAATAGAAAAAATATCTTTCGTCGAAACCGCCTACTTGTTTCATGTATTGTTTATTTATTATAAAACATGCCCCTCTTAAAGAATTAACGGTATAACATTTTCCTATCTTATAAAAATTTTCTTTTATTGAAACAAACAACTTTACTATAGGTTTGAATATTTCCGTATATAAAGTCGCTTCAGGATATACGGATTTTTGAATAGTGTTATTCTTTCTTAAAAGGCGAGGTCCGATAACGGCAATTTTATTATTCGAAACAATTTTGTTATAAAGTTTTGAAATAGAATCTTTTTTTATTTCGGTATCGGTATTTATGTAAAGAATAAAATCACTTTTAGCAATATTAAAACCTTGATTTGCAGCTTTCGCAAAACCTAAATTTTCTTTGTTTTTTATAACTGTTGTTCGCGGATACAGTTTCAAAACTTCTTCTATCGAACCGTCATCACTGTTATTGTCAACTATAATCCATTCGGCATTTTTTGAACTTGTTATTTCATCATTATTATCTAAAGATTTAAGACAATCAAATAATACCGACTTTGAATTTCTTGTAACAAGAACTATTGAAAGCATAATTATTTTTTCGCACCTTTATCAATAAGATATTTAATTATTTCAACATTTTCGTTTTTAATTGCATACTTAAGAGCATTACAATTAAACATATCAACGGCATTTAACTCAGCTCCGTTTTCAACCAAAAATTTTACAATTTCAAATCTTGAGTTCTTAACGGCATACATAAGCGGAGTTGTTCCATATTGATCCGCAGCGTTAACATCTGCGCCTTTCTCTAAAAGAGTTTTAACAATTTTCATATTTTCAGTTTTAACTGCCGTAACCATTGACGGTTCTACAGATCTGTCCGCATAAACGAAATTCGTACATAACATCAAAGTCAAAATAATAAATTTTTTCATTTATTTTATTCCTTTTTATAATTTTATAATTTTTGTCGACTTAATATTTTTTGTTGCATTTCTCGTATCAAAAACAAGTTTGGATTTTTTAACTATTTCCGCATAATCTATACATGTATGATCCGTTAATATCACAACTACATCATATTTTGAAATATTCTTTATATTTTTTTCGGATTTCAATATTTTGTTTCCGATTTTAACAGCAGGAACATAAGGATCGTAATACGAAAGTTTTGCCTGTTTTTTGTTTAACAAGTACATAACATCTATTGCGGGAGATTCTCTCATATCGGACACATCTTTTTTGTATGCTACTCCTAAAACAAGCACTTTTGAATTTTTAATTGATTTTGATTTTTCGTTTAATGCATCCGCTAATTTTATCGTAACATATTCGGGCATTTTTGCATTTATTTCTCCTGCAAGTTCTATAAACCTTGAATAAAAGTTCAATGTTTTAAGTTTCCATGCCAAATAGTGAGGATCCAAAGGAATACAATGTCCCCCTATTCCCGGTCCCGGTGTAAATTTCATAAAGCCGAACGGTTTTGTTGCCGATGCATTTATTATTTCCCATACACTTAAACCTAACCTGTCGCACATTAAAGCTACTTCGTTAACAAGTCCGATATTTACGGCTCTAAATGTGTTTTCCAAAAGTTTTACCATTTCCGCAGCTTGTGTTGACGATACTTTATGTACGGTTGTAAAACTGCCGTAAACTGCTGCCGTAAGTTCCGTTGACTGTTTGCATATACCACCTACAACTTTTGTTGTATTTGCTATTGTAAACTTTTTGTTTGCGGGATCTATTCTTTCAGGGCTAAATGCCAAGAAAAAATCTTTACTTGCTTTTAATCCGGTAGATTCAAGCATAGGTAAAACCAACTCTGCCGTTGTTCCCGGATATGTCGTAGATTCAAGTATTATTAATTGTCCTTTTTGTAAATTACCTTTTATTTCTTTTGTTGCAGAAACTATATACGAAACATCGGGATCTTTAGATTTCCTTAACGGTGTGGGTACACAAATGATAACAACATCCAATTTTGATATTGCTTTAAAATTTGTCGTCGCAAAAAGTTTTTTTGATTCTACCAACTCTTTTATATCTTTTGTTTCTATATCACCGATATAAGATTTCTTATTTTTTATACTTTCAACTTTCTTGGAATCTACTTCCAAACCGGTTACACAAAATCCTTTCTTTGCAAGTTCTACCGCCAAAGGAAGCCCTACATATCCCAAACCTATAACACCTATATTAGCTTTTTTTGAATTAATTTTGTCCAATAAAGTTTTATACATTTTTTTCTCCGAACTTATATATGATTTTATTATAATTTATATATTTTAATATTTTATAATATTATGTTTTTTTTAGCTACATATTAATAAAATTTTTGAAGATTGATAACAACACAATAACAATTGAAAAAAGAACGAATAATTAAAATATTGACAAAACAATAATTTATAATTTACAATTTATAATAGATGGTGATAGTTATTGAAAAAATATTTTAAACGAATCCGGTAAAGGAAACAATTGTATGAAAAAACAAAGAAAAGGATTTACTATTGTTGAGTTGGTTATTGTAGTTGTAATCGTCGGTATACTTACCGCAATTGCAGTTCCTATTTATCAGTATTATATTGAAAGAGCAAAGCTAACGGAAGCTCTTACTATGTTGAGAGCTATTGCCGACGCAAATACTTTGTATTATATGGAACATCATACTTGGACTAACGACATAAGACAATTGCACGTGACTATAGAAGGAACAGATATGGTTTTAGATGGTCTTAACAGGATTCAAACTAAAGATTTTATTTATGCCTGTTGCGGAGATAGTGCTACCAGCAACACAATTGCAACAGTGAACAGAATACCTTTTAAGGAAAGATATTGGTTTAGTTTTGCTGCCTCTCCGAACAAAAACACTCCTAAACTGGGAAAATATGAAGTTACCGGAGATGCTACATACGCTAAATCAACAAAAATCGATAAAGTATTGGTAGATTATTATAAAGCAAAATACAGAAGATAAAAGTAAAATTTTTAAAGATTAAATAAAAAAACAGGAAGAAAAAATATTCTTCCTGTTTTTTTGTTGGTAATTAAATTACTATATTGTAAATTTATAACCGATATTAACATTAAATGCAGAATATTTGAAAGCACTATCTGTTCCACCGGAAACAATATATTTTTCTTTGAAAGTTGCGGTATTTACGGAATACAATACTTCAAAGATGAACGATTTATATTCAACTCCTGCACCTAAACCGAAATATATTCCGGCACCATCAACTTTAAGTTCGTTGGAACCTTGATTGTAATTATCATAAAAAGAGCCATGAGACATACCATAACCTATTTGTCCTATTGCATAAATATTTTCAGATAAGTTCGGTTTAACGGAAAGATATATATTTGTAAATCCCAATTTTGCCTTATCGTATCCAGAAAAATGATATGCATCATATGGTGTTGATAATTCAGATTCAAACATATAGTTTACACCTAAACCTACGGACAATTTCTCATCAAGTTTATAATAACCTTCTACTGTTATTGCAAAAGAATTGTTTGCTTCACCTTCATATCTGTTATTATCCGGGTTAAAACAAAAAGATGAATCAAAACTCGGAGCAACAACAGCTCCTAATTTACCTACAACTTCAAACTTGCCGTCCTTACTTGCAAATGCCGGCACTACCATTGCTACAGCCAACAACATCACAACTAACAACTTTTTCATTTGTTTTCTCCTTTTTATAAAAATTTATTACACAAATTTATTTATCTAACTTATAGTGCGTCTGTATCGAGCAAACTTCCCAATCATAATTTCTTTTTGCTCTTATAGCTTCAATACTTGCTCTGGCTGCGGCAAGAGTTGTTACTATAGGAACATTATACATTAAAGCCGTTCTTCTGATACTGTAACCGTCGTGATGACTCTTTTGTCCTGACGGCGTATTTACTATCAAAGCAACTTCTTTGTTGGAAATTATATCAACAACGTTAGGTCTGCCTTCTTGAATTTTATGAACTTCTTTAACATCAAGACCGTTTTCTTTAAAGAATTCTGCCGTATGTTTTGTTGCTATAACATCAAAACCGAGTTCAATAAAATCTTTTGCGATTTCAAGACCTTTAGATTTATCTCTTTGTCCCAAACTTATAAATACTGTTCCTGTATCAGGCAAAATCGTACCTGATGCAAGTTCCGCTTTAGCAAAGGCCTTACCGAAATCTTTATCTATACCCATAACTTCACCGGTACTCTTCATTTCAGGCCCTAAAACGGTATCAACATTAGCAAATCTTATCCACGGCAACACAACTTCTTTTACACAAGTATAATCTATATGTTTAAGTTGTCCGTTTAAATATTCTGCAGGAATTAAATCTTTAACTGCTTTACCTATCATAACTTTTGATGCAAGTTTTGCTAACGGATAACTTACCGCTTTTGAAACAAACGGAACAGTTCTTGAAGCTCTCGGATTTGCTTCCAAAAGGTAAGGTATACCGTTCTTAACGGCATACTGAATATTCATTAAGCCCTTAACATTTATTTCTCTTGCCAAATTAATTGTATGTTCTTTTATTTTTGTTATAACATCTTTAGATAAAGTGTGTGTAGGAAGTACACAAGCGGAATCTCCGGAATGGATACCTGCTTGTTCAATATGTTCCATAATACCTGCAATATACACATCTTTACCGTCTGAAAGTGCATCTACATCTATTTCTATTGCATTATCCAAATATTTATCTATAAGGATAGGTTTACCTTCACTTACATCGGTAGCTTTTGAAATGTATGTTTCAAGATGATTTTCGTCGTACACAATTTCCATTGCTCTTCCGCCCAACACATAGGAAGGTCTAACCATTACAGGATAACCTATTTTTGCTGCAACTGCTTTAGCTTCTTCAAATGTTGTTGCAGTACCTGAATCCGCTTGAGGGATATTTAACTTTTTCAACACTTTACTGAATATTTTTCTGTCTTCTGCCATATCGATAGATTCAACGGAAGTTCCCAAAATTTTAAGTCCTGCTTTATTTAAAGCGGAAGCCAAATTTAAAGGAGTTTGTCCGCCGAACTGAACAACAACACCTTCAGGTTTTTCTTTATCTGCGATGTTTAAAACATCTTCTACAGTTAACGGTTCAAAATAAAGTTTGTCTGCGGTATCATAATCCGTAGAAACGGTTTCAGGGTTACAGTTAACCATTATTGTTTCATAACCTTCCTGTTTTAAAGAAAGAACTGCATGAACACAACAATAATCAAATTCTATACCTTGACCGATTCTGTTAGGACCTGCACCTAAAATCATAACTTTTTTCTTTGTATCGGAAACTACTACATCGTCCTCTTCTTCGTAAGTTGAATAATAGTATGCGGTGTTAGCTTTAAATTCACCGCCGCAAGTATCTACAAGTTTGTATACAGGTATAATTTTCAATTCTTTTCTTAATGCTCTTATTTCTTCTTCTTTTTTGCCTGTAGCAATTGCTATTTGTTTATCGGAAAAACCGAATTGTTTTATTCTTCTTAAAAGAATTTTTTGGTCTTCGCCTTTTAGTTTGAATATGTTAGGAATTTCACTTTCCATATCAACAATTTCTTTTATTTGATTAACGAACCATTGATCGATTTTACATATATTGAAAATATCGTCAACGGACATTCCCAATTTCAAAGCATATCTTATAACATAAATTCTGTCACAGTTAGGTGTTGCAAGTTTTGCGGTAACAATTTCCAATGCTTTTTTCTTTGAGCTTTCCGTATTTTCTTCCAACAATTTGTTTAATTCTTTATCTATACCTACATTTTCCAAACCGTAACCGCTTCTTTTAACTTCCAATCCTCTGATAGCTTTTTGTAATGCCTCTTTAAATGTTCTGCCCAATGCCATTGTTTCACCGACGGATTTCATAGCAGTACCGAGTGTTTGATTTGTATCACCGAACTTTTCAAAAGCAAATCTCGGAATTTTTATAACATGATAATCTACGGTCGGTTCAAAACTTGCAGGGTTAGGAGCCGTAATATCGTTTGTAAGTTCGTCGAGAGTATAACCTACTGCCAACAAACTTGAAATTTTTGCTATAGGAAAACCCGTAGCTTTTGATGCAAGTGCCGATGAACGGCTTACTCTCGGGTTCATTTCTATAACAACAAGTCTGCCGTCTTTAGGATTTTGTGCAAACTGAATATTTGCACCGCCGTGTCTCATACCGATAACTCTTAATATTCTAAACGAATCTTGTCTGATTTTTGCATATTCTTTTGCGGTAATTGTCATTGCAGGTGCAACGGTAATTGAGTCCCCGGTATGTACGCCCATCGGGTCAACATTTTCTATTGAACAAATTGCAATACAATTATCTTTTCTGTCTCTCATAACCTCCATTTCAAGTTCTTTCCAACCTAAAACGGACTCTTCTATTAAAACTTCACTTATAGGACTTGCCTGTAAACCTGCCTGAACAATTTCTTCAAATTCTTCTTTTGTCCATGCAGTTCCCGAACCTACACCGCCTAAAGTAAAAGAAGGTCTTATAATAACAGGGAACCCTATAGATTCCGCGATTTCTCTTGCTTCTTTCATGTTGTAAGCATAACCGCTTTTCGGTAAATCAAGACCGATACTTTCAACCATTTTTTTGAAAAGTTTTCTGTCTTCCGCTTTTGAAATTGTGTCAAAATCAGCACCGATAAGTTCTACATTATGTTTAGCCAAAATACCTTTTTCGGCCAAAGCAACAGCCAAATTCAATGCTGTTTGTCCGCCGAGTGTAGGAAGGATTGCATCAGGTTTTTCTTTTTCTATAATTTTTTCAACAATTTCCGGAACCAAAGGTTCAATATATGTTGCATCGGCAAATTCAGGGTCTGTCATGATTGTTGCCGGATTGGAGTTTACCAAAACAACTTTATATCCTTCTTTCTTTAAGGCCTTTATAGCTTGTACTCCGGAATAATCGAACTCACAAGCTTGACCTATAACAATAGGTCCCGAACCAATTATAAGTATTTTTTTAAGATCTGTTCTTTTAGGCATTTTTTTCCACCATATCAAAGAAATTTTTAAACAAGTATCCGGTTTCGTCTGAATCTAAAGAAGGATAAAATTCTACTGCAAAATTGTTACCTTTTTTATTGGCAAAACCTGCGACCGTACCATCATATAAATTTATATGTGTTACTTGTAAATTTTCGTTTTGTTCTATTGAACTTTTGTCCGTATAATAACCGTTATCCTGAGATGTTATTGCGATTTTGTTTGTATTTATATCTCTAACGGGATAATTTGCACCTCTGTGCCCTATTTTATGTTTTACTACTTTTGCATCGTTAGCAAGTGCTAAAACTTGTGCACCGAATCCGATAGCAAATATAGGCATATTAGGATTTTTTTGTATTATTTGTTTTACCGCATCAACCGCATAACTTGAATTTGCCGCATATCCCGGACCGCTTGATAAAAATATGCCCTGCGGAGCTTCTTTTAAAATTTCGTCTGCGGTTGCCGTTGCAGGAAATACTACAACTTTATAATCCTGTGATGTAAATGTATCTATGAAACCTTTAGGGCAACCATAATCTATTATTGCGATTTTTTGTTTTTTGCCGGTTTCGTTTACTGCATATTTTTTCTTGCATGTAACCGTTTTTACCAAATCCTGTTTGTCGTTTGAAACAACTTTTGCAAGTTTTGATTTCAAACTTTCAACATCAAAATCTTTTGTTGAAACAATAGCTTTTTGTGTACCGTTTTCTCTGATATACTTTACTAAAGCTCTTGTATCAAAACCTTCCATTGCAACTACATTGTCTTTAACTAACTGATCCTGCATTGAAAAGTCTGCTCTCCAATTGGAATATCTTCTGCTATATTCCTTAAAAAAAAGCCCGGTAGCTTGAATAGCACCGGACTGAAAATCTTGGTTATTAAATCCACAATCACCAACATGCGGATGAGCAAAACATATTAGCTGTTTAGCTGTTGCAGGATCGGTAACAATTTCTTGATATCCGAATACAGCAGTGTTAAAAACAATCTCCCCTGTGCTTTCCGAATCTGCACCACAGGAAAACCCTTCAAAAACTTTACCGTCTTCTAAAGCCAAAATACATTTTTTTAAAACCATTTTTGTTTCCCACTTATATTTAAATTTCTTAAAATAACTTTACTTTCTTTCCTGCAGGTATTGTTTCTTCTCTTTTTCTACCGAGAGAAATCAAATCTATTTTTGCACCTACCAACTGTTCCAATCTCTTTATATATTTCTTAGCATTTGAAGGTAACTTTTCATATTTTGTTACCCCTCTTACAATACCGTTTAAGCCCGGCATTTCTTCATATACAGGTTTACAATCTCTTTGTACTATTCTTGATGCAGGAAAATCTTTTAAAATTTTACCTTTATATTTGTAAGCTACACAAATCTTTATTTTGTCCAATCCTTCCAAGCAATCAAGTTTTGTAAGAATAAGATGTTTTATACCGTTAACTCTTACACTGTGTCTTAAAACAACTGCATCAAACCAACCGCATCTTCTGGGTCTTCCTGTTGTTGCTCCGAATTCCTGACCTTTTTCTCTTAAAAATTCGCCTGTTTTATCAAAAAGTTCCGTTGGGAACGGACCTTCGCCAACTCTTGTCGTATATGCCTTAACTACACCTAAAACAGCATCCACATTTGACGGCCCCATACCGACACCGGTACTTGCTCCGCCTGATGTAGGATTTGATGATGTTACGAAAGGATATGTTCCGTAATCCAAATCGAGCATTGTTCCCTGTGCGGATTCAAACAAAACTTTTTTCTTCTTTGCTATTGCATCTGCAATCATTACAGATGTATCTGCAACGTATTTTTTCAAGAATTTTGATAATACTGCATGATCTTTTAGTATCTCTGCTTTTAGTTTCTTTATATCGCAAACTCTTTTAAGCATATTTTCTTTTTCTTTTAAATTTTGATCTAAAAGTTCAAGAAAAACTTCTTTATCTATATAATCTATAACTCTTATACCTACTCTTCTGACTTTATCGGTATAGCATGGTCCGATACCTTTCTTTGTTGTTCCGATTTTTGTTTGTGTTGTATCACTTTCAAGCATACCGTCTATAAGTTTATGATACGGAAGAATAACATGCGCTCTTTCACTAACAAAAAATCTTCCGTCTATAGGAATTTTTTTCTTTTTCAACACATCTATTTCTTCTTTTAATGCCTTAGGGTCTACAACTACACCGTTTGTAATCATACAAACTTTTTTAGGGAACAATATTCCGGATGGAATTAAGTGTAAAACGAAAGGTTTGTTTTCGTATATTAATGTGTGACCTGCATTATTACCGCCTTGATATCTGACGATATAATCTGCTTGTTCTGCAAGATAATGAACTACTTTACCTTTACCTTCATCGCCCCATTGGGTACCTAAAACAACTAATGTTGACATGTTTACCTTCCAAAAAATAACCGTTAGAGCCCTTTTATGAGCTTAACGGTCTATATTTTATTAATATTTTTATTTCTAAATTGCTTTTTTGGCAGTTTATCGTTTTGTCTTTATCGCTTAAACATTGTAAATTATAAATTGCCTTTATTACAGACCTTTGTTATTCTATTAAAAGAAATTTTGTTTGTCAAACTAATATATAATACCACCGAAACTATGCAGCGGACAAGATTTTGTGTGTATTGGCAACTCTTTCTTCAATATCAAGTTTGTCTTGAGCAACCAGATCCGGCAATATATCTTTAGGTTGCATTTCTTCTTCCCAAGTTTTTTCAAGTTGTCTTTGTTCGGTAGTATCTGAGAATAAATAATCTATAAACTGATCAATCAAATCGTATTTATTCTGATCAATTTGGTTTTTATCGGAATAATCTTTTAATTTTGTTTTTATTTCTTCCTTATCTTCGGATACGTTCGTAAATACCTTTTTCAATGCACTCTTTTCTCTATCGGTAAGAACCGGCATTAACGAAAGAATATCTATCAATATTTCCAACGGTATGGAATTTAAACCCTCTTGTTGATATATAACTGGCAAAATATCTTCTTTCAACGTGTATGCTATAATTCTTGTCCATTCACCTAAAGATTTTGTCAATTTTTCGGTAGTAGTATAATAATCCATAGCATCATAACCGAATTTCATGGAATGAATGGAGAATTTTTTATTTTTTAAAGTTGCACTATCTCTGTTTGAATGCAGATATTTATTAATCGTAGCTTTTGCCCTTGTTTGAGAAAAAGGATTTTGTATAACAAGTATATCTATATTATTTTTTTCCGAAATAAAATCAAGCAATTCCTGTTGTTCAAATATATTTTTTATATTTTCCGCAGTATTTGCGGCATCAGTTTCCAAAGATATTGCCCCTACCAAATCATTGATTTCTTTTCTTGTTAAGCCATCCTTCCTTGCAGATTCCAACATTATCCATTTAATAATTGCAGCTTCGGTAACGCCGTCTTCGGATACCAAATCAAAAATTTCATCTTTTGATACAGGTGTTGACAAACCTTCGTTAAGATAACGTACCTGCAAAGATCTTTTCGGCAATTTTTCCAAGTCTTCATATGTAAGTTTTTGAAAATCTTCGTCACTTAAAGACAACAAATCTTTTACCGTTTTTACGGAACTTAAATCCGCATTTTGTTTTATACCTTCTGACAACGATTTATATTCGGGATACCTTTTCGTATTTCTTAAAATATCAAGAATAAGTAAAGAACCTCTTATATTACCGGAAATAAATATTTTCCCTACTTTTTTGTCTCTGTATGCCTTATATGTATTTACAAAAGAATCTATATTCAAATTACCGAACATTAATGCTATTGTTGTTTTGTAATCCGTTTCTACAACATCGGATTGTTCAAGTAAAGTATCAATTTCTTCAAGTAAGGCCTCTCTTTTTTCGGACGCTTTTAAAGATGCTACCTCATTTACAAACTTCATTAACTTTTTTTGACCTTCATATTGTTCAAATTCTTCATGAACATCTTCATAACTCATATTCCGATTCAAAGACAAAATTTCCTTTTCCATAACTTCATGTAAAACAATTTGCTCAAGCAAAGTTTGTCTTTCATTTTCGGACAATTTAGACAATTCTCTCAACAATGCCTCACTTACATATAATGTTACGATTCCTTCATCGTCTAAATCGATTGTTGCAAAAGAAAAAACATCTTCTTTTTCAACATGCAATTCGAAAGATCTCGAAATTTTTAAATTTATATTTGAAAAATCTTTTTTTATCTTATCGGAATCTATTTTGTATTTTTCCAACAAATCGGAATATTGTGAAAAATCCAAATTCTTTACATCTTTAACAAAATTTATTTCCTTTTGAGTTAAGAAAGGTGTTTCTTGGGACAATAATTCCTGTTCCCCGTAACTATCTTGTGAAAACAAACCCATCAATACTTGTGCAATTAATCCGGGATCTTCTTCCATCAAAGCAGATATATTTTCTTCGTTTTTAGGCATAATTTCATATTGTTGTGCAAGTTCACCGGTCATTTTAAGAATATTTGCTACAAGTCTGCTATGATGTAGCATGGCATGTTTTACAAGTGTTTCTACATTATTACCTAAAGACATCAGAGGAAACTCTTGTTTCGGCTGAACGAAACCTGCATATACAAATAGTTTGTTCTTTTCAGCTTTTATTCTCTCCTTATCCTGATAAACAATATTTTCCGCAGTCAAACCTATATCTGTGGAATTTAGAGAATCGACTATTTGCTGCATATTATCTTCTTCAACCAACGGTAAATTTTCAGCAAGGAATTTATTATCATTTATTACGAGATTGTAATAGGAATCTGTTCCGGTAATTCTTTTTGCATTAAAGTAAGAACTTATTTCATCAACCGAAATATTATCGGATTTCGTTTCTATAACAAAGCACATATTATAGAAAGGTCTTATATCTTCAAAATTTATCATTCCGTATTCAATAGCTTCAAACAATTCAAAGAAGTTTGCCAAATTATAATGGTTTGCTATTTGTGCAGATCTTTTCATAAATTGTGATGGTAAAACATTTTCACAATCTCCATCGGACATAACATCAAATATCAACGACAAAGCTTCTATTATAAGATCTTTATTTTTTAATATTTTATTTTTAGAAGTTTTATCAAATATTTTGTTTGCAATATCGGAATAATCCAAATCTCCGGAATCTATCATTTTTCTAAATTCTTTATCATCAAACAAACTAATAAATTCGTTAATATCGGAAACGGTTTCTACCGATTTTATAAATTTCGAAAAATCTTTTTCATTGACAGAAGAATTTCTTCTTTTATATATCAGTTTAGCTCTTGTAGTATGTACATCCGATTCATTTTCAGGAAGAGATACAAAACATCCTTCTCTTTTAATAACTTTATATGTCGTTACATCATCCAACACAAAGTCCGATGTTATTTGATCACCCGATTCCAAATAAACGGCAACATTCACATCGTCCGAAAAATATTTACCGGTAGCAAGATCAAAAACGGTAGAACCTTTTGGCAATTTTTGTACATAAATACCATCTTCGTATTCGGCAAAGCATGTTATATTTCCGGAAATTTTTTCCATTACTCTTTCAAAATTTTCAGACAAATCTTCGCCAGGAACAAAACCGTCGGATTCGTATACCATTTGTTTTTTCTTTATTTCTTCGGATTTTGATTTTGAAGAAGAATCCGAATCTTTTGTTATAAAATCGTACTCGGTCTCTTTTGCAAATATATGTTCGAATAAATTCGCATCATAATTTTTACCCATTTTATATATATAATGCGGAGCCGACATCTTTCTTTGATTATATAAGCCATAAGTTTCGTTTTCATAATCCGTTCTTTCATATATACACATTTCTATCGGAGCAGCAACTCCGTTTCCCATTTTTATCGAAGCATTTAGTTTTTCTCTTGCCTGTTTATTTTTTGCATCTTTGTCAAATTTTTGAAATACAACACCTTTTTTGGCAAAAAAATCGGTTAATGCGGAATACTTTTTATTATTTGATGTAGAATTAATTACATCCATAACTGCAGGAAAATCTTCATCTTTAACAACAACATGGAAACCGATAAGATCTTTCAATTCTCCGCCGAAAAGATTTACAACCCATCTAGGAAGAGACATATCTTGGCCACCGTTTTCAAGTTCCGTAAATAAATTTTCCATATCAACCAAACCGTTATTATCTTTGCATTTTTCCAATATACCGTTTAATTTATCGTTTACATACTCAATGAAATAATAATCGGTGAAAAGAGCATTCTTTATTTCTTCAAAGTATTTCGTCAATTCTTCTTTTTCTTCTTTGCTTAAATCCGAAAAATTTTTATCTAACAGATCAAATATTTGTGCTTTTATTTTTTCGGCTTTCATACTTTTTTTATCTTTATGAAACTGCTTTTCCACTCTTTCAAAAAGGACATCGGTATTTAAAACAAATCTCATTGCATTTCTTTCTTCTTTGCTTAAATCTTTAATTTCCGTATCATCTTTTCTTCTGGAAGAATTTAGTTTTTCATATATACTGTATAAAGATTTAACTCTTATTTTTATTTCTATATCCTTACCTTTAAGGCCGTTATCTTCAAAATATTCCTGCAATATTTGTTTCAGTTTTTCATTTTCTTCTTTAATTTGCGAGTAAGATTTACCATGCAAAGAGCTGATAATATTTAATAAATTCAAATATTCTACGGGGTGAGAACATTCAAAAGAGTCATTTCTTACATATTCATAAATATCCGGATTACCGAACCTTTTGGATAAAGGTAAATAAACGGAATATAACAAAAATTGATCTTCTTTCTTTTCCGAATTTTGTGCTTTTGTTAACTTGTGTGCTATTAAAGCAAACAATGTTTCGGGATTTTTAGCCGTCATAGCAACAGCATCCCAGTAATTTTGTAAAGATCTTTCCCCTTCCAAAGAAGAATAGCTAGGAAATTTTTCATCTATTAATTTTATTGTTTCAATACTTTCAATTATAGAATCTATATCTTTTTTATATTTTCCATCTTTTTCTATCAACTGTTTTAGTTTTTCTCTGATTTCTTCACTATCTATTTCTATTAACAAAGCAATGATTTGAGCTTTAACAAAAATTTCTTTGTTTTTGTTTTCGTTTTTAGTAAAATCTTTCCATGCATCCAAATGAGAATATTTATCGTAACCTCTTCTAAATTCTCCCAAATCCGTAGAATTTTCATAAACCAATGTTTCCACTTTATCCAATAATTCATCGTATTCCGTTTCAGGTTTATTATTTTTTCCATCTCTTAGTAAAAGGATTCTATTTCGTTTATCTTCAAAGAATTTATTTATTGCATTTATTGCTTCTTGTTCTATAGGAGAAAGTTCCGTCCATGTATTGTTGTTCTTTGTATATCTGCATGCAGATAAATATTTCCAGTAATATTCCAATTTATCCGTAAGTTCTTTTTCTAAAAGATTATTTTGTCTTATAAATTCCATTTGCTCTTTTACAGAAACGGGAACGGCAACATTTTTCTCTTCATGCTGTGAAATATAATCAAAAATTATTTCATTTAATTTTGATTCCAACGTCATAAGCGACCATCTTGTGGAAAAAGATTCATTATCTTTATAAGCAATATGGAAAGAGTTTCCAAGCCAACTTTTTCCTTTTTTAGATATATCATAATATTTTTTTGTAATTAACGCTAAACTCCATCGTGTTTTATTTCTTTTCAAAACGACTTGTTTTCTTATATTTTCTATCATTTCGTTTCTGTAATCCAAAAACAACTTTTTCTTCCCTTCATCATTACTTAAAGGAACATAATTTAAAAACGGAGCTATATCTTTTTCATCAACAAATGTATTGATATTTTTCCTGCTCATATTTGTTGTGGAATATTTTAAAACATAATAATTTGTCAAACCTATTTCTTGCAAAACCGAAGAATATAGAGGCGCAAAATGTTTATCAATAGATTTGGAAATCGTGCCGTCGGGAACAATAATATCGTAATATATATCGGATTCTTTCATCATATTTCCTTTTACTAAAGAACCACCGATTATTATCGCAAACAAGCTATCATCTATCTTTATTTTTTTTGAAATTAAATTTTCAATTACAATTTCTTTTGCGGAAATCATAGCATCTTTAACAGCCGTTCTATATTCCTCTTCGGCTTCTTCAATTCTTGCCAAATACTTTTCCGTATCCTTAGTTGCTCCATATTCTGCTTTTATTTTTTCTACTTTGTTGTTAAAAGCAGTTCTTGCCTGTTCCAATTTTTGTTTTTCTATTTTTATCTCTTTAGACATTTTGTCCGTATTAATAGTTTTATATGTATGCTTTAATTTAGTTTTTCCGTCAATAAAAGAGATATTGAAATTTTCACAAAATTCAGAGACAAGATCTTTATTGCTTTTTTCATCATTACCATACGATTTTTCAAGATCATTTATTTTCAGTGCATCTATATAATGATATCCGGACATATATGCATATAAAATAAGAGAAGAAATACTTTCTTTCCAATCATCATATGATACCGACAAAGGGAACTTACTTTCTTCTTCACTTATTTTGAAGTTATATTTTTTCCCAAACTCGTCCATTTCGGCTTTTGTTATGGAATTAACATCTTTTTGTTCACCGAAACCGATAAATAACATTAAATTAACTATTTCATAACACTTTACATTTCTTGCGAGATTATTTTCTTTAACCATATTCATTAAAGATGTCATTAAGTTATCAACTATTTGTTTGTCCATAGAACTGATTTTCTTTATTATTTTTTGACCATTGACATCTTTAGAAAGCTGTACAAGCCAATAAACGAAATATTTTTGTATATTACCGTTAACACTTGTAAGAATGTTAAAAATATTTGAATCTTCCTGATCTTCTATAATTTGATCATATGCGGACTTTGTAATTAAATTACTTTTATCATCTTCTTTTGACAAATCAAAAAAAGCAAGACCTTGAACTTGTTTCGAATCTTCTTTCATTAAAAAGTTATATACATCATTAAAAGTTTCACTTTGTCTGGAAATTATATCTTCTATAAAAAATATCTTTTTCCCTTCTACCGCTTTAGAATCAATCAGCCCGTTAGAATCTTTTAATACATATTTTTGTTCGGACTCATCGGCATCTTCCAACTCATAACTTTTTATATTTATTTCATCAACTCGTTTATTTAAAAATTCATATTTGTTTACCAACTCTTTTTTTATAGAGTCCGCAAAAGTTTCGCTTGATATATAATTATTGTTTTTTCTGTAAACGACAACAAAGTTATTTATAAACTTTATAAACTTTTCCGTTTGTTCCGTATTGAATTTTTTGCTAATATCAAAATCTTTGTCAGTTGATTTTTGTTCCAAAACAAATTCTTTTTCAATTTGCGAAACAACTTTTTTTAACAGTTTTGAATTATATTCGGCAATTGCATTTTTTTCTCCTGCTCTTATCGATAAAAAAGCATCAAGATCTTTTTTTTCATAATCCGTTGTCCCTTCTTTAAGAGAAGAAACGGAAATAATATTTGAATAATGCGAGTTTTCTTTATTTACATCGAATATGATTTTATCCATTTTATCCAAAAGGTCTCTTTGTTCTTTAACCGCATCAGGAGATATACCCTCTTCTTCCAAGAAAGAATTAAAATCGGAACTTTTAATATATTGATGAAAAACTTCAGAAGTTTTCGACAATTTGTTTCTTAAAACATAGCTGTTGAATTTTTCACTTGAACCCGTTAAAGCCAACATTTCAAGATGTTCGTGTAAAAATAAAGTCGTAAAAAACTCTTTTAATTCCTGTTCGGAAAGATTTCTTAAATTATCAATAAGATAATTTGAAACCAAAATTTCCTTCGCAACATAGATATCATTTTTGTTTTTTTCCCAAACGACATAAAATAAAGAACCGTATTCTTCCGTATTACCGTATCCGTCCGGCATTGCACCGATAAGAAGAGGCGATTTTCCAACACGAATTTTACCGGAGAAAAGCTCTCCTTCCAAATTATTTTTAACTTCTAATAATGCTTGATATACTTTATCATCACTTTTATCACTAACATCAAACGAAAGATTTTTTACAATTGCTTTTAAACAATCATATGCAAAATCGGAAAACAATATATTATGTTTTCTAAAGAAAAATTCCGCTTCCTGATTGTTTCCGAATATTTTAGTTTCGTCGTATTTTTTTCTTAAGCCAAGAGAACTTCTGACACTTGGAACTTCCAATGCCGCTTTTATTAAAATTTTAATATTTTTGGCCATTGTAGTTGAAAAATTATCTTTTACTACGACTTTACCTTTGTTATAACTCAATGTATAAACTTTATCGTCAACCTTTATTGTAGCAATACCGTTATCGTCTATATTGAAAGTTACGATATTTTCCAAAGAATTCGCTTTTATAACTCCGTTAATTATATCTTCTATTTCTTTTAAAGATTTCCCGCTTTCAAGATTTTTTGATATAGAATCTATGGAAGAAACAATGTTACTTATTATAATTTGAGAATTTTGTTCCAAGAAAGGTCTTTTTGCTATGGCATTTTTTTCAACTTCAGCTTGTTCAACAATACTATCCAAATATTTTTGTTCATATAATGAATCGTTTTCTTTAACATTAGGCGTAAGCGTTATATATGAAATTTTATTTTTATCCAATAATGCGTTAATTCCTTCGGTGTGAAAACCCCCGGAAATAATTACTTTTAAAGATTTTGTCTTGTTTAATGAAGACAGTATTTTATTGATATTATAAATTTTGCCTCTGAAATAATTATCATAATTTTTATCTACGGTTACATCGGAAGATATGTTGTTTACGAAAGATAAATTTCTTTTAATGTTTAGTTCATTGAATTGTTCGGCAACTCTTGCATAATCAAACAAATCGAACAAATCGTCCGACAAATATTTTGAATAAAGTTTAGCAAATCTGCGATAATTGTTTTTATAATATTCATATTCGCTTGAAGATATTCCCGCAGATAACAATTTTTTATAAACTTGAAAAAACAAATTTATGAAAACAATATCTTTATTTTTTATATATTTACTGTAAGACAACAAAATATCTTCCAACATTTGTCTTTCTTCTTCAATTAAATCCAAAGGATTAATTAAGGATGAAATTTCTCTTAAAGAAATTAAATTAAACAAATCGGGATATTTCGTTACTTTGTCGTTTTTATTGATATGTGCGGACAAATAAGCAAATATTACATTTATGTCCGTTAAATTGTTTGAATCTTTTAATAAATCAACATAATCCTGATATGTTATCGTGCTTTTTAATTTTGCAAGAACCGTTTGAAGCTGTCTTTCCGCAGCTTTTTGATTTATGTTCTTGCTTGCTTTCATCACATCAATATATAATTTCGTATTTATATATTTTAAGTCCGATATTTTTCTGTTGGAAAGTTCACTGAAAACTTTATTATAAAATCTTTCCGAAGATATTTTTTTGTTTAAATAAGCATTATAAAATTTTAACAGTTTCCTTTGTTCCGGGGTTAAATTATCATCTAAACTTTTTATATTTTCATATTTTGTAAATAACAAATCTTTTATCTGTTGTTTGTTTTTTATTAAGAAAGAATAGTTCTGTATATTTTGTTCATAAATATTTTTTTGTTCGGTAGGTTTTAACGCTTTGTTATTTTTGTATCCGAACATTTCCGCTCCGGATATCTTATCGTTTTCATATAAGCCGTTCATTAAAGCCGTCATCTCTTTTTCGCTCATTGTTTCGGACATTTTATTATAATCTACAATGTCGGTCGCACCTTCTACATAAACATCTAAATTTTCGTATTGTTTATTTAAAGAGTTCAACAATTTATAAATATTGTCTTGAACTTCTTTATTATTATGTAAATCCTGTATATTTATTACGGTTGTATCACTATCGTAAAAATTTGCGGAAGTTATTTTTGCAAAGTTGCTGAATTCATATTGAGGCAAAACGGGATAATTTGCAGAAAAAGAATTTATAGGTAATGTCGTAACCAACAATGCCGCAGAAACGACCAAAGATAACAGTTTCTTTAATTTTTTCATATTTTTATTCTCCAATAAAAAAAGGCCGACATGAAAATGTCAGCCCCTTTATCATAATATGTTTACAAAACTAACCGTATCAAATAAAGCAATAGCCATATATGCATTTTGTTTTATTTTATATTCACTTATTCCTTCAATCGAATTTTGCTTCTCGACCAAAGGGCATTTGTATAAATTATTCAATCCGTATACATCAAACTCATAACAGAAAAAATATGTTGCAGGTTGTTTTAAATTTACGGACATACCGCTTGTAACAACAACATCCGTTGTACAAAAAAATAAAAAATTGTCTGTTCCACATTCCGTTTTTGTTTCGGAGAGTTTTTCGCAAGACAAACTGCCGGAAAAAGTTTTTTGAATTTGCTCAATGGAAAATTCATCAAAACTGTTTATATCAACAGAAACGTTTTCCGCAGCAAACACATACGGAATCAAATTAAAAAGGAATAGAAAAATGATAAATAAAGACACTATCTTTTTCATAGTTCTAAGATTTTAACGGCACATTTAAAATAATATTTTTTTCTTCATCTAAAAGTATAGCCGATTTTATTGAAAAAAGCTTGTACTTTTTTATATTTTTATTAACTTCTTTTTCAAACATTTGTTTTAACAAATCCATAACACCCGCATTATCGAGTTTATTACCTAAATTAAAGAACATTTTATCTTTATCAATATGAGAAAATCTCAGTTCCAAAAACTGCATCAATTTAGATATAAGAGGATTGTTTCCCGAAGAATTGTTCATTTGAGAAACAATTAACCTTGCCACATATTCTTCTTTGCTTATATCATATTTGTTATCCAAAACTTCTTTAACTCTTTGAGGACCTTCAAATTCCATTAATTGCCTTTCGGAATAATCTTCTCTTGAAATAAGTTGATGCGAGTAAAGTTTTATATCGTCAATATTTTCAAATAATCTCAGCAAAGTTTGATATTGGGGGTCGTACGCAGATACAACCACATAATCTATTTGTGCATCGGAACTTAAAGGAACTCTTACAATATTCGAAACTATTTTTTGTAATTTGTCATAAATTTCGGTAATTTTTTGTTTATCGTTAGTAACAAAATCTTCAAAGCAAACATCCAAATATAACGTAGAACCATGTCTGTATGCTTTAGTGTCGGTCTGAGTTTCTTTTTTTATTAAGTTAACCGCATCTTGCTCCAACGTTTCTTTCGGAAAAGAGACATTGCAAGATGATAAAACAAATATTGATAATAAAGAACATATTAAAAATCTAAACATTACTTATCTGTTTTTTCTTTTTTAACTTCTATTTCTTTTTTCGGTTCTTCGGAGTTATTTTCTTTTATACTAACATACTCTTTTGCGGAAACAATCTTGCTTTTTCCGTACTTTTTAAAAATTTCTTCCACTTCATTGAATGTTAACTCTTCTTTTTTCAACATTTCTTGAGCCATATCTTCAACGATATTCCAATCTTTAGTTAAACATTCGTTTACTTTCTTTAAACAAGTGTTCATTATTTCAAGTGTTTCGGTATTCAATTCTTCTTTGAGTTTTGAAGACATACTGTCTTTGGGAATAGCGGTAAAATCTCCCACCAAACCTCTCGTACCCATACCGAAATTCCATACCATTGCATTCGCTATTGCCATAGCTTTATGAAAATCGGAGGATACTCCGGTGGACGTCGTTCCGTACTTTATTTTTTCCGCCGCATAACCGCCAAGAGCGACAATAATATCGGCAATAAGTTCTTCTTTACTTTGAGTATGTAACTCTTCTTTCGGAGTATGATAAACCAACCCTAACGCTCCGCCTCTTGATTTTAACGACGCTTTAAAAATTTCATCGGTAGGATGTAACAAATACAAAGATACTGCATGACCCGCTTCGTGATATGCAGTCATTTCTTTTTCTCTTTTTGTCATTGTAAGTTGTGTTTCCAAGCCCAAATTAACCCTATCCATTGCCAACGACAAATCTTCCATATCAACGAGATTTTTCTTGTTTCTCGTGGAAATAAGAGCAGCTTCTTTTACTATATTTTCAATTTCCGCAGGAGATTTAAACTTTGCATAAGAAGCCAACTTTCTTACATCTATATCTTTACCTGCTTTAACTTTACTTAAATAATATTTAAAAATATCTTCTCTTTCTTCCAAAGTAGGCAACGTTATCTGAATTTTTCTGTCGAATCTTCCCGGTCTTAAAAGAGCTTTATCCAAAACACTTTCGTTAGCATTTGTTGCCGCTATAACGATAATATTTTGTCCGGCACTTTCAAGTCCGTCCATTTCAACAAGCAACTGGTTCTGAGTACTGTTTGTTTCTTCTCCGCCACCCATATAAGAGAACGTTCTCCCTCTACCTATAACATCTATTTCGTCTATGAAAACTATACAAGATCCTTCGGTATAGGCAAGTTTTCTTGCCTGTTTAAAAAGTTTTCTTACTCTTGAAGCACCGACACCGACAAAAACCTCAACAAATTCACTTCCCGCTATAGAGATAAATGGCATTTTTGCTTCGGTAGCAATAGCTTTCGCAAGTAACGTTTTTCCGCATCCCGGAGGGCCCATAAGCAAAATACCTTTTACAAGTTTACCGCCTATTTTTTTTACTCTGGAACTGTCTTTTATAATATCAACAACTTCCATCGCTTCTTTCTTTGCATTTTCAAAACCTATAACATCGGTAAATTTAACATTAACTCTGCTGGCATTTACCTTATTCTTTTTCAATTTCGAAAAACCGCCGCTGAAAAAAAACATATATGCACCGACGAAAACTATTGCCTGGATTGCACCCATAAGAATATACATAGGAATATAGGCAAGCATAGTATTTCTGCCGTAAGAATCCAATCTCAAGAGTTGAAAAACGAAGAAATATATCAATATAAAGGTTGCAAGAACTATCGACATCTTTCCCCAATGGTCCATAAAAAACATCTTTAACTTTCTCATTATATTACTCCAAAAAAATTTTAGTATACTAACAATTTATTATACCATTTATTAACAAAAAAAGCAGGACAGAAAGAACATAATTTTCTATCCCGCTTATAATAACTAATATAATGTTCTATGCGGCACTTAATATTCCTTTAATATTCCGTATTTCCATCACTTTAACGTTTGCGGTTCTGAGTTCAACATTTCTTTCCGCATACAACGGAATCAACTTTATTATATCGTCTATAGATTGAGGATCGTTTGCTTCAAAAGCTTTCGGTGTTAATTGAGATATCTTTTGCAACAAATCAAATTCGACAGTAGCCGCAGTTGCTTCATTCAAACTAATATCACTGTTAACATCAAAATTTCTATGCAATTTATATTTTTCAACCAATGCTCTGGCCAATATATTTTCCAAATTTTTATCTTTTAATCCGTAATAAGTATTATCTTGTTCATAATTTCTTAAATAGTTCACAACCAATGCTCTTTTTAATATCTCTTCCATAAATGCATCTTTTTGTTCATCATTTGATAAACCGATATAATACATCGATATTGAATCGGAACCATTTAAATATTTTGATAAATTTTCAAATTTTTTGTTTGAATCAACTATTATCCGTGCGATTTCTTCAATATCCATATTAGGTATTTGATTAAAATCAAAATTGTTTGCCGTCTGTCTTATAAATTCAATAGTTCTCTTCTGCAATATTTCTTTTAAGTTCAATGAAGAACTCAAGAAAGTATATAATCCGGACGTTTTCGATATTTCTTCCTTAAAAGCACTTACCTTTATTATTGACATATTTCCATCAGCTTTAATTTGATTTAAGTTGTTAATAAAGTTTGCCTTAATTTTCGTATCCGAAACAGTATCAATATATTCACAACCATAACTGCCTTTATCCACCATATAGGAAAATATACCGTATTGTTTATAATTATCCATATCCTTTATATCCGTCTGTTCCAAAACCAAAGATATTTCTTTATTTTCTTGTTTCAACTTTTCAACAATTTTTATAAATTCTTGTTGAGCAAGTTCTTTGTTGCCATATTCTATTTCCAACAAATCTAAAACTTTATTAATATATTTATTCGTGAAAAGTATTTTTGCATTTAACCCTAAATCATTGCTATTTACGTATAATTTTATTGCATTTACAAAATCCTGCGAAGACGCTATCGCTTCGGGCTCATCATCTATATAAATTGCAATATTTTGGTTTATTGTAACCGCTTCTATTTTTTTATTTTTAAGCAAAGATATCTCTTTTTCAACATCTATTCTGTTTGCCGCATTTTTTAATATATCCATACCTACAATCGGGTTCCCGTTTTTAGAATATCTTAAACCGCTGTCAGAATTTACCATATCAACTTCAATAACATCAACATTAGCTTTTAATAAATCTCTTTTTCCGTACATACTTTCATATTGTTTAGTTTTTGCAAACTCATTTACAATATTTTCATACTCGGCACCTTCCGAAAAAATTATAGTTGCACCTTTATAATTTCCTATCCAACATTTAGCATTTTTACCCATTTTGGTTTTTATTTTAATTGGAACAGGTTTCAAATCCAAATCATTTATATTTTTAGGTTTATCATTTATTACGTATACGGGAATAATTTTTTCCGCATCCTTAATTACAAGTCCGTTTTCTGCTATACGAACCCTGTTTTTACCGTATAAATCTATAGCTTCCGACAATCCTATGGATTTTAAATATCTGTAATCCATAAGAGCATGTGTCCCCGCATTTGCAAACAATGCAATACTTATAGAACTTAATGCAGCCACAATCGCAGGAATCATATTTGCTAACAAGATACCAAATGACGACAAAAATACAACTGCCGTTACAATAATTAAAATTTTTGCGCCAAAACTTTGAGAATGATTTTTTATAAAGCTCAACGGACTAAAGAAGGATTCTGTTGTTTCGCTGTTAAGTATTTCCTTCAATATATTTTTCATTGAAACTTTACCCTGTTGTATCAACTTATTTATTTTCTGTAAAGTTGCAGGTAAAATTGATGAAGGGATATCCGTATCGGGTTTTTCATCGGAGAACAAAGATTCTCCCGTAGGAGAATATGTCTTAACCGACTCATCCGCATAAGTGATTGTGACATTTTTTATATTCACATCCAAATTCTTAGAATTCAAATTACTTTCAAAAAAACTTGTTTTTCCCGCTATTACTATTATTTTTATTTTTTCCAAATTCGTGTTAATAAAAGCAGGAGGATTATTCGGATCATAATTCGGAATATGTAAAAAGTCTTCCATATTAAGTACGATCTTTAATTGTCCGTCAGAATCAAAATAATATTTTTGATTATAAAGTCCAAAACTTGTCCCCTCTAAATTCGGTTGATTAGGATCTACGGTCAATAATTGAAGTTGAACACATGCATCCGGAACATCACTTAAAAGTTCCATATCAATTTCAATTGTTCTTGCATGTAATATATCTACAAGTTCGGAAGAAGCATACGTTTTCCAACTTGTATCCTGATATTTATCAAAATGTATATATTGAGAATCACCTTGACCTACAAAATAGTTTTCTTGTCTATCAAGTCTTGTCAAAGGAAGATAAAAGCTGTTATATTGATACTGAACTTCTTGTGCCTTTGTACATAATGCAGGAATTTTCCAAACTTTCCAACCGTCACCATAATAAAAATAATTATAATCACCGTCTACATCCGAATAAGGAATATAGTTATCAAATCCTAAGTCTTTAGAATAGTCTTTAACATCTTTCATTATCTCTTCAGCTTTTTTTGTGTCACCGGCCATTTTGTACGCAATTGCCAATTCCATTGTCCATTCAAAACTTACCGGACTGGCTCCTTCGTAGCTCCATTTATATAGATTTTGATATTCTTTATCGTTATATACAACTTCTTTTTTGAACGTATTATCAGCATAGTCCAAAAGATAATCTATATCAATATTCGATATGGCTGAATTATAATATATTTCAGGATTAATACTCTTTAACGAAAGGATTGATTGAACTCCCCATGAATACACATCCAACACCTGAAAGTCATCATTCAAACCTCTATTAAGAGTTTTTGTATCCTCATTATATAAATTATAGTATATGTAGTCGGCAACTTCCTTCAAAAGAATTTCATTATTTTGTGCTTCTTCGCTTTCCTTATCTTCATACAACAAAGATTTTAAATTAAAGTAAGATAAAATATCAAAATAATGTTCCGTAGAAACGAAACGTCCCACATTCCCGCCCCAATAGAAATATCCGTTTACATCTTGCGCATGATTTTTTTCAAGATAAGTATCTACCCTTTCTATTAAACTATCAACACTGGAATCACCGGTTAGCAATTTATATTGAACTGCTGCTATACCGACCCAAACAACTTCACCTGTTTTTTGTATATTTGTTTCTAAATTTGAAACTGATAGAAAAGGTTTTGCATTAATAGCATTTAAAATTTCCGAGGCCTTTTCAACATCTCCTATTTGCATATAAGATAAAGCTGCCAACGATTGATCATATAAATTTTCCAAATTTATTAAAGCATATCTGTCATCGGCAAAAGCTCCAACATTATTATTAAAAAGGAAAGACTTATATGTACCGTTACCGACATAATGATCACTCAACACCTCTGCAACGCCATCATTAAATACTTTTTGTCGCGAAGAAACAGAAATTTCTTCTATTTTATACGGTTCAAAAGTAGTTTCTCCTTTTATAAAGGAACAAGCCGACAAATTAAATAATATTACTAAAGATAACAACAATGCGGTTATTTTACCTATTATCCGTTTACTTTTGTTCGATTTGGATACAATTTCATCACTAATCTGTTTCGACTTTAATGCCTTCTGCATGAAATCCGGCATATATTCGTATATTATCGGTTCAACTCCATCTAAAGTTTGACCGTTATATTCGGAATTTGCTATTTCCCAGACAGCACCGTTTCCCAAATACCATTTGTTTTTTACCATAAAAAGACATACGTCTTTACTGATTTGGTATATTTGAGGATTAAATATGTTTTGACCGGTATTAAATGTAGTTTTTAATACTTTATTAGCTACTTCTTTTAATTCTTCACCATCCAACTGAACAAGTTTACTTGAAGACAAATCTATATTTTTTTGTTCGTTTACTATTTTTACAATATCATCTTCAACATCTATAACCTGTTTTGTACCGTCGTTAAACTCAAATTCTATTTGTTTTGCTTCGTCAATCAAGGAAACTTTCGCGGTATCGTGAAAGATTCTGTTTAACTGCTCAACCAAAATATTTATATTCACACCATCCAATTTTTGATCTGCAAATAACGAATCCGCTATTGCCACGATTTGCTCTTTTTGAGTCGCATTAGATATCAATCCGAGCGCTATCATCTGTCTTATGGATGTTGCCTGTTGCTGTGCCAAATATTCATATTCTATTCTCGATTTTTGTGTGGTTTTTGTAATATTGGGTGTTATTGTTATGTTTGTAATACCTTTTTGATTTAATATTTCATTTATACCGTCCGTATGGTATCCGCCGGCAACCAAAATTACCACTCTTTTTGCTTTTGATAATATATCGGAAACATTTTCATCTTTAGAACTATCCTTTAAAGCGACCTTATCTAAATTCATTTTACTTACAAAAATTTCGTTTCTTTTATTATTTGTATCGTAAAAAGAATTTAATTCTTCGGCATACTCGTTTACATTTTCAACATCGTTCGATATGGAATATTTTGCATATATTTCTTTAAATTTATCCAACCCCAACTTAACATATTCCCATTGAGAAGATGTTAAAGCTGCCGACAAGTATCCTTTATAAAACGGTTCAAAATCACTAAGATAAGCAATTTCCAATTCCGTTTGGTTATTCGACAAAGAAGTTCTTATTGCATCTATCAAATTTCTTTCTTCTTTTACCAATTCCACGGGATTACATTGCATATATTGTTTCTGCAACGAAAAGAATCTGTTCAAATTTGGGTAAACTTTACTTAAATCCATATTATTTTCGTCACAAAATTTTTCAACAAATAATCTTAAATTTTGAGAATTCGTTAAATTTGAAGTATAGCTTATAAACCGATTGTAATCTTCGTACGACAAAGCTTTTTTTATTTCGTTCAACATACTTAACAGTTCTTTCTGAACTTTTTTATTGTTAACGGAGTTTTCCAACAAACTTAAGTATGTTTGTAAATTTTTATAATTTTTTAAAGAAATACTACTCTTCTGCGCATAAGAAAATAATTTTGAAACAAATTGTTCCTGTGTTATTTCTTTGTTTTCTTTCTGTTTTAAAAAGCTATCAAACCGTTTATTTTCCGACTTTAAATATTTTGCTTTCAAAAATTCAATTTCCTGATCTACTTTCGATAAATGTGTATAAACTTCATCTTTTGAATCTATTATATCCGTCAATCTGAGAATGTTATCCAAATAGATATCTTTTTCTTCAACACCTTTAAGCAATGTCGGTTTATCGTTCATTGCGGAATAATATTCCGTTCCGGTAAGTTTGCCTGTTTTCAACAAACTATCCAAGATATTTTGTTTAAATTCCTGATCGATATTTGATAAGAGAGAAGTGTCGATTTTTCCTATTCCGCCTTCGACATAAACGTCTTCAATTTTATATTTTTTCGACAATTCTTCTATTAACGATGATATATTTTTTTGAACAAAATAATCACAATGTAAATCTTGAATATTTATTACAACCGTATCGCTTATATTGTTTTTACAAGAAAGAACCTTCCCGTATTTATTTGAAACCAACGTATCCAAATTGGCATTTGTTTTTAAGTCGAAGTACTGCTTTTGCGCTTCTATCGGTTTAACATTTATAGAAGCGTACAAATTGTTACCGACAACTGTTAAAGTAAAACATACCGCCGTTACGGTTGCACATAGTTTTTTCAACACCATAGATTTGTTTTTCATAATTATCCTTTATACACAAGAATATGGCAAAGCGTTTAACTACTTTGCCATATTCAATATTATTTTCGATTATGCTGATGCTAATATTCCTTTGATACCTTCTGTTGACAAGTTGAACGCACTGTTCATTACATCGACAACTTTTACACTGTCCATTAACAATGCCTTTATAGCTTCTTCCGGAGATATTGTTTTGTCCGTTGACGACGGATCCGATATTATCATATCTCCATCATTCCATTTCTTGTTGATTTCTTCGCTATTTGCAATCTTTACGATTTCAGCAAACGGTATTGAACCATCCAATTTTTTGGAAGCGATATCAGACAATATTTGTTCAAGTGATCTGCCTGTCATAAGCAATTGTATAAATCTGTAATCTATTTGTTGTCTGCTTTGTTTGTTCATACTATCAAAATCCGTTGCATCAAGTTCGAATTCAAATTTATCTTTTTGTGCTTCGATAATAGCAGGAACTTGCTCTTCTACATATTTTATCAAAGCACCTATTACAAATTGTCTCAAAGCAGAAACTTTTTCATTTGCATATTCATTTTCGATTCCGTTAATCTTTTCCATCATTTCTTGTGTAAATATTGATTCTCCGTTCACTTTCAAATTCTTAATAGTATCGAAAGAAATTTCTTTTTGTGTTAATAAAGGTTTTATCATAGGAATTATATCTTCAATACTCAATTCACTTCTGAATATATCGTTTAAGTCTGTTTCAATACCTTCTTCAAAACTTCTTGAAACGATATCTTTGTTGAATAAAGAAGCGAATTTGTTTGTGATATAAGATTTACCTACTGAAACCATTGTCTTGCAATCTTCGAAAATTGTCTTAATATCTTGTTGTTGTTGTTCGGTCAACTCTTTATCGGAATCGTAATACAAACTAATTCTTCCTTCTTTAGCTAACGCCTGTAACGTTTTAACATTATCCGCCAAATTAATCTTTGTAGGATCAACAACGAAGATAATCTTTCCGTCACCCAACTTCAAATCTATTTCAGCTACACCATCAACAACATAAGACAATTCTTTTCCTTGCCCCAAAATTGTTTTTATCAAACCTTGTTGTGACATTCTATCATATACGGCTTTACTTGTTATTCTGAAACCGGCCAAATGATTAAATGACAAGTACTCCATTATTTTCTCTCTATTTTTCTCTTTCTCTTCTTTTCCATCTTGTATATAAATTTCGTTTTCATCTATAGAAATGATTACTTGTTCACCGGAATCATACAAGTTGTTTATTATATTTTGATCGTATTGAACTTTCTTACCTCTTGATAATACAACCTTACTTACACCGGATTTCTTCAATTGGCTACCTCTGTTTCTTATATAATTTTTATCCGATTTCGTAATCTTGAAGCCGGTATCTTTTGTTCCGGTAAATGTTGTTGCTTTTAATTTTGCAGCTAACAATCTGTCTTTTTCCGCATCAGTATAAGATGAACCTAAATCTTTCTTCAATTGTTCTATTAATTTTCTTATACCTTTTATCTTATTATTGGAATTCAATTGTTTTATAACTTGCATATCGGTACTTAATCTGTCGCTTAAAGAATAAGCTGCCGCTTGAATCAATTCTTGTTGTGTTTGTTCGTTCAACAATTCAAATACTTGTTTTGCATTGTTGTTAAGTCTGAATTCCAAAACTTTATTACTATTTTCATCTACTCTTGTTACAGCATTGAATTTAAATGTTACTTCTCTTCCGGTTGAAGATACCAACTTTTCGTTTCTAACAGTTAAGATTCTTTCTTTTCCTGCTGCATCAACAACTTTTAATTCCGTTCCTTCTTTACCTATTCTTTCAACACCTTGTTTGCTTATAAATATTCCAGGAACTGATGCTATCTTACTTGAACGAATATACTTATCGGAAACCGTAGCATTGTATATAATCTCACCTTTATCGGTTTGAACAACTTGTACCGCAAACTTTTGTGCCGTAGCTTGAGTATTTACAGTATTTTTTGCTACTTTTGCAGCTTCTTTTGTTGCTACACCACCAATAGTTTGAACAGTTTCTTCACCTGCTTCTTTTACTTCTTTTTTCTCACCGGCAAGGACATCCGCCTCTGTTTCTTGTATACCCTTTCTTTCATCTTCTTTTTTCTCTTCTTCCGCAGACCTTGCAACAGCTTCTTTTGCTTGTGTTTCCGTTTCCCTTATTTCTTCTTCCGTAACTTTAACATACTTATCATCAACAAGTTCATATGTTGCTAAAGGTATACCTTTACCGTCTACTACTTTATATACAGTTACTTTACTGCCATCTTTTGAACCGTATACAACGTATTCCGTTCCTTCTTCAAATATCTTTTCTCCATCTTTACTGTCATCATTCTTTGATAACAATTTCAACTCTGCTACTTTATTTTGTTCTATCGCTCTCATTGCTTGTTGTATTCTTTTGTCTTCTTTTTCCTTGGATAAAACATTTTGTACTTCTTGCGGTGTCATTCCTCTTAAACTATATCCTGCATTTTTGAATGTTCCGGCTATTGTTACCTTTGCACCTTTAGGAACTCTAATATCTACCGCACCATCGAAATTTACACCTTCGTTTGCCGAAATTATATCACCTTTATTATCTACCGATATTGTTCCGTCAAAATAAACGTTTCCAACAAATACGGTATCACTTCTGTTTGTCCAATGTACATTGCCGGTAAAGTGACTTGCCAATTCTCTTGATGTTTGTGCTATTCTCTGTACGATTCTTGCTCCTAATTCTCTTCTCTTTCCTATATCAAAAATTCTCTTTTGTCCATCTATTGTAACATTAGCTTTGCCTTTTCTGTAATTATTAACTGCATCCGTTATTGTCTTTATTACACTTTCACTGGAAATTATCTCTACATCCGTTGTCGTTTCCGCTTTACTTACGAAACTTACTACATTGTTTACTACTTCTATTATCGAATTCTTTATAGCTGAGAATATCCATGAACGATTATCATCACCGGCATAATTCAATACTGCTCCATTAGGCATTGCTAACATGAAATCTTGGAAAGACAATTCCATTCTGCTATCACTTGTCATTACAAGTTTACCATCTTCACCCTTCTTTTGTTTTGGGTTGAACAAATATGGTAATTTTGCATTAACAACATTTCTATATGCATCTACATCTATACAGAATTCATTTATATTTGCCGCATTTGAATAAGGATCATCGGTAACTCTCATTCTCATAAAATCTCTATCTTTTTCTCTTTGTTGTTCTACAGACGAACCGACATAATTATCGTAACTGTCCGTATCTATAATACCCAAAATTTTACCGGAAATTTCTCTAACCAAACGTCTCATCAATATTTCTTTGTCTGCAGCACTAATATTTTTCCCTTCAATATCTTTTGCTCCTTTGTCGAAACTATCCAATGCGTCCCTTACTTTTTCCTGACCATCTTTACTTAATCTGCCTATTATTTCTTCCGTCATTTCTTTTACTATATTATATTCAACATTTCCTATACCATCTTTTATACCAAAGACTCTGCCTGCTGCCGCTGCCGGACTGGATGCTACGGTTGTAACAACAAAATTTCTGTCTTTTACTTCTCTTAATTTTCCTACCATAGCCAATACGGAATTTAATGCTCCGGTATTATCCTGAACAAACGAAATATTCGTTATTCCGTTTTTCTTTAATATATCAAACATTCCGTATTTCTTCATCAAATAATGCATATCTCCATGTCCGCCGGCTTTTCCTTTAAATTTCTTTGTTTCTTTATCATAAGATAAGTTACCGTCAAAATCTCTTACAGCAGGAACATCTATTTGGTTCATCAAATAGAATTCTTTTACCGCATTTTCGCCTTTGCTTTCATCCCATACCATTTTTACTAAACCTTCAGGTTGTCCCGGTTCTGCTACATATCCGATTTCTTTCAACTTAGCTTCTATAAAATCTCGTGTCTTTGCGGATGTCATCAATGGTACTACTTTTCTTACTTGTACAGGTTTTTTACCTTCCGCTACTCTCTTGTTGTTATAATCGGCTACAACATCGTTTACCCAATCTATAAACATAATTTTCAAATATGATTCTGCCTGTAACAAGCTCGGTTGCATATTTACTCTAGGACCTTCCGGAAGTTTCAATCTGTCTGCAGCTCCTCCGAATGCTCCCATCATTGAACCGTGCAATACAAATTCTTCCAAACCTGCTTCAGCCAATTGATCGTTTCTTATTTGACCTTTTTCTCCTGACAAGTTTTCCATCATACCCTTTGGTAACGGTTTCAAATCTTCTAACTTAAACGGACTTGTTGATTGTCCGGTTAATACTGCTTTTATCTTTTCCCAAACTTCAGACATATAATCTTTCAAAGATAATCCTTTTGTATCGTATGCCAATAAGCTATCTAATACCGTAACAAGTTCATCGTTTTCTTTAACGGCACTAACTACACCTAAATTATCACTTACTCCCGTCATTTCATCTATACTTGCCAAATCTTCTACGGCTTTTTTATAACTTGCTTTCTCTTCCGCTGATATTTTTTCTAAGGTTTTTTTAACAGTTCCATCTTTCTGTTTCTTTGATACTGTTTTTACTTTTAATGAATCTATCTTTGCTTTTATAGCTTCAACTACAGCTTGTTTATCTTTAGCCGATACTTCTGTCTTTGTATCTTTTGCAGATATTTCTTTATCTTCTACTTTAGCTTTTGTAACTTCTGCAGCTTTTGTTTCTTCAGTTTGTTTTGCTTGTTCTTGTTCACTAACGAATAAATCTGCAGGCAAATATCCAGCTTCTTCTTGCACATATTTTATATAATCTTGTATTATCTCTTTGTTACCTAAATATGTCTCTGCTCTTAGCAATACTCTCATATCTTGAACACTTGTTATCTTCCGACCTTCAGGTAATTCACTATTTACATCATTCATTATTTTTACTAATGACTCGTCACTCAATGTCCATTGTTTCGTACCTAAAAATCTTAATGTTCTCAATATAGGTAATTTTTCTTCCCATGTTAAATCACTATATGTTTTGCCTTCTGCATTCAATTTCTCTATAACCGCATCTAAATCACTCCCGTTTCCTACCAACGATAACATTGTTCTTATTTCATCTATACAACTTACTCCCCATGCCGACGATTCTGTCTTTTCGGAACATAATTTTGCAGATATGGTCTTTCCTTCCAATGCTTTTATAGCTTGAACTTCTTCATCGGTTAAACCTTCCAAATCCGCACCGGGTTGTATTTCTACCTGGTACAATGTTCCCGTTTGTTTTATAGCAGGGTATGTTTTAAACTTCTTTTTCCATCTATCCGATATTTCTTGTAATCCTGCTACATCTCCTGCTTTTGCCAATCTGTCATATTCTTTATAGAAATCTTCTATACTTTGTCCTTCTGCTTTGTATATTCTTGCTATCGCTTCCGCACTAAATATTCCTACTGCATCATTAAACAATTCCGATTTCTTAACATCAGGATTTGCTTTGAATTCATACTGTCTTGCATACCTGTTTCCTTCTGCATCTGTCTCTATTATGAATCCTCCGCCCTCTAATCCAGATGATCTCTTTGATGCTTCTATTAATACGTCGGAGCCGTCTTCATCTAATACAGCTATTTCTTGTAATAATCTATCATTCATCAATGCTGCCGCATTATCTATGTTCCTTAATGATATATATTTATTTCCTCTTCCTACTAAGTCTCCATATACTCCTTTTGCTATCATCTGATGCCAGAATTCTCCATGTCCTAACGGAGAACTTTCTTCTTTAAATTCCGTCTTTCCTGCCTTTTCTTGTTCATTTGCAAAGTATAGTGCTGCATAATATCTTTCTTTTGCTTCTGCTTCTGCTTTTGCTTTTGCTTTTGCCTCAGCTTCTGCTTTTGCTTCTTCTTTTGTCTTCCCTTCTTTTTTCATTATATCTTCTATTTCTTCATCCGAAACTGAAATTGAAACTTTTAAATAATCTTCTCTCTTCGATCTTACATCTTTTACTGTCGCGTATTTTACCATTCCGCTATCTTGTCTGAACAATTGCACATTGCACAATACATTACCATCTTTATCTGCTATGGTATAAATTCCTTGTTTACCTTTAAGTTCGTAACCTTTCTTTTTCAATGTTTCTCTTATTATTTTCACTTGTTCCGCTTCGTATTTTGCACTCGTCATTATCAATATCGTGTTGTTTCTCATAGCGCTTGTATCTTTGTTTGCAACACTTGCTTTGGCTTTTATTTCTTCCAACATTCTTACCACATTATCTATATACAAACTTAAGAATGTTTCACCATTACTATTTAAAGGAACCGCTGCTTTTGATTCTATATTTGTTGCTTCCGCAGACATTCCTTTTATGTATTTTCCGGCTTCCTTTGCACTCATTCTGCTACTTGCTCCGGCTGCCAATACCGCAAAGGTTACCTCTCCTGCCAATACTTTCTCTGCACCTTTGTTCGTTTTCTCTAATAATTCTTCCTCACTCAATTTACTCAAATCTGTTGCATCGTCAACCTTTGCCGGTCTGGAACTTACTATTTCTATTGTAGATTTCTCCGTTTTTACCATCGAAGCTGCCTTAGAGAAAATCTTCTTAAATAAAGCTCCCGGAGTTATTATTGACAACATAGAAGGAAGTGTTTTTTCTCCGTCTTTGCCAAACTTTATACCTTCCAATTTGGTTTTCGCAGATATTGATACTGCAGTTACTACGGAAATTACTTTAGAAGATGCCTTTCTGAATAAAGATTTAACAGCAATTTCTTTTTCTTCTTTAACTTCTGCAATTTTTTCCGCCGATGTTCTACCGGAGTCATTATCTCTTTTTCTAAACAAGCTTGCCAGTGCCATCGTTGCTATGGATATGCCGGTAGCAATCCACATCATTCCGCCATACAAGAAAACTTCTACAAAAGATTTTCCTTCATTCGTTTTTCCGTTTTTAGCTACGGTTTTAATATCTTGTATCCAGTTTTTAAACGAACCGGAAATATTCTCTCTCCAAACTTCGGTTCCGAACGTTACACTATCCATACCTCTTATATATTTTACGGATTGGAATACCGCTATACCCATAAATATAAACAATGCCGAGAATATAATTGCAGGTGTATGGAATATAAGAACGCTGCCTAAAGATAACAACAATACATTAAACATCGGTTTATATGTTGATTCATATAACGCATCAAATATACTTCCCTTACCATATAAGGACATACCATCCGAACCATCACTTCTACCGGTAGCTATGTATTGTGCTAAATCGGAAAGACCCATCATAACACCGCTTAAATATGAAGCCCATATCATAGGTATAAATTGTTTTATAGATTTTCCTATAAACTTTAATGATTTCAAAGGTGATTGTCCGTATTCCATCATTCCGTCCGTAACAATTGCCTGGAAGGAATTTACAAACGAGGTGAAAATACCTATTAAACCGGTCGTAGCAACACCCATACCTATAACGCTATATATACTAACTCCCATAAACATAACTAAGAATACGCTTGATGAAACAAATAATGCCGTTATTAAAGATTGGAAGAAGAACCCTGTTCCAAACTGAATAGCTGAAACCTTGGCAGCAGAAGGCATTACTTTGTTTAATAATCTTTGCGTATATGTTGAGATTATTTCAGGAGCACCAGAAGAGAATTTCTGATAAATCGAGAAGAAACCATTTAATGTTCTTTCTCTTCCTTTTCTTATGGTTACACCGTTTATTCTTATAATTCTGAAAGCGGATACTTTGTTGCTAAAACCTATTACGTTCTTTAATCTGTTAAAATCAAATGTAACTAAAGATTTTATTACGCCAACAACCATTCCCACAAAATTTAAAGGAACGGAAATCGTTGTTAACAATATTCTCATTCCAACACCATAATCTTCACTAACAACGTTTGCACTAAAACCGGTTAAGGTCATAATATTATGTGTTCTGTGAGTTGTAGGATGTCCGTAATCAAAAATTACACCTAACCATGACAAGAATAATTGAACTAAGAAATTAAATGCTCTATCCGCAACACCGGCCATATCACCGACTTCGTTATCGCCTCTACTCGAAATTTCTTCAGGGTAAGCATAAGCTGCAACACTATTATCATAGAATGAAGAATCAGCAACAATAGCTCTAAAGGAATTATCCCAAGAGAAGCCCATATTAACATCTAATGTTTGTGTATATGCCTTAGTGATAGAATCCTTACCAAAATTTTGGTTACCGACTTTTCCTTGTTCTTGTAATCCAAATCTCTGAATATAAGGTCTAACTCTGTCTTGATTTGAATCGTAACCTATTGTTTCTAATACTTTTCCTTCAGTTTCAAAAATTTCCAAACCTTTAGAACGAATTTGAGTTTCTAATTTTGCTAACAAATTATCCAAATCATCTTTTTTCGTTTCACTATCAGAGTTCAATATATCCAATATCATTTTCTGTACTTCAATGTTCTTCTGTAAGCGGAATATTGCTCTATCAAGTATTTCCGGATCGACATCAGTATCAATATCGGTTCTTGTTGTTTCCAACCCGGTTAATTTTGTTTCCAATTTTTCTATAAGAGCTTCTATTTCTTCGGGCGTTTTTTTATCGAATGTTTTTGAGAACATTACCAATTCAATGAATTGATCGAAATTAATACCGTCAACAATATCTTGTTCAGGGTTTGCTCTATAATAATCATCTCCCATATCTCTTATATCTAACAACGCCGTATTATATAATGCAAGGTCATCACTCATAGATGTAGATGCAGGATCCAAACCGATATCTTTCAAGTGTTGCACTCTTTCTTCCAAAGCTCTAAAATCTGCAAAAGACAACTTATGCATTTTTAGAAGTTTTGCCATACCCAACTCTATTGTAACGCCTTTTTCCTGAGGAACTTCATCAAAAGCATGGTCCGCACCCAATATTGTTTCTTGATATTTCTTTATTATTTCATCCTGATACGGAGCTGTTTGTCCCTCTTTCTGTAAAGCTTTCAATGCTTTATAATCTTGATAACTCATTTTTTGGATTTGAGATAATGTAGGAATTTTTAAGAATTCATAGAATTCTCTATAAATTTCTCTCATACCTATAATATACTGAGTATTTCCTGATTTATCATCCAAAGCTGTTCCGGCTATTCTCATCTTTCTATATTTATCAGTTACTTCAGTATCTGCAGATGCCGATTGGAATGCAGCAACATATTCAAACAATTTCTTAGCTTCACTTGTTAAATAGTCTTGCCAAATCCGGTCTCTTTCTTGAGCGCTCTTTCCTATACCGCCATGTTCATCTATTATACTTTCTCTGTTTGGACCGTCTTCAAATTCAATTTGTAATCTGAGAGAAGAAATATATCCGCCTGCAACTTCGTATATAGTTTTGTTTGCAGGTTGGTTTCTTCTTGTTATCCACATTTCTATCTCTCTTCTTACCCAACAATCAGGTATTTCAGACCCATCCAACCTATACATAGGATTTTCTTCTTTATATTCGCCTGCCTTTATTTCTTCCAAATATCTTCCAAAAGCTTCCAATGCCTCTCTATCATATACAGTCAATTCTCTTTCTTCTATTTGTGCCGTTACCGGATTATAATACTGACCTCTTAATAATCTTTCATACAAGAACTCAAATTCACCGTCAAAATTCTTATTCGTTGCCAAATCTCTTATACGAGTTATTAATTTATGTGTACCACCTTTTATTTTGGCAACACCGGCTCCGCCTTGTCCTTTAAAATATAAGAAGAACTTTGCTATTTCTCCACCGCCTATAGGAGTTAAAACAGATTTTGAAATATCTCTTACGGTATTGAGTTTTATCTTCATTTCGTTTCTTGTAAGTGCATAAGAATCTCTATAATCTTCATAAAGATTTTTTCTTGCCCTTATATTCAACGATTTTATAATATCTACATTAGGAACTTTCGTTATTTTAGTTGCAGGAGAATATGCGTCCTCTCCGGACAAACCAAACAACAATTCTTCATATTGTTCCGGACTTATAAAGCCCTCTCCGTATAAAGAATTTATTTTTCTGTTCCAATGTGTAGCATAAATATTGCATTTTATTTGGTTTTGTCTTTTTTTAGAATACGAAGCAATTTTATCTTCAGTTGCTTGTGTTACTTGTGCAGAGAAGAAATCCGTAATCATAGGCGACTCTTCTTCCAACGTCCAAGTACCATCAGTAACATTTTGTTCCCAATTGCCAAAATCTTTCACTATTCCGTTTAAGTTTCTGCTCTTTCCCATACCGCCTCTTGCAAGCAATCCTGTACCTATAACAGTTTGAACAAGAGTAGCACTTATACTTAATATCAATACGGAAATTAATACTAAAGGCAACATAGACATAACGGAAAATAATGCCGTAGTCGTTACTGCAGCAATCGCAGGAGCTATATAAGATATCAATTGCGAAATTCCAAAAGCTACTCCTAAAGATGCTCCGCTTCCTATTATACTGCCCCAGAATTGTCCCGCGCCGAACAATCCTTTTTTACTCGATTTATTGATTTTATTAAACACTATTGAAACAATACTGCTTGCCAATAAGAATACCAACAACGTTTGAGAAGAAAGGCAAAGAGATATTGCCAACAATGTCCCTGCCGACAAAACAACAGCAGCTACTGTCGATTTTATTGCATCAAATCTGGGCTTACCATTTTCCTTTTTAGTTTCGGATTTTGCAGTTTTAAAGAATTTTCCAAATAACTTTATGAAAATTACAGAGCCCAAAATCGTATTTGCCGTATTAAAAATGTTCGTAGTTGCAACAACTTTAATTCCGCCAGACAATTTCTGTATAAAAGGTATAACATGAGGTACTTGGAAAACAGAAATCAACAATACACCTGACAATGCGAAAATAGCTCCCCACATGAGCACATTTCTATTGAAAAATTTGTTCTGTTGCTTTGCATTGTTATCTCTATCCGCAATTTCTTTTTCGGAGTATCTGTTTTGAACGCTTTGACCTATAGTCTGTTCCGCTTCTTTACCATAATAGTTTCTGTACGGTTGTGCTTTTAATTGGAATACATAATCCGTTAAATACAATATTCCCGCTACACCTGCAATTATAGCCAACCCTACACCTAAGAAAGGTAATGCAACTGTCAAAGAAGTTGTTATTGCCGCATAAACAAAGAATGACAAAGCTACAAAAGATATGGTAGTTATCACATAAGATTTCATAGAAGACAATGTCATTAAAAGGCCTTTTATACCGGCCAATATACCTTCTTCGCTATCTATACCGCCTGCTTTCTGTATCCAAACTTTAGAAGGAAGAACTTCCGGCTCAATGTCTGCAGCTTTAGACTGTTCCAAAATCTCCGCCAATTGTTCTTTATCCATATCTTTTTTATTATCTTTGAATGTCGTTCTATCAATAACGTTTGTCGCTTGTTTTGAATAATCTATTCTTGTTCTATCTATATCCCAAACCAAGTTTCCTTCCGCATCCGAGAAATAAACAGTCAAATATTTTTCTATATAACCGGGTGTATTAAACAATGATCTCAAATCGGTTTCTTGTATGGTATATTCATGATGTAAACCAGATCCATCTTCTTCTTTCTTTAAAAGTCCTTTTACACCATATAATCTGCCGTGTTTTTCCAAATCTTTTTCCAAAGCGTCTATTCCGGAGATTTTTTTCTTAAGCCATGTCAACAAACCTTTTTTATCGTTACCGTTTTCATCCAACAAACCTTTTTGTTGTTTTATTATTCTTAATTGTTCCAAACGACTTTCTGCAGATTCTCCGTTTATAAACACATTTAAAATTTTGGTAGAATGAACTAAAGCTGCTCTGGAAATTTGTTTCTTCTTTTGTTCTTGTTTTTTTAAGTCAGTTTCTGCAGCTATCTGTTTTTGCATTTGTTTTACTGCAAAGAAAATAGTGTGAACACTCGGTTGTTCATGACCACCGGCATTATGCTCGTTTTGTTGAATTATCTTCCATAAAATCATATCTTCAAAAGAGAATTCGCCTAATTCACAATCTTTAAATTTCTCTATTTTCCTTATATTTACATCAAACCAATTTCTATAAGCATCAAACCACTTATCAAATCTTCTATACTTTTCATAATCTGCGGAGTCTTTACTTGGAACTACGAATTTGTCACTTGAACTAAACGGATACATAAAATCGGCATATTCCAACTGTCCGTATATTTCCGCAAAAGCAGTTTCTACATCTGCCGAAGCAAAACCATATTCATCTACAAATTTAGCTTTTATGTATTCTAATGCTTTTTGTCTGTCTGTTACATCAACTATTCTCGGGGTTTCCTCTTTTAATGTTTCTTCTTTAACGGTATCAATTTTTCCGGGTTCACCTTTAGGACCTTTGGATATGTTCTTAGTTTTTTTAACTTTACTCTTTCTCTTATCTTGAGATTTTCTTGCAGGAATAAGAGATTTCATTCCAAAAAGTGCCGTTAAGAATCCGGCAACAACACCGGTAACCTTTAATAAAGATTTTCCTTCTTTTAACCAATCCATTAATTCCTGAGTTCTTATAACCTCAATGAGAGAACCGTCATAAGAATATTTATATCCGTATTCATACATAGGATTGTTCGTATCAATAAGATCTTTCTCGTCCGTAGCATTTTTCACATTTTTCAAGAGTTCAACGGATGCGGCATTGGTAGAGTTCATCGCGGAAACAGCCATAACAAAATCTTCAAAGATGTACTCTCCGTTTTCTTTTACAATTCTTGTATCTATTAAGATTTTAGAAATGAAGGTATATCTGCCATCATTAAACACATCTATAAATTTCTGTTGCTTTTCTGCATCGGTTAAACTGTCATCATTAAGAATTTCTTGTGCTCTTGCTCTTAAATCTGCAACATTTTCATTTGCTAAAGATAATGTTTGTAAGAAGAAACTTTGTCCACTGCCGTCACCACTTATAACCAATTTGCCGTCTTTATCTAAAATATCATTTGCATCTATCGTAAACGAAAAGTCTAATCTTCCGTTAGGTGATAAACTGTTAACTTCATATAAACTATCATAATATGCCGTTCCGATTTCGCCATTTGCAAACGGAGATACTATTTGGTTGAAAATAGATAACTCTTCCCTTCCATCACTTGAAAAGATCATGTATTTGAGGGCTCTATTCATTTTTATCCAAGCTTGTTCGTTTTCCGTTAAGTTAACAGAACTCTGCTCATCGTAGAGGTCGGTGTATTTATATACCAACTTCTTTAAGCCATCTATTTCCTGAATACTTTCAAGCTCATAAACACCCAATAATGTTTGTTGTTCAAACCAAGAGTAATTTAACGAACCGTTTTTAAGATCGAAGGCCTTAAATTCTATTTCTTGTGCTATACCTTTGGTTAGACGAGATGCATTTATATCTTTTTTACCGCTATAATAGCTGCAAGACATATATCTGGGGCCGATTCCTCTTTCAGGATCACAAATCATTCCCAATATAGTGTTCGCATTTTCGTTGATTACAACACTCACTCTATTTTCATCAGTATAGTGAATTAAGTTCTTATCATCGAAACCGCTCAGTGTTAAAACTGTATTACCATTACCATTGTTACCTATAACCGTTGCAGAATAGTATGGGCTGGTTCCTTCAGTATAAGGTTTTACTTCATTATAATTGAACTCATCGTTTTCATTAAAATATATATCTCTGCATTGTAACAATGTTTCAATGTCATTTATATCTCCGCTAAGTTCAACAGGAAGGCAAGCTAAATCCGTAACTTGGTAGAAGAATAACGGTTCCAGTAAAGTAGATCTGTTACCATCCGGATCTGCCACACCTTCTGCCGTTTCTACAACTTCTCTGCCCAAATATTCAGACATAGATACAGGCACAAGATTACCTTGACCATCCGAAACCAAACAAATAGATTTTCTTCCTATATTATATTCATCATAGTCACCTACAATCATAACAGATCTAACGTTACCGTTAGCATCTCTATCAACTTCCAAAAGAATATTTCCATAAAAATCTCTAACCGTATCAACTATTCTATAAGTAAAATCATTATCGCCTTCCATCTTTACTCTCGAACTGTTTTTGGAATAGAATAAACCTTTTTCCAAATCTACGGCCGTTAAATAGCTTATACTGTCCACAACTTCATTTATTTTTTCTGTACCATCATAGGTATATGAATAAGAAACAGTAATTGCAGGCGATCCGTAATATCTTAATTTTGTTGCAGATATCAAATCGGCACTTTCTATTGTTGCTATATCTTCATCACTTAATTTGGATTTGAGAAAATCATCTTGCAAGAAATCGTTCACATCGTAATAATATACCATTCTTGAAGATATGGTAAATCCGATACTTGCAATACTTTGTTCAATATCTCCGCCGGTTGAATAAGATTTTAATTGAACCAAAACTTCTTCTACGGAAGGAACTTTAACTTTACCGTTTCCTATATCGTATCTGTAATAGTTTGAATCTTCCGGTGTATTTAATTCATATTTTTCTACAAGAATACCGTCTGCATCTCTAACTTCCACAAATGCCAAACCTTTATAAGAATCTAAAATCAAAGATGATGTATCTGACAATATAACGATATTTAACGGTTCCTGATCTACACTATCGGAGTTCAAATCATATCTGTATCCGCCATCTATTTCCTGAACATCTTTTCCTTCCGCAATTGCTACTCTTGCCTCATCAGCTGTTATTAATTTATCATCAAGCATATAATACTGTACACTTATATCCACAAATCCTTCTCTGGATATTTTAATAACCGGTGTTGTAGTATTATAGTATGCAGTCCAAGTTGTTTGGAGAACTTCTCCATTGCTCGACAAGATATCGGTTCTTGTCCATGTTAAATCTTGTAAAGTATAATTACAATTGCTTTGTACATTACTAAATAATTTTTCCAAGTTTTCAATATTGTACGGGAATTGTGATACATCCGTATTCAAAAGTTCGGAATAAGACATACCTTCAGCTACACTTATAGGGGTATCTTCCTCTATAAAATATACCGGTAAGCCGTCTGCGCCTATTGTTTTGGAAGCAACAAAACTCTTTACGCTTGAACTATGAACACCAACTTTATCCGTACAAATAAGTACACCTTCTCCGTCTTGGTTTGGACCGGTAAAACTAAACCTTGCATTTGTATTGGTAAACCAAACGGCTTTACCGTCTTTATCCAATTCATAACCCAATCCGGATTCCATAAAGCTTGTTTTTAATTTATACAATTGGTCATCATCTATAACGTTACCATTTATATCTCTCAATTCTTTTACTTCGTTTCCTTTTGCATCATAACCTCTTGCATAGTCATACAAATCGGTTGTTTTTACTTCTTTGCCCAAATATTCTATGTAAATTGTTTCCGGAACAAACAATATTGCAGGAGAAATCATTCCGCTTTCATGATTATTAAGAGCTCTTGCTTCTCCGTTCTTGATATCATAGTAAGAGCCGTAAACAATATCAACTTCTTTTCCGTCATATGTATAAATATATTTTCCATCTCTGTATACAAATTTGAACTTACTATCTTCGGTTATATTCGTATTTGCATCCTTATATTCCAAAGAAACGCCCGTATAGTATTTATTATCTCCTTTTTCAACAACGCTATCAAAAATTTCTACAAAGTTGCTGCTTTCTATTTTACCGAACATATCTTCAACTTTGATTGTAACTCTTCCTCTATAAACGAATTTCGTTCTATCGTTTTGCGTTGAAGAAACAATATCAAAAGAATAAGTTCCATCCGTATTTTCAACAATATTTTCAGCATAAATATATTGAATAACACCGTCAACCATTATCTGTCCGAGTAAAACATTTTCATTTCCTATATTGTTATTTAACAAATATCTTATACTTCCCAATGCTTCACAGTGATTTTTTATCAAAGCTTGTTCTATAAATAATTGTAAATCTTCCTGACTAATAAAGTTTTTATCTTCAACATCAACCTGACGAACAAAGATTCCTTTATCAACAGTCATACCCGATTTTGTATAGAACAAAGTTACATCACCGTTTTTATCTCCTATATCAACAAATTCTTCCGTTCCTAAATAAACACCGTCCGCATCAAAGAAGTTCTTGGAATAAATAACAGCTTTCGTTCCATTTGTAGTAGTAAACTCTTCCGATCTGACAACTTGTTGTTGAGAACCATCTTTAGCGATTATCGTTTTAACAAATCTTATTCCTTCCGAAGTAGGGAATAATTCTATTGTACCTGCGATAGTTCCATTTGAATTGTAAATTACTTCTTTATATGTTGTTATCGTTCCGTTTTCTGTTTTTATTGTCGAAATAGTAATAGCACTTCTTCCACCATTTTGAAGTGCTTTGTATTGTGTATACGGTTTCACTTCAGATGCCGTTTCAAGAGTTTGACTGTGTTCTTGAGAAACTTGTTCATATAATGCCATAGCTTCATCAAAATCCGTTACCGCCTGTTCCAAAACAGGATCCAATCTTTGTTCCATATACAAACTTGCATTTGTAGGCGCACCGGCATTGTACAAATAAACATCTGCTATTTGTTGTGCCGTATAGAACTGGAATATTTCTAAAAATTTGCCATCTTTATCATAAGGATAAATTTTTGCTTCAACTCCATCTTTCTTTACCGAGAAATATGAATAACCGTTTTCCGTTTTTTGTTCTACTTCATATCCCAATTCGGTCAATTTTTTAAATTCAACAAATTTATCAAAAATTTCATTTGTCGTATTAATATCAAAAACGAAATTACCGTCTTTATCAAAAGGATAAGATTTAAACGTAATCGGCTTCTCTTCTCCCGTTACAAGATCTTTATATGTATCACCTTTACGACTGATTTCCAAATAAACGGATCTTGATTCATCGTTTGCAGTTCTAACTACAACATCATAACCGGCTTCTTCCAATTCTTTTATCGCATTATTGAGTTGTTCATAACTGTTAGTCACTGTTCCATCTCTATCCAAAGAAGCAAAATTTGCTATACTGAAAGTAAATTCTCCTTTTTCGTTAAAAGGATAAATTTTTACTTTATCTCCACTGATAAGCATCTCAAAATATATATTTTGATTTTCATCATATTTTACTTCAACATCAATACCAAGGGCTCTTAAATTTCTTATAGCCGTTATGATATCTTTTTGAGCAGAATAGAATTTACGGAAATTTTGTACCGAGAAGTTGTCGCCATCCTCAGAATATCTGTAGAAATAAAGATCCATAGTATCTACAAAACCTTCTTTTGTTTCTATCTGTATCGTAACTTTATATTTTAACTGCGTCTCCGATACCAATTTTACATCAATAACTCCCGGAATATCTTTTATCAAAGCAATTCTATCAGAAGTTAAGAATACACCAAGATCAAAAATTTCATCCTTTTGTGCTTGTGATAACAAATCGGAGTCTTGCGCTTCAAAAGCCATATCTTTTATAGTAGCTTGTTTTTCGGCTTCATTTTCCATTCTGTAAATGAATACATTGAAATAACGATCTTTAATATCGCTGATTATTTCTAATTTTCTAACAGCATTTAAGTTCGAATTATTTACCATCTTAATAAGAGTTTTAACATCTTCTTCTTCGTAGAACAATGAGTCTAATGCTCTTTGTCCCCAACTCTTATTTATATCATTAAAATCGTCCGTTAGCATTAAATCCGTTTCTAACATTTTTTCCAATTGCTCTTCAGTAGGTTCAACACCAAGGAAATCTTTAAATACGGCGGTAGCACTTTCTTTTAACTCTTGTTCCATTGTACTTTCAGTCAAATCCTGAGATGTTAAGGATTCTGCATAATCTTTATCACTCTGCATTACTCCTTTTTCGTCTATGGTTCTATAACCTGCGGAATAGCCATATACACCTTCAGTTGCTTTGGCATCAGCTTTAGCTTTTAACATAAGATAACGAACAAAGTTCTTATCGTAATTTGAACCTTTAAGAATATTGTTCGGTATATAATCCCAATCCAATTCAAAAGCTTTTTCTTGTGCCAAAATGAACAATTCGTCAGCTTGCTCTTCTGTTAAAAGGCCCTTTTCTTTTGCTGCAAAAACCAATTGAGAATAAGCTTTTACTTGCTCTATCTTTTCTGCGCTAATTATCAGTGTTCTTATCTCACTATCTATACCCGCAAATAAAGTTTCTCTTTGTATAGGCAACAAATAACCTTCTTCCACTTCCGAATTTATCTTTTCGATTATATCATCCAAAGTTTCTAAATTTGCCTTTATTAATTTAGCTTCATTTCCTTTAATGCCTAAAAAGGCAATTCTTATATAACCATCATAGTAACTTTCAATCAAATTATATTTTTGTTCTTCTGTTAAATAACTACTGTCTTTTATCTCTTTCAAAAATTTTTCACTTAGTACATTTTTGCTCTTAGAAGCAACGGCAAGTTCTATCTTTTTCAAATATGCATTTTCCAACAAATTTATTAATTCTTCTCTTTGTTGTGATGTAAGAGCTTCTCCATTAGGCATCTTGTCGTTTTTCAATATATCTTTTATACTATTTATTATTTTGTTAATATCGGAATCTTTATTGTTATCAAGTTCCAATCTTGTATTATAAGCAGTCTCAAATATCAGGAATTTATCTTCATTACTCAACTCATCACTCTTCAATATTTTATTCAATTCCTTTTCTATTTTATCGTTGCTTTCCATTCCTAAAAATATTTTGGATATAACTCCAACCTTTTCCATTTCGGAAATATCGTCTCTTGCAACAATCTTTGTTATAAGTTTGTCCGATCCCAATATTGATTGAACATATTTTATAGATAAAGACTGCAAAGTATCGGAAGCTTTAGGAGAAGCAAAAATAATGCTTCCAAAGTTTTCTGTTATAAACTCACCTGTAAAGAAACCGTCTATACCTACATATATATTCAATTGTTGAACAACAACGTCCAATATTAAAGAATTATACCATTCATTGTCTCCCTTACCGGTAGAAATTATATGTTGTATTTTATCCAAATCAAATACTTCCATACCAAGCGTATCATTCAAGTTATTTATTTTTTCTTTCAATTGTAATACTTTTTCTTTTGTAGTAAGACCTTCATCCAATAACATTTGATATTTTTCTTCATCGGAAATATTCATTTTCAATATTTCTTGAATTCTTGCTTTCTCGGTTCCTGTTGCATTCGGAGCTAAAAAGTCAACAACATTAAAACCATTTTTTACAACATCCAACACTCTTTTTACATAATCACTGTCCGATTCAAACGTTCCATCACTGTTTATTTCTCTATAACCTACCAACAACATTGCTATTTTTGTTTCGATTGAGTTTGCAAAAATTTGTTTTCTAACGTTACTACCGTCTTTCATGTCAAACTCAAACATTTTTTCTTTAGCAAGGTTGAACAAAACTTCTTTTTGAACAGGAGAAAGATCCGCTTTCGCAATTTCTTTAGTTAAAGAAGAAAGTTCTTTAGCACTGCTAACATTTTTTATTTTATAAGCAAACTCTCTTGCCAAATATATATTTGCAGTTAAAATTTCAAAAATATTGCCCGTGTTTCCTGCAAGCATAGATTCTCTTTCTTGTAATCCGGCATTTAACCAGAATGTCGCAGCCAAAGAATATTTTGATGTTATATTTACATTTGCGGCATCATTTAAAAATCCTTCATATTGTTCTGTAGTATATCTTACATATACATTATCTCCTACAGCTTCAATTAATCCGTTATCTATAGCGGCTTGCAAAATAACATTTGCTTCATCAATTCTTCCTGCAGAAAGTAAACAAGCATATGCCTGCATTGTAAATTCACCGCTTACAGGGCTATTCTTACTTGTAGTAAATCCGAATAAGCCGTCACTTCTTTGGTAAGTCATCATTCTGTCTAACAAACCGTTTAAGAATGTATCATCCAATAAATCGCTCTTTACATCTTTCAAGTTAAGAGTTTTTATTGTAGATAGCATCATGTATCCCCAAGTATAAGTATCTATTGCTTCTCTGTCATCGTTATAACCCATTCTTAAAGAGCCATCATCTTTTATCAAATTGTATTCGATATACCTTAAAACTCCGTTTACGGTTTCAGCATCACCTTTTAATGCATAATATAATGCTGCATCCAACATATGTTCGGTAGATACCCAATCTTTTCCTTTTTCACCAACAAAGGAAATTTGACTGCCTCGAACATCTTTAACGGAATCCAAATAAGTATCAACTCTGGACAATATGGTTTCTGTCGCAGATACTTCTTGTCCGTTAATTTCTACCATAGTATCAACACCGAGACTCTGGCAACATATAGTAAATATTCCTGCCCACAAAGCTTCTCCCGTTCCAACATACATTTCGGAAGAAGATCTGTATAAAGAGTGCATTGCAATTGATTTTAATATTTCTTTTGCTTGTACAGGATCGTTAGTGATTAATTGTAATATACCTGCCAAAGAGTTATCGTACAATTGACTGAAGTCCGAATCTTTATAAGAATAATACGGATAAAAATCTCCCGTACCTTTAAAACTATTAACGGCATTCGTTGTTTGTTCTAATGCAATATCTCCGGAATAGCTTAAATCACCGGTAAACTGATTTGTCGTTGTCATACCTAAAAGACGACGAATGTCTGAATCATATATGCCACCCTGATTATCCAATAATTGTTTATATCTTGCAGCAATATCGGAAGGAGTGCCTCTCGGGTTTCCTTGTGCATCCCAAATCAAAGAAGGAAGATCTCTGATTTGTGTAGGATCTACTCCCGCATCTTTTAATGCTTTTATCACATCAAAATAATAGTTCACTTTACTTATGTCAAACACATAGTTGCCTTTTGAATCAAACGGCCAAACCGTTAGTGTCGTTCCATATTTACTGATTGTAAGTGAGCCGTCCCCATTGTTTACTACATCATATGTTTTCTTTAATGTAACTATTGTATCAAACAACTGATTTACTTTTGTAGCATTAAATATATAGTTTCCGTTATTATCAAATGCATACACTGTCATCGATACACCGTCTCTACTGATTGTGTATGAGCCATTTCCGTTATCTACTACGTTATATCTTTTCTTTAATGTACTTAATGTATTAAACAATTGATTTACTTTCTTTTCGTTGAAAGTATAGTTACCGTTCTTATCAAATGCATATACGGTCATTGACACACCATTCTTACTGATTGTGTATGAACCATTTCCGTTATCTACTACGTTGTATGTCTTCTTTAATGTACTTAAAGTGTCAAATAATTGATTTACTTTCGTAACATTAAATACGTAGTTTCCTTTATTATCAAAAGCATATACGGTCATCGATACACCATCTTTACTGATTGTGTATGAACCGTCTCCGTTATCTACTACATCGTATGTCTTCTTTAATGTGCTCAATGTAGTAAATAACTGATCTACTTTCGTTGCATCAAATGTGTAGTTTCCTTTATTATCAAAGGCATATACTGTCATTGATACACCATCTTTACTGATTGTGTATGAGCCGTCTCCGTTGTCTACTACGGTGTATTTCTTCTTTAATGTGCTTAATGTATTAAACAATTGATTTACTTTTGTTTCGTTGAATGTATATCTGCCATCCTCATCAAAAGCATATACCGTCATTGATACACCATTCTTACTGATTGTGTATGAGCCGTCTCCGTTATCTACTACATTATATGTTTTCTTTAACGTACTTAATGTGTTAAATAACTGATTTACTTTCGTTTCATTAAATATATAGTTTCCATCCTTATCGAATGCATACACGGTCATTGATACTCCATTCTTACTGATTGTGTATGAGCCGTCTCCGTTATCTACTACATTGTATGTCTTCTTTAATGTGCTTAATGTGTTAAACAATTGATTTACTTTCGTAACATTAAACGTGTAGTTTCCGTTTTTATCAAAAGCATTTACGGTCATTGATACACCATCTTTACTGATTGTGTATGAACCGTCTCCGTTATCTACTACACTATATATCTTTTTCAACGCGCTTAATGTATTAAACAATTGATTTACTTTTGTTTCGTTGAATGTGTAGTTTCCGTCTTCATCAAATGCATATACTGTCATTGATACACCATCTTTACTGATTGTGTATGAGCCATCTCCGTTATCTACTACGTTGTATGTCTTCTTTAATGCGGCTAAAGTATCAAACATCAAGCTTACTTTTTCCATATTAAATGTGTAGTTACCGTTCTTATCAAATGCATATACAACCATCGATACACCGTCTTTACTGATTGTATATGAACCATTTCCGTTATCTACTACATTGTATGTCTTCTTTAGTGCACTTAATGTATTAAACAATTGATTTACTTTATTTTCATCAAACACATAGTTGCCGTTTTTATCAAAGGCATATATAGTCATCGATACACCATCTTTACTGATTGTGTATGAGCCATTTCCGTTATCTACTACGTTGTATGTCTTCTTTAATGTACTTAATGTGTTAAACAACTGATTTACTTTCGTTTCATTAAATGTATAGTTTCCATCCTTATCAAAAGCGTATATGGTCATCGATACACCATCTTTACTGATTGTGTATGAACCGTCTCCGTTATCTACTACATCATATGATTTCTTTAATGTAGTAAATGTGTTAAACAACTGATTTATTCTTGCCAAATTGAATGTATAGTTACCATCTTTATCGAATGCATAAACTGTCATCGATACACCATTCTTACTGATTGTGTATGATCCGTTTCCGTTATCTACTACACTATAAACATCCTTTAATGCCTTCAATGTATCAAACAACTGATTTACTTTTGTTTCGTTAAATGTGTAGTTTCCGTCTTTATCAAATGCATATACTGTCATTGATACACCATCTTTACTGATTGTGTATGAACCGTCTCCGTTATCTACTACACTATATGTCTTTTTCAATGTACTTAATGTATTAAACAACTGTTTTACTTTCGTTTCGTTAAATGTGTAGTTTCCGTCTTTATCAAAGGCATATACGGTCATTGATACACCATTCTTGCTGATTGTGTATGAGCCGTCTCCGTTATCTACTACACTATATGTCTTTTTCAATGTACTTAATGTATTGAATAATTGATTTACTCTGGTTTCATTAAATGCATAGTTACCGTCTTTATCAAAAGCATATACGGTCATCGATACACCGTTTTTACTGATTTTGTATGAGCCATCTCCGTTATCTACTACGGTGTATGTTTTCTTTAATGTGCTTAATGTGTTAAACAACTGATTTACTTTCGTTTCGTTAAATGTATAGTTTCCGTCTTTATCGAAAGCATATACGGTCATTGATACGCCATCTTTACTGATTTTGTATGAACCGTCTCCGTTGTCTACTACATCATATGTCTTTTTCAATGCACTTAATGTGTTAAACAACTGATTTACTTTCGTTTCATTAAATATATAATTACCTTCATTATCAAAAGCATATACGGTCATTGATACACCATCTTTACTGATTGTATATGAGCCGTCTCCGTTGTCTACTACGTTGTATGTCTTCTTTAATGCACTTAATGTATCAAATAATTGGAATACTCTCGTTTCGTGGAATATATACTTACCATCTTTATCAAAAGCATATACGGTCATTGATACGCCATCTTTACTTATTGTAAACGAGCCGTCTCCATTATCTACTACATTATTTGCTCCGTATTTATCTCTCAAGATAGCATAAGTAGCAATCATTCTTGCTATTTCTGCAAAAGTTCCTCTCGGATTTCCGTCTTTGTCCCATATTAAATCGTCTATATTTCCTGTATATGTTATCCCTAACTTTTCCAATTCTTCTTTTACTGCTTCTCTTAATTGATCCGCTTCTTTATCTTTAGCTTGTTGGTCAAGATACTCTTTGTATGCTTTTGCTATTTCCGCAGCGGTTGCTCCTCTTAAATTTCCATCTTTATCCCATATAATATCATCTATATTTCCTGTATATGTTATTCCTAATTTTTCCAATTCCGCTTTTACATCTGCTCTTAATTGGTCTGCCGCTTTATCTTTTGCTTGTTGATCAAGATATTCTTTGTATGCTTTTGCTATTTCGGCAGCCGTTGCTCCTTTTTGATTTCCATCTATATCCCAAATCAAATCATCTATATTTCCTGTATATGTTATTCCTAACTTTTCCAATTCCGCTTTTACATCTGCTCTTAACTGGTCTGCCGCTTCATCTTTTGCTCTCTCATCTAAACTATCTTTATATGCTTTTGCTATTTCGGCAGCAGTTCCTCTAGGATTTCCGTCTTTATCCCAAATCAAATCATCTATATTTCCGGTATATGTTATTCCTAACTTTTCCAATTCCGTTTTTACATCTGCTCTTAATTGGTCTGCCGCTTTATCTTTTGCCTCTTGATCAAGATAATCTTTGTATGCTTTTGCTATTTCGGCAGCAGTTGCTCCTTTTTGGTTTCCATCAATATCCCATATTAAATCATCTATATTTCCGGTATATGTTATTCCCAATTCTTCCAAAGCTTCTTTTACATCTGCTCTCAATTTATCTGCCGCTTCATCTTTTGCTTGTTGGTCAAGATATTCTTTGTAGCTTGCTGCTATTTCTGCTGCAGAACCTTTTGGATTTCCGTCATTATCCCATATTAAATCATCTATATTTCCATCATAACTTATTCCTAATTTTTCCAATTCCGCCTTTACATCTGCTCTCAATTGATCTGCTGCTTTATCTTTTGCTTCTTGATCCAAACTATCTTTATATGCCTTTGCTATTTCGGCAGCTGTTGCTCCTTTTTGTGTTCCGTCTTTATCCCATATAATATCATCTATATTTCCATCATAACTTATTCCTAACTTTGCCAATTCTTCTTTTACATCTTCTCTTAACTGGTCTGCTGCTTTATCTTTTGCTTGTTGGTCAAGATATGCTTTATAGTTTGCTGCTATTTCTGCTGCAGAACCTTTTGGTGTTCCATCCGTATTCCATATTAAATCATCTATATTTCCATCATAACTTATTCCTAATTTTTCCAATTCCGCTTTTACATCTGCTCTCAATTGGTCTGCTGCTTTATCTTTTGCTTGTTGATCAAGATATTCTTTGTATGCTTTTGCTATTTCTTCAGCCGTTCCTTTCGGATTTCCGTCTTTGTCCCATATTAAATCATCTATATTTCCATCATAACTTATTCCTAATTTTTCCAATTCCGCTTTTACATCTGCTCTTAATTGATCTGCTTTTGCATCTTCTTCGGATTGGCCTTCTCCTTGTGTAGCTCTAGGTGCAGATTGTTCAGTTTCGGTAGGTGTTGCCTGTTCAGTTTCAGTAGGTGTTGCCTGTTCAGTTTCAGTAGGTGTTGTCTGCTCAGTTTCGGTTGGTGTTGTTTGTTCTGTTTCAGTTGGTGTTGTTTGTTCGGTTTCAGTTGGTGTCGCTTGTTCTGTTTCGGTTGGTGTTGCAGATTCTTCTGTAGGTTCTACAAAATAAATACCATCTCTTTCTGAAACGCCGGAATTTCCTACAATTTCTTCAGCATCTTCAGGATCTGCGTAAGTAGTTTCTTGAGAACTTCTTGTTGTTGTAGTTGTTTGATTTCCAATAGATTCAACTGTTTCTTGTGAAGTAACGGTTTCCTCTCCGGTTTCTTCCGTCTCAGCAGCAAAAGCTCTTCTTGTATTTATTGCAATTGTAGTTGCCGCAACAAATAATCCTGCTGCTATTTTATATAAAACTTTATTGGATTCCAAAAATCTTACAAAACGTGTTTCTCTGATTCCTCTTAGAATACGACCCAAAAATTTTTCAAAACCATCTTTTTCTATAATTTTTCTTTCTAATCTTTTCTGTCTTGCTTCTTGTGCATCTTTATATTGAGACGCGGAAAGAACAAGATTTCCTTTCATCTCAGGATAATTCCACGGAGTAGCTATCATATTTTCAAAAGTTGTATCGGAAACAACTATCGTAGCCACAACATTTTTACTTCTAAAATCCTTAATATTTTGTATTCTATTCCATTGTTTTTTAATGCTATAAAGAACAAAAGAAGCAAATCCATTACTGATTTTCGATTCTTCGTTTTTCTTTACTATCTTAGTATCAATAATTTTCGAAATTTCCTTTTCATCATATTCATTACTGTTTAGTTTGTTAACAGCATCTCTGTATTCTCTATAGTCTCTTACCAAATTCTTTACAGGTCTTTCAAAGATTTGTTCTCTGTATAGAAAAGCTAACGAAACTACTAACAATACACCGACTAATGCTAAAAACGGAACTGAAAGTCCAACTGATATTACAAAAAGTTTTAAAGCAATAGCGCCTAATACAGAAAAACCTGTTGAAACTAAAAGAACGTTGGACAAAATTCTACCTGCAATTGTTTTTGCAGTTGAATTTTTCGATACCATTCCCTTTACAGGTTCTTCTACCACTTTTCTGCTATTTCCCCATACCAATAATCCGATAGTTGCAATAGCTGCTACAATAAAGGTAACGGAAGCAAATGCGGTAATTATGGTACCTATACCGATGAAATTCAAGAATACAAAAGCTCCCACTCCGGCAACAGCACCCAAACCACCCCACAACAAATTGTTCTTTACACCTATATAATTATATCTGTCAGAATATTGAATAAAACCGAAAGCCAAAGCAGCTATAACTCCACCAACAATAACAGCCGGTAAAGCTGTTGCAAAAGTTCCTGCTAATGCAAATTTTATAATTAATCCGATAGCAAAAGTTGCTACGGTTCCGGAAAAGAATCCTGCATATATATGACTTTTATCGTTGATAGTATTTTGACTTGATATTATTTTCAAATTTTTAAAATTTAACCCTACCGAAACAGCAGTGGAAGCCAAACCTATCATGGCAAAAAATGCTGCTGCTGCAATTAATGTTGCAGGGTTAGCGGCAAACAATCCTATTACCAAGAAAGCTACGGAAGAGAATAAAGACATTGTAGCTATACTTGATGTTGCTTTATTAAGAACACCTTTTGTTGCTTTTGCGGCATTCGCCCAACTATAACTATTTTTATATTTTTCAATAGAAGTATCATAACTTTGACTAACCTGATAAGCATTTAATTTATCTATAAAGAATTTCTTTGCAGCATATAAACCTAAAATCAAAGTTACAGCTCCGGCAAGAGGCAATAATGCTATTGAAGAAGCTGCACCGGTAACAAGAATACCAGTAGCCATTGTAACAATCGCTACGGTTCCAAACACAGGAAGTAAAGGTGCTACAATATCAACAATACTTAATATTACCGATAACAATTTATGAGGTATTGCTTTAAAGAACTTAGAAATTCTATAAATTGTATAAGAACCATCTCTTAATCCTTCATAATTTAAAGTTTTTAATTTTGAGCTTTGGATTTCGTTTATAAGTTTTCTTTCTGCTGCATAATATCTTCTTGCAGAAATATTTCTTGTATTAATATTTGCTTTTTCCAAAACGAAGTTAACCCATTTCTTACTTGAAAAATAATTTTCATTATTTTCAACTTCAGCCATATTATTTATAAATTCTATTTTTTGCTTTTCTGCCTGTTTTACTTTCTCTTTTCTTATTGCTTCAACAATATCTTTCCCGATCTTAATAAAACTATCATCAATATTTTTTTCCTTTTCTTTAAGCTCTGCAAGAAGCTTGGTATTGCTTTCTAATTCTTTTTCAAGTAAAGCTAAAGTTCTTACCAGTTCTTGTGTTTGATACTTATCTTCAGATGATTTTGCTACTGATTTTTTAATTTCTTTAATTTTATTTTTAATAGCTTTAATATCTTTTTTAGTTTGTGCCAATTTATTTTCAAAACCAATTCTCTTAAAATCTTCATCTGTCAAAATTTTGCCGAAAAATTCTTTTTGCCATTTATCACCTTTGAAAGAATCTATAACTTCTTGAATCTGTTGTCTAAAGAAAGAAATTTTATCATCAGTCGCCTGAGATACCGCTCCGGAGGTTTTATCCGATTCTACAATTTCTTCTATTTTATCAAGTCTTGCGATATCCTTAGCAGAAATATTTTTACCTAAATTATCTTGACCGTTCAAGAAAACTTCTATAAGACTTCTGTACGGTTCATATTTTTCACCTATTTCCAAATCGGTATCGGCTGTCGTTTTTATGTTTGCAAAAGAACCTTTTTCGTAATCCATAGCAGATTCTGTTAATAAATTTTTTATATTTTCTACTTTATCATTATGTAAATTTTCCAAATCTTCTATGGAAATTGTTCTTAAATAGAAACCTGCATCCCCGCTTCTTGCAGGTCTTCCGGAGAATTGTTTTCTTGTTATAGGAGAAGAAAATCCGGAATCTATACCAAAAATTGTTCCTCTAAAACTTTCTCCTGTAGCAATAACATTTGTAGTTACTATAATTGCATTTCTATCAAAGAAAGCTTGAACAAAACCTTTTAAATCATCTCCCAACATTTCTTTTAAATTTGCATCTACAAACAATACAAAATTAGAATCAACAAAACTTGGAAGATTACCTTTAGCATACGAACTCAATATATATTCTCTTTCACGATCATCCTTTATTGTTTTAAATTTTGTTCCTCTTTTTGTTAATTGTTGAATAAGCTCTCTTCCTTGCTCGATAGAGTTCACCCTTATCATAGGTGATATTTCTTTTCTATCTTCCTTGATTTTAGTAACTACATCAACAATATAATCTCTTTTTTGTTCTATTGTTTCAAAAACTTTTGTTCCCAAATTAAAAGCATTTATCTTAGCTTCACCGCCATCATTGTCCAAATCATTTATTGTTTTATTGTAAACAGATTCAACGAAAGTTTTATTTAAAATAAAGGATCCGGAAGTTGCAGCTAATCTTTCAAAATTTTCACCATAAAGACCTCTTAATACGGAAAGGTAACTTATTTGATCTTCGATAAGTTTTTGTGCTTCTGCTTCCAAACCATTGGCAATCGCTATAGCAACATCTAAGAAGCTTTCTTTTTGACCGTGTTTTATCATACCGGTATTTTCATCTATAATTTCTGTTTTCCCTTCGGAATTGATAATTGTTCTTGCACCTTCATTTGCATCACGATTAATATTTGCTTGTAATGCATTTTGAACAGCTTTTTCCCATTCAAAATCAAAAGTTTCTCTTGAAATAACATTTTGTAAATTGTCAGGAATAGTTCCATCTACAACTCTGATACCTAGCTCTTCCAATGCCTTTTCCACTTCGGAATAATACTCACCTCTTATGGCCTTACTTGTTAAAATAACACTTCCGCCGGAATAATCAAAATATGAATTTGCTCTGAATTTCTTTGAATCTTTAGAATCTGCATATCTAGATATTAACGCTTTTGCTGCTTTATCTGCAGCTTTTGCCATTTCTATACTTGCTCGTGCAGTTCTCTTAGGTGTATTACCTGTTTTAATTAAAGGAGTCATCAAACTTGATACTAAAGCATCATCAGCTTCATCCTTAATACCGAACCATTGCTTATCGCTGAAACTGCCTTCCATAAAAGTAAATCCTTCATTTTCAGGAACGCCGAATAATATATCAGCTTCTTTTTGTAATTCCGCAAAATCCGCTACTTCCGTTCTTGTTCCATCAGCGGAATATACAAAATATTTATTTTTTTCGAAAACTCCTACTTTTGGAGTAGTAACACCATTTTTAGAGAAAGCTTTTTGCATTTCTTCGCTATTTAAGAATTCTACTAAGTATTCGGCATCTCTTCCTGCAAGGATATCGGTTTTTGTAGTTAAAATTATACCGAAATTTTCATTTTTGTCTAACACTTGATGTGTCCATAATTTAGCTACTGCAATAGCAATAGCAGCTTGTTTACCTTTACCCATACCTAATTGAGAAAATTCGGATTCGGCTAACTGATTGGACAACTTTATTTGATTTTGTGTTTGTTCCGAATTTCTATCAAAAACAAACTTACCTTGTGAAACTCTGTCCATGAAATCGTAATATGCGTTATCTATATTTGTATCAACTTCATTTTCGGATACTTTAACATCTGCTTTTTTTGCAGGGGCTCTTGCTATAACAAAATTTCTCAAGAATGTTTGCGCAAAAGAAGAAACAAAATCTATCGTATCTCCAAGACCTACAAGGAACTCCGGCATGTTCGGGTTATTAATGTGTCTCAATTCGTGATTAATAAATGTTCTAAGTAAAGCTTTATTCTTAAAATCTTTTCCATCATAAAACATTTTGTTAAGCATCGAATAATTCAAATGAATTAATTTCTTTCCTGTACTTTCATCTATTTGAGCAAAAGTTGTAGCGTCTAATCCTTCCGCAAATGTATCAACAATTTTCCCTTCCAATTCCGGGAAATTCGAAAGCAACAATGTCTTTATTGTTTCATTGTTTTCGGAATCGGATTCCGCAATTGCATTTTTTGCAAGCATATTCTTTTGATAAAATAAAACACCCGTAGAAATTCCGCCATATAATGCAGCCGTTAAAGAAACTATAGGTAATATAATTCCCAATCCGGAAACGCCTGCCATAATAAATATTGCCGTTGCGGCTACGGAAATACCTGTCAAGCCCAACGAAGCTTTTATTGTTTCTTTTATCGAGCTCACGGATTTTTCCGTTTCTTTTCCGGTTTCTTGCCATTCTTTATCGTCAATACTGTAAACTAAATTTTTACCATGAGATATTGCACTGAAACTTTTTGTGGATTCGTTATATGTAACATTAAAAGTTTTATCGGATGTTCTTTCTCTGACGAATTTAGATATTTCCGTTAAGAAATCTTGCATTTCTTTAGCGGATATATCAGAATCCAAAGAAGCTACCATACTTTGTATGGCAACAAGATCTTCTTGAACTAAAGCAAGAGATGTAGGCAACGTTGCCAATGCCTGGAACGAAATTTTTGCTTGTTCCTGAGCTATTTTATAATATGTTTCTTCCGCTATTTTTGTATCGCCTGTTACGTTAGGTGTAATAACGATATTCGTTACACCGGCCCTTGCCAACATTTTTGACATTTCTTGTGTATGGAAACCACCGGTTACCGTTACGTAAACTTCTTTTGCCTGTTTTAATGAATTCATTGCTTTTTGAAGATCGTCTTTTCCTTCAACGGCTTCGGCTATCGCTTGACCGTCCAAAACTTCTTTCATGTTTTCCATAAAATAATCGTTTCTTTCAAAGTTTATTTTATAGAATGTATCTGAAATTTTTTCAAAATCTTCCAAAGCAATAACTTCTTTGTTATCTATATATTTTGTCCATACGAATTTAAATCTTTCTATATTTTGTTTATAGTAATTGCAATCGTCGGTTGTTATTTTTCCCGTTAAATAATCTTGGTAATATCTTACGAAATTACTTAAAAATACAACTTCTTCTTCTGCCTTGTTTTCGGAAAATCTGTCGTTAATTTCATCTTTGAAATTTTGTTCTTCTTTTATCAATTCCATAGGATTTATTGCTTGGCTTAACTCGATATATTCAAAGAATTTTTCAAGTTCCGCAAAGTTTTGAGATAAATCCAAATTGTATTGTCTGGAAAGTTTTATCATATATCCGTACAACTTATCCATTTGAGAAAAGTTTTTGGTTTCGTTCAACAACTTTTTGTATGCATTGTACGGTAAATTTTCTTTCAATTTCAAAACAAACATTTGCAATTCTTGTGTTGTTCTTTGATAGTTGATTTCTTTTTGTTTTTCCAACAAATTCATATACATCGATAAATTAGGATAAGAATCGATATCTACTGCCAATTTATCGGCATGTTTTTTCATCAATGCAAAATATTTGTTTGCTTCAACGGTTCCTGAAACATAACCTGCAGACAATTCTTCTATTTTCTTTTGTTGTCTGTTATAATATTTTTCTTGTAATTGTTTTACCGTATCTTTTATCGAATCAAAGTGAAGAGCTATCGTTTCTTGGTTATCTATTAAAGTACCGAATCTTTTTAAGTTATCGAAATATGCATCTTTATTTTCCAAACCTTTAATTATTTCGGTTTTACCTTTTGAAGCTGAAAAATATTCGGCACCGGTAAGTCTTCCGTTTTCCAACAATTTGTTCATTACGGAATTTCTTACATTTTCATCTTTAGCTACTGTTAACCATTTTGTACTAACTTGTCCGTAGGCACCTTCAAGATAAACATTCTTAACACCATACTTTTCATCAAACAAAGAAATTATGTTATTGATATTTCTTTGAACTTCCGCATGGCTATGCAAATCTTGAATATTAACAACAACCGTATCGCTTGCTTTATATTTTGCGGATGTTATCTTACCGTAACTGTAAGGAAGATTGAAATCTTCAAAAACTTGTTTAAATTGCTCCGTAGCTCTGTTGTTTTCCAACAAGCCGGCAACCGCTTGTCCGTAAACAGCGGTTAACAAGAAGCAGTTAACCACTATCAATGCGGTTACTTTCATAAATGTTAACGAAAGAACCCAATCTTTCGTTTTGATATACGCTTCCCCTATCTTTTCTTTGGTTATAAGCCCTTTAAAAAAGTTTTTAATTATATTCATATTTTCTCCTTGTTTTTGTGCTATAAACACAAAAACAGCCCGGCTTACCTAAATAAGCCGAGCTAGTCTATTATTTTTTATTTTAACTATAATATTATCGTCACCAATATTCCTTCTGGTAAGTAATATTGCTAATAATAATATCATAACAAAACTAAGTTTTAGGAAGTATCCCATACATAGGAACTCGCAACTTCCGAAATTTGCAAATGTTTTTGCTTTTTTTACTTTATCCAACAAGGTAAAGTTTTTAACTGCTTTTACCTTTACAACTTGCGATAAAGAAATGCTGTTAGGCAATATCGAATATCCGAAAGATGCCTTAGCGGAATTGGATTCCTTAGCTGCATTATCTTTATTTTGTTTTGCAGGAGATGCGGGAACTTTTTCTTCCGTATTAACAAACAATTTTGAAATAATGTTCAAAGGTAACGTGGATATATAAAAAAACTGAACAAACAAAGTATCTGCAGAAACTTTTGCCGTTTCTACAAAAGAAAATGTCGGTTTCATGTCGACAACAAACACGGAACTTATCATCATAAAAAAAGCCAATACACAAGTAAAAAACTTGTGCAATAAACTAACATTAAAAATAATGTTCACTGTACTTTTTTTCATAATATCTCTTATAGAATTATAGTCTATATACCACCGCTTGTCAACAATTTTTGTGCTGCACCATCCTCCCATCCGAAATTTTCCAACAAATCATCAACTGTTTCTGCCCTATTGTTCATAATGGCATCATCTATTTCAGACGCATGAGAAATCAAAGCGGTAACCATTGCCGGTGAAGGTTCATAATCGGAAACTACACTTATCCAAGCTCTTTCGTTTACGAAAATAGTAGTTTCTCCTTTTTGAGCATCCCACTTACCAACCAATTGTCCGTTACTGTAAATATTCTTTGATATTATTTTTTCGTTTAAACTTTCATAAACCAACTCTTTATCCATGTTGTACCATTTTGTAGTTTCGGTTTTTCTGTCGAAAGTATAAACCAACGTATCACCGTTCCAATTAAAATCTTTAACTATATCCGTTGATTTATCATCCGTAGGTCTTTCCAACGACAATGTAACATACATAGGTTTACCGTATTCGTACCAAGTATACGTTTTTGTATTAAACTCGCTATCGGAATAGTTAATAACATAATCTACAATTTTGTTTCCTTCGGAATCCGTAGTATAATGATATTCTTGCCAAACATTATCATCTTCATCTTTAACTTTCTTTATCGTTCCGTCTTCGTTATACTCGATATTTTTTAAAGTTGTGTACAATTCTTTACCGTCTATATCGTATTTGGTAACTTCGGAATAAGATCCGTCCGGACGAACATTAACCGTATATCCGTCGAAATATCTTGTAATTACCTCATCTTTATCGTTAACGGTATAAGATGCCGTTCCTGTTCTGTCGTAATAAGTTTTATTATTTGTCGCAATATCTAAGTGATAATCCAATATTTTATTTCCGTCAACATCTTTTTTGTAATGATACTCTCTTGAAATAAAACCGTCGGCATTTTTAATACACTCGGGCTTTCCTTCCAAATCAAAAAAAGTTTCATTATAAACCACCGGCTTAAGATTAACATCCCAGTTCTCGGTAGAAGAGACATTGATACTGTAATCTCTAACGGAAGTCAATAATCCGGTATTACTGGAATTTTCTTCCGTTTTTGTTATTTTTAAAGTTCTTCTTGTTTTATCATTTTCATCTACGGTATATTCCGTATCGGCATACAAAAATGTTTTTTGAATATATCCGTTAAAATCTACGGAATACATTTCTCTTTCAAACTCGTCGTAATATGTTCTTCCTTTAGTCATTTCGTTTTGAACGTAACTGAGTTTTGCGCCTTGCCCAGTATAAACATAAGTTGCCGTTACATTGTTATCTTTATCGTAACTGTACGCTACTTTTCCGTCGCCGTTCAAAGCTCTGTAGTTTGTTACTTCTCCGTCTTTATTTCTAATTTCCTGCAACAAACCGCTTCCTCTTAACATTTTTGACGAACCGCTGAATTCTCCTTCGGAATTATAGTTTTTACTTGTTCCTCCCAACGAGAAAGACATTGAACCGTCTTTCGAAATACTTAACGTCATTTTACCGTCGGGGGTATAATAAACTCTGTTTCCTGAAGAATCCGTTGCGGCTACAGGTCTGTTCGGAAGAACTCTTGCCATTTGTTTCGGCTTAGCAAAATCTCTTAAATCGGACACTGAACGTCCCTGAGGACCGAAAGAATAAGGGTTTGGGCCTTGTAAAAAAGATGCTTGTATATTATTAGTTATAAGAAATAAAAGTGATATTATAAGAGCTTGTAATTTTTTCATATCTCTACCTCCTTTTTTTCCCTATACTAATTATAATAAAAATGTATAAAATTTAGTCGAAAAATTTGTAAAATTTTTGTGAAAAATTACATCAATCTATTGTATTGTTCATCATAAACTTCATAGATTTCAAATGTTGTTTCATCAACAACCAAAAGCATATTTGAAGGAGGCAATATTTCTCTACCCAAAACGATTATTTCTTTACCGTTCAAAGAAGATAAATCTTTGCCTTTCTTGTAAAGCATGTAATTATCGTTAAATTCGTCTGTTACAACAAAAGCCGTATATTCCTTACCGTCTCTATCTTTTCTGTTTATAGAAGAAACTTTACCTTTTATTACATCAAAGAATATAGGTTTGTTAAGTCTTGTATTTGCTTCTACTCTTAATCTTGCTCTGGTAGCGGTTTTTTGCTCCAAATTTACGCTTTCTTTAATGTTTTCTTCAGCAGTATCTATAACTTCATTTGAATCCGTAAATACAAACTTCTGAACAGCTATAAACAATCTTACCGGATTACCTTCTATTGTTTCGTTATTTTTAGCTTGTCTGAATTTGCAAATTACACTACATTTTTGGTTCACTTTATCTTCCAAATTTTGTTTAACGTTATCTAAAACGTAATAGTAGTCGTTATCTCCCTTAATGTAGTAAGTTTTATCGTTAGAAAGTTTTAACTCGCCGGAAATATTCATCAACAAACTTGTAGTTTTGTAAGTAGGTGTGTTTCCCCATTTTGTTCTCATATATTTTGTTATTAATATAGGACCAACAGCAATAAGTATTGCCAAAACAAAAATAACACTTCCAAAAATAATCCATTTCGTACTCTTTTTATGTGCTGTATCCATATTATCTCCTTTTTAATAAAAAACTAAAAACTTATTCAATATTATAACATTAATATATTTTTTTTTCAATAAAAAAAATATATCATAAAAGTCTGAAAAATCTGATTTTAGGTAAACATCAACTTCCCTGTTTTTTAACACAATAAAAAAGGCGGGTATTTCTACCCGCCTTTCAAATCAACAAACATTTATTAGAAATTTGCTTTCAATGCTTCCCATGCATCTTCTAAATTTACATTTGTATTCTTATTGTTATCCCAAGAGAAATTAGCTTGAGCGAATTTATTTAAGTTGTCAACGGTATTTTCTCCGATCCAACCTGCTTCTTCTTTTATTTTGTTAAATTCTTCTTCACTTATATCACCGTTATCATAAGCATATTTTGCAGAAGCAACTTTTGCGGATGTTTCGGCAATTTCAATTTTTGCAGTTTCAACTGCTTCAGAACCTTGAACATAACCGCCACCATAACTTGTGTTCATTGTCATTGTGAAATAACCTGTTGAACTTTCCGATGCGCTTTCTCTTACATCACCCATAAACATTATGCTTCTATCACCGGAAGATTTTACATTGTTGATTATTGTATCCTTTGTAGTATTATCTACTGCAACCAATATTGTTTCACCTTTAACGGAATGGAACCCTTCTTCAGAACCATCCATAACATGTATACTGTTTGCACTTACTATTGCATATGTTTGTCCGTCAGAAGCAGTATAGAAACCGTTTCTTAAATCTGCCATGGCTTTTTCATCGTTCGTATCTATACCCAATTTTTCTGCCATTGCAACAATTTCTTCTTCTGTTGTATCTTCGGAAGGCCATAACGTACCTTCTACTGCAGGGTCTGATTCAACAATAGCATTAACACTTTGTATATTTATTGTTTCCGTTATAACTGCTTTGCTAAAGCTATATGCCTGAGCTCCACCCAATAACACGGTGCAGTTATAGGATATACCGTTTTTAACGGTTCTTGATCCTGCATTTTCTGATCCTACAACACTATGCCAATGATGTGTTCCCATACTTTTTGTTACACTACCTACTGTTTCAGTAACATTCTTTGTTCCATTACTTTTATCATCTACGTCTCTATAATTTTCAAGATCTTTGTCACCACTCCATGAGCTGTGAGCAATATTTATACTTGCTAACGGTACATTGTTACCGTTAGAAAATCTTAACATATTTATAATATCAGCATTGTCAAATCCAAAGCCGCTCAATGGATTACCACCATTGCCAGCTGTACCAAAAATAGATTGAAGACCTTTTTGACTGGTTGCTAAATTATAAACTGCATTCATATTTATGCTACCGTTTTGTACCACATTAGAATTTGCAGGAATTATATCATCCAAATAAATATAAACATTGGTTATTGTGGTACCGCCGTTAGGTTTGTAAGTACCATCAGATTGTTTATCAAAATTAGCAGTAGCAAAACCACCGTTTTTAATACTATCTTCACGTTCCTTCAACAATCTCTCTCTTGTTTTCTGATCATTCAACATATCAGCATTACCTGTAGCATTCAACATCTGTCTTCCCCATTGATCATAAAGAGTCAATGTTCCAACTTTATTACCATTACTGTTGTCACCATCTGCATTAAGACTGAATGATGCCTGAATAACACCATTTTCCGTATATTTATATACTTCCGTTGTAGTACCTTGATCATTAACAGCATAGCTTGCTCTATTGTTTGCATAGTATGTGGTATTGTTCGTTGTAAAATCTGTAGTATACAATGCAGTATTATTTGCAGAATACATTGTTTGAGATATTTTTGTAACACCTGAACCTTTAGCAAGACTTTCAGAAAGATATGCTTCAGGATTACCGGCAAAAGTATCAAACTTATAAGTAGTATCCGTTCTTACACCGTTTGCATCGTATGTAGTTGCGGTATAATTAGTTGTCCAATGTCCAGAGGCGGTTTGATTGCCAGACTGATCAAATTCAAAAGTTGCCTGTTGAACACCAACTTGAAAACCTTTATCATCATATACATACAATGCTGTTGGTCTCAAACCTACTACTGTTGTACCATCTTCCTTCTTAAAAGAATATGATTCATCCGACACATATGATGCCATAGTTTTTCCGTTCTGGCTAACAGTTAAAGTAGGACCTGTAACACCACTACCTGCTTGAACACTTACAGAATGGTTAGTTCCTGCTTTTAATTCCGACTTCATTTTATCAAACCATGCAGCACTAATATCTGTTGTTTTTACAAGATTGTTATTTTCATCTCTAACCATCTCTCCTTCTTCATTCAACTTTGCCATTTCCAAAGATGATGCGGTGAAACCCATGTCCATCAAGAATTTTTCTGCTGTTTTTCCTTCCATTTTGTCTAAATCGGTTGTTCTTAAATTAACACCGTTAAGAGTCCATGTTCCAGGTTTACCATCTTCACCACCTGAAGTACTAACAGAAAATCTTGCGCCATAAGAATCGTAAATTTGGAAATTTCCGCCTGCTCCCTGATAAGAAACCATAGATCCTGCAAAATAACCAAACGTTGCTGTAATCTTTCCACCTAAATTATCTCCCGTTTCTCCAATCTTAACGGTAACACTTCCACTACTTGTTCTACCTTCATAAGCAGAACTAAATTCAGATGCATAATCAGAATAAGCACCTGCAAATGCACTACCAACACCAAGACCTACACTCAAAACCATTGCCAAGACAAAAGACATCATTTTTTTGTTCATGGCCACACCTCCTAATTTTTATTTAACGCCTATACTTCTTGTACCATTATTATAGTTTTTTATTTAAAAAAACTTTAAAACAAGTTGTGAAATTTTTGTAAAAAATAATTTTGTTCAAACTTTATCATAATACGCAAATTTATTTTAGTATAATATATAATGTTAAATAAATCAATATTTTTTTATTAATAAATTAATGAACAATTTAAAAACTTATCAAATATTTATTCTGTTTTTGTTATTATCGATAACACTGATTATATTTGTTCCGATGATAAATGCGTCTTATGCGTATATAGACGATTTTGTTATGTTGCAATCCAATTCCGGAGCACTAAAAAGCATATCTTTAAGTTACGTTATAGACACTTTCAAAAATTGCCATGAAGGATTGTATCATCCGTTAGTTACATTATCTTATAGTGCGGAAGTTACCATTTTCGGTTTTTTCCCTGCTATGTTTCATTTTGATAACATTTTATTACATTTGGTTAATATTTTGTTAGTGTTTTTAATATTTTTTAAACTTTCAAACTCTTTTTGGCTTTCCCTTATAATAACTTCCCTTTTTGCAATACATCCCACCCGAGCGGAAGTTGTTTGTTGGATTAGCGCAAGAAAAGATTTGTTATGTACTTTTTTTTATTTGTTATCTGTTTTGTTCTATGTAAAAACGTACGATAATGTAAAGATAAAAAGATATATCTGCTTATCCGTTATTATGTTTTTGCTTGCTTGTTTTTCCAAAGCAATGGCTATTACAATACCTTTCGTTTTAATTTTGATAGATTTATATAAAAATACTTTTACCAAACAAAGAATCAAAATATATTTAGTATATTTCTTTTTATCGTTTATCTTTGTTTTGGTTGCACTAAATTCGCACTATGAAATAGAACATTCAAGATTTCATTTTGATATTTTTAGGCAAACCGTAAATTTTATAAATGCACATTTCAATATTTTATTTTATTTGGATAAATTGTTATTACCTATAAACTTGTACTGTATGTATCCGTTTTTTTATGATGATTTTGCAGAAATGCCACCTTACTATATTTTATATTCCCCGGCAATATTGTACATTCTGGTTTATTTAAGTTATCTGTCTTTAAAAAAAACAAAAGTATTTTTTTATGGTTTTATATTTTTTATTTTAACTATTTTACCTTCCAGCAATATTTTACCGATAGGAGATTTTGCCGTTGCAGACAGATACACATATATTCCGTATTTGGGTTTATTTTTTATTTTTGCAAAACTGATAATATATTTCTACAACAAGTATAATAAACTTGCAAAAACATTAATAATTGTTTTCTTGATTGCAATCTTTATGGTATTGAATTATTTAACCTATAACAGAGTCCTTGATTGGCAAACAAACAATTATTCTGCACCAAAAAGCATGATATTTTACGAATTCGGAATAAAAAAAGTATCAAAAGCCGGAAACAATAAGGATTTGATTGAACAAAATAATAATTTTGTTAAACATCTTGGAGTTTACAAAAAAAATAAGCATTGAAAACTTTAAACGTACGATTTACGGAATTGTTTAATGACTTTACTTTTCATTACGGTATCTTTAGTTATTTTTTCACTGATAACAAATTTTCTACCTAAAATCTATACCAAGATTTTTGTAGTATTATCAATATGTTTAATTTTTTTATTTTATTTCTTTTTGGCAAAAACATTTTCTAACAACAAATATTTTTTCCCCGGTTCGGAAAATTATGTCTATGTTCCTTGCGGTAATTTTTATAATCTCTTAACGGATTCGGTGCTAAATCATAAATTAAATATTCTTGATGATATTAATATCGGAGAATTTGAAAGTTATTTAAAAACATATAAAATTTATGACCATTATTTTTATTTGATGGACACAAGCTACTATAAAGGGAAGATATATCTTTATTTCGGTATAACACCCCTTTTATTGTTTTACTTACCCTTTCATATTGTTACAAATCTGTACTTATATGATATTTTTTTAATTTTTCTGTTATCTTGTTGTTCTTTATTATTATCCGTGCTATTACTTAAAAAGATATCAACCAACGCCATTGAAAAAAACAATATAGATTCCAACATAAAAATATTAAGTATTTTTTTGATAGGTTTGTGCAACTTATTGCCATTTATCATTATTCACGGATTTATTTATCAATTGGCAGTTATTACGGCAAACGTTTTATTACTCGGTGCTTTTTGTCTGTTCTATTCTTTCATAAATACTAAAAATATAAAAAAGCAATATATCTTAATTCTCTTTATATCTTTTCTCCTATGTTTATCCGTAGGTACAAGACCGCATTATGTATTATTTATTCCCATATTTTTCTTTTTCATTACTTACCTGTCATACACGGAAAACAAAAACATCAAGAACACAATTAATTGTGTTCTTGTTTTTCTAATTCCATGTTTAGCATATGGGACAGTTATTGCTTTATATAATTATTGCAGATTTGATTCTATATTTGAGTTCGGATGGAAATATCAGTTAAACCCTGCAAACCAACTTGATTATAGAGCGGATATAAAAGATTTAGTGTTAAGCATTAAAAACAACTTTTTTTTATTGCCAAACTTAAACGAAAAAACAGTTTTTTCATTAGTAAAAACTTATGGACATACAATAGGTAACGAATATATTGCAGGTATTGTTTGGACATCTCCGATAATACTTATGTTATTTTATACTTTTTCTTTTTTAAAAAAACAATTTAAAACAAACTTCAAATTTTTTTCTCTTATTTTGATAATGTCGTTTACTATAATCATTAACATCATCGTAACCGGTTTTATCGGTATGATTATAAGATATATTTTTGAATATTTATCGGTAATGATTATATTATCATTATTTTTTTTCAATTATTTATATTCGCAAATAAAAGACAAATTTACAAAAAGCTATGCTAATTTTTTATTTACGCTTTTAGTTACATATTCAATATTTATAAATATCGCGTTGTTATTTTGCAAAGAAAATTTTTGTTTTTTCCCCATACTAACCGATACTATGTACGGTGAAGTTATAAAGTTTCTTTTTTAAAACGAATTTAAATATTATTTATAATATTTGCTTTACTAAAAATTATTTTAATGTTATATTAATTTGTGATTTATATTTATAGGAGTAACAAAAATGAACAAATTTAATTATAGAATTCCTTATGCGGATACGGATAAAATGGGCGTTGTTTACCATGCAAACTATTTAAAATATTTTGAGATGGGTAGAACAGAACTTATGAGACAAATAGGTTTTACCTACGACGAAATGGAAAAGCAAGGTTTTTATTTTCCTGTCGTAAACGCACAGTGTAACTATCATGCCCCTGCACATTATGACGATTTGGTAACTGTTGAAACTACCATATTCGAACTTAAAAATGTAACCGTTACTTTCAGCTATAAAATAAAAATTGACGACAAAGTTTTGGTTACCGGTACAACGAAACATCCGTTGGTAAACTATGCTTTTAAACCGACAAGAATACCGCAAAACATTAAAGATTTGCTGTTAAATCATATAGAAGACAAATTATAATTTACAATTTATAATTAACGGCAACAAAAAAATAAACGACTAACAACAAGATCCCGTATCAAGTACGGAATGACAAGCTGTAACTATAAGTATGAAAACGAATAAAAAGATGATAAAAAAAGAGTGGAGCAACCAAGATATTTATTTTATGCAACAAGCACTGAAATGCGCTCAAACTGCACAAGAAAAAGATGAGGTTCCTATCGGTGCCGTTATTGTTAAAGACAACAAAATTATAGCTAAAGGTTTCAATAAAAGCATAACATTAAAAGATACTACCGCACATGCGGAAATTGTTGCCATACGAAAAGCTTGTAAAAAGTTGAACAATTACAGATTAACCGATTGTTCCGTTTATGTTACAATTGAACCCTGCTCAATGTGTATGGGTGCACTTATTCTTGCAAGAATAAAAAATTTATATTATGGAGCAAAAGATATAAAAGCCGGCGCATGCGGAAGTATTGTTGATATTTCCAAAATAAAAACAAATCATAAAATAAATGTGTCCGGTGGACTTTTAGAACAAGATTGTGCTACAATAATAAAAAAGTTCTTTAAAGACAAACGAACTCGGGGGTGAGTTGGGTTCGACGGGAATGAAAGATGTAAAGAGAGCAAGTCCGAGTTGGTCGATGGCTCGGTTACTAATCGACCGAAAAAGAAACGACAAACAAATCGTTCCTAACAACATGATGTTGAAACCTATGGTTCCAGCATTCATGCCAATAGCTGCTTAAGTCAGCTACGGTTTACCTTTGACACCTGCTATTAGGATAAACCGACAAGAGCAGGTTAGTATTAATTTGCTTGTTCCGTCAAGTTAGTATGAAATTATAACGGGGCTGGTTTATAAAACAGTTCCGTCCGGTAATGGTTTTATAAACGAGAAAAATTTTTCCGGACTAAACTTGTAGCGCTCTTACTGAAACTTTTTCGGACGCGGGTTCAATTCCCGCCACCTCCACCAATATTAAGAGTTTATCTCTTTTTTTATCCGCAAAACGACATTAATATCGAATTTTTTGGTTACAAAAATATCTTTTAACCTGCACTTATTATATTAACTTACAAACAAGGAAGGCAGATAATAGAAATCCGCCTTCCTTGTTTAAACTTTTTGCTTCGCAAAAATTATGCCGCTGCCGCTATCGCACGAACATTCTGTAATTTGAATAATCCCGCTATTGTTCTTTCGTCTTCTTTCCACTTTGAACTATCCGTAGCCAACGCATCCAATATATTCATTCTTTCTTGCACACTATAACTTGTTTTTTCTTTTACGGCTTTTTGTAATTGAGAAATATTTATTACAAAATCGTTATCATCACGGTTCGATACGGATTTATCATATTCTTTTTTCAACAAGTTTGTTATTGTCATTTGATTTTTAGGTGTAACTTTATTCAATTCCGAAATAGTACTTACATTTTGATCTTTCATTGCATATAATAATCCGCCTGCTACGGCAGTTAACTCTACTGCTAACAAACATTCCTTTTCATTTTGTTGTTCTTCCGATATTTCCAACATTTTTTGTATCGTATACTTAACGATATCTTCTTTTGTTGCATTTTCAAAACTATTAAAACCTAACAATTGTGCTAATCCTTCTATATTCTTATTTGCCAAATTCCATACGGCTTTAACCTCTTTAGAAGAACTGTCAGGATTACTCATAGCTTTTATTGTTTTTCCGAGTAATTTAACAACTTCTTGGTCCATACCTGCCATTTTAACATCATCCAAACCATATACATCTTTTATAATCGAGATATCATTAATACCATCAACCGCAGTATCGGCAACCGATACTAAAGCTTGACCGTTAAATTTAAATATAGTTGCATCATCTTTGTCAGCAACTTTTAACAATCCGTCTTTGGTTATATATACTCCTTTTTCCAAATCTTGTACGGAAATTTGTCCGGTTAACATTTCTCCATCGGTTTTCTTTATGTTAGCAACATAAGTTACGATACCATCTTTAATATCTTTAACTGCAATAGCGTGATTTGTATCTTTATCGGAGCCGTTCAATATTAGTTCCATTCCGTGTTTCGGCATTTCATTTATTTGTTCCAAATCGACTATTACGGCTTTATGTGCAACTCTTTCCATTATATATTTAACCGTATTTTCGGATACATCCACTGCTATTCCGGCTGCTTTTAACATACTTATGAAATTATCTTCTACCGATGCATTTACATTTGTAGTCATATCACCGAAAACCAATAATGCAGTAGCTTGAGTTGCAATTTTAACACAATCCGTTAAAGGATCATAGTCTACAAAACCTTTTGTTTCCATAGCTTTTATGATTTCTGCTCTGTCTTGTGTCGGAGAATATTTCGATCCTATCATTATAATATCATTTATTGTCAAACCTGCATCTGAATTTAATGAAAGGATACCCTTATCAATTGATAAAATAATCTGATTGATTATACTTTCCAACTCTTCTTCGGAAGTTGAATATTTCTTTCTTGTTTGCAAATATTTATTATCCTTTGTTACAGCAAACAAAACATTTCCTATCGCTGTTTGTATTCTTTCTCTATATTGTTCATTTATATTGGAATATTGATATACATAATCAACAACCTGCTGACCTGCTTGTGTTAATTTTTCTCCTTGATAGAATCTGGAATCGGAAGAAATAACAGGTTTTACAATATCTGCTACTCGATTATATCTGTTATCGTTTCCGGCAGCTGTATTATTCGTATCGGTTCCGGTCTCTCTAACATTAGCGGACGGAATAATACTTCCTATATCGAAACCGAGACTTGCAAGTATCATAAGGTTTTGTTGACCATAACTATCATCCGTAAATTTCTGTTCTCCTGAAATTTGAGAAGCAGAACTTTGGGAAATACCGGTATCACCCAAAGGCAACTGTCTTTCCCTATTGTCCGGCGGTGTAACATAAATATTACTTTGAGTCAAAAGTGTCTCTATTTTTGCTGTTTTCAAATCGAACTCTTTAAGTAATTGTTCTTTATCCGCATCGGAAATAAATGCAGTCATTATTCCGTTCCTTGCAATTTCTTTCATTGTATTCCAATTCATCATTGAATCATGTCCTGTCATAATAAGTTTTATATATTCCATATTTATATCGGTTGCGCACATCAAAGCATTATCCGTAGCAATAACACATGGAATTCCTGTTTTTATCAGCACTTCAACAGGATGTTCTTTTGCAAGTTTTTCATCTCCTCTTTTTACAATCTCTTCAAAGTTTATAGGTATTGATACTATATTACATGTAGGACATATTTCTATCGAAACTTTACTATCTTTTATAAACTCAACGTTGCCCGGACTAAGAACAATTTGAAGGCCGTGTCCGACTCTTTCAAGACCCGGAAGATTTTCCGCGGCTTCTTTAGCAGCATCATATCCCGGTCTGCCGCCCACATATCTGCCATCTATAAATTGTGCACGATCAAACACAGGAGTTTCCGAACTGTGTATTGTTGTTCCGATTGTAGTAACTCCGGATTTTTGATTATGTTCAAAAATTCTTCTATAAATATCGGAGAAATCTATCGGAGGAAGTCCCGTATCCTCAGAACCCGCAATATCAAATCCGAGGCCTATGCCTTTATATTTTTCCTGATATTCTTTTTCGCTCGCGAATTTCAAAAGGGCATCTACTTGTTTATCAATTTGTCCTCCGTGCAAATCATCCGTACTATTGTTCCATATACTTCTGGATGCGAGAACAACACAAGAAACTTTCGGAACTCTTACACCTTCCCTTTCAAGATCAGCACATGTCTTATTGATAGCATCCAAAATAATCTCCAATCCTTCTTCCGGAGAATAAGTTTCGGTCCTATCCTGCATCACATATTTTTTCATAGAATCACATGCCGTTCTTATTTCTACAATATCCTGTCCTTTACTTATGGAATCTCTTATTATGAAATCAACTACTCGTTCATAATCTTCCTTCGTTCTTATAACTTTTCCAATAGCAGCATATCCTTTGTTAAAATAAGTGAGTGTAGGGAATCCTTCTTTTGCCTGTTCCAATGCAGCTATAACTTCTGCTTTGTCCTTTTCGGTAATGGCATTGATATCACATTTTTCTTGTGCAAGCTGCATTATAAAATCTTTCGACACTGCAGTTTTAAAATGTTGGTGCGGATTTGTTTTCGGCATAAGTATTGTCATGGCACTTATAGTAACAAGCATTTTCTCTCTTTCCGAAATTGAAGGATCTTTTTGAACTTCATTTATTATGGCGCGAGCTGTTTCATACGCTTTATCAAAATCGGAAACATCGATTCTTGACAAGTACCTGTCATATAAATTTCTAAGTATGATATCAGCTTTTATAAACTTATCTTTCAAAGATCCGTCATTGTCAAAATAATAGTAGTAATCAGCATCTCTGTTTAGTCCGGTATAAAAACTGTCTACAAGCAAATTATAAGCTTGTGCAGATTGTGCATTTCCTAACGAAACATACGAATCGAGATTTGAGAAGAATTCGGCAGATGTAATGCTGTAAGGATCAGGTATATATTTTGATAAGAAACTTTCAACAGACATAGCATACATTTCTTTTGATGCTTCATTAAATAATACAATTTCTCCCGTTTTTATAGTAACCGCACCTTCAGGAGTTAAAACAGTTGTTCCCTCCGGTACCATACATACACTTGCCGTTGCCGCCTTTGTAGCATCTATAATCGTTCCCGGAACCAAAGATGTTTTGTTTATATGCACATAATTTTCGGTATCATAGTCGGCACTTTCAATATAAAGGTCACAGAAATCTTTCTGAGAACAGAAACCGATGTTATCTTCGGAATATATTACAATAATATCATCTTGTGATAATGCATTGGGATAATGTTCTATATCTTTTGCATACCATTTACCGTCAATTTTTTCAAATCCGTAAGATAAAAGCAGTTGCTCGTCACTAAAATCGGGAACTATCGCTTGAACACGATTCGGTTTACTGAATACGGGAACTCTGTTTTTGATAACAAAATCCGTATCTATACCAACACCGATATCTTTTATACTATCAAACATCAAAGATGTGACAGTTGTGTATGATACCGGTAATCCGGTAGAATCGTCTATATCGCAAATATAAAATTCCCCTTTATCATATACAAAATATACATCTTCTCCGGCAGGTTTTGTTTGAATTTCTCCGAATGAAGAAACCAATCTCATTTCCTGATTTATATCGAATCCTAAATCGGAAGCCAAAATCATTCTGGTTTCCGTCGTTTTCAATAAACCGACAAAATTTGAATCGTTAGAATCTATATTAAATCCAAGTTCATTCAATCCATTTATCAAATTAGCATTCTTTTCTACAACATCGGAAACGGAAGTATCATTATATTCATTGTCATAAACATCTTTACCGACTACATAAAAATCGAGCTCTCCGTTATCAACCTGTAAAGCTATTACGCTACCTATATTTTTCTCAAGATATTTTTCATATTCGGTTCTTGATATAGAATCAATTTTGCCTAAATTATCTCTTATTATTTCAGGCAAATCGTCAACATTTTTACTTGTTATCTTATATCCCAATATAGGTTTATCTTTAATAAATACATGTTCTTTAGGTTGGAATTCCGATATTTTTTCTTCAATATCTATACTTAAATATAAGCGAGTAGAAGTTGCTTTTTGTTCATATAAATATTGAGAAAATCCGCTGAAATTATTACCTGCATATTCCAAAAGTTTTGTTCTATCAACTTGTTTCCAAGAAACGGCGTCACAGAAGGAACGATTATCATGTAAACTTTGAAGATTCATTAAAACGGTTAAATCTCCGAATATCAATTTACCGGCAGAATCTACCTGTGCAGAAGCTACGAAAGAATTCAAGATATCGATTTTTTCCGTTCTCATATATTTTTCAAATATTCTTTGTTGCTCATGTGTAACCTTGTCTGTTGCTATTTCAATAGCTTTTTTTGCTTGTTTTATGGAAAGGTTCATTTTTCTACTTTGGAACCATGTCTTAATACGGCTATCGTTTGCCGAGTATGTTTCCTGCATTTCTCTATTTTTTCTATTATTGTCATTTTGTTTTTCTATAGCTTTTTGTAATTTTGTTAAATCGGAAGCCAATTTAGCAAATTCAGGTTGTGTAGATAATAAACCGGTTAAGCCATCTGCTTTATATACTGATAATTGTTGTAATAATACTTCAACTTGAGTTTTGTTCACCATACCATCAACAAATAAAGAATCAGTTAAACCCGTAACTCTGGCAACAGACACTATATCGTTCAATGAGAAACCATTAGTTGAATTTTCCGTTAATATACCTAAACCTTGTAACTCGACAACGGCATCAAGTGCATAACTAATTTGTTCCGGCATTTGCATTTTTGATGTATCGGTTTTGGTATCTCCAAGCATAGATTTTACTGTATCAAGCATACCATTACCGGTTGATTTTCCGTTAGAATCATAGCCCAAAAGTTGTAAAGCATAAGCTATAGATACGGAACCGCCTTCGTTTAATTCTTTATTGAACATTCCTTGAGATTGTAATCTTTCAACAACTTGATTTTGTTGTTGTTCATTTAATCCGATAGTTGTTAATGTTCTTTGTAAATCACTTGCGGAATTAATATATGGTCTATAGCTATTTGATGTCTGTTTATTTGAAACTTCCAAAGCACCGCTTTGTGCAACAATTTTTCTTTCGGCTTCCAATCCGAGTTGTTGTTCTCCATATACTCTACTATTTATCAAATTCAAATAATCTTCTGCGGTAATAGTTGCGTTATTTGCATTATCAAATATATTTTTCTCCTTTAATCCGTAGTAAGTATTAATTGTTGACATATCGGATTCAAAATAAACATTAATATTTTTAATAACTCCATTTTCATCAACATCTTTTGCTTGTGTTGCAAAACGTGTTCCCAATACTCTACCTACCAACTGTTCTACGGCAGATTTATAACTGAGATGTGCATCAACGGCAAACAAATCTACTTTAGTATTTTTATCAACAAGCCCTTTAGCTTCAAGAGCATCCGTCTTAATATCAATTCCTCTACCCAATTGTTCATAAGTTCCTATAAAGCAAGTATATTGTCCGTCTTCGTTATCCGCATATTTCTTTCCCATTTCTTTTGACATTCCTGCATCAAACCATGCAACTTTACCCGAAGCTTTGCCACTTTCATCAAATGAACAATCATTTTTGCTAAGAACACCTAACAACATTGCATACCCCTGAAACAAATCTATTTTTGCTTGATTGTTTAAAGCAGCTATAACAATATGTTGTCCTTGCATTATAGATATCAATGTATCGTCAAAAGCACCGAATGTTGTTTGAGCTGGAGTTACAATATGAAGTGCGACAAGATTACCGCCTTTATCAACATAACTTGTAACACCGGTAAGTTTTACGGATGTAGCCGGAGTATAATATTTAGCTTCAAAGCCCATAGCTTCTTGAGCAGCAGCAGAATATGTTCCTGTTAAGCCGATAAATCCTCTCGCCTGTCTTATTGCATTGATAATTGCTATAGAACTATGTTTACTATCTCCTACACCTGTCATTCCGTCAATTTCTTTAGAACCGGTTGCAAGCATTTCCGCTTCGATTATTTGTTTATATCCTACTCCCGGAACCAAATCTACCAATGCACCATTACAGATAAGCATTATTTTAGAAGAACCATCTTCGCCTTTACCTATACCATAATCAACGCCATAACTCCAAGTAAGTTTTGACATCAAAACATTACCTAAAACTGTTTCTAAAGAATAACCGCTTTTGTACAAGTTGGATTTATCGTCAACTTCAATACTGTTTACTAAATTTTTCAATATGGCATTATAACCGTTTTTAAATATTTTCGAATAACTATCGTTAGATAACAGAATCTTTGTTCTTTCTTTGATATTTATATCCAATGCTTGTTTATATAATGCCAACATCTTTTCGGAGTCAGAACCGTTTTTATCCGCTTTTAATTTATCACCTTCCAATTCTTTCAATATTTTTTCAACCTCATCCGTAGGCAGATTGTTTTTTTCCAATCTGTCCCTAAGATTTTTTAAATCTGTCTTAATTCCATTAACATCTTCCGACGTTGCAGTACCTTCTTCCAAATTCTTTTGTTGTTTCAACATCTTTTTCAATTCACCATCACCATTTTCTCCCGTTAGCAAATCCATAATTTCATTTAATGCTTTATCCAGTTCTGCTTTATTTTCTCCTTTTACGAGACTTGTAAAGAATTTAGACATAGGAGAGTTTGGATCTTCAAAACCGGAAGTTGAACTTGTCATAACTTTAGAGAGATAAACGGTCATATCGGCTTCATCACCAATCATAACACCAAGCTTTTTTTGTAATGGAGAATCTTCATTCAACATTGCAAAACCGAAATCGGTATATGTCATAAACAATGCTGTTTTTGTTGTTAAGTTCGCATTTATAGAATCTTTATCTGCTTTTAATAAATCATATTTGTCTCCATATAATCCTTTAACTCTTCCTAACAAATTATTAACATTCGTATCAATATCGGCACAAATTATCGTATATTGACCTTGTATATCATTTACTAATTTTAATGATGGGAATAATACGGTTACTACCGATGTTTTTCCGGCTCCGGTTCCGAAAACATTAATTCTTTTCAAATCATCCTTTGATAATCCTTCATTGTTTTCATAAGCTTTTACTATTATATCGGTATATATTCCTTGAATACCCTGATACAATTCTTTTGAGAATCCATAACCACCGGCAATACAACTTCCCAATTGCAGTTCTACACTGGAATTAAATATCGCATCCAATTGACCTCTTGTTACTTTATTAGGTGTAGTTAAAGCATCAAGAGCAACCTCTCTGGAATTTATACCGTTACCGGTATAAACAGTTTGCCCTTCTCCGAAAAACTTAACATATACATCATTTAAATTTTCTGCATTAATACCCTTTTCGTATCCATATACACTCATATAAGCTAAATCAAATTTTAACGTGGCTATGGTTTGAAGTTCGAATTGAATTTGTGTACCATTATCCAATACTAACTTTGTTCCTAAAATATTTGTTATTTCACCTGACTTTTTCAATGATTTTACAGCATCATTATCTTTAAAGTCATTATTTTCTATTCTTACTTTAAGTTTATCCACAGTTTCATTATAATCTGACATAACTTTACCAAAGCTTTCACTTGCAAGAGCTTCTAATACAACATATTTTCCATCAACTTGTTCACACAAATCAACCTTATGAAGTAATCCTAATCTCAAAGTAGCAAGTTTAGCATCCGAACTAAACCTAGGATCTAAATTGTCAGGAACTAAATACTTGGAACTTGCCAATTGTGAAAGCAAATATAAGTTTTTCGAATTATTATATGCTGCCTTATTCGCAAGTTTATTCCAAGAATCCATTATTACATCGTATTCTATATCAATACTACTCTTTTCTTCTTTCAATTCTCCTTGAAGTTTTACAATTTCCATGTTGTTCACAAAATCCTTGCTTACAACACCTTTTAATACCAAATTATCAAGCGCATTTACAAAACTTCCCGCAAATAGTGGATCTTGCGAATACACATTGTCGAATCCTTTTAATATTATTTCTCTTGAGTTGATATCCGTTACGGACAAAACACCTAATAACATTTGTTGTAAAGTTACAACTTTACCATTAAATGTTATTTGTTTTTCACCTTTTTCATTTACTTTCACGTTCGGCATATCAAATTTGGCTTTTAAAGCATTTGCAACCGCAACCATACCTTTTTGATATTTATCTTTTTGTTCTTGATTTAACTGATCTCCTTTCTGTAACATCTTAGCCAAAGCTATAAGTCCGATAGGAGTATTAATATATTCTTGTTGAATTCCTGACAAAAATCTGTTTATGGAAGTATTTTCTTTTGTTATTTCTTCCGATAATATATTTGCTAAAAGTTCATAATTATTCTTAGCTACTTCTGTTCTTACATATTCTTTAAGTAAAGTACTCGCGTATACCGATTGTCCCAAAAGGATACTTATCTTTTCTATCTTTTGTACATCCTGTGCATTTCCTATTTCTGTTCTAAAATAACTCATAACAGATTCTTTATTTAATTGTGAAGGAACAAACAACATGGAAGCGTTACTTAAGAAATATTCAAAGAAACCTACCATTTCTCCGTTGGCAGAAAAAGCTGATTTCATGTTAAGTGCAGTATCTATAACTTTACCTGTTCTGGAGAATATTTTTCCTATTAATTCAAATTGATACATATTCAATGCACTATTAAGGCCCGGTATCTGCATAATTGTTCTGGGAAGAATCATGGCAAAAATATTACCGCTTTCAGCCCATTTGGTTGTAAAATTATTCAAGAAAGAATTACCGAACATTGCTTGTCCGGGGGCAGCCATCGCATAGAAAGGAGATACGAACAAAGCAGTCCCGACACTATTACTTACTTGTCCCCAAGTTGCCTGGTAATCTTCATCGGTCATATTATCAAATGAATTAAACCACATATTTCTTTCTGTGTTTATAAATTTGTTCCATACACTACCCCATGACCATTTTTCTTCCTCTTCCATATAGAACAAATCTCCTAATATACTATCAACTAGCCCGGTTTTTTCCAATACGATATTAATACCATGCCCCATAATGCTACCAACTGCATTATAAACAGGAGATAACAAAGCTTTGAATTTTGATAAATTTACTGCAGAATTCATTCCGTTAAACAATGTTTTTACAGGATTTGAAGCTACACTGTTCAATGTTACCTTTATATTGCCCAGTCTGGATAAAATTTCATTAGACTCAAAAGCTTGTATTCCCGAAGTTCCGCCTGCCCACAATGTAGTAAATGTGGGAGCAACAACACTTAATGCTCCACCTATTATAACTCCACCGGTATACATGGCAATTAAATTTTCCATTGTAATACCATAGAACAAATCCTTACCGCTAACGATATTTGAAGAAATGGTTTGAACCGTTGATAACATCATCATAGCCAAACCTACATTAGTTGCGTTTTGTAAATGAAGTTGTAATCTTTCACGTCCGGATAGACCGGAAATTATATCTTTTATCTCTTTCTTCAAAGCGGCAGACTCTTTTCTGCTTATATCTGCGGCAACTTTTTTTTGCGTTCCGGAAACAGTTTCTGCTTTACCTGTTTCAGCTGCATCAACATTCATTGCACCTTCTCTTTCGTTTCTGATAGCCGTTCTAGAGGCATTATCTACAAAAGACATCATTGAATAAATAAGTGCCATTGCAATATTAAATATACCTGCTCCGATATTTCCGTTTTTAAAATTATACCATGCAGCATCTATCGAACGACTTATCATTACAATCGTGGTAATTTTAGAGAAAGAAAATCCCAAACTCCAATTTCCGCTTGCCCCGGTTAAAGCTATTCCGCTAAGCGCACCTATAATCATACCTTTAAGAATTGATTGTCTTAAATCAAATTCCGTTCCATTTATTACGGACAAAGTATAATCTATCAAAGGTTTTACAATTGCTCCGACAACTGCTCCCCTGACTGCATTTATAACCAAAGAGCTTACACTCTCTTTAATAATTTGAATTGTTCCTTCGTTAATTGCTGTTTTTAGTGCCTCCTTAAGTCCTAACTGAGCAACATTAAGAATTCCTTTAGCCAAAGATTCTCCTATTGATGCTAAACTTTTCACAAGGCCATATGCTGAAATGATGGATACTAGTGCCGAAATCGTATATAATATTCCGGATTTCCAGTCTCCTCTTTGGAAACTTTCGCTGGCATTATATGCCGCCTTAGCTGCCATACTTGCCGCAAGTGCAGTACCTATAACAGAACCTATTATCTTACCGGCTAAAGCAAAACCTGCAACAGCGGTTGAACCGGCACTAAATACAGAAGTTACCATACCAACAATAGCAACAGCTACCGCGGCTATAACGGCAATCCCGGAGAATATTGCAGATACGCAATTTCCATCGGTAATCTTATCCATACTCTTATCCGACATTATAGATGCCGTAAACTTTAAACTCTTGTTTTCCGTTCCCCATGCGAAATGTGCATAATCTTTATATCCGTTAACGCCTACAAGCCATAATGCACTTCTAAAAATACCTTCTACTATACCTATAACACTTGAGAAAACTCCGACTATAACATCACCTGCTCTTGCAAGACCGTTTTTGGTCAATGAAAGTTCCGTTGTTGAAACATCGATTTTCCCTTTCCAAAAACCAAAGTCCACTCTATCCTTTTTTACATTGTATATTCCATCATTACCGAATTTATAACTTCCTGCCTGCGCACCTATATAAGAAGAAGACCATTTTGGAGTGCCTTTATCCGAAGAAACCAAAGTACCGACTATTTTGTTTCCGTAAGAATCAAAAATTGTTCTTGTTATTATTACTGCATCCGGCTTCAATCCTTTTTTCTTGGATTCTTCACTCTGTACATAATTTGCTATCGTCTGACCTAAGTTAGTTAAAGAAGTATCGCTATTTAAGAATATCTCTGTTCCCTTAGACAAACTTACCAAATAATTTATTTTATATTCTTCATCAACTTTTCTATTTGTAAAAGATTGGTAGGTAGTGTTCATAAAGAAGGTATCTTGTACCGTATAAAAAGTTGTACCCGCCAAAAAGCCCGTCATTGTAAGAGGACACATAGGATTCATTAACGTTGCATTAGGATACAAGTTCTTATTGATATCAAATGTTGCTTGAAAACCTATAGGTAAAGTTCTGTCTTTAGGTACTTCTATATAAACTTTGGTATTGTTACTTGCATCTGTAGTAAAATATACTCCGATTCTATATTTTTCTTCACTGGTTTTTTTCTTAGAATCGGATGTTCCACCTTCGGATGTCCCGTCCGGAGCATTCCTTTCGGAGTTGGAGAAAACGCCTTTAAGAACGATGTAGTCTCCTTTTGCTTCGGTTATTTCAATATTTGCATTTACGGAAAGAACTCCGTTCTTCAATGTTATTGAATTAATTTTATAGTTTGCAGAAAATTCATTTTCTTCTTCATCTTTAAAGGATGCCCCTTCAATATACAAATCGGAAACGGCAATCCTTTGTGTATCCCTCAACATGTTTTGTATCTGTACATCCGGGCAATAATCATCACTAATATAACTTTTTACTTGTGCAGCTATATCTTGTCTCGGTCTCATTACGACATATAAATTTTCCTCAGTATTTTTATCGTAAGAATTGTATGTTACTTCTCCATTTCCATACGATATATGTTGTAATCCGCCTGTTAAAGTACTCCAAAACAACTCAAATTTTGCTCCATTTTCCCCATATGATGCATACTCTATTTCTCTTACAAGTTCAAACTGTGCTTTTTCTTCATCACTAAGGTTTTCCCATTCCGATTCCGTAAAATATGCTAAAGCACTATACTTAATATCGGTAGCATTTTTATATGAATATCCATAGTTTTGACCGCCATAATAATTTCTTGCTTGTTCAATTATATCATCAACAACTACATCAACAATTTGATCTTCCGACAATTGTATTTCTATTGCATCCAATACGGCTGTCAAAACACCTTTATTATCAAATTCAAAATATATTTTTTCTCCGTTAGCACCATAAACAAGTTTAACTCCGTTATCGTAATAGTATATATTTTGACCTTCTCCTACTATAAACGAAGGAGATATTCCGGTTTGTCCGCTATCTGCTGCAGACAAGAAACCTTTTTTTGCACTATATGTTAATACTATTTCATGATCACCTAATTTATCGACAACAACATTAACCGTTCCCTTGTCTTTAAGTTTTCCATCTTCAAAATTATCATCCGAGTAACCGGTATCTACTTTGATTCTTCCTTTACTGTCTGTTTCCAAGTAATATACATTTTTATACTTGTTATAATCTTTACCGTTATAAGAAAACCAATAATTGTCTATTTGAACTCCGGATTCCCACTGATTGGAACCCGTTTTAAGAAAATTTAGTACTGTATTGTCATCACCATACAACAAAGATACCGTTCCGTTGGAATTGTACACGCCATATTTATGAATTCTCTTGTTACTTGACGCTATACATGTAAGATTGTCTAAAAGATTAGGAGTTGATCCTCTTTGATAATCATCTATTGAATATACTCCTTCTGACGTAATATAAATATATGTATCTTTATCCACATCAAAATCTGCCGTAGCAGCTATTCTGTCTGCATTATTGTCCTTAACATCACTCAAATCTTCTTCTAATTTAGCTTTATTTCCTTCCAAAAGAATATCAGAACCGTTAATCGTTCTTACATCACCGCAATAACCGCGAGTAATACCGTCTTCACATGTTATTGTAAATTCCAACGCCCCATGCAACCCTGCAGTTTCTCCTGAATACTCTCTAAATTCGTAAGTTCTTTCTCCCAATGTTAAAGAAGTGGTATTTTCATCTAATTTATATTTAACTTCACCTGTTGCAAAATCTATAAAGAATGCAACCGTATTACTGTTATCAATTATATATTCTTTAGATTCCGGATCTTCGGCATTATAATACGGATTACGCTCATAGTTTCCCAGCCATATAATATCTAAATTTCTGCCGGTATCAGGATCTTGTATACTTGTAAATCCGCTTGCATTTTTACCGTTAATCGTGATATTCGTACTTATCGTATAACTACCGCCTCCATTCTTTTCGGATCCCAATATTATTGTTTTTGTTATTGTGTCATTACCGGATTTTACGGATTGTGTAAATGTAATTTGTGTGCCGTCTTTAGCTTTCCATGTCAATTTGCCGTCACTGTCCAAAACGCCTTCTACAATACCTTCGGAGAAATATCCGTAACCTACGAGATAACTGTCTTGTCCGTCAACAGCCGTTATTTTAGAATTTACATTGTATATGCTTGAACTTGAGAACACCAGTGCTGCTTTTTCGTCGGAATAATGATAGAAATGTCCCGTAACAATAAGTTTATCGGCATCTTTTTCAACAGAACCTTCAAAATAAGATTCGGGATATTCAGGTTTTTGTTTATTCGAATCATTATCATCCACGGAACTGGTTCTATATTCGCTATTTTCTATTTCCATTCCTTTAACTGCCACCGTACCATCAACTACAGACAAAGAAAGGTTCGTTATAACAACTTCAGAACCTGCCAACAATTTAAACACATCACCACCGAATTGTTTTGATAAGTCATTGCTATTATATGAACCTGTTAATGACGGAGGATATTTGCTATAGAGAGCTCCGGTCGTTAATAATTTACCGTTTGATCCAACCAACAACTCTATAGTTCCCTCGGCATAAACCGTATTTAACCATTTTACATCGGAATTATTAACAACAACAGTTCCTTCTCCATATGTGTTAAGTATTGCCGTTCCTATAGTTATTTGTTCATCTTTAGAAAAACCGGTTTTAAAAGTATCTTCAGTCTGTCCTTTTATTGTCCATCCTTCCGGCATATATGCAGTTACATCTTTAATATCTTCACCGGCATAGAAACCTTTTTCGCTTGCTTGACTGTTTTTCAAAATAACCGTTGTTCCTTTCGGAAGAGAAATACCTCCCAGTGCATTACCGTTGGTTGTTATTTTAAGTACAAATTCTTGAGGTTCTACAGGTTTATTTTTATAATATAAATCTTTTGCCCACTCTTCTATATCATCAGGTATAATATATTCCGCAACGTCAATTAAAGTATCAACAATTATTCCGGAACCTTCTGAATTTTCCGCACTTTCTTTGGCTTTCATGTATTCATTAAATTCTTCATTCTTAGCATCTACAAGAGTATACAGCAATTCCGCTGTATTTGTAGGTATATTTGCAGCAACTTCTACTCCTATAATTTCGGATATATTATCTATATGACCGATTTCTTGCTCCGCTGCACTTTGTAATCCTGCTCGGTCAAGTATTACCCATTTAGAATTTTTACTTGTTTGTTGCCAACCTGTCGGGCTATAGACAAAACTTCCTTTTGTAATAGAAACAGAAATATTATTAACCAAAATAGAAGATCCTCTCAAAGCGGTTGTTCCTTTTCCTAAAACAACCCAATCATCACCTATAAAGGAAACCACTGAATTTTTGCCGCTTATTGTGTAAGAATCTTCCGTTTCTATTATTACACCTTTTGTATTAGTATAAGGTAAATCACTTCCACCTGATCCCGATGATGAACTTGATTTTTCTATATTCATCTCGGTACCGATTGTATTTACAAAATCCAAACCGGAGAATTCCAAACTATCACCGTTTATAACAAAAGAAATATTTGTTACATAACCGGATATTTGCGTTCCTTTTGAATCCGTAACCACACAATCATTTTTTAACAATTCCTTTGTATTAGGATCCAACGCAACTAAACCGCCGTTAGCTTGTATACCTAAAATATATTCATTATTTTCATTTAAAAGTCTTATTTTTTCCGATATGGTCAAATCCGACACACTAAACTTCTTATCCAAATAGAACATGTTGGTTTCCGAATCAAAAACAACACTATTAAGAGTGCCATCACCGGCAACATTTAGAATATTTGTTTTTGCAAGTATTTGTACAGCTTGAGCCGTATCCGGATATAAAGTAAAATCTCCTGTTTTGACAGTTATACCGACGGTTAACAGATTTGCGATTTCAGGTAAATTTTCCGATGTCCATTCTATTTCTTTTTCCGTAATATTATTTTTAACAAGATTAACGGAAAAATCACTTAAATTATACGGATCGGCTATATTGTTTATTCCCAACATTGAATCATACAAAACCGCTTTTAAAAATTTTGCCGAAGATAAGCCATAACTTGAAGTTCTCGAATTAAATTCATCTTCTCCGCCGTTAACTATTTTTTCCAATGCACCGACAAAATTGAATGCCCCTGTAGATGCCCATGTTATAATATCTATCGGCATAGAGGTTCCTTGTGTAGTTAACATCGAAGAAGAAACGATAAATGCGGTATATAAGTATTTTTGAGCTTCCGAATATCTTGTTGTGTCTTTATAGATATCGGTTATTGCGGTATATAAACTATTTACATCTTCAAAATTATTTATGGCAGAACCGGATAAAGAAAGATAATTACTCTTATTTTCTTCAATAACTTTAATAAGTTTTTTATCTTCTTTCTCATTTTTATCCAAATCTTTTTCAGTGAACACTCCGTTTTCTAAAACTCTTACAACTCCCGTACCGTCAATAAATCCTTGTGCTGTATATGTCCCTTTACTGTTTAACACATAAACAATTCCGGTTTTAGTATCTATTGTATAATCATTCCATTGCTGTGCATTCGGAACAATACTTACTTCCAATGATTGTCCCTGTCCGTATCCGAATACCATCTTGCTATATATAGCAGTAAAACTATTTATGTTTTCACCTACATTTATTATTATAGAATCACTTATCTGTTCTTTTTCCAAACTGTTATTTAATGCTATTATACTCTTACCTTTATCTGTGAATACAATTTCTATTTGGTTAGTATCTTTCAACAACTTAACTTCGGAAATGCCCTCTGCACCAACCAACAAAACAGTACTATAAATATTATCTACCAATTGTTTGTTTACGGGACTATTTATTTCTATTAAAGGAGTACTATTTTTGGATGCTGTTTTCCAGTTAGAAAAGGTTCCCGTATAGTTTGTTACCGTAGTAACTCCGTTTGAAGTTTCCGTTTCAATATGTTCTACAAAATATTTACCATCAGGCAATTTTGAACTTCTATCGGTTAATACACTATATTTACCGGTATTACCCGTATAGCCGACTCCATCCGTAGTAAAATTATATACACTCGTTAAATAAACTCCGTTTTCATTATGAACATATTTGAAACCGCCATTTATTTCGTATGTAGCTCCATTTCCATTTCCCGGACTTACAACAATAGAAAAATCTTTTGTTAATGATAAGCTTTCATTTTTTGTTAATCCTTGTACTTTACCGGTACTTACCAAATTTCCTTCAACAACTTTAAATTCAAAACTTGTATTAGAAGAAAGATCAAAATCCGTACCGAATAACAAACTGTTATATTTACTTGGTAAATAAATACTGTCTCCTTCATCTAAATTTGAAACATCAAGTGTACCTTTACCTAAATAATCATATGTAACGGAAACAGTAATACTACTACCGTTTTTGCCACCTATCTGTTCCGTAAATGTACATATTGCTTGAGGAGAATCTGCAATTACCGTTTTTGTAGCTTTATCAAAAACTACCGCTTTAAATGTACCATTATCATATTGAGCGGTACCTTCCAATTGTTGTCCGTAATAATTGGAACCGGACAACATAACATCTCCGTTTTTAAATCCGGTTGCCGTTCCGTTTTCTATTTCTAACTGATAAACATTCGTCATTTGTGTTAATATTTTGTCACCATACTGCTGAATTGTCCATTGTGCTATTGTCTGCTCTTTTGCTCCTGAGTTATTAGAACTTCCGGAAGATCCTCCACTCGATTCACTTAACAAATCTATATTTGTATCACTAGGACTATCAAAAACAATCTTACCATTCAAACCTTGTTCCTGACCGAATGTTCCGGTAAACGCACCTGCATTCTGAGTTGTATCTATTGTTTTCTTATCAATTATTACTTTATCATCCGATACGGTTTTTGAAAAATTTACATAAGAACAGGCAACACCATCCAATTTATATTCACCTGTTTGTCTGTTATAAGTTACTTTAGACATATCAACATTTGAAGCATCTATATAAACTCCGCCTTTATCCGAATTTGTAATGGCCTCATTGTTGCTAAACAATACCATATATGCGAAATTTTCATATTCTTCTTGTGTCATAACACCGAAAGAAGAAGTATCATAAACACCTGTATTTTTCGTATCTTGCGATAAATCTTTTTGTTGAGCCACTGCGGAAGATAAATCTTCGGCTGTATTTTCTTCAGTATCTTTTCTTACATCTCCGGTTTGTTGCGGACTAACAAAACTTGACGGCACTGTTTCCGAAGATACATTATCATAATAATGAGCTTCTTCCTGTATAGGGTCTTGCCCTTCTACATTGTATGTGGATTTTGCTACCGTTGCACAACCGTCCAAGTCATCATATACCGTATTCTTTTCTCCTGACAAATTAAACTCTTTACCTGTTATACGGTCCGTTCCCACAAAAGTAAAGTTTTCTGAGGTAGGTCTGCCCAAAGCATCTTTTTTCAATATTTGGGATGTTTTAGAGAAATTTATAGAATAAGACAAATCCGGTAAAAATGGCAGTTCTTGATTTTCCGTTGATCTAAACCAAGCATAAGAATCCCGTTGTAAAGCTTTTGTTGTATCTTCCAAACCATTTTTACTGATTGAGTCTCCTATTTCTTCCACATCTGCAACAAGTTTATTTTCTATACCCTGTTCAACATTCTTATTACCGAATGTACCTAAAGTAACACCTTTAGATGTGGTCTCTCCGGTTAACATATCAACACTTGTTTCAACATTAAATCCGGTAACATTAAAAGGAACTTTTTTATAAGGAATAAATGGTGCTACTATATCGGCTGCAGTCGAATCATTATTTATAACATCTGCCCAGTTTCTACCATATAAGTTTATATTATATCCTGAAACAAGATTACTCCCTATTGTTATATTTCTATTAATACTATAATCACTGTTTAACGGATGAACAAAACTTTGTTCCCCGTATTCATACACATTAGGAGTCATGAAATTTTTAAAACCGGTTGTTTCCGTTGCCATACCCGGATAAACGCCATAATTCAAAAAGCTTCTGTTACGATTTAAATAACTTATGTGATCTAAACCTGTAGTTCCATATCCAAAAGTTATATTTTGTGATTTTTCTTCGTTACCGACAAGAAAATCGCCATATTGTAAAGTTGTTCTTTCATCTACAGCACTTTTTGTATGGACTCCGTTAGTATTGTAAGTATCACATACGGTTCTATCTGTTTCTTTAGTAGTCTCTTTAGTTGTCTCTGTTACTTTGGCATCTGTCGTAACAGCAGCCGTACCGTTATTATTTTTCGTATATTCATGTGTAACATCACTATCAACATGCTTTGATTCTTGAGGTACTATATAATCGCTTTCCAATTTATCAAAAGCTTCACTTGAAGAAACCCTTTCTCCGCCTATATTCAATAAACTTTGTAAATGTTCTTGTCTGTTAGTATCATTTTCAAAACTTACATGGAATCTTTGTTCATAGGAAGCCATTGCTATTTCCGAACTTCGAATTGAAGTATCTAAAGCTTCAGTATCTGCCGCTAAAACTCGTTCTTCTTCTTTTTTTGTAGTATAAAGATTTATAGCATTTTCTACATTAGAGCCACCGCTGGCATATATTCGTTCCAATTCCGCAAAGCTTAAATTATATGACGATAACCCCTTACCGACTTCATATACGGAATTAAAATGTGCTTCGGCATTTTCAACGGAACCGTATGTTGCAATCAAAGAAACTATATCTTCATTATTTAAGCCATACCTTTGTATTTTATCGGTACCGATATTGTTTCTAAAGTCCGTAATAAAACCTTCTGTTTTTTCGGAATTATAACTGCCTATTGCAGTATCAATATTACCATTTGCCGTTTTCAACAAAGCTAAAGCATCCGTTGCCGAAATATTATCTCCAAAAGTTTCTTTAACTGTGGTTGCAAAATTTATTGCCGCTTTAAAATCTTTTTCTTTACCATCATTAATTGCACTCCATATTTGATCGTCCGTAAGCTTTGTTCCAAAAGTTTTTTCCCAATCACTCATGAGTTCATTATTTTCTTTAAAATCACTTATTTTGTCGGTTCTATAATAATTTGCAAAAGCCGTTTCAGGATCCGTACCGCCGTTTAATATTGCCAAAACTTCGGCATTTGAAAACTTATCATAACCTGCATTATCTAACATTCTTGATAAACTTTGCATTTGTCTCAATTTTATTTCAACGGCATCTTTTATTTCTTCTTGAGTTGCGAAACCTGAATTGTTAACCAATTCCGGAATTATATCCGCATAATATTCATGACCCGCTATCAAATCTCTTTCTGCCTTTTCCGATGGAGACATCAATCTTTCTTGAACATTTTTGACGCTATTGTAATATATATAAGAAATATCAGCGGCTGTAAGATCTTCCGGTTGAACATATCCTACAGGCAATACATCTTGACTTCTGATATAAGAAAACTCTTCTCCCGTAAATAAAGTAACTGCCGGTTGTATTAAACTCTGTAAGAAACCCGGTTGTTCCGCTTCAAAATGTTCTCCTTCGCTTGTTCTGCCTCTATTATCAAAATAAGTAATATTTACTCCTCCGTTGCCGGGGGTAAACATCTCTATGGCACCAGAGTCTCCGTATTTTATATCTTTTAAGTTACCGGTTATTCTTTGACCTACATAGACACCATTTGCATATCCGTCATTACCGATATATGTCTTTCTTTCCCAAACAGCATTATCAAGATATCTGAAAGACATATCAGATGTACCTTTAATTTCATCCGAAGCGACAACCACACCGTTATAAGAATGTATCATTTCTATTTCTACATCTTTATACGAATCATATTTATGATTTCTACAGAAGAAATCTTCCTGAGTCACTACGCCGTATTCATTTGTTGTTATATATATAGATTTATATGAATCGTCATACTCATCATAAGGTCTCTCTATATGAACGGATTTATCTTTAAACACCAAAATACTTTGAAAATACATTTCGCCCGATTCATAAAGATTTCCATTGTCATCCACAAAATAGCAGTCCCCTTCATAAGCACGAATATCTCCCGAACCCCAAATCTTTTCATTACTGAATCTCGTATACATTGTATATTCTTTTCCGTTCAAGAAAACAATTTGAGACGTTAAAGAATATCTACCTCTTTGTGCAAACATTGCCTCTAAATTTTCCTGACCGAAAGTTTCTACCAATTCATGTGCTATTTTACCGAAATAAACATCATCGCTACCGCCTAAATTAAGCAATTTATCGATAAACGATTGCTTTGAAGATTCGCCGCTTACTTCACCAATTACTTCTATCAGAGTTTTTAATCCTTCGGCATCCAAATTATCTACCATTTGAGAATACAAAGAATCGTCCATTCTTTCCTGACCAAATACAATAGGCCAACCCCAACCTCCCCAACTTGCTCCCAACAATTTTTTCATGGAATCTTTATCTTTGTTAAAATAATCAATTAATCCTTGTTTACCGCCGTTCTTATATGCATCTACAATTCTGTTTGCAAATTGTTTAGCTGTAATTTCCGCAGAACCTTTTAATGTTTTCATCTTTTCATCAGAAACAACATTACCGCTAAATCCTGCTGTTGTAGAAACTTTTACATCCGTTAATATTTCCCACTTTGAAGTTAAACCTGCACCATAATTCTGGGTAAGATAAGAAGCCAATTCTTCTTTTGTCAATGTGGCTTGTTCCGTCTTATTCATATCAGAAATTAAAATTGTTCCGTCTTCTTGGAAACTTAATGTAATATAATGATCCAAAATACCATTATTTTCCGAAGAAACTCTCAGGATAAGACTGCCGTTATTATTTGCCAGTGCATCATATATGCTATCCGAATCAACATTTTCATACACTTCATAATCTCCGCCCATAATATTCAAAGCAAGTTTCATTGAAGACATACTTAAACTAATTTCATTATTTCCATTTATATCAAAATTGCCGGTTAATATTTCTATTGCCATTGCTTGAACATAAGCGGTTATTCCGTCAGAACCTAACAAACTAGTTAAAGAATAAAAAGCACAATTTAAAATTGTTCCGTCTTCCGTAGACAAAATTCCCTTCAAATAATCTACTGCGGCTTTTATATTGTTTTTATCTATAGTTATTCCTCTTATTTCCAATTCCCGTATAAAACTTTCATCTTGCAATAATTTTTCCAACTCCGTTTCGACATAATTATCATATCCGCCCATAATCATTGCATCAAAGGCAACAATATTTTGTCTCATTGCATCAATTTTTTCGTTAATTTCATTCGCGTCCGAGCCGGAACCGACAAGTATTCCGTTCTCGTCTATACGAACTTTACCTATTCCGGACAATGTAAACTCTTTTGTATTTTTAACCGTTCCTGCCAAAGTATCAAGATTCATTATTACACTTGCACCGGACTGATTATAACAAGTTTGAAGAGTAATAGTCTCTTCTTTCTTTGTATCATTGGAATACACTTTTATTTCCGTATCTATATAAACAAAACCACCCGCACTCCAATGATTTTTTTCATCTTTTACCATTGCCTTAATTCCACCGGCAAGTATCATTGCACCATCTGCATTTCCGTTACCACCGTTGTTTTTGTTGTTTTCTACTTTTATACCTTTTATTTCAGAACCGCAGGTTAAAACATCTCCGTTTGTTAATTTTTTAACTTTATCGTTTGAAATTCCTATTCTGTACACATTGGTCATTGTACATTTACCTTTATTTTCACCTTGAACAAAACCTATATGTTGACCAAAAGAAACAGAAGGATTTGCATCCTTTCCCTTAGAATCTTTTGTATTCTTTTGTTCTTTTCCTAAATTTGGATCTACTTCCACATCGTGTAATGTCGCTTTTGTAGGATCAATTGTATCAAGATATCCGTCTGTTACTACTCCGTTGGAATTTACAAAACCGCTAAAATACCCCTGTATGGGATCATATCCTTTTTGTTGGAATGTCGCAAGAACTCCGAATATGGCAAATTGACCGTTTGTTGTTATTCCTACATTAAGCATACTGAAATTGGTTAAATCAAATGTTACTCCATACCCATTTTTCTGTGCTCTTACATTAGATTTTAAAGCAGAAGCATAAGCATTCTTATATTCTTTTTTTGGAATATATATTTTCCCTTCTTGGTACATATTTATTAATTTTTCTGTTAAAACAGTATTTGTTTGTCCGTCAACAACAACCTCTAACGATTCCGAATTCCAACCGGCATACCCTACTTTTTTACCTTCAAGATACAAGTTTCCGGTTGATGTATCGTAAAAATATACACCGGCATCACTATCTATTTTCACAACATTTCTTGGCATCCAATCGCCCATTTTTTCTATTACATCTTTAGGAATTTTTCCTGCACCTTTCAGTTCATTATTTGCAAAATCCCATGTTATTGTACATAAACGACTGTTACCTCCGTACTGGTTAACAACATACATTATTGCAGTATTTCCATCCAACAAATAAGTTTTCCCGTCATCTCCTTCAAATAATTGCATATGGTCGGGAATTTGGCCTTTAACTTGTTGTGTCCAAGATAATGTTTTATAGTCTTGTGAAGTTGAACCATCTTTATTTTGCCATTCTATAACAAATCTTGAGCCCTTACTGTTCTGTGGAAGATACCAAGATATACCTAAATAACCTCCAAAAGCATTTAATACCGCTCCGTCTACCTGAGGGTTTCCACCAACATTTGCAGAACCTAGTTGAACAAAAGCAGGTAAGCCGTTTCTGTCATAAACGACTAAAGCATTTTCGGAAACTTCCGATAATGTGGTGTTTACTTTTTCTTTAAAAGAAGTATATTCACCTGCATCTAAGCCAAAGAACTCCCATTTCGGTTGATTTTTCTTTCCGGGATTATTAGGATCTTCACTATTGCAACCATCGGTATTCAATATCATATGACCAATTACATTTCCTTTTGAATCCAACACCTCACCGGTATACCCGTTATATATGTATGTAACTCCGTTTACTTCTATTTGTTGGTATGGAGACCATTGATCAGTAACTGAATAATCGCCGTTAACAACCATTTTTTCAAAATTAGACAAACCTAATGTATTTTGTGCACCATTTATTAATTTCTTCATATCATCATTCAAATATTGCCCGTCAGTTCCTTTACAAGTCACATTTGCATCTCTTAAAGCAACTACAGCTTCTTTTCTTGTATATGATTTTAAACCTGCCCATAATTTTGCATCTTCTGCCGTTCTTGCATCTGTTGAAGAGGATATATATTTAAGTTGTGCTGACAACTTTGCTTCTGCACTAGCATATTCCGCTCTTGCTTGAGCTTCTTCTTGCGTGCCTATTGCATTTATTAAATTTAAATTTGCATTTATTGCTTTGCCTATTGCCGCAATCGTATTTGGTGCATCGACATGTTTTCCTGATTTATTTGTGAGATTTGCCGTTTTATCCAACAAATATAAATTGAAAATCAAATCTAATTGTTCTTCCGAATAATCGGGGAATGCTGTTCTCAATGCAGCTTCTATTGCATCCGGTACTCCTCCTTCAACATCCGTTCCTGCTACAGCATTATCCAATTTTTCTCTGTTAACGATGTAATCATTTACCGCTTTAGCTAAACCGGGTTCCGACAATTCTACTCCTGCATTTCTTAGTTCGTTACATAATTTTAATATTTCATACCCATTGTTACTTAAATCATATTTTTCCGATACATTTTTATTATGTTCCATAATATCTGCATATGTATCAACATAGTCCATAGTTTCACTGTCAGACAAATCCAATACGATATCTTCTTGACCGCCTGTCGGCAATGTTACCGTTACTCCTTTTTCCTCATCGTATCCGATTTTTATATCGTTACTTTTTACATCAGTAACATCAAAAGTATATGTTTTATTATTTTCTTTTATTATCGTTTTCCAACCGCTTTGAGGATCGTACTGAATGCCAAGTGTTACTCCTTCTTTATTTTCTATATCTTTTGTAATGTCTTTTATTGCATTATATTCATCTATAAATGTAGTTATATCTCCTTTTGCCTCCCCTATATCAGCAACATCTATGGTTTGATCTTTACTTCCATTATTGTAAATAATCTGCCATTTACCATTACTATACTGTATTCCTAACCCTGTTTCTTCCTGAATTTGTTTTGCCGTATTGTATTGTTTTATAAAATTTTCTACTTGTTCATCTTTTATCTTTGATACTGTTATTTGTTGATCTTGTTTTCCGTCGTTATAATTTAACACCCATCCGTTTTTATCATCAAATGTTAAAGGCAATCCGGTTCCATTTGCTATATTCAAACCTTTTCTGTAATTGCTTACAAAATTTTTATCCGTTTTAGATAAATCTATAGTTTGACCTCCTACAGTCACCGTTACATTTCCTTCTCTATCTGTTCCAAACGATATTCCCAATTCAGATATATCAGATGCTTTAAATTCCTTATTATTTATTGTTGCAGTCCATCCTTTTTCAGGATCATAACTTGCTGTTGCTCCGGGTATATCTTTTACGGCTGTCGTTGCAGTCGTATATCCATCCACAAATGCTTTTGCAGACTCTTCACCTTTTCCAATATTCGATGCATATACAACTATCGGATCTTGCCCGGCCGCTCCCGGCATTGTTGCAGTCCATCCTTTTTCAGGATCATAACTTGCTGTTGCTCCGGGTATTCCTGTCTTAGGATCGGTTATTGCCGATACCGTATTATATCCGTCTACAAAATCTCTTGCTGCTTCTTTTCCAACACCTATATCCGATGCCGATACCGTCATAGGTTCTTGATTACCTACTCCCGGTATTGTTGCTTCCCATTCTTTAGTATCCTTGTTATATGAAGCTGTTGCTCCCTCTATTCCTTTATTTTGTTCAGCTGCCGCCGCTGTAGTAGTACTTACTTCCACTCCATCCGGAATTCCCTGATTAGTCACTACCGCCATAGTGTTGTATCCGTCTACAAAATTGTTTACTGCTTCTTCTCCTGTTCCTATATCCGATACGGATACTATTTCCGGCTCTTCTTCTCCTAATCCCGGCATAGTTATATCAAAAGATTTATCTCTCTCATTGTATGATACGGTTGCACCTTCTATTTGTTCTGCTATTGCTACTGCAGTTTGGTATTCTTGTCCAAATGTCTGAGGATCGCTTATATTATCTACACTTATATTTCCCTGTGGTGTGGTTACACTAAATCCCGTTCCCTTATCATATGCTATTCCTACTTCTTCGCTACCGGTTTCTTTTGCCGCATCTACAGCCGTATTTGCTCCGTTTACAAATTTCTCTGTTTCTTCCGGATCATCACTGATGTCATCAATATTTACCGTAACTGCTCTGTCTTCACCTAATGTCTCCGCACCTATAATTATTTGAACTCCTTTATCCTTATCATAACTTACACTTGCATCTTTTATTCCTTCACTTATTACTATTGCTCTATCATAATCTTTTACTATTTTATCTATATCCGCCCCATCTTCTACTTCTATATCTTTTCCATCTATATTTACACTTGTTACACTTTCTTTATCTGCTTTCACATCTTTATTATCATTTAACTCTCTATTAAATGATTCTTGATTCAAATTTTGAAGTCTTTCAACTTCTTCTTGAGCCAATCTTTCTGCCTCAGCTTTTGCTTCTGCTTGTGCTTGTTCTTTTGCTTTCTTATTTGATGCCTCTACGCCACTTCTTTCCTGCTCTACCGGTGCCTTCCTGTTTGCGTCCGCTTTCCACACTTTCTTTGATATCGTTTTTGTTACCGTTTTGGTTACCGTATAACTTATCGTTACCGTATACGTTATCGTTCTTGTTCTTGTTTCCATCTTGCACTTTATCTGCTTTTTACCGTCTTTGTCTGTATCCGTATATAATACCGGTACGGAATAACTTACTTCTCTACTCCTTTGTTCCTGCCTTGTCATAGGAACTGTTATTGTTTCTTGCACTTGTTCCGTTACGGTTTCCCATTCCGCTCCGGCTATCATTTCCATCTCTTCTTTACTTATTTCTTGTACTTTTCCTTCCTTTACCTGTTCCTTTATTCCTTCACTTGCCGTCAATACTCTTATCTTTCCGTCTTGTCCTAATCCTTCATAACTTATCCATGTTTTTCCGTTTACGTCTTTTGCCGCTTTTCCGCTTAATACACTCT